>Ga0155082_116_pt1 | contig 112507 bp, 90 predicted proteins | sample RifCSPhighO2_01_FD_106050 | JGI IMG/M metagenome (GOLD analysis project Ga0155082, IMG submission 106050) | Sphingomonadales bacterium RIFCSPHIGHO2_01_FULL_65_20 | reverse complement strand
GTCTTTGGATCGGTCGCCACGATCGCGAGCAACGTCGGCAGCTATGCCATCACCGGTTCCGGCGCATCTGCCACCAATTACGACTTTGCCTATGTGCCCGGCACGCTGACGATCACCCGGGCGCTGCTGACGGTCACTGCCGACAATGCCACGCGCGAATATGGCCTGGCCAACCCGGTCCTTACCGGTTCGATCTCGGGCTTGCGCAATGGCGATACCGCCAGCGTCGTCAGCGGCCTCGTCTATGGCACCAGCGCGGGCACCGGTTCGAATGTCGGCACCTATGCCATCACCGCATCGGGCGCCAGCGCTGCGAATTATGACTTTGCCTATGTCCCTGGAGCGCTGACGATCACCCGGGCGCTGCTCACCGTGACCGCCGATGGCAAGGTGCGCGAATATGGCCTTGCCAACCCGGCGCTGACCAGCACGATCAGCGGCCTGCGCAACGGCGATACGGCCAGCGTCGTCAGCGGGCTGGTGCTTGCTACGCCCGCGGCCCAGGCCTCGGGCGTCGGCAGCTACGCGATCACGGCTTCGGGTGGCAGCGCGCTCAACTATGACTTTGCCTATGTTCCCGGCACGCTCGTCATTAATCCGGCCACGCTCACCGTTGCCATTGACGACAAGACGCGGACCTATGGCGCGCCCAATCCGGCGCTGACGGCGAGCATCACCGGCTTCCGCAATGGCGATACCGAACAGGGCGTCACCGGGCTCAGATTGACGACCGGAGCCAATGCGCGCAGCAATGTCGGCAGCTATGTGATCACCGGATCGGGTGCGACTGCGGCCAATTACCGGTTCGATTACGTGCCCGGCGCACTGACCATCACCAAGGCGTTGCTGCAGGTGCGGGTCAACGATGCGCGCCGCGAATATGGCCTTGCGAACCCGACCTTCACCGCCAGCATCAGCGGCTTCCGCAACGGCGAGAATGCCAGCGTGGTCACCGGGCTGACCTTTGGCACGACTGCGACCATCGGGTCGGATGTCGGCCTCTATGCGATCACCGCTTCGGGCGGATCGGCCCTCAACTATGATTTCAGCTATATCCCCGGTCGCCTGACCATCGCCCAGGCCCAGTTGCTGATCACCGCCGACAACAAGACCATGATGCAGGGTGGCAGCGAACCGACGCTGACGGTCAGCTATTCGGGGCTGCGCAACGGCGATAGCGCATCGGTGGTAACCGGGCTGGTGCTGCGCGCATCGGGCGGCGCCAATGCAGCACCGGGCCAGTATATCATCAACGCCTCGCGCGGCACCGCGCGCAATTACCAGATAACCTATCGCCCCGGCGTGATGACGGTGCTTCCCGCCGTCACGCCTCCTGCGCAGGATCCGCCGGGCACCGGCGGCCCGCCGACCCCACCTGCCGGAACCACTCCGCCGGTGATTATCACCGTTCCACCCGTGACACTGCCGATTGCCGGTGGAAACGGCACCCCGCCGAGCAGCAGCACCCCGCCGGGCAGTGCAGCAGCACCGCCCTCTCCGGCCGATCCGACGCCCAGCGTTGCCGTGCCGCCGATCATCGCCATGCCGCCGCAGGGCAGCGTGAATCTGCCGGTCTCGCCCGACAGCACCACGCCCTTGCAGCTGCTGCAGGGCCTTGCCGCGCCGCTGCCCGTGCTGCTTTCGCCCGAACTGCGTCCCGCAGAAGATGGCGATCGCAACGGTGTGCCTCTGGGCGATGGACAGCCCGGCGGCTGCGAGTATATCAGCCTGTGCAACGGCACGGAGCCCCCCTTGTGGACATGGCAGCCGGCCCAGTGAAGAAAGTATGATTGCGATGAATCTGGTGTTCCGTTCGGCCGCGCTCGCGCTGGCCGCAGCTCTGGTCTCCGCCCCGCTCGCCGCGCAGACCGCCAAGCCTGCGACCCCGGCTGCACCCGCTGCCACCGCCCCCGCTGCACCCCAGGCGATCACGCCGAAGATGGGGACCAATGGCGCCAAGCCCTGGACCGCAGGCTGCAAGGGCACCGGCGAACAGGAAATCTGCGACGCCGTCCAGTCGCTGATCGACGAGGGCAACAACAAGGAAGTGATCCGCGTCGCGATCGCCCGCCAGAAGACCACGGGCAAGACCGGGCTGCTGGTCAAGGTGCCGCTGGGCGTGCGGCTCGATACCGGCGCGCTGATCCAGGTCGATGGCGACCAGACCAAGGCGATCGACAAGATCGTGTTCAGCCGCTGCCTGCCCGAGGGCTGTATCGGTGAAAAGCCGCTGGGCCCGACCGATATCGCCAATTTCAAGAAGGCCAAGAAGCTCGAGCTCGTCTTTCTCGACCTCGAGGGCAAGCCGATCGTGATCAACGTGGTGCCGACCGGTCTCGACGCCGCCCTGACCGGTTTCTGATCCGAGGCTCCATCCGATGACCATCCGGCCGTTTCATCTCGCTTTTCCGGTCGATGACCTCGCGGCTGCGCGGCATTTCTATCGCGAGGTGCTGGGCTGCGGCGAGGGGCGGTCGTCGGATCACTGGATCGATTTCGACCTGTTCGGCCATCAGATCGTCGCGCATCTCGATCCCGATGCCGGTGCGCGGCGCGCGCATCACAATCCGGTCGACGGGCATGACGTGCCGGTGCCGCATTTCGGTGTGGTGCTGACGATGGACGATTTTCACGCGCTGGCCGATCGGCTCAAGGCGGCAGGGACGCGCTTCGTGATCGAGCCGCATATCCGCTTTGCGGGCCAGGTGGGCGAGCAGGCGACGATGTTCTTCCACGATCCGGCGGGCAATGCGCTCGAGTTCAAGGCGTTCGCCGACGACGCGATGCTGTTCGCGAGCTGATTTCGCCCGCAGTTGATTCGTCACCCCCGCGAAGGCGGGGGTCCCGCTTTCATTTCAGCGTTTCGCGCTGCAGCGGAATTCCCGCTTTCGCGGAAATGACGAGCAAGGTTGCGTGGGGAGGCCCTATCGGACAGCCAGATCGACCGGCAGGGTCGGCTCGCTGATCACGCGCTCCATCGCCGCCCAGCGCGCTTTCGCATCAGGTCCGGCGGCCTCGACATGGGCCTGCACCATGTCCTGGCCGAGGCCATAGTTGATCACATAGCTGCGATAGGCATCGGTAAAGCCGACCGACTGTTTCGCCCGCGCTTCGCTCATCAGCTGGTATTTCTGCGTCAGCACGATCGCCTGATTGCGGTCGATCTGCCCGTCGAGGTACATTTGCGCGATGGTGAAGCGGGCGCCACGCAGCCCCGAAAGCGCCTTTTGCAGCTGTGCCAGCCGCGCGGCATCGGCGGTCGAAAGGCCTGCGAGCGGGTAGAGTTCGCGCGTCTCGAACGCCAGCTTCTCGTCGCCCGGAAAGGCGAGATCGATGCCGAAATTGGCCGAACCTTCGGCGATCAGGCTTTGCGGGCTGTAGAGCGGATAGACGCTGAATTCGACCCAGCCGCGCCCGCGCGTCAGCTTCTGTTCGAGCAGGTAGTTGAGCGCATGATGGCCGGGATATCCCTCGTGACAGCCCAGATCGACCGCGCGGGTGATGCGGATCGGCAGGTCGGTGTTGATCTGGATCAGACTGGCGAGATTGCCCTGGTAATAGTTATACCCGCTCCACGGCTTGCCGGTGACGAATTCCATGCGGAAGCTCTCGCCCTTGGGCAGCGGGATGTGGGCGGCGGTGCGCGCACGGCATTCGGCGATGGCGCGGTCGAACACCGGTTTCAGCCGGTCGGCGGGAATGATGAAGCGTTCCTGAAAGGCATCGACGCGCTCGGCGAGCGTACCGGGGCCGGGCAGCAGCGCCTCGATCTCGGCAAGTACCGGATCATAGCTCGCAAGCGGCTGGATGTCCGGCGTCGCACCGAACAGGCCGAGCGATTCCTGCCGGAACGACAGCTTCTCGCCGCGCAGCATCTTCAGCCGCGTGCGTGCGGCGTTGAGCTGCGCGTGGAGGAACTTCGCCCGGCGCTTGACCATGATCTCGCGGCCCGAAACATCGACGGCCATCAGGCTGGCGTCGAGCGCATCGACCGCCTGGGCGAGCGCGGCAAGATCGCGCGGGTTCGCCTCGGCCTGCGTCTTCCACTCGGCCGGGCCGTAATAGGCATCGATATAGCCATCCTCGTGCGTGCCGATCTCGAGCGACAGCAGCACATATTGGCGTGCGATGTCGTTGAGCGGATCGGCGGGCTTGCTCGCCTGGGGCGCGGGCTTGGCGCCACAGGCGGCGCAGGCCAGCACCAGCGCCAGCAGGCCGAAACGGGTGATCATCCTCATGTGCGGACCACTTCCTCTTCCTCGTCGTCCTCGAGGCTCTCGACATCGCCATCGACCCGGACTTCCTCTTCCTGCTCCAGTTCCTCCTCGTAATGCTGCGGATGAAGCGGGCAGATGCGCAAGATCGTATAGCCGAGCAGCGCCGATGCGACAGAGCCCATGATCACCCCGATCTTCGCCTCGTCGATCAGCAGCGCATTGCCCGGGAACGCGAGCGCACCGATGAACAGGCTCATGGTAAAGCCGATTCCGCACAGCGCGGCGACGGCATAGACCTGAAGCCAGGTGGCGCCGCGCAACCGGCTGGCAATGCCGAGCTTCACTGCCAGCCAGACGCTGCCGAAAATGCCGATCTGCTTGCCCAGGAACAGGCCCGAGGCAATGCCGAGCGGCACCGGCGCGAACGCTTCGCCCAGCCCCACGCCTTCCAGCGACACGCCTGCATTGGCAAAGCCGAACAGCGGGATGATGAGGTAGCTGCTCCAAGGCGAAATCGCATGTTCCAGCCGGTGCAGCGGGCTGTCGTGTGCGTCCGGCGTTCCCGGCGTCTTGATGATCGGTATCATGAACGCGGCGAGCACGCCCGCGATCGTCGCGTGCACGCCCGATTGCAGGATCGCGTACCACAGCACCACGGTGAGCAGCAGATAGGGGATGAGGTTCATCACCCGGAAGCGGTTGAGTGCGTACATCGCCGCCATCACGGCGGCGGCCAGGCCCAGCCAGACCGGGGCCAGGCCTTCGGTATAGAAGAGCGCGATGATCGCCACCGCCCCCATGTCGTCGACGATCGCAACGGTGACCAGGAACAGCTTGAGCGACGTCGGCGCGCGCTTGCCGAGCAGCGCGAGCACGCCCATCGCAAAGGCGATGTCGGTGGCTGCGGGGATGGCCCAGCCATTGACGACCGCAGGATCGCCGCCGGTTTCGACGAGATAGATGATCGCGGGCATGGCCATGCCAGCAATCGCCGCGATCACTGGCAGGCGGCGCTTGTCCCAGGTCGAAAGCCGCCCGTCGACCAGCTCGCGTTTGATCTCGAGCCCGACATAGAGGAAGAAGATGACCATCAGGCCGTCATTGATCCACAGATGCGGGGTCATGGGGCCAAGCTTCTTGGTCAGCACCGGGCCTTGGATATCGTGCAGCACATGATGGTACAGGTCGTAGAGCGGGCTGTTGGCGATGATCATCGCGATCGCCGCAGACAGGATCAGGATGATGCCGCCCGCTGCCTCGCTGTTGAGGAACTTGCGCAGCGCCGATGTCTCGCTGCCGCCCGGTATCCCCTGTGCGCCCATGTCTGCTCCCGTTATTGATGCCCTAATGCGCTTGACCGCGCCTGCCCTTGAAGGGCATTCCCCGGCCGGGGGGCAGTCCGCTTGAGCCAGTACCAACGCACCGGGGCCATGATGGCTGCCGTTGCATGGCGCGACGATGTTCGGGCATCTATCTGCAAAGCCCGGTGGGGTCCACCCCTGGCCGGGTAACCCAAGGGTAACGTGCCATGTCCCAATCCGCTCCCGCCGCTCGAGGGCCAGCGCCCGCTTCTGGTGGAGGATCGCGCCTGGGTCGCTTTGCCGCGCGGCTGACCGGGCCGCTGGGCAGCTGGTGGCGGGGCAGCGTGATCCCCGGCATCGAGCATCGCGCGGTGATCGCCAAGGTCGATGACGAGGCCAGCCTGACCCCGCGCTATGCCTTCATGATCCTGATGTCGGCGGGCATTGCGGTGCTCGGGCTGCTGTTGTCCTCGCCTGCGGTGGTGATCGGCGCGATGCTGATCTCGCCGCTGATGGGTCCGATCATTGGATTGGGCTTCGGCATCGCGACCATCGATGGCAACGAGATCCGCCGCACCGCGATGACGCTGGCGGCAGGGATTGTCATGGCCGTGCTGTTCACCGCGCTGGTGGTCTTCTTCTCGCCGATCAAGGACGTCACCTCCGAGATCGCCGCGCGCACCCGACCCAATCTGTTCGACCTGCTGGTCGCGCTGTTCTCGGCGCTGGCGGGGGCCTATGCGATGATCCGGGGGCGCGAGGGCACGATCGTCGGCGTGGCGATCGCGACTGCGCTGATGCCGCCGCTGGCGACAGTGGGCTTCGGCCTTGCCACGCTCAACGCCACGGTTTTCTTCGGCGCGCTGCTGCTGTTCGTCACCAACCTGATGACCATCGCCATCGCGGCTGCGGTGATGGCGCGGCTCTATGGCTTCGGTCCCAAGCTGACCAGCCGGCAGAGCGGGATGCAGGCGGGCGTGATCATCGTGGTGTTTCTGGCACTGGCCATCCCGCTCGGCTATTCGCTCAGCCAGATCGCGTGGGAGGCGCGCGCGCAGCGCCAGGCACGTGAGGTGCTGGCCGAACAGTTTCCGCGCCAGGCGAAGATCGACCAGCTCGACATCGATTTCGCGGGCGACCCTCTGACGATCCGTGCAACCGTGCTGACGCCCCAATTTCGCAGCCGGGCGGCTGCGCTTGGAGAGGCCCGGCTGGCCAAGGCGCTGGGCCGCCCGGTCAAGCTCAGCCTCGACCAGTTCCGCGTCGGCACGGCGGCAGGCGATGCCGAGGCCGCGCAGCTGGCATCGGCATCGGCCAGCGCCGCCTCGCTCAAGGAACGCGAGAACGCGGCGATGGTCGGGCGAGAGCTGGCGCTGCTGGCGGGCGTCCCCGCCGAAGCGGTGCTGGTCGATCGCGACAAGCGCCTTGCGCAGGTGCGCGCGAACCCGCTGCCTGGCGCTACGCTCGCCACCTATCGTGCGCTGGAACAGCGGCTTTCCGCTGCCGAACCGCAATGGAAGCTGCAGCTTATCCCTCCGCCGCTGCCGCTTCCCGACATTTCGCTCGATGGCGAAGAGCTGGACGACGAGGGTGAGGCCAATCTTGCACTGGCAATCTGGGCCGCGCGCAGGACAGGCCTGGCGCTCACCATATCGGGGCGTGCAAATCAATCGCAAATTGTTTTGACGAAACTTTCCGAAGCGGGCATTTCTGCAACAAGCAACGACTCATCGATCTCCAGCGCTGAAGTCCGCCTTGCCTGGGCGTTCCAGACCGGAGCTCCGTGATGACTGCCGGGGGGCAAGCAATTGGGCGCACAGGATGCAGCCAGTGTTGAAGGCATTGCCACCGCGCTGCTGACAGCATTGTTTTCTGCCGCCGATCTGTTCGCCAACGAGCTGCTGTTATTCGCCGGTATCTGGTTCCTAATTGGGGCGGTCGACGACCTCGCGCTCGATTTTGTCTGGTTGATCAATCTGTTGCGCGGCAGAGGCCAGGCGCGCGACCACGATCATGCCGATGCCGGGCAGCCCTGGCGCTATGCCGTGTTCGTTCCCGCCTGGGATGAGGCCGAGGTGATCGGCGACATGGTGGCGCACTGCCTGGCGCGCTGGCCGGACGACGATTACCGGCTCTATGTCGGCGTCTATGCCAACGACCCTGCGACCGCCGATGCGGCGCGGCATGGAGCAGCAGGCGATATGCGTCTGCGGCTCGTGACGATGTCCACGACGGGCCCAAGCTCGAAGGCCGATTGCCTCAACCGGATATGGCAGGCAATGACCGAAGACGAGACGGGGCAGGGCTGGCGCTTCGATGCGATCGCGCTGCACGATGCCGAGGATGTTGTGCATGCCGCCGAGTTTCAGGTCTATCGCCGCTGGCTGAGCGATCATGATTTCGTCCAGATCCCGGTGCGCCCGCTGATCGATCGCGCGTCCCGCCTGGTCGGCGGGCATTATGCCGATGAATTCGCCGAGGCCCATCTACGCAAGATGCCGGTGCGCGCGCGCATGGGGGTCGCCATGCCCTGTGCCGGGGTCGGTTGCGCCTTTCGGCGAGCGACATTGCAGCGGCTGGCCGGGGCTTCTGGCGGCAACGCACCCTTTGCCACCGACAGCCTGACCGAGGATTACGAGCTCGGCATCCGGATCCACGAACAGGGCGGTCGCGGCGCCTTCGTTCGGGAACGCGATGGGGCGGGTGACCTAGTGGCGACGCGCGCCTATTTTCCGGGCGATCTGCGCGCAGCCGTGCGCCAGAAGACGCGCTGGATGATCGGCATCGCGCTTTCCGGCTGGGACCGGACCGGATGGGGCGGATCGATCGCCGAAATCTGGATGCGCGCCCGCGACCGCCGGTCGGCACTGGCGGCACTGGTGATTGTCGCGGGATATCTTGGCCTCTTGCTGTGGCTGGTCGTCGCGATTGCGGAAACGCTGGGCCTTTACCAGCCAGCCCCGCCCGATCCCGCTTCACGCGTCCTGCTGGTGGCGACCGGTTTCACATTGGTCTGGCGGCTGATCGTGCGCGCGGCCTGTACCGGATGGAACCATGGCGCAAGCGAAGCCCTGTGGTCGCTGCCCCGCGCGCTGGTCAGCAATGTCATCGCGGTCATGGCGGCGCGGCGGGCGCTGCAGGCCTATATTGCCAGCCTCAACGGAGCGCCGCTGGCCTGGGACAAGACCCAGCATAGGATCCCGGCGGCGATGGAAAGGCAGCGGGGCGAACCCGCAGCGGCGCGCCCTGCCATGATCGGCGAGGGTCGTGGCTGATCTGGGCCAGGCTACCGGGTCGGGGATCGCTCACCGCCGACGCGGCCAGCCGCTGGTTTTCCTGCTGACCGTGCTGTGCGCCTGGTCCGCAGCCCGGGTGATCCATCACTGGCCCGTGATCTATCAGACTCCAAGCGCATCGGTGCCCGTGCCTATGACGTCGCAAGCGCAGGCCGACGCCGCGCCGCGATTGCGTGTCAGCGCTCACCGGCGCGCCCTGTCTCCCGGCGATGCGCCGCGCGCACTGCGTCTCGCGCATGGGGCCCGTCTCGCCAAGCCGCGAGGCGGCAGTGCCGGATCTGTGGTCGAACCGCCGGGATGGCAAGCGCAACCGCAAGATGCCGAGCTCTCGTTGCTACCGCTGCTGCCAGCGCCGCCGCGTGCGGCGGACCAGGTACCGCTGTCGCAAGCGCCGGGGGCGTGGCTGCCGCCCGTGCCGAGCGGGGCAGACGGTTCCCGCGCTCATGCCGGGCGCTGGTCGGTCTATGGCTGGTCGCTCGTCCGGCAGGGCACCTCGGGCAGCATATTGGCGCCGGGCGGGCAATATGGCGGCAGCCAGGCCGGGCTGGTGGTGCGCTGGGCGATGGGCAGCGCGGCATACCGTCCCGCGCTCTATGCCCGGGCGACGGGGGCACTCGCAACGAGCGACGAGCGTACGCTGGCGCTCGGCCTGTCGGTTCGGCCTGTGCCGCGGCTGCCATTCGATCTCGCGGTCGAGCGCCGTCTCGCGCTCGTTGAAGGACAGCGCGACCGCTGGGCGCTTCTGGCGGTCGCCGGGGGAGACAGGGCGGTCGGGCGCAGCGGAGCGCAACTGTCGGTCCATGGTCAGGCCGGGTTAGTGGGGATGGCGCAATCCCAGGCATTTTTCGACCTGCAGGCGAGCCTGACCCAGCCCGTCCTCAAGCGCGGTGGCACGACACTCGCATTGGGTGGGGGGCTTTGGGCGGGAGGGCAGCAGGAGCCTGACGGGCAGGGCGGCAAGCCCTGGCTGCACCGCGTCGATCTGGGGCCGCGTGCCATGCTGACCGTGCCGGTCGAGCGCGGTGCGCTGACCTTCGCGCTAGACTGGCGGCAGCGCATGGACGGCCAGGCGCGCCCGTCATCGGGTGTGGCGCTGACCTTATCCGCGGGTTTTTGATCCGGACCCTGCCCATTCGGTCGCTTGCCCCTTCTGCTGATGCGCCAAAGCGGCTAGCACTTTCCAACCCATGGATGTCTATCTTCCCATTGCGAATCTTTCGGTCAACGCGCTCGTCATCATCGGGCTTGGCGGGCTTGTGGGCATTTTGTCGGGGATGTTCGGCGTGGGCGGAGGCTTTCTCACCACGCCGCTGCTGATCTTCTACGGCATTCCTCCGACAGTCGCGGCGGCTTCCGCTTCCACCCAGGTCACCGGCTCCAGCGTGTCGGGCGTCATCGCGCACAGCCGGCGCAACGGGGTCGACTACCAGATGGGCGGCGTACTGGTGGTGGGCGGCACCCTGGGAACGCTGGCAGGCGCTGCGGTATTCCGGCTTCTGCAGCAGCTCGGTCAGATCGATACCGTCATCAATATCGTCTATGTGCTGCTGCTCGGCTCGATCGGCGGGCTGATGGCGCGCGAAAGCCTGGCCAGCGTGCGGGCGATGCGGCGCGGCGAGACGCTGCCGCCCAAGAAGCGGCGCCACCATCCGCTGGTCGCCAATCTGCCGCTGCGCTGGCGCTTCTATCGCTCGGGCCTGTACATCTCGCCGCTGGCGCCGCTCATCCTGGGCTTTGTCACCGGCATGCTGACCATCCTGCTGGGTGTCGGCGGCGGCTTCGTGATGGTGCCTGCGATGCTCTATCTGCTCGGCATGGGGGCGCAGGTCGTGGTCGGCACCTCGCTGTTCCAGATCCTGTTCGTGACGCTCGCCTCGACCATGGTGCACAGCCTGACCACCAAGGCGGTCGACATCGTGCTGGCGGTGCTGCTGCTGATCGGCAGCGTGACCGGCGCGCAAATCGGCGCGCGCTTCGCGCAGAAACTGCCGCCCGAATATCTGCGGCTGCTGCTGGCGACGTTGGTGCTGCTGGTCGCGGCGCGGCTCGCGATCGGCCTCGGTTTTCGCCCGGCGGAAATCTACACGGTCGAGCTGCTCAAATGAGGCTGGCGCGGCTGATCGCCGCGTTTTTCGCGGCCTTGCTGCTCGGTGGGGCGAGCGAGCCGGTGCTGGTGCCCGAAGTCTCGCAGCGCGATATCCAGATCCAGTACGGCTTTACCGGCGCGGAATTGCTGCTGTTCGGCGCGATCGTCTATCCCGGCGGCACCCCGCCTGCACGCGACAGCGATATCGTCGTGATCCTCAAAGGTCCGCCGCAGTCGATCATCCTGCGCGAAAAGCAGCAGATTGCCGGCATATGGCTCAACGCTGCGAGCACCGAATTCCGTTCGGCGCCCGCCTATTATGCCGTCGCCTCCTCGCGCCCGATCGACAAGATCGTCGACAAGCGGACGGCCGCCATCTACGAATTCGGCCTCGACAATCTGCAGCTTTCGCCCGCCGGAACCATCGATCCGGCCGAACAGCGCCGGTTCCTCTCGGGGCTGGTCGATCTCAACCGGCGCGAGGGGCTCTACAAGCAGCAGGAAGGCAGCGTCGAAATCCTCGAAGGCGTGCTGTATCAGGCGCGGCTCTCGATCCCGGCCAGCGTGCCCACCGGCACTTATACGGCGGAAACCTTTCTCGTGCGCGATGGCCAGGTGCTCGCTGCGGCGGTGCGCGAGATCGAGGTGCGCAAGTTCGGTTTCGAACTGTTCGTCGCGACGGTCGCCGAATATCAGCCCTTTGCCTATGGCGTCTGCGCGGTGTTGATTTCGTTGCTACTGGGCTGGATTGGCGGCGTGATCTTCCGCAAGATTTGACGGCGCCGACAATGACTTCGGCATAGAGGGAAAATTTACCCTATGCGCCTATGCCTTGCTGCGAATACGCAAAGCAAAAGGCACAGACAGCCCGATGGTCGATCTCAACCCGCGCAGCTTCCAGGGGCGCATGCCCGCCAGTTCTGCCGAGCGTCCGGACATTCCCCTGGTGATCCAGCGCCCGGTCGAACATCTGCGCATCGGCGAGGTCGTGGAAATTGCCGGATCGAGCTCGCAGGTGCTGCTCGACGCCGCCCGTCTGCAGGTGCTGGTCGATCACAACGATCCCAGCGTATCGATGGCGGGGCAGGTCGGGAGCCAGGTCAAGATCCGCATGGGCAATCGCTGGCTGGTCGCCAATGTCCGCACCCAGCGCATGCACCAGCGCGAAGCCGGGCTGATCGTCTGCCAGATCGACTTTCTCGGTGAGGGCGAGGAGGAAAAGCTCACCGGGCGCATCTTCAACTTCCGCCGCGGGGTGACGCGCTATCCGGTTCCCGGTACGCCGCTTTATGCGATGACCAGCGCAGACCTCAAACAGGTCTATGCCGCCGATGCCCGGCCGCATATCGAGATCGGGACCGTCTATCCGACCAGCGACACGCGCGGCGCGCTCTATGTCGATGCGCTGCTGGGTAAGCATTTCGCGCTGCTGGGATCGACCGGTACCGGCAAATCGACCGCCGCCGCGCTGATCCTGCACCGTATCTGCGACATGATGCCCGATGGCCATATCGTGATGATCGACCCGCATGGCGAATATTCGAGCGCGTTCGCGCAGAATGGCGAACTGTTCGATGTCGGCAATCTCGCGATGCCCTATTGGCTGATGAACTTCGAGGAGCATTGCGAGGTCTTCCTTACCTCGCACGGCGCCGACCGGCAGACCGATGCTGAAATTCTCGCCAAGTGCCTACTGGCGGCGCGGATGAAGAGCAAGCAGGCGCTCGGCAATGCCCGCGTGACCGTGGATACGCCGATCCCGTACATGCTGTCCGACCTGGTGGCGAACATCCAGAACGAGATGGGCAAGCTCGACAAGGCGACGTCAAGCGCGCCGTTCCTGCGGATCAAGGGCAAGATCGAGGAGGTCAAGTCCGACCCGCGCTACAGCTTCATGTTCTCCGGCATGCTGGTCGGCGACACCATGCTCGATTTCATCACCAAGATCTTCCGCCTGCCCGCCAACGGCAAGCCGATCTCGGTCATCGACGTGTCGAGCGTGCCCTCGGACATCACCGCAACCGTGGTGGCGGTGCTCAGCCGGATGATCTTCGACTTCGCCATCTGGAGCCGCAAGGAACGGACCAAGCCGGTGCTGCTGGTGTGCGAAGAGGCGCATCGCTACATCCCTTCCGACCGGGTCAACGAGCACAGCGCGGTGCGCGACGTGCTGAGCCGGATCGCCAAGGAAGGCCGCAAGTACGGCGTCTCGCTGGGGCTGATCACCCAGCGCCCCTCGGACCTTTCGGAAGGCGTGCTGTCGCAATGCGGCACGATCATCGCCATGCGCCTTAACAATGATCGCGACCAGGCGCATGTGCGGTCGGCCATGCCCGAAGGTGCGCGCGGATTCCTCGATTCGATTCCGGCGCTGCGCAATCGCGAATGCATCATCTGCGGCGAGGGTGTCGCGATCCCGATCCGCGTGGCGTTCGATGATCTTGCCGAGGCGCGCCGTCCGGCCTCAGACGACCCGGCATTCAGCGCGCTGTGGAAGGAACAGGGCGGCGAGAGCGAGATGGTCGCGCGCGTCATTGCCCGCTGGCGCAACAAGGACAATCTGAACGGCGGTCGCTGAGCGGCCTTCGTTTCGCCGCGCGGATCAGGTGCCGCGGGTGTCGCCGTAGAGGTGGATGTGCAGCCGGTCGGTGAAACGCCAGCCGCGATCAAGGCATAACGGTGCCAGCCAGGCGGTCCGTGAACGCAAGGTGGCGCTGTCGGTACCTTCGGGCATCAGGATGATGCGTTCTGCGGGAATCGCAAATCGCTCTGACAGCGCTGCGACCTCAACGGCATCGGCAGGATCGGCGATCACGAACTTGAACCAGGCGCGGTGGTCGCTGGCATAAGCGGCGAGCACATCCTCCTTGCGCCGGGTGCTTTCGGAATTGCCCGAATGACCAAGCTTGGGCGACAGGTTGAGCTGGTGGACATGCGGCGCAAAGTCAGCGGTCAGCGCCACGGTGCCGTTGCTCTCGATCTCGATATGATAAGCCGGCCCCAGCAGATCGCAGAGCGCCGCCAATGCGGGCTGCTGGAGCAGCGGCTCGCCGCCGGTGAAGACGATATGCGGGCATTCATATTGCCGGACCGCAGCGGCAACCTCGGCAATGTCCAGCGTTACGCTGTTGGCGCGCCGATCGTACTGGCGGTCGCCGCGATGCGTCCCGGCATGGCCTTCGAAAAACCAGGTATAGGGCGTGTCGCACCAGTGGCAGGCGAGGTTGCAGCCGGAAAGGCGGACGAACACCGACGGCCTGCCCAAGGATATCCCTTCGCCCTGCAGCGAATGAAAGATCTCGGGCTCTCCCGGACGGACGGTGGCGAGACGCAATCGGGTCATGCGCGGGCGCCCTTAGCCCAATTTGCGGCCGAAAGCCAAAAAGATGTGGCCGCACCCGTGAGCAACGGATGCGGCCACAGCCCCCCGGAAAATCAGACGGTCGTCAGAAGGCGGCGGTCACCCCGAACACGATGGTGCCGTCTGCGATCTGGCCGCCGCCGTTGCGGAACTTCTGGAAGTTCGGCAACAGATAGGCCGATTCCGCGCGGGTGATGTCCGTATCGACATAGGACACGCTGAGCGTCAGCGGCCCATAGACGTTCACTGCCGCGCCGATCGAATAATCCCAGTATTCGCCGGTGGGCGTCACGCTGGTACCATTGGGGCCGAGACCGGGATTGCCCTCCGAATAGCCGATATGCGCGTTGATCGTCACGGGCGTGTCGGGGATGGCGACGCTGGCATCGCCAGCCAGGTACAGATTGTCCTGCTTCTGGCCGCGGCTGAATGGCGTGTTCGAGAAGTTGCCGAGCGCTTCCTGCTTGGGCGCGTAATAGACCGCTGCGGTCAGCGAAACCGGCCCGGCGGTGCCCTTCAGCTTGGCATAGCCTTCGAAAAAGTCGGTGTTGTCGAAGCCATCGGGATACATGTACCAGGTCACGCCGACATCGATGCCGGCCGAGCCGACGGTGGTGGCATAACCGGCGAACAGGTCGACCTCGAGATTGGGGCCGCCAAAAGTGCCCCAGCCGGCCAGGTTGGACCCCCATGTGCCGACGTAGAAACCCGATTCGTGGTTGACGGTGAAGCCGCCCTGGACTGCCACGCCCTCGTCGGACTGCGAAACGCCGCGGAAGCGATAGTCGGAAACCAGACCGACAGAGCCCGTGATCGTGATCGGCTTGGACTCCTCTTCCTGCGCAAGAGCAGGGGTGGCGACAGCCGACGACGCGAGGAGGGCGAGGCCCGCAAGGCCCCGGTGGAATTTGGACGTACGCATGTTTTTCCTTTCAACTGGATGCGTTTCGTCCCGCCTGCGCTGCAGTGGCTACTCTCTATTTTTGCTGGCGTCCCTTGGCGCCACATATGGAGTGCTCACAATCAGCGACAGCAATGCTGCCCCGCTGTGCTGCGGTGCACAAGAGAAAAATGCTAATATATGCGGCTATGGTGAAAGATTGTGTCTTTCGCGCCACGGAAATGATCCGTTGCGGACCTTTATTGCGATGTTAACCGGATGGCATCACGGTATTACGCGATGTTTGCTCCGCTCCTGCCGATCCAGTCCGATTCGCGCGCCAGCGCGGCGATCGATTCGCTGCTTGCGCGAATCGATGCGATCGGCACCGTGCTCGCCGTTCTGGCGCGATGGTCGGGTCGCCCGGCGGCCGACCCCGTTTCCGGACTGAGCGAACGCGCAACGCTGGCGGCCTGGCTGACCCAGGTCGAGCCCGAGATCACCGCCCGAATGGTGACCGAGCTCGACGCGATCTGCGCGGCCCTGCAGTCGGGTCTTGCGGCGCTCGAACAGGCGCGTGGGCGCGGGCATCGCGCCGAAGCGGCAGCGGCCCTGCTGTATCGCGAATCGCGCGAAGCCTTTGCGGACGTGCTGAAGCCGACGAGCGCACATCCCGAATATTGCTGAAGCTGACCGTGCGCTTTCCTTTGTTCCCGTTTTGTATTAGTAGGTGGCATGGACACGCACTTGCCACAATCCCTGCGCTCGACTGACTCGAACGATCTGCCGACCATGCCCATCGCCTCGCCCGGCGGCCCGCCGGCTGGTGCAGCAGCGGTCGCGCGCGGCATTGCCCGGTTGTTCCGGCGCAACCAGATCTGGGTGGCCCCCGAGGTCGCGCTGCCCAATGGTCGCCGGGCCGACCTGATGGGGATCGATGCGCGCGGGCAGATCGTGATCGTCGAGATCAAGGTGGCGCGTGCCGATCTGCTGGGTGATGCCAAATGGGGCGAGTATCTCGACCATTGCGACCGATTCTACTGGGGGCTGTGCCCGGCGCTCGATGCTGGGCTGGTCAGCGGCGAGGCGTTCCTGCCCGATGTCACCGGGCTGATCGTCGCCGATGCCTATGATGCCGAGATCATCCGTCCCGCCGCCACGCGTCCGCTGGTGGCTGCCCGGCGGAAGAGCGAGACTCAGCGCCTGGCCGCGCTGGCGCTGCGGCGGTTGAACCTGATGCTTGACCCCCCGCCGCCCGACGAGGTCTATTAACCGCATTGGTACTTTTGCCTTGACATCGTCACGCTGATTGGGTACAAATCAGGAACATCGAGATGGAGCGAGTCGGGAGTGACCCGGCGACAGGCTCTCTCACTTATCCTGTGCCCTGCGGAGACTGCCTTGTCCGACAGCCTGTCGGAGGAAAGCCTGTGCGCGTTCCTCGACCATCTTGCCGAGACGTCGAACGTTTCGGTCTCGGCCAAGCGCGCCGGTGTGTCACGCTCGGCAGTCTATCGGCTGCGGGCGAGCTGCCCGGCATTCAGCCATGGCTGGCAGATGGCGATCGCTACCGGCTATGACGAGCTCGAATTCCGCATGCTCAAGACCGCGCGGTTCGGCACGATCAAGCCGGTCAAGCGCCCCGATGGCAGCATCGGCCGGGCAACCGAATTCGACGATGCACAGGGCCTAAAGCTGCTGATGGCGTACAAGCAGAGCGCCGAGAAGAGCCGCAGCGATCCGCCCGCCGATCCGCTGGCCGCCAGGACCGCGCGCGACCAGCTCGCGGCGACGCTGGAGCAGATTCGGCAACGGCTGGATGCGGGCGCAGCAGACAAGGCTGGGCCGGATTCAACTGTACCTGGCAGCACATGACGGATTTTTCGCTGGCCGAACGGCTGGCGGCCATGCCGGGCGAGGCTATGCGGCTGTATCTGGACGGCCTTTCCGATGGCGCGGTGGCAGCGCTCGCGCACCACTGGCCATTCTGGGCGCGACCCGAGCAGCTGGCACCGCCGGGTGACTGGCGCACCTGGCTGATCCTCGCCGGGCGCGGCTTCGGCAAGACGCGCGCGGGGGCGGAATGGGTGCGGCAGATCGGCGAGGGCGTGTCCGATGCGCGCATCGCGCTGGTCGCGGCGAACCTGGCCGAAGCGCGCAGCGTGATGGTCGAGGGGCAGAGCGGGCTGCTGGCGATCGCACCCGAGCAGGCGCGTCCACACTGGGAGCCCTCGCTGCGCCGGTTGCGCTGGCCGGGCGGGGCGCAGGCGGTGCTGTTCTCCGCAGCCGAGCCCGAGGGGTTGCGCGGTCCCGAGCACAGCCATGCCTGGTGCGACGAGATCGCGAAATGGGACAATGCTTCGGGCCGCGCGGAGGCGGCCTGGGACAATCTGCAGCTCGGCCTGCGCGTGGGATCGCTCCCGCAGGTCTGCGCCACCACCACGCCGCGTGCAGTGCCGCTGGTACGACGATTGCTCGATGATCCGGGCCTCATCATCAGCCGGGGCAGCAGCCATGCCAACCGGGCCAACCTGCCGCCCGCCTTCCTCGCGGCGGTCGAGCGGCATTATGGCGGCACCGCTCTGGGGCGGCAGGAACTCGATGGCGAACTGCTCGAGGATATCGAGGGCGCCTTGTGGAGCCGCAGCCTGATCGAGGCGTGCCGCGTGCGCTGGCAGGCGCAAGGCCTGGTGCGCGTCGTGATCGGGGTCGATCCGCCTGCAGGCTCGTCGGGCGACGCGTGCGGCATCATCGTCTGCGCGTTGCAGGAGGATGGCCGCGCGGCGGTGCTCGCCGATACTTCGGTCGAAGGCGCATCGCCCGAAGGCTGGGCGCGCGCGGTATCGGCGGCGTCCGAGGCCTGGGGTGCGGACCGGATCATCTCCGAAGCCAATCAGGGCGGCGAGATGGTAGGCGCGGTATTGCGCGCCTCGAACATCGCGCTGCCGGTACGGCTGGTCCACGCGAGCCGCGGCAAGGTCGCGCGCGCCGAGCCGGTGGCGGCGCTCTACGAGGCGGGGCGGGTGGTGCATTGTGGCACCTTCGCGCGGCTGGAGGACGAGATGTGCGGCCTGATGGCGGGCGGGTCCTATCAGGGACCGGGCCGATCGCCCGACCGCGCCGATGCCTTGGTCTGGGCGCTGACCGAATTGATGCTGGGGCGGCGCGGCACGCCGCGCATCCGATCGCTGGAGACATGATATGGGATATTGGAAGCAGCTGGCGCTCGCGCTGAAGGGCGCGGGCGTCGCCAGGCCGGTGCTCGCGCGCGCGTTCACCAGCCCATGGAGCCTGGCGCTCGCCGATCCGCCGCTCAGCCATGCCGAGCAGGTGCGCGCGGCCTATTGCGAGAACCCGATCGCCCAGCGCGCGGTGCGACTGGTGGCAGAAGGGGTGGGCGGCGCGCCGATAACGGCTTCCGATCCCGCGATTGCGGCACTTGTCGCGGCGACCAGCGCGGGGCAGGGGCTGCTCGAAACGCTGGCGGCGCATCTGCTGCTGCACGGCAATGGTTATGTCCAGATCCTGCGCGATGCCGATGGCCGGCCCGCCGAGCTGTTCGCGCTGCGCCCCGACCGGGTGAGCATCGAACCCGACGAGCGCGGCTGGCCCTCCGCCTATGTCTATCGCGTCGGCGACAGCTCGACGCGGCTGGCGGCGCAGGAGGGCGATGGCGCGCCGGTGGTCGTGCACATCAAGGCGTTCCACCCGAGCGACGATCATTATGGCCTGGGATGCCTGGGCGCGGCGGCGCGCGCGGTGGCGGTGCACAATGCCGCCGGGCGCTGGAACCAGGCGCTGCTCGACAATGCCGCGCGCCCCTCGGGCGCTCTGGTCTATCGCCCCGACGAGCCCGGCGGAGTGCTGACCCCCGAGCAGTTCGACCGGCTGAAGGCCGAGCTCGAGGCGAGCTTTGCAGGGCACACCAATGCGGGGCGTCCGATGCTGCTCGAAGGCGGGCTGAGCTGGCAGAGCATGGCATTGTCGCCGGCAGACATGGATTTTGTCGCGCTCAAATCGAATGCCGCGCGCGAGATCGCGCTGGCCTTCGGGGTGCCGCCGATGCTGCTCGGCCTGCCGGGCGACAATACCTATGCCAATTATCGCGAGGCCAATCGCGCGCTGTGGCGGCTGACCCTGCTGCCGCTGGCGGGCAAGATCACCGCCGCGCTGGCCGAAGGGCTGGCGCATTGGTGGCCGCAAGCCGCGCTCTCGGTCGATCAGGACCGGGTGCCCGCCCTGTCCGAGGACCGCGAGCGGCTGTGGCAGCAGGTCGGCGCGGCGGACTTTCTCTCGCCAGAGAAAAAACGGGCGATGCTGGGGATTTCATGACGATGGATAGCGAAGACATGCTCGCCAGCCTGCTCGCGCAGGCGGCGGAGGAAGGCGCGGATATCGCCACGCTGCGCGCGGTGGTCGAGGAGGCAGGCGATCTGGGCGCAGGCCGGGCGCTCGCCCGGATCGGCCTTGCCGATGCCGATGCAGGTGCGGACCTGCGCGAGTTGCGCGAACTGCTCCAGGGTTGGCGCGATGCGCGGTCGGGCATTTGGGGCCAGGCCTTCGACAAGTTCGTGCGCGGCGTGATGGCGCTGCTGCTCGCCGCGCTCGCGGTGCAGCTGGGCCTGGGTGACATGGTGCAATGAGCATGCGATTGGCCGGCTATGCTGCGCTGTTCGACCGGGTGGACAGGGGCGGCGACATCGTGCGGCGCGGGGCATTCCAGCGATCACTGGGCGAGGCTGCGCGCCCGTTGCCCTTGCTCTGGCAGCACCGGCCCGACCGGCGGATCGGATCGGTCACGTTGGCTCAGGAGGACCGGCGCGGGCTGCGGGTGATCGCGGCGCTCGACGATGCGGCGGACGAGGCGCTGGCCGGACTCGCCAGCGGCGTGGTGCGCGGGCTCAGCTTCGGCTATCGCGTCCGCCATGCCGAGGGCAAAGACCCGCGCGAGCTGTTCGATCTCGATCTGGTCGAGGTGAGCCTGGTCAGCGTGCCGATGATGCCGGGCGCGAGAGTGCACTTGCTGCGCTGACCGCTCCCCGCCTTTCCCTGCCTTTGCCCATCTGCCCCGCCTCGGCGGGGTTTTTGTGCCCGCAATCCGGGGGTTTTCCCCGCGTGATCCCAGAACGGAAGGAAGATGTGATGGATATCCCCGTAAATCCCCTCGAAATGAAGGCCGAGGCCGATCCGCTCGAGGCCTCGTTCGACAGCCTGCTCGCGGCCGAGGAGCATGAGGAGCGCATCGCCGCGCTCGAGACCGGGCTCGATGGCGTGAAAAGCGATGTCGATGCGATCCGCGCCGAGAGCGCGACGATGCGCGAGCGGATCGAGCGGATTGCCCGCACCGGCGCGCGCCCCTCGCTCGGCAGCGGTGAGGGCAAGGCGCCCGAGACCAAGAGCTTTGTCGACCAGTATCTGCGGCGCGGGCTGGAGACCGGCATCAAGAGCTTTACTGCCGCCACCGGCGCCGATGGCGGCTTTGCCGTCCCGCGCGAGATCGATGCGCTGATAGCCCGCACCCTCACCGATATCTCGCCGATCCGGTCGATCGCGCAGGTCGTGCAGACCGGCACTGCGGGCTATCGCAAGCTGGTCACCACCGGCGGAACGCCCTCGGGCTGGGTCAGCGAAACGGCGGCGCGGCCCGAGACCGACACGCCGAGTTTTGCCGAGATCGCGCCGCCCTCGGGCGAGCTCTATGCCAATCCTGCGGCGAGCCAGGCCATGCTCGACGATGCCGCGTTCGATGTCGAAGCCTGGCTGGCGGGCGAGATTGCCGAGGAGTTCGCGCGCGCCGAGGGGGCTGCGTTCATCCATGGCAACGGCACCAACCGACCGCGCGGGTTCCTGACCGGTACGCCCACGCCGCAGGACGATGCCGCGCGCGCGTTCGGCACGCTGCAATATGTCGCCTCGGGCGCGGACGGCAATTTCGCCAGCGTCTCGCCCGAGAACCGGCTGATCGACCTGGTCCATGCGCTGCGCCCCGCCTATCGCCAGGGGGCGAGCTTCGTGATGAACTCCTCGACCCTGGCGCGCATCCGCAAGATGAAGAGCGATGACGGGGCGTTCCTGTGGCAGCCTTCGCTGGCGGCGGGCCAGCCGGCGACGCTGCTCGGCTATCCGGTGGTCGAGGCCGAGGACATGCCCGACATTGCGGCGAACAGCCTGTCGATCGCCTTCGGCAATTTCCGTGCGGGCTATCTGATCGCCGAGCGCAGCGCGACGACCATCCTGCGCGATCCGTTCACCAACAAGCCGTTCGTGCATTTCTATGCGACCAAGCGGATCGGTGGCCAGGTGATGAATTCCGAAGCGATCAAGCTGATGAAGTTCGCCGCGAGCTGATCGCGCAACCCTTGCCCGGACATCCCTGCCGGGATGGTGCCCGCGCGGTCTCTCCCCTGCCGCGCGGGCATTTTTCTACCCGCCTGAAATGGACACCCCTCGATGAGCGAACTCTTCTTTGCCGATCTGGTGCGCGAGACCAGCACCGGCACCGGCACCGGCGCGATGACGCTGGGTGGTGCCACGCCCGGCCATCGCCGCTTCGCCGATGCCGTGCCCGCAGGCGCGCGCTTCCATTATTCCATTGCCGGGATAACCCATGAGGATCAGTGGGAAATCGGCGAAGGCGAGATCAGCGGCGGTTCTCTCTCGCGCCATCTGGTCCTTGCCTCGTCGACCGGGGCAGCCGTCGATTTCTCTGCCGGGCTGAAGACGGTCACGCTGACCGTGGCGGCGCACTGGTTCGCGATGCGCGAAGACCGCTCGGACCATGGCCATGCGCTCGGGCAGATCGAGGGGCTGGTCGACGCCCTGGCTGCAAAGCAGCCGGCGGGGTCCTATGCGCCGCTGGCGCATGCCCATGACTATCTGCCGCGCGATCCGGCGGGAAACTGGGTCGCCAGCAATGCCAGCCTGGGGGTCGGCAGTTCGGCCAACTATGCCCGGCTCGAGGTGCGCGGGCCGAGCATCGCCGGCTATTCGCTGCAATTCGGCGGCGAGCTCCACAGCCGGGCCGGCACGCAATTCTATCTGGGCGACGCCCATTTCTATCATCCCGATTTCTGGAACAGCGCGCCGGGTATCGGATCGATCGCCGACCCGACCGGCGTCGCTGGGACATTGGGATTGTCGGCTTATGGCGGCCAGCCCGGCGGGAACGTGCTGATCGCAACAGCGAGCTTGAACGGCTATTCCAGCCGCGGATTTGCTCCAGGCGCAGACAATCTGGTGCTGCTGGGGCGTCCCCAGTTGCGCTGGGCGGAGATTCACGCGGTCTCGGGCGCGATCAGCACATCAGACGCGCGCGACAAATCGTGGATCGGCGCCATGAGCGAGGCCGAATACGCCGCCGCGATAGACATCATTGCCGAGCTGGGGTTCTTCCAGTGGCACGAAGCGGTCGAAGCCAAGGGGCCGGACGAAGCGCGGCGTCATTTCGGCGTCCGGGCCCAGAGCGCATTTGCCATCATGGAAGACCATGGGCTCGACTGGCGGCGCTATGGCTGGTGCTGTCACGACACGTGGCAGTCGGCCACCGGCGAGCAGGAACGCTATGGCATTCGCAGCGACCAGCTCTGCCTTTTCCTGATGGCAGCCCTCGCACGGAAGCTGGCCGAACAGCAGATGGAAGCTCCCCATGCTGCGGGGTGATGCGCTTGGCTCGATGCCGGTCGCATCGGGCAGTGCGCGCCGCGTGGCTGCCAGCCGGACCGGGCCAATGCCGCTGATGGTGCGCCCCTTTCAGACGCAGCGGCCGGGCGCTCCAGCCCGGCTGCTTTCGCCGCGCCGCCCCTGAGCATCGCGGCGTTTCCGCTCAACCTTTACCTGCAGGAGCAGCCGATGAGCCTGTTCGTCAAGGATCCGGACAGCCGGATCGATTATCGCGTCGATTGGGGCGCGGCCTATCTGGGTGCCAATATGCTGGTGTCCAGCAGCTGGTCAGTGGCACCGGCCATGGCGGGTGGCCTTGCCGTGATCTCCGACGGGCATGACGGGCTCAGCGCGACGGTCACGATCGACGGGGGCCAGCCGGGGGCCATCTATGCGCTGACCAACCGGGTGACCCTGTCCAATGGCGAGGTGGACGAGCGCTCTGTCACGGTCCGCGTGGAGCCGCGCTGATGCCCATGATCACCAGCGAACCCGCCGCGCTTGCCCCGTTGGCGCTGGCCGAAGCCAGAGCATTCCTCCACATCACCCGCGACGACGACGATGCCGTGCTGATCGGCCATCTGCGCAGCGCGGCAGAATTGTGCGAACAGTTCATCGGACAGTCGCTGCTTGTCCGGCCGCACCGGGAGGTCATCGCCGTGGCGCGCGACTGGCAGCGCCTGGGCGCTTCGCCGGTGTCCGCGATTACCGGGGTGCAGGGCGTCACCAGCGCGGGCGAGAGTTTTGCCCTGCCGAGCGAAGCCTATGCGATCGAGCTGTCGCCCGATGGCATCGGCCGGGTGCGCGTGCTGCATCCCGGATCGGCCAGCCGGGTCGAGATCCGCTATCTTGCCGGGATAGCCGCGCAATGGGGCGAGCTTCCCGAGGCCTTGCGCCAGGGCATCGTCCGGCTGGCAGCGCATGTGCATCTGGCGCGCGATGGAGGGGATGCCGCGCCGCCCGCGATGATCGGCGCGTTGTGGCGGCCCTGGCGCAGGGTGCGGCTGTGAGCGCGCGATTCGGCAGCGTGTTGCTGCGCCGCGCCACGCGGATCGGCGAACGTCGGGTCGAAACGCTGGCCGAAAAGGCCTGTATCGAGATTGGCATTATCCTGCCCGACATCGTGATCGTCCGCGATTCCGGGCGGATACGCCTGACCGGGCGCGGGCTGCGCCGCCGCTGGTGGCTGAATGCTGCCTTGCGCTGGCTGGGGAGATTGTTGCGATGAGCCTGGAACAGGATTTTGCGCTGGCCGCGATCGACTGGCTGGCGGGCGATGCGGCGCTGATGGCGCAAGTCAACGGCGTGTTTCATCGCGCCCCGGCGCGCATCGCAGTGCCCTATGTGCTGCTCGACGATGTGCTGGCGACCGATTGGGGCACCAAGGACCGGCCGGGGCGCGAGCTGCGGCTGGCCTTTTCGATCCGCGATGGATCGCAAGACGCGGGCCCCCTCTCGGCCATCACTGCGACGCTCGAAACCCGGCTTGCGGCGATGCCACGCAGCGGCACCGGCTATCGGCTGGTCAGCCTCCACCCCCTGCGCAGCCGCACCGTGCGGATCGGCGAAACCTGGCTCGTCACGCTCGACTATCGGGCGCGGCTGCTGGCTCCCTGACGAAAGGACCAAGACATGACGGCGGAAAAAGGCAGCGCCTTCCTGCTCAAGATCGGCGACGGCGCAAGCCCGCCCGCTTATCGCACTGTGGCGGGTCTGCGCACGACGCAGATGGCAATCAATGGCGAACCGGTGGTGATCACGCACAAGGGCAGCGGCGGCTGGCGCGAGCTGCTGTCGGGCGCCGGCGTGCGATCGGTCTCGGTCTCGGCGGCGGGATTGTTCCTCGGCTCGGATGCCGAGACCGCGATCCGCGTCCATGCGATGAACGGCACGCTCGACGATTACGAACTGAGCTTTGAGAGCGGTGCGCGGATGCGCGGGCGGTTCCTGGTCGCGCGGCTCGAATATGCGGGCGATTTCAACGGCGAGCGCAATTATTCGCTCGCACTCGAAAGCTCCGGCGCGGTGACGAGCCTGTGAGCGCCGTGGCCAACCCGGTGCGCGGCGAAGCAATGCTGGCACTGGCGGGGCAGGATGTGCTGCTGCGCCCGAGCTTTTCCGCCCTGGTCGCGGCGGAGCAGGAAATCGGACCGCTGTTCGATCTGGTCGAACGCGCCGCCGCCGGGCGGCTGGGCCTGGCGGAGCTGGTCGCGCTGCTCTGGCACTGCCGCGATGCCGCGACCTGCCCGCTCGATCGCGACGGCTTTGCCGAGGCGGTGGCCGAGGCAGGGCTGGTGGCGCTGACCCCGGTGCTGAAAATCCTGCTCCGGCAGATTCTGCAGGGCCGATGAGCGCAGCGCGTTTCGCCGATGCGGCGCGGGCCCTTTCGGGCCTGGCGGCGCGGCTGCTTGGTTGGCGGCCGCAGGAATTCTGGCAGGCCACGCCCGACGAACTCGCGGCGGCGCTGACCGTGCCCGGTGATCCGCCCGCCGCGCCGCCTTCGCCCGAGGCGATAGCCGCACTGCGCGCGCTGTTTCCCGATGGATCGGAGACACGAGATGGATGACGAGATCGAGCAGCTGCTGGTCAGCGTGCGCGCCGATACCCAGGGCTTTGGCCGCGATGTCGCGGTGATGCGCGGGCAGATCGACAGCACCTTGATCGAGGGCTTTGGCCGGGCAGGCCAGGTGCTCGAGCACGGGCTGCTCGCCGCGATCAGGCGCGGCTCGCTGGGCTTCGAGGATCTGAAGCGCATCGCGCTCGCGGTGATGGAAGAGATTGCGACAGCCGCGATAGAAAAGGGGCTGGCTGCGATCGGGCTGGGCAGGGGGGATGGTGGCGCATCGCCGGTGGTCGGCCTGCTGTCCGGGCTGCTCGGCCTGCCAGGTCGCGCGACGGGGGGGCCGGTTACCGCAGGGCGGCCCTATCTGGTCGGCGAGCGCGGACCCGAACTGTTCGTGCCGCAGGGCTATGGCCGGGTCGAGCCGCGGAGCGGCGGGGGCGGGCGCGATGTGCGCGTCTCGATCAGCATCAACGCTCCAGCCCAGTCCGCGCCAGCCGCGATGCAGGCCTCGAGCCGTCAGGTCGCGCGCGCGGTCCGCCGCGCGCTGATGGAGGATTGAGCCATGGCCTATTGGCTGTGCGATTCACGCCGCGACCAGGCATCGAGCCATATCCAGCGCTTCGATCCGCGTTTCTGGACGGTCAACTTCCCCCGCCCGATGATGGCGTCGGTGGTGACCATCGCGGCGGATGCGTTGCGGGTCGATCTGCAATTCCACGATCGCGACGCGCTCGCCGGGCTGATCTGGGAGAGCGAGGACCGGTTCGATCACCCGCTGCTCGCCTATGCGACCGGGCGCGACTATCGCCGCACCACGCTCAGCTTCCATTGGCGATCATCAGGGGTCAAGCCGCTTGATGCGGTGCATGGCCCGACGCTGACGATCGAGGGGCGCGATGCAGCGGGCCTGGCGAAGAGCTGGTATGTGCGGCTGTGGAACTATGCCAGCGGCACGCCCGAGGATGCGCGGATCACCTTGCCCTTTTCGGCATTGTCCGGCGGGTTCGCGCTGCCGGGCGAGGCCGATCCGGTGCATGCGGCGGACATCGACCGCATGTTCATTTCGCTGGTTCCGCCGAGCTATGACACCAGTCCGGGCGCGCTGGCATCCCCTGCCAATGGCTGGGTCGAACTGACCGACATGTCCTGCGATGGCGCAGGCGCAGTGCTCGAGATCGGCGACGTGCCGCTGCCGCCGCATGGCCTGGCGATGGCGACCGCCTATGACGACAGCTTCAACCTCACGCCCGCGCGGATCGTGCGCAACATCGTGGGTCTGGGCTATCGCGGGTCGATCAACCATTATGTCGGGATGAGCCATTATTTCTCGCTGGCGCGCACCGGCGGGGACTTGCTGGTGACCACCGCAGGCGGCGCGATCAACCCGCCCTGCGCCGCCTGGCACCGCAACCTGGCGGCCGAGGCCAAGCGCTTCGGCCTCAGCCCGATCCTGTCGCTGTCCTATGAGCTGTTCGACGCGCATTGCCCGGAAAGCTGGAAGCAGCGCGCGGAAAACGGCGACCCGGCGCTGACCGGCTGGGTGCCGCCCTCGGCCCTGCTCAGCCCGGCCAATGCCGACGCCATGGCCTATCTGCAGGCCGTCGGCGCGGCATTCGGTCAGGTCCTGGCGGAGGCGGGCCTGCCGGTGCGCTTCCAGGTCGGCGAGCCCTGGTGGTGGATCATGCCCGATGGCCGCATCTGCCTGTACGACGATGCTGCGCGCGCCGCCTTCGGGTCGGCGCTCGTCTCGATCCCGACGATCCGCGCATCGATGAACGCGGCGCAGCGCGCGATGCTCGATCAGGCTGGCGCGATGCTGGCAGATTCGACGCTGGCACTGGTCGATGCGGTGCGTGATGCGGTCGCGCCGCAGCCAGTGGAATCGCTGGTGCTGGTCTATCTCCCGACCGTGCTCGATGCGGCAGCGCCCGATGCGCGGCGCGCCAATGTGCCGGTCGGCTGGGCCTGGCCTGCGTTCGATGTGCTCCAGCTCGAGGACTACGACTGGGTGATCGAGGGGCGCTTTGCCGAGCAGCTCAGCGGGCTGGCCGCAATGCAGCAGCGGCTGTGCTATCCGCTGGCGCAGCAGCACTACATGAGCGGCTTCGTGCTGCTTCCCGAACACAAGGCCGTCTGGGCGAACATCGCGCGTGCGGCGGACATGGCCAAGGCGCGCGGCGTACCCGAGATTTTAGTCTGGGCGCTGCCCCAGGTCACGCGCGACGGCTTTACCTATTTCGATCTGGCCAGCGAAGGAGATGCTGCGATGCAGGCCTTTGACGACGTGCTGTTTCCGCTCGCCATCGGCCGTGAGGCGGAGTGCACCAGCCGCTTTTCGACCCAGGTGTTCCAGTCGGTGAGCGGGCACGAGACGCGCAACAGCCTCTGGGGCGATGCGACCCTGAGCTTCGATGTCGGTCCGGGCGTTCGATCAGAGGCGGATTGCGCCGAATTGATCGCCTTCTTCCGCGCCAGGCGCGGTGCGGCACGGGGCTTTCGGCTGCGCGACCCGCTCGATTGTAGCTCGGCCGAGGCCAACACGCCGCCGCATCATGCCGATCAGCTGCTCGGCGAGGGCGATGGCGTGCGGTCGGAGTTCGCGCTGGTGAAAAGCTATGGCGACCCGCCCGATGGCCAGCAGCGACGGATTACCCGTCCGGTCACGGGCTCGGTGCTGGTGTCATTGGACGGCGTGCCCGCCTCTGGCTGGACGCTCCAGCCCGGCGGCATTGTCCGCTTCGCTTCGCCGCCTGTCGCCGGTGCCGAGGTGCGCGCGGGCTTTCTGTTCGACGTGCCCGTGCGCTTCGCCACCGATGAGCTGACCGTGGGCGCGGCCACCTTTGCGGCGGGCGAGGCGGTATCGGTGCCGCTGGTCGAAATCCGCGAGGCGACATGAGGACACGCTGGTTCGACCGCCCGCTGGAGACGATCGCGATGCTCTGGCATGTCGAGCGGCGCGACGGCATCGCGCTCGGCTTTGCGGCGCACGACCGCGATCTGGTGATCGACCATGTCCGCTATCATGCCGCGCCGGGCATGCTGCCATCGGCGATCGAGATGGATGACGGGCTCGATCCGCTCGACATGGATGTCGGCGGCGCGCTCAGCCACGCGCTGATCCGCGCCGACGATCTGCAGGCAGGGCGATGGGACGAGGCCGCGATCCGCATGGGCCTCACCGATTGGGAGCGCCCGCACGAGGGCATCGCCTGGTTCTGGCATGGCCATCTGGGCGCGGTGTCGGTGCAGGGTCAGCGTTTCACTGCCGAACTGCGCGGCATCAAGGCCCGGCTGGATGCGCCCTATGCGCCCGCCGCCTCGCCATCGTGCCGCGCGGATTTCTGCGGGCCGGGCTGCGGGCTCAGCCGCGCGCGGTTCGAACGGGTGGTACCACTGGTGTCGGCTGACGAGACGGGCCTGGTTCTTGCCGGACTGGAGGCGGACGATGCCGCCAGGTTCGATCATGGCCTGCTGCGCTGGATCGGCGGGGCCAATGCCGGGCTGCAGAGCAGAATCCTCGGCCATGACGGCGCGGCGCTGCAACTGGACGTGCCGCCGCCCGAACCCGCACAACCGGGCGATCTCGCCATGCTGGTCGAAGGCTGTAACAAGGCCTTTGCGACCTGCTCGGGCCGGTTCGGCAATGCGATCAACTTTCGCGGCGAGCCGCATCTTCCCGGCAATGACCTGCTCACCCGCTTTGCGACCTTCTGACATGGGCGATGGGCACCGGCTCGCCGCCGCCGCGCTCGATCTGGTCGGCTGCCCCTTCCGTTTGCACGGACGCGATCCGGCCACGGGTCTCGATTGCGTCGGGCTGGTCGCGGCGTCGCTCGAACGGATCGGGCGCATGGTCGATGCACCTTCAGACTATCGGCTGCACGGCGGCTGCCTTGATCGGTTCGACGGCTGGGCGGCGATGTGCGGCCTCGAACCTGCGCCCGCAGCCACGAAAGGCGCACCGGGCGATGTGCTACTGTGCGAACCTGGCGTGCGACAATTTCATGTGCTGCTCGATGCCGATGCGCTGCTGGTGCATGCGCATATCGGCCTGGGACGGGTCGTCGCCACGCCGCTACCTGCGCCCTGGGCGGTGCGGCGGCGCTGGCGGCTTCAGCAAGGACAGATCTGATGGCAACTCTGGTATTGAGCACCGTCGGCACGCTGGTCGGCGGTCCGCTGGGCGGCGCGCTGGGCGCGCTGGTCGGGCGCACGATCGATCAGACCGTCCTGTTCCGTCCAAGGGATCGAGAGGGGCCGAGGCTCACTGATCTGGCGGTGCAGAGCTCGCAATATGGCAGTCCCTTTGCTCATGTTCATGGCCGCGTTCGGATCGCCGGGACGGTCATCTGGGCGACGGACCTCAAGGAGCGCCGCATTCGCGAGGGCGGCGGAAAGGGCAGGCCGGGAACGACGCGGTACAGCTATTCGGTGAGCTTCGCCGTCGCGCTGTCCGCGCGGCCGATCCAGGGCGTCGGACGCATCTGGGCCGAGGGCAATCTGCTGCGCGGCCAGGACGGTGTGTTCACCAGCGAGACCGGTTTTCGCTTGCACACCGGCTATGGCGACCAGCCGCTCGATCCGCTGATCGCTGCTGCCGAAGGGCCGGGACAATGCCCGGCCTATCGGGGCCTGGCCTATGCCGTGTTCGAGGACATGGCCTTGGAAGAATTCGGCAACCGCATCCCTTCGCTGACCTTCGAGGTGATCGGAAGTGCCGAGGATGTGGCGCTGGGTCCGCTCATTGCCGACCTGACCGTCACCGGGGTGCCCGATGGCGAAGAGTCGGTGACCGGCTGGAGCTTGCCGGCCGAAAGCCGACGCGATGCGGTCCAGGCGATTGCCGCTGGATTTCCGATATCGCTGGTCGAGCAGGATGGTGAATTGCGGACGATCTGGCGCGAAAATGCGCTGGAGCCTGTGAGCCTCATCCCCGCGCAGGCGCTGCTGCCGCGCGATGCATCGGACGTGCGGGCGTTCGAGCGCCAGCGGACCGCGCCGCCATCGGGCGCGCTGGCACTGCGCTATTATGATCCTGAGCGCGACTATCAGCCGGGACTGCGCCGGAGCGGCAGCAGCGGGAGTGGCCGGGCGCAGCAGATCGACGTGCCTGCGGTGATGACCGCCGCGCGAGCCCAGCAGCGGGTGGAGCAGCTCGTGCAACTGGGCCGCGACGGGCTGGAGCAGCTGCACTTGCGGGTCGCCCTGGTCGATCCTGCGCTGCAGCCGGGCCGGATCGTGACGGTGGAGGGCATCGCCGGGCGCTGGCAGGTGCGGCATTGGCAATGGCGGGCCGAGGGGATCGACCTTGCGCTGGTCAGCCAGCGCACCCGCCCGTCCCCGCTTGCTGCCAGCAGCGATCCGGGGCGCAGCGTGAACACCCCTGACGATGCGATCGGCGCGACCGTCCTGGCGCTGTTCGATCTGCCATCCCCGATGGATCGGCCCATGGACCATCCCCATATCGCCATCGCTGTGGCCGGCGCTTCGGCAGGCTGGCGCGGGGCGACCGTCTATACGCGCGAGGCGGATGGATCGACCGGCGAGCCGCTCGATTTCCTGCGGATCGGCGCCACCATGGGCGAGGTAATCGTGCCGCCGACGAACGGGACGGCGCTGCTCCGGGACGAACGCTCCTCCATTACCGTGCGGCTGGTGCGCGACGGTCCGCTCATTCTTGCCAATGCCGATGACGATGCGCTCGCAAGCGGAGCCAATATGGCAATGGTCGGCGCCGAGCTGGTGCAGTTCGCGCGCGTGGACCCGCTCGGCGACCGCACCTTTCGCCTCACGAGTCTGTTGCGCGGGCGCGGCGGAACCGAGGATTGCACGGCTGGCCACAGCGCGGGCGAGGGCTTCGTGCTGCTCAACGAAGCGCTCGGGCTCGTCGATCCCGTCCGGATTGGTCCCGGGCCGGATTTTCGCGCGGCGGCACAGGGCAGGGGCGATGGGGCCCCGGTGCCTGCCGATCTCGCCAGCCCGGGCCGGTCGGTCCGCCCGCTCTCGCCGGTGCATGGACGGATCGAACGTGGGGAGGCCGGCGACCTGACGATCCGCTGGACGCGTCGCAGTCGCAGCGGCTTCGCCTGGCGGGATCTGCTCGATGCGCCGTTGGGCGAGGAGTTCGAGGCCTATCGGGTTTCGATTCTTGCCGACGGCATCGCAGTCGCTGCTTTCGAGTGCGCGTCGCCGATGCTGGCGCTTGATACGGTTACAGTCGCCGCGCTTTCTGCCGCCGCGAGCGAGGTCGTCGAGGCTTGCATTGTCCAGCAGGGAGCCTTCGGCGTCTCACCGGCGCTCATCGTGCCGTTGGAGCTCTGAAACGGTCCTGTCCCGACCGGCGAAAGCGCGAGGCCAAGCCTTGGGCCCAGCAACGGGAGCCGGTCGACACGCTCCCAGTCCCTTTCTCTCAGCCGCGCGAAAGGCCAGCCATGTCATCTACCCCCAATTTCTCGATGCCCATGCTTCATGCCGCACAGGCACAGAAGGAAATCACCCACAACGAGGCTCTGGTGCTGGTGGACGCGTTGTTGCGCGGTGGCGTGAAGGCCATGCTGAACGACCCTGCGCCGCTCGCGCCTGCATCCGGTCAGGCGTGGATCGTTGGCCCCGCCCCCGTCGGTGCCTGGGTCGGCCATGCAGGGAAAATCGCAGTCTGCACAGATGGGGGGTGGCGTTTTGCGACAGCGCCAGTCGGGATGCAGCTGCACGATGACATGGCGGCGATCTGCCGAAGGTTCGATGGCAGCGCATGGTCTGCCTATCCCCCGATCGCCCCGCCGGTGGGCGGATCGATTGTCGACGCCGAGGCTCGCGCGACGCTTGCCGCGGTGCTCGCAGCGCTACAGCAGGCGGGTCTGGCCAGCGTTACGTGATTGATCTCAAGCCTATTATGCGTTTATGATTCGGTGTGTTACTCTCATTCGCGCTGCCTTGTCCGACAGGCTGCAGCAGAGGTGCATTTTTTGCGTGGCACCCCCTGAAATGGCGACATTTTGGCAACAGTCCGGCCAAAACCGCGCTTGCGTGGCAACTGTCTTGGCGTTAGTAACGTTGCCGAGTTGTCGTTCCAAATCCTACTTATAAGGGGAAAATCTATGCGCAAGTTAGTCGTTGGACTGGCGTTGGCATCTACCGCCCTGACGACGCCGGCTTTCGCCCGCGACGGTCAGTGGTATGTCGGTGTCGAAGGCGGCGCCATGATCGTCGAAGACATCGAATTCGATGTCGGCGCTCTGAGCAATGCCACCATCGTTGATTCTGACACCGGATACGATGTCGGTGCGGTCGTCGGTTACGACTTCGGTCCGTTCCGTCTGGAAGCGGAAGTCAGCTACCGTGAAGCGGACCTGACCGACGTTCAGACGCAGGTTGGCATCTCGCGCGGTGCTGCTCCGACCGCTATTGGTCGTTTTGCCTCGGTTGGCAGCGCCAATGCGCTGGCATTCATGGTCAACGGCCTGATCGACTTCGGTCCTGATGACGGCCTGCAGGGCTTTGTCGGTGGCGGCGTCGGCGTCGCTCGCACCGACTTCAACGGTTCGACCCAGCCGGGCACTGGCCCCTATATCGACGATTCGGACACCGGCTTTGCCTGGCAGGTTCTGGCGGGCATTCGTGCTCCGATCAGCGACAGCTGGGACGTGGGTCTGAAGTATCGCTTCTTCAACAGCGACTCGGTCGATCTGCTGAGCGTCAACGGACGCGAGTTCGACGGCCGCTTCCGCAGCCACTCGATCCTGGGCAGCATCATCTACAACTTCGGTGGTGAAGAAGCGGCTCCGCCGCCGCCCCCGCCGCCTCCGCCGCCGCCCCCGCCGCCCCCGCCCCCGCCGCCTCCGCCGCCGCCTCCGCCGCCGGTTTGCGAAAAGGGTCCGTACATCGTGTTCTTCGACTTCGACAAGTCGAACATCACGCCGGAAGCTGCGACCATTCTGGACAACGCCGTTGCCGCTTACGGCAGCTGCGGTTCGGTGCCGGTCATGCTGGCAGGTCACGCTGACCGTTCGGGTGCAGCCACCTACAACGTGGGTCTGTCCCAGCGTCGTGCCGACTCCGTCAAGGCCTATCTGGTCTCGCGGAACATCCCGGCCAGCGCCATCAGCACCCAGGCGTTCGGTGAAACCCGCAACCGCGTTCAGACCGCCGATGGCGTTCGTGAACTGCAGAACCGTCGCGTGGAAATCACCTACGGTCCGGGTTCGGGCATGTAAGCCAAACGCTGGACCTACGGGTCTGGTAACAAAGAGGGTCGGTCTTCGGACCGGCCCTTTTTTGTTGGGGCGCCATGGCTGGCATGTCGCCTGCTTGCCCAAGGACCGCGTCGCGCTTATGTAGGGTGCATGGACAATCCAGCAGCCGACATCACCCTGACACCCGCTGCGGCCAAGCGCGTGGCCGCGATTGCTGCCAAGCAGCAAAAGCCCGCCATCCTGCGTCTCGCGGTGGAGGGAGGCGGTTGCTCCGGTTTCCAGTACCGTTTCGGCCTTGCCGATGCGCCCGAGCCCGACGATACCGTCACTGAAACCGATGGCGTCTCGCTGGTCGTTGACGATATCAGCCTTGATCTGGTTCGCGGCAGCGCAGTGGATTTCGTGGAATCGCTTGGCGGGTCGGCATTCCAGGTGACCAACCCCAACGCTGCATCCGGATGCGGCTGTGGTTCCAGTTTCTCGATCTGAATGCCTGCTGGCCTTATGGGGAACCCGAACCGCCGGATTTCGTATTGAGCGGCAAGGCATAGGACCGGGGGTGCACATGAAATCCAGCCAGCATCATGCGATCGTCGCTCGATCGCTGCGAAAGATCACCATCGATCGAGGGGACCAGGCGTGATCGATCCCGCCATGGCGACCGACGCGCAGCATCGCGACCCCGAAGCTCCGGATCATATCAGCCCGCATGCCATGACGCGGCTGGAAGCGGGCCGGGTTGCCGGCATCACCCTCACCGTGCTCGCTGTGGTTGGTGTCGCCTGGTTGCTGATGGAGCTGACGCAGTTCCTGCTGCTCGTCTTCGCAGCGCTGGTTCTTGCGGCAATCTTCTCGTCCATCGCGCGCCGGGTATGCGACCTGACCGGCATGAAGCGCGGACCCGCGCTGGCGATCTCCGTATTTCTGCTGCTGGCGGTCTTCGCTGGAGCCTTCACGCTGTTCGGATCGCAGATTGCGGACGAGTTCGACACGATCCAGCAGAGCATTCCGCCCGCGATCGACCGGGTCGAGGCCCAGCTGGACGAGGTGGGGCTTGGCGAACAGGCCCGGAAAATCGTGCAACAGGGCAGCGGCGATCTTTCCAGCCTGGCCTCGCGGCTGGGCGGCTTTGCGATGACGGCCACCAATGCCATTGCCAATTTCGTGCTCGTCTTCGTCGGCGCGATCTTCATCGCCAGCGACCCCAATGTCTATCGACGCGGGCTGCTGCTGCTTCTGCCCAAGCGCGCCGAGCAGCCGGTTTCGGACGCGCTGGATGATGCGTCGCGGGGCCTGCGCGGCTGGATGATGGGCCAGGGCGTCTCGTCGATTGTCGTTGCGGTATTGACCGGAGGCGGACTCTGGGCGCTGGGGGTCCCCGCATCGGGAGGCCTAGCCATCATCGCCGGCCTGCTCGACATCATTCCGATGGTCGGACCGGTCATTGCCGGTGTCCCGGCGGTTCTGCTCGCTTTCACCGTGTCGCCGACAACGGCCTTGTGGACGGTCGTCCTGTTCCTGATCGTTCAGCAGATCCAGGGCAATTTCCTGCAGCCGATGATCCAGAAACAGGCCGTCGATGTGCCGCCTGCGGTGCTGTTGTTTGCGGTCGTCGCCTTCGGGCTCGTCTTCGGCTTTCTGGGCGTGCTGCTCTCGGCTCCGCTGACGGTAGTGACCTATGTCATGGTCCAGCGGCTCTATGTGAAGACCCTGCTAGGCAAGCCGATCCGGATCGCCGGCCAGGACTGATCCCGCCCGGCCGTTGCTTGAAGATCAGAGCGGCCCCAATCAGAGCGGCCCCAATCAGAGCGGATTGCCGTCCTTGTCGCGGAACACCTCGCGCCGGCCGACATGGTTGGGCGCGCTGATATAGCCGTCCTCTTCCATTCGTTCGACCAGTCGCGCGGCGCTGTTATAGCCGATGCGCAACTGCCGCTGCAGCCAGCTGGTCGAGGCCTTCTGGCTCTCGAACACGATCTGGCAGGCGGCGCGGTACATCTGCTCCTCGGGGCTGTCGTCAAGGCTCGCGCCATCGAGCGCGAAGCCGCCGTCCTCAGGTTCCTCGGTCACTGCCTGGATGTAGTCGGGCTGGCCCTGGCCGCGCCAGTGGTCGGCGACACGGCGCACCTCCTCATCCGAGACGAAGGGCCCGTGCACGCGCTCGACCTGCTTGCCGCCGGACATGTAGAGCATGTCGCCCTTGCCGAGCAGCTGCTCCGCGCCCTGTTCGCCCAGGATGGTGCGCGAATCGATCTTGCTGGTGACGTGGAAGCTGATGCGGGTCGGTAGGTTGGCCTTGATCACGCCGGTGATGACGTCGACCGAAGGACGCTGCGTCGCCATGATCAGGTGGATGCCCGCCGCACGCGCCTTCTGTGCGAGCCGTTGGATGAGGAATTCGACCTCCTTGCCCGCCGTCATCATCAGGTCTGCCAGCTCGTCGACGATCACCACGATCTGCGGCATCGGCTCGTAATCGAGCTGCTTTTTCTCGTATTGCGGTTGGCCGCTGACCGGATCCCAGCCGGTCTGGACCTCTTCGCCCAGCGGCAGGCCCTTGGCCTTGGCGACGCGCACCTTGTCGTTGAAATTGACGAGGCTGCGGACCTTGAGCTCGCTCATCATCCGATAGCGCTCCTCCATCTGCTCCACCGCCCATTTCAGTGCGCGCACCGCCTTGGCGGGCTCGGTCACCACGGGGGAGAGAAGGTGCGGAATGTCGTCATAGATCGACAGTTCGAGCATCTTGGGATCGATCATGATCATGCGCAGCGTTTCCGGCGTCATCCGGTAAAGCAGCGAAAGGATCATCGCGTTGAGGCCGACCGACTTGCCCGATCCAGTGGTGCCCGCGATCAGCAGGTGCGGCATCGGCGCGAGGTCGGCGATCACCGGATCGCCCGAGATGTTCTTGCCCAGGATGACCGGCAGCTGGCCGCTATTCTCGGCAAAATGGCTCGATCCGATCATCTCGTGCAGCACGACGGCGTCGCGATGCTGGTTGGGCAGCTCGATGCCCAGCTCCTTGCGGCACGGGATCGCCGCGACGCGCGCCGAGCGCGCCGACATGTTGCGCGCGATATCGTCGGCCAGCTGGATGACGCGGTTGGCCTTGATGCCCGGCGCGGGCAGCAGCTCGTAACGAGTCACCACCGGGCCGGGGCGCACCGCCGTGATCTCGCCCTTCACGTTGAAATCGCTCAGCACCGTCTCGAGCAGCCGCGCGTTGCGCTCGAGCGCAATCTTGTCCAGCGCGGGGCCTGTGCTCGACGGCGGCGGGTCGAGCAGATCGACCGAAGGCAGCTCATAAGGGCCGAAGAAGTCGCCCTGCTTGCTCTTCGGGCCAAGCTGCGCCTTGGCCGGACGCAGCGAGGGCTCAGTGATTTCCGGCGGCGGTCGGTTGTCGGGCACGGCTTCCTTGCGCGGCGCGGCCAGCGCCGGACGGCTTGGCTCGACCGTATCGTCAAGGGCATCGAGCTCATCTTCGTCGATCACCGGACCGATCGGGCGGCGGAACAGCGCTTCTGGCATGCTCACCTTGATCGGCGGCATCCGCAGCAACCCGCGCTCCAGACCCAGCGCCTTCCAGCCAAGCGCCGCGCCGACCAGCCCCAGCAGCGAAGCGCTGCCATAGAGCGCCCAGGAGGCGCCAGCAGGCGGCAGGAAGGCGGCAAGGAACTGGATGCCCCGCGCGCCCATCATGCCAAAAAGGCCGCCTGGGCCAGCCGGGAAATGCGGCGCGGATTCACCGAACAGGACCGCAGCCGCGATAGCCAGGAACAGCATGCTGAGCAGCGTCGCGATGACCGAGCGGCGCCAGTGGCCGAGCGGCTGGTTGATCCACAGCCGGTGCGCCTGAACCGCCGTGATCGGCAGCAGCAGCGCGCTCGCCGGCCCGCCCAGGAACAGCATGAAATCGGCGATCCACGCGCCGCTTGCGCCCATCCAGTTGTCGACGCCGCCGCCTGCGGCCGTGTTGAATGAGGGGTCGGTCTGGTGATAGGTCAGCAGCGCGATGGTGGTGAAGGCGACGAGCGCGAACAGCACCAGCGCCAGGATCAGGCTGCCGCTGCGCATCAGACTCTGACGCATCAGGTCGCGCCAGTCGGGCGCGTTTCTGGTGGCGGCGCGGCTGGCCATAACCTTGAATTCTCCGGTAATATGGTAAATGCCGCCCATTTTGCGCAGACCATGGACTCCGCGTCAAGCAAGGACTTGGTACGGACTCCGCGCAGCTAGCCCCTGTTCAGTCGTCTGCAGACCGCCTACATTGGCCAGCATGACAGGCAGCATCACCTTGGGCAACCACAGCGACATCCTCATCATGGGCGCAGGACCGGCGGGGATTTCGCTCGCGCTGGCGGTCGCGCGGCATGGTCTCAGCGTCCGGGTGATCGACCGGATCACCCCCGAGACGCTGGCCGATACCGCGTTCGATGGCCGCGCCTCGGCGCTCGCTTCGACCAGCTGGCAGATGCTGCAGAATCTCGGGCTGGCCGACAGCCTGTGGCGCGATGCCTGTTCGATCGACCGGATCGCGGTGAGCGATGGCCTGCGCCGGGGTTCGCTCGATTTCGATGCCGGTGTCGACGGCATGGGCGTGATGCTGCCCAACAGCCTGTTGCGCGCTGCGCTCTATCAGGCCGCGAGCAACAATCCCGATATCGACCTGATCATGGCGGCCGATGTCACTGATCGCGCGGTCGATGCGCACCGCGCGAAGATCACGCTGGCCGATGGACGCGTGTTCACCACATCGCTGCTGGTCGGCGCGGAAGGGCGCGTATCGCCGACGCGCGATCTGGCCGGGATTGGTCTCAGCCAATGGTCCTATCGCCAACGCGGCATTGTTACCGCCGTGACGCTGGAAAAATCGCATCAGAACACCGCGTTCGAGATTTTCTATCCCGATGGTCCGCTCGCCATCCTGCCGCTCAACGATGATGATGAGGGGCGGGCGATGGCCTCGATCGTCTGGACGGTGCCCGAGGGCAAGGCTGATGCCTGGACCTCGCTGTCCGACCGCGCCTTCGGGGCGGCGCTGACCGAGGCGAGCGGCGGGTTTCTGGGGGCAATCACGCCCATCGCCCCGCGCAGCAGCTGGCCGCTGACGCTGTGCCAGGCGAGCGACATGGTCGCGCCGCGTATCGCACTGGTGGGCGACAGCGCGCACATCATCCACCCGATCGCGGGACAGGGGCTGAACCTGGGGCTGCGCGATGTCGCGGCGCTCGCCGATGTACTGGGTGAGGGCGCGCGGCTGGGGCTCGATCCGGGCGATCTGGCGCAGCTCAAGCGCTATCAGCAATGGCGGATGCTCGACAATGCGATGATGGCTTCTGCCACCGATGTGCTCAACCGGCTCTACGGCCTGCCGGGCAAGGCGCCCTCGCTGGTGCGGCGCATCGGCATGCAGCTGGTCGGGCGTACCGGGCTGATCCGGCGACTCATCATCGACGAGGCGCGGGGGACCAGCGGCGACCTGCCCGAGCTGCTGATGGCGAGCGATTGATAGCTTTGCCCTCGGGAGCCCAGGTCAGCTCTTTCCCATCATTCCCGCGAACGCGGGATTCTCGCTTTCGTCGCTCGCCATGAAAGCGGAACCCCCGCGTTCGCGGGGGTGACGAACGTGAGCTGTGAGTTGACTAGGGTTTCAGCCCCCGCGTGATGAAGTCGTTCGCGGCGCTGGCGATCGCGTCCGGGGTCATGTCCTCGTTCCAGATGCCGTAGCGCAGGCCCAGGAACACGTTCATTCCCATCACTGCCCAGGCGTGCAGCTCGCTGACATCGCCGCGGATTTCGCCCGCTGCCGCGCCCGCCTGCAAGCGGCTGAGAATGCGTGTCGCGGTCACCTGATAATGCGCGCGATAGCTCTCGGAATCGACGAATTCGGCCTCGTCGATGATCCGGTAGATTTCCTTGTGCTCGCGGGCGAATTCGAGAAATCCCTTAAGCGCCGCGCGTTCGCGGTCGAGCGCGCCGCTCGCCTCCTGCATCGCGGCGGCGGCATGCTTGCCGACCTGGGCGGACATGTCCTGCACCAGCGCGCGGAAAATTTCGTCCTTCGAATCGAAATAAGTGTAGAAGCTGCCCAGCGCGGTGCCCGCGCGCCGGGTGATGCCGCTGATCGAGGCTTCGTGAAAACCGCGCTCGCCAAATTCGATCGCTGCCGCATCGAGCAGCTTGCGCAGCGTCGCGCGGCCACGCGCCGTGCGCGGCGTCTTGTCCGGGCGCGCGTTTTCCGCGCCCGGGTTTGCGGGCGGTTCTTCCGCTGCCGATGGTTTTGCCGCCATGATCCACTCCCGCTGCCGGACATGATGCGTGCGCGCAACACATCTGGCCGATTTTGCCCTCGCTGTCTCCCCTCATGCGATAAGAGTTGAAAGCTGGTTCAACTTTCACTAATGGACAAACACGTTCTGCGCAAGGCCGGTCAGTGAGACGAACCGGTGCACCGCGAACAGGTCAGGATGCAGGGAGGAAGTTCATGTCCGTTTTCGGGTTCACCCGTTTCGCCGCCACGCGCACTGCGCTCGCGCTGGGCGTCGCCGCCGCAGCTCTTACGGCACTTGCTCCTGTCGCGATCGCGCAGGAAGCGCAGGAACAGGAAGCGACCACCGCCGATGACGGTAGCGTGATCGTCGTTACCGCCCGTCGCCGGGCAGAAAACCTGCAGGACGTTCCGATCGCGATCAGCGCTTTTTCCGCCGAGCGGCTGGAAAACCAGGGCGCGCTCGACATCACTGACATCTCGCAGATCACGCCCAACACCACGCTCGAAAACTCGCGCGGCACCAACTCGACGCTCACCGCCTTCATCCGCGGCGTGGGCCAGCAGGACCCGGTTCCCGGCTTCGAGGCGGGCGTCGGCATCTATCTGGACGACGTGTATCTCAATCGCCCGCAGGCGGCGGTGCTCGACATCTACGAGGTCGAGCGGATCGAGGTGCTGCGCGGACCGCAGGGCACGCTCTATGGCCGCAACACCATCGGCGGTGCGGTCAAATATGTCACCAAGATGCTGCCGCAGGATTTCAGCCTGAAGCTTCGCGGCACCTATGGCACCTATGACCAGGCCGAAGGCGTGGTCACCGTGTCCGCACCGCTCGGCGATATCGTCCGCGTCGGCGGCACGCTGGCGCGGCTGTCGCGCGGCGGCTTCGGCGACAATCTCAACATCCGCGGGCTCGAAAACTATAACCGCGATGTCTGGGCAGGGCGCGGCACGCTGGAAATCGGCGGTTATGGCGCGCCGGTGCTGATCCGCATCTCGGGCGATTATACCCGCGACAAGTCCGATCCGCGCAACGGCCATCGCCTGATCCCCGGCATCCGCAGCGGTACGCCGGTGCTGAACGATGTCTATGACACCCGCGCGGGCCTCAACAATCCGCGGCAGGATATCGAGGCCTATGGTCTCGCGATGAACATCTCCGCCGAGCTCACCGACAATCTGACGCTGCGTTCGATCAGCGCCTGGCGCAAGGATGACAGCTTCACCCCGATCGATTTCGACGCGCTGCCCGCGATCGATGTCGATGTGCCCGCAGTCTATCGCAACGAGCAGGTCAGCCAGGAATTCCAGCTGCTGTACGAAGGCGAGCGCCTCAAGGGTCTGGTCGGATTCTATTATCTCGATGCCAAGGCCTCGACCGCGTTCGACGTGCTGCTGTTCACCACGCTGAACAACCTCAACGCCTTCACCGCGGGTGATGTGCGCACCGATACCTGGTCGGTGTTCGGCGATTTCACCTATGATTTCACCGATCAGCTCTCGCTGTCGCTGGGCGGCCGTTACACGGTAGACAAGCGCAACTCGACCATCCTGCGCCAGACCAAGCTGGGCCGCTCTGCCGAGTTCGGCGGTACGCCGGTGGTGCTGGCGACCACGTCGAACTTCAACGGCGAGGCACGCTTTACCGATTTCAACCCGCGCGCCTCGCTGAGCTACAAGCCGAACGAGGACCATCTGTTCTTCGCCGGCTATTCGCAGGGCTTCAAGGGCGGCGGCTTCGACCCGCGCGGGCTTTCAACCGCCGCGCCCGATACCAACCGCGATGGCGTGCGCAGCCAGCAGGAAATCTTCGACTTCCTGAGCTTCGAGCCCGAAACGGTCGACAGCTATGAGCTGGGCTGGAAGGGCAGCTTTGCCGACAATGCGATCAACCTGGCGCTGACCGGTTTCTATGCCGATTACACCAATGTCCAGGTGCCTGGTTCCGCCGGCTTCGATTCCAACGGCGATGGCGTCAACGACACCTTTATCGGCGTCACCACCAACGCCGGTAAGGCCGAGTTCAAGGGTATCGAGTTCGAAGGCAATGCCGTGTTCGCGCGCGAATTCGCAGGCTCGGGCTCGTTCCTGAGCTTCAACGCGACGCTCGGCTATATCGATGGCGAGTACAAGCGCTTCATCGATGCGCGCAACATCGACGTCGCCAATCTGCGTCGTATCCAGAACACGCCGAAATGGACGATGTCGGGCACCTTCTCGGGCGTCTTCCCGGCCTTCTCGGGCAACATCACCGCTTCGACCACGGTCAGCTATCGCAGCAAGACCTTCCAGTTCGAAACGCCCAGCCCGTTCCTCGATCAGCCCGGCTATGCGCTCTGGGATGCCTCGCTGATCTGGCGCGACGACGAGGACCGGTTCAGCTTCGGCCTCAACGCCAAGAACATTCTGGACAAGCAGTATATCACGTCGGGCTATCAGTTCCTCGCGACCGCGCCCGATGGCACGCCGACGCGCAACGCGGCGGGCAATCTCATCCCCACGCTGGGTACCGAAGGCGTTGCGACCGCGTTCTACGGCAATCCGCGTCAGGTGTTCGTGACCGCCGCCGTCAAGTTCTGAAGCGCGCCGGTTCGCTCGACATAAAGGGGGAGGTGGCCGTAAGCGTCAGCTTGCGGCCACCAGCTTTATGGTCATCGCGGCCTGAGGCTCGGCGATGAGCTGCGCCATCGGCCCCTGTTCGACGATCCGCCCCGCTTCGAGCACGGCAGCGCGGTGGCAGAATTGCGCCGCCAGCGCGAGATCGTGCGTGATGACGAGCATCGCGATCCCCTGATCGCGCTGCAGTCGCTTCAGCAGCGCGACGATCTGCACGGCCACCAACGGGTCGAGCGCCGAGGTCGCCTCGTCGAGCACCAGCATCTGGGGCTCGGCCACCAGCGCGCGGGCGATGGCGACGCGCTGCGCCTGGCCACCCGACAGCCCCGCCGGTGTCCGGTCAGCTAGCGCGCCATCCAGCTCAACCATCTGCAGCGCCTTCTTGACCAGCCCGGCGCGGCCCCAACTCGTCAGGTCGGGACGCAGATGCACCAAGGGTTCGGCGATGATGTCGGACACGCGCCAGCGCGGATCGAGGCTGGCAACCGGGTCCTGGAATACCGGCTGGATCATCCGCCGCTGCTCGCGACTGCGGCGCGCGGGCAGCGGCGTGCCCCGCCACAGGATCGCCCCTTCGCTCACCGGCCCCAGCCCGGCGACCGCGCGACCGATGGTCGATTTGCCCGAGCCCGAGCCGCCGATCAGCGCCACCGCCTCGCCCTGATGCACAGTCAGGTCCACCGCATCGACGGCGGTCACGGGCCGCGTGAAAAGGCCATTCCCGGCAAAACGCACGGTGAGGTCTTGCGCCTCGACCAGCGGCGCGCCCGGCACATGCAGGTCGACGGGTAGCGCGGCCTTCAGGCTGGGCGTCGCCGCCCAAAGCGCCTGACTGTAAGCGTGCTGTGGCGCGCGTGCGATGGCCTGCGCCGCGCCAGCCTCCACCACCTGGCCGCCCTGCATCACCAGTACCCGGTCGGCATGATGTTCGAGCGAGGCGAGATCGTGGCTGACCAGCAGCAGCCCCATGCCGGTCTCGCGCCGCAACCGCGTCAGTAGTGCCATGATCTCGGCACGCAGATGCGCATCGAGCGCGGACACCGGCTCGTCGGCGATCAGCAGTTTCGGGCGATGCGCGATGGCGCAGGCGATCATCAGCCGCTGGCGCTCGCCGCCCGAAAGCTGGTGCGGATAACGCCTGAGCCTGATCGCCGGATCGGCCAGGCCGACCGCGTCCAGCATCGCGACCAGCGTGTTCCGGTCCGGACGCGCTCCCCCCGCCTGCATTGCGCTTTCGGTGAGGTGCTGCGCGGCGGTCCTGTGAGGCGTGAGCGCGGTGAGCGGCTGCTGGAACACGAAGCCGACCGACGCGCGCCGCACCCTGCGCAGACCCGCCTCGTCGAGCCCCGCCAGGTCCTGCCCTTCCAGCACCGCCGATCCGGTGATCGTCCCGGCGGAAAGCCCGAATGGGGTCAGGCTGGTCAGGCTCTTGCCCGATCCCGATGCACCCGCCAGCGCAACGCATTCGCCGGGCGCGATCTCGAGCGACACGCCGCGCACCAGATCGCGCCCGTCAATGGTCACACCCATGGCGTCCAGCCTGTACAGGCTCATGCGAACCGGTCCCTAAGGCGCTCACCGACCAGCGTCAGGCAGACGAGCAGCGTCACCATCACCCCGCCGGGCACCAGCAGCCCCATGGGTGCGACATCCATGTCGTCCGCGCCCTCCTTGACCAGGATACCGAGCGAGGTCAGCGGCTCCTGCACGCCGAGGCCCAGGAACGAGAGGAAGCTCTCGATCATGATGATGCCGGGCAGGGTGAGCGTCAGATAGGCAAGCGCCACCCCCGCGATATTGGGCAATATGTGGCGCGCCAGGATCACGCGCACCGGCGCGCCGCTCGCTTCTGCCGCCAGCACGAACGGGCGGTGGCGCAGCGTCATCACCTGGCCGCGCACGATCCGCGCCATGGTCAGCCATTCGACCAGCCCGATGCCGACGAAGACCAACAGGATCGAGCGGCCGAACACCACCATCAGCACGATGACGATGAACATGAACGGCAGCGCATAGAGCGCATCGACGATCCGCATCATCAGCTCGTCGGTGCGCCCCCCGGCCCAGCCCGCGATCATGCCCCACCCGATGCCGACCAGCATCGACACCAAAGCCGCCGCCAGCGCCACGGCGAGCGTGATCCGCGTTGCCACCGCCAGCCGCGCCAGCCGGTCGCGCCCCAGCTCGTCGGTGCCCAGCCAGTGCCCCGCCGTGCCGGGCGCGGCGCGGACATGGTTCCAGTCGATCGCATCGTGGCTCCAGGGAAGCAGCAGCGGCAGCACAAGCGCCGCGAGCGCGATCAAGGCGACGATCGCGGCGGGCAGGGCGATGCGGTTCATGCCCGGCACCTCATGAACGGCTCCGCGGGTCGAGCCAGCCATAGAGGAGGTCGGCGATAAGGTTGAACACGATGATGAGCGCCGCATAGAGCAGGATCACTGCCATGATCAGCGGATAATCGCGGTTGAGCGCGCCCTGCACGAAATAGCGGCCCAAGCCCGGCAATGCGAACACCGTCTCGATCACCACCGCCCCGGTCAGTAGCCCCGCCGCCGCCGGGCCAAGATAGCTCACCACCGGGACGAGCGCGGGCCGCAACGCATGGCGGAGGACGATCGCGCCGGTGCCGAGCCCGCGCGCCCGCGCGGTGCGGATATGCTCCTGCGCCAGCGCCGCCGCCAGCCCCGCGCGCGCCAGCTTGGCGATCGCACCTGCCACCGGAAGCGCCAGCGCGATCACCGGCATGATCCAGTATTGCGGCGCGCTCAGCAGCCCGTCACCCAGCCCGCCCACCGGCAACAGTCCCAGCCACAGCCCGAAGATCAGCGCGAGCAGCGGCCCGGTGACGAAGCTGGGCAGCGCGGTGACGATGGTGGCGGCGAGCATCAGCGTCTCGTCCGCCCAGCCGCCGGGGCGCAGCGCCGCGACCATCCCCGCTGCCAGCCCGAGCACCAGCGCCAGCAGGATGGCGAGTCCGCCCAACGTCAGCGACACCGGCAGGCTGTCGGCGATCAGCTGGGTGACGGTAAAGTCGCGATAGACCAGGCTCGGCCCGAAATCGCCGGTAAGCGTGCGCTGCAGGAACAGCGCGAACTGCTCGCCCATCGGCAGGTTGAGGCCATAGGCCGCCTCCAGCGCCGCGCGCGTCTCGGGTGCCAGCGGCCGCTCGCCATCGAACGGCCCGCCGGGGGCAAAGCGCATCAGCGCGAACGAGGCGAGCAGCACCAGCAGCAATGTCGGGATCGCGGTCAACAACCGCCGAAGGACGAGGGCGCGCATCGCCTGAGACCATGGCGGATAGGGCGCACGGCGTCATGCGGAAAATAGGTGACATTCCATTCCGCACAGCACATTCCAAATGCCATTGCCTCAACCGACGCAGAATGGCAGCCTGTGTCTCATGCGCTTCATCCACCTTCTTGGGCTGTCCGGTGCGTTGCACATGTTGGCTTGTGCACAGCTGCCTGAGAGAACCGTGGACGCCAAGGTCGTCAGTATCGTGTCATCGCAGAGTCGACTGAACAACGACAGGTTCGTTGTTACGGCACAGGATGAAACGGGCCTTTCAGGCAAGAAGTCTGTCAAGAAGCTGGAACTGGATTGTCGGGTCGGTGATGTCGTCAAGGCGACAGTCCGCGGAATCTCGCTCACGTTGGACAATAGCGCATGCGTGCGTGGATGAGAGAGCGACAATAGGTGAAAGTCAGATCATCCTTGGATGTGCTGACTGACATTCCTTTAGGCAGCGTCGAAAGGGTTACCTTTTACAAGCGTGACGAAATCACGACCGACCTGATCTGCTGCGAGGTGGTGGCCTCCGGGCAGATCTGGACCTTTCACGAGGAGATGCCGGGCTGGGATGCGTTGATGGCGCATCTGGCGGGCCTGGCTAGCTTTCGACAGGACTGGTTTGCGGCTGTCTCGCAGACAGCGTTCCAGCCATGCGAGATTGTGGCCTTCGCGCGCTAATAGGGCGCGATAATGCCAGCGCTCTCCCCTCCCACTCACGGCAGCGGCCTTATGCTGCCTCCCGAAATTCCGCTTGAAGCTGACCTTACGTCAAGTGGCATAAGCCGCTTATGGCTGATTCGCTCGACATTGCCGCCGTTACCCGGCTCACCGGTCTTACCGCCCGCGCGCTGCGCTTCTATGAGGCGCGGGGGCTGGTCGAGCCGTTGCGTACCGCCTCGGGGCGGCGGCGTTATGATGCGGCGGCGCTCGAGCGGCTGAACCTCATCCTCTCGCTCAAGAAGGCGGGGCTGACGCTCGCGCAGATCCAGCGGCTGACCGCGCACCGGCGGATCGATCTTCACGGTCTCATCACCGCGCAGCTCGACCATCTGGAGGCCCAAGCGCGCCGCATATCCGAGGCGCAGGCGCTGCTCATTTCCGTCAAGTCACGCATCGATCGCGGCGAGCCCATCGATGCCGAGACCTTCTGCTCGCTGATCCGCACCGAACAACAGGACAGTACGAGCATGTCACAGGACCAATGGAAGGTGGTGACCGACCGCTATTTTACCCCGGAAGAGCGGGCCGAGTGGGGCGAGAAGATGGGCGCGCTGGGCGAGGATTTCGATCAGGACGCTTATGCCGCGCAATGGAAGGCGCTGGGCGATGAGATCAAGGCGGCCATGCCCATGGATCCGGCGGGAGAGGCGGCAGCAGCGTTCGTCCAGCGCTGGTTCGCGCTGCTCAAGCCATTCACCGATGTCGCCACGCCCGCCATGTGGACCGGCACGATGAAGATGTACGACGACATGGCCAACTGGCCGGTCCAGGCCGATCCCGGCTTCGATGCCGAGGTCTGGGCGTTCATCAAGCAGGCGACAGCGGCGCGGATGCTGGCCGGGGACGCGATCGCCCTGCCCATGGCGGAATGAGGAGGAGCGGATAATGAATGCATGGGTGCTGCTGGCGCTGGCCATACTCTGCGAGATTGCAGGCACCAGCCTGCTCAAGGCCTCGCAGGGCTTTGCCAAGCCGCTGTTCGGCATGGCCTCGATGAGCTGTTATGGCCTGTGCTTCTGGCTGCTCGCCTTTGCCTTCACCCGTATTCCGATGGGCATCGCCTATGCGATCTGGTCGGGCGTCGGCGTGGTGGCAGTGGCGGTGATCGGCTGGCTGGTGTTCCGCCAGTCGATCAGCCTCACCCAGGCTGGGTTCATCGTGCTAACGCTGATCGGGACGACGGGCCTGTATCTCACCACGCCCTATGCCGAGGCGGAGAAACAGCAGGGATCGGCAGAGGGCTAGCCTCCGCCCGCCGACAATCGCACCGCGCGTTCACGCAACCGCTCGACAGCGGCGGCGTGAATGCCCGGTGCGCAGCACAGCACCCCGAACGCATTGGCGCGCGGCTTGTTGAAGCGCAGTTCGCCGCCCAGTGCATCGGTGACCCGCGCGCCCGCCTCTTCGGCAATGATCGCCGCGGCACCGATATCCCATTCATAGCCCCAGCGCAGCGTCGCGAGCAGGTCGGCGCGGTCGTCGGCGACCATCGCCATGCGCAGCGCGATGCTGTTCGGCTTTTCCACCACCGTCAGGTCGATATCCGCCTTGGGCAGGCTGTCGGTCGGCACGCGCGATCCGGGAAAATCGGTGCGGCGGCTCGCCTTCAACCTCTTGCCGTTGAGGAACGCGCCGCGTCCGCGTGCGCCGATCCAGTATTCGTTACGCGCCGGGGCGGCCAGCACGCCCATCACGACATGCCCATCCTCGACCAAGGCGACCGAGATCGCCCAGCCGGTGCGCCCACGCACGAAATCGCGGGTGCCATCGATCGGATCGACCAGCCAGATGCGCCCGCAATCGAGCCGGGCGGTGTCGTCCGCCGTCTCTTCGGACAGCCAGCCCGCATCCGGGACCAGCGCGCCCAGCCGCTCGCGCAGGAAGTTGTCGACGGCCAGATCGGTCTCGCTCACCGGCTCGCCGGGCACCTTGTCCCAGACCTGCAGGTCGCCGCCCGCGCGCGCGAATGCGGCCATGGCGATGGTGCTCGCCTCTTCGACGATATGCTTGATCGTGTCGGGAGAAACCTTGGTGCGCGACGCCATGGACCTGCCTTAGCGCGGGTCATGGCGGTTGCAACACCCGTTTAGCGCTCGCGCGTCGCGCTGAAGGTCAGCTCGGGGTTCTTTTCCTGCTGATAGCCGACATCCCAGGCGGAGCGCGCCATGAACACCGGGTTGCCGTCGCGGTCCTTGGCCATGTTGTTCATCGAGATGCGCTTGAATGCTTCCAGCGCCTCGGCCGGGCCGTTCAGCCAGCGCGCGGTATCGAACGGCGCCATTTCGAGCACCGCCTCGACCTTGTACTCGGCCTCGAGCCGGCTGATCAGCACCTCGAGCTGCAGCTGGCCGACCACGCCGACGATCCACTGGCTGCCGATCTCGGGATAGAAGACCTGGATCACGCCCTCTTCGGACAGATCGTCGAGCGCCTTGCGCAGCTGCTTGGTTTTGGTCGGGTCCTTCAATTGGACGCGGCGCAGGATTTCCGGCGCGAAATTGGGCAGGCCCGTGAAGCGCACGTCGTTCTTCTCGGACAATGTATCGCCGACGCGCAGCGTGCCGTGATTGGGAATGCCGATAATGTCGCCGGGCAGCGCCTCGTCGGCGAGCTCGCGGTCCTGCGCGAAGAACAGGATCGGCGAGTGCACCGCGATCGGCTTGCCATGGCCCGAGGGCACCAGCTTCATGCCGCGCCTGAACGTGCCCGAGACCAGCCGCATGAACGCGATGCGGTCGCGGTGCTGCGGGTCCATGTTTGCCTGCACCTTGAAGATGAACCCGGTCACGTCCTTGCGCGTGGGGTCGACCGATTCGGGCTCGGCCGGCTGGCTGCGCGGCGGCGGGGCGTGCGTCGCGATAGCGTCGATCAGCTCCTCGATGCCGAAGCGCTTGAGCGCCGAGCCGAAATAGACCGGGGTGAGGTCGCCATGGCGATAGGCTTCGAGGTCGAAGCTGGCATAGCCGCCCTGGGCGAGCTCAGCTTCCTCGGTCAGCCGTTCGAGCGCCTGCGCGGAAAGCTTGTCGGCCAGCGCCGGATCATCGAGACCGGAAAGCTGCGTGACCGATCCGTCGTATTCGCGCGACGGGCCTTCGGGCTGCATCAGCTGGTTTCGGGCGAAATCGTACACGCCCTCGAACTGGCCGCCCATGCCGACCGGCCAGCTCATCGGGCAGACATCCAGTGCCAGCGCATCGGCGACCTCGTCGAGCAGCTCGAACGGGTCGCGGCCCTCACGATCGACCTTGTTGACGAAGGTGATGATCGGAACCGAGCGCAACCGGCAGACCTCGAACAGCTTGCGCGTCTGCGGCTCGATGCCCTTGGCGGCATCGATCACCATGATCGCGGAATCGACCGCGGTCAGCGTGCGATAGGTGTCTTCGGAGAAATCCTCGTGCCCCGGCGTGTCGAGCAGGTTAAAGGTGATGCCCTGCCGCTCGAAGGTCATCACCGAGGAGGTGACCGAGATGCCGCGCTGCTGCTCGATCTTCATCCAGTCCGACCGCGCACGCCGCGCCGCCCCGCGCGCCTTGACCTCACCCGCCAGATGGATCGCGCCGCCGGTAAGCAGCAGCTTTTCGGTGAGCGTGGTCTTGCCCGCGTCAGGGTGCGAGATGATGGCGAAGGTGCGGCGGTTGAGAGCGGTCATTCTTGGGCCCCTAACGCCGACAGAATGATCTGTCACCCACCAGCAGCGCATTCGCGGATCGCGTTGCGCTCCTGCTTACGCAGCTTTCGTCCCTTGGGCGTGGCAATCTCCAGAAGTCGGGAAGAACCACGATCAATGATGTCGATCCTTACACCCCTTGCTTCATTCCAGCGCCGGACATGCCGAGCATTATTATCGACCATCGAAAACCGACGATCAGTCAGCGGAAAACGCTGAGAAATGCATTCGGCCAATTCGTGGCTTTGCAGACTGGACTGAACATAGAGAACTGGTTGTGCTTGGGAAATCTGCTTCACTTTGCCCTCACGCCCTGCCCATGAGAGAAAGCCTATCAATCCAAAAATGAGCAGTGCCCAGCAAATCATTGCCCATCGCGGTGGCAGCGACGCCTTCATAACGATACCGGTTGTTCCAGCGTCACATCTATCCGCAAACGCTGCTGCGCGTCCGGAGCCAGCGTCATCACGCCGGGCTTGTCGGCAAAATCGCCGGTAAAGCCCAGCGGGTCGGCGATCCCGGCCCAGGGCTCGATGCACAGGAAGCGTGCGCCGGGCTTCTGCCAGATGCCGAGCATCGGCGTGTCGGGAAAATCGATGCGCAGCCGCGGCTGGCCGGGCACGCCATAGGTCAGCGAGCGGCTGGCAAGCTGGTCCCAGATCAGCGCATCGGCCTCGAAATCGGCATGAGCGGGCGCGTAAACCTTGCCCTTGACCGGGCTGGGCTGCGGATCGGGGGCGACGAGGCCGGTCGCAGGACCAAGCCGCCGGATCGGGCCGGGCTCATCGCGGTCGAACACGATCCGGTGATCCTCCGCCGCCCCGCCAAAGGGAAGCGGCCAGGCGAACGCCGGGTGATAGCCGAAGCTGAACGGCATCGGGGTGTCGCCGCGATTGCTGACCGTCGCGGTCATGGCGAGCGTGGTTCCGGTCAGCGCGAAGGCCATATCGAGCCGGAAGTCGAACGGATATTGCGCGCGGCTGGCTCCGTTCGCTTCGAGCCGAAACAGCGCGCTAGCGTCGTCCGCATCGACCAGAGCGAATTCCGAGCGCCGGGCAAAGCCGTGTCGCGCCATGGCGAAACGGCGCTCGCCCAGACGATACTGGTCATCCGCCAGCGCGCCGACGATCGGGAAGAGCAGAGGCGCATGGCCCGACCAGAAGGCCGGGTCGGCATCGGTCATCAGCTCGCGGCCTTCTGCGTCCCTGAGCGACCACAGCTCCGCCCCCAGCGGGTGGATGCTGGCGGTCAGCGCGTCGGAGCGCAGCGTGACCAGGTCAGCCACGCAGCTCCGCCCCGAGCTTGGCCGCCGACTTGACCACCGCATCGGTGATGGCCTTGAGCTCATCGTCGCCGAAGCTCTTGTCCACCGGCTGCAGCGTCACCTCGATCGCGAGCGAGAGCTTGCCCTCGGGCACGCCCTGGCCTGCAAAGCTGTCGAACACGCGCGCGTCGGTGATGTGCTTCTTGTCCGCGCCCTTCACCGCGCGCACGAGATCACCCGCCGCCAGCTTGGCATCTACAAGGAAGGCGAAATCGCGCGTCACCGCCTGCAGCGCAGGCGGCGCATAGGCCTCGCGCATCGCCGAGCCGCGGGCTTTCAGCGGGATCGTGTCGAGGAACAGCTCGGCCACCATCACCGGCCCGTGCACCGGCTTGAAGCCGAACGCGCGCGCGGTTGAGGGGTGCAGCGTGCCGTACGCGGCGAGCACGTTCTTCGGCCCCAGCCGCAGCGTCGCCGCTTGCCCCGGGTGATAGTGATCGCCTGGGCCTGCGGAATCGGGGGCGAAGTCCATCAGCTTGGCCGCCGGGGCTCCTGCGGCATCGAGCAATGCCAGCACCTCGGCCTTCACGTCATGCGCAGTGAAGGCCTGCGCCTTGCCGCTGCGCCAGTCGCGCGGGGTCTTGTCGCCCGCCAACACGATGCCGAGCGTGGTGCGTTCGAGGCTGGTGCCGTCCTCGGCCTTGAAATAGCGACGGCCGAGTTCGAACAGCCGCACCGAGCCCGCGCCACGATCGAGATTGCGCTTGGCAGCCGAGAGCAGACCGGGCAGCAGCGAAGGCCGCATGACCTTCAGGTCCTCGCTGATCGGGTTGGCCAGCACCCAGTCGCCACCGCCGAAGGGGGCTGCTTCCTTGTCCGAGATGAACGACCAGTTGACCGCCTCGTTGAGGCCGCGCGCGGCGGCGAGACGGCGCACGCGCCGCTCCTGAAGCTGCGCGGGGCTGGCGGTCGGCTTGGCCACGCCGGGCAGGCGCGGCAGCGGGGTCGACGGGATCGCGTCGATGCCGGTAATGCGCACCACTTCCTCGACAATGTCGGCCTTGCCCGCGACATCGCGCCGCCAGCTCGGGACGGTGATCGTCCAGGGCGTAGCGCTGCTGTCGATACCGAAGCCCAGCCGCTCCAGTATGGCGCGCTGCTCGTCGGCGGGCACTTCGATTCCGCCCAGCGCCGCGCAATAGGCGGGGTCGTAGGCGACCGTGCGCGGTTTGACCGGCGCGCTGCCCGATCGGGTCACCGGGCTCGCCGTCCCGCCGCAATGCTCGAGCACCAGCCGCGTCGCGATGGCCAGGCCCTGTTCGAGAAACGCCGGATCGACCCCGCGTTCGAACCGCTGGCGCGCGTCGCTGGTCAGCATCAGCTTCTGACCGGTCCGCGCGATATGCTCGGGGTCGAAATAGGCACATTCGATCAGCACGTCGGTGGTGTCGTCGGACACGCCCGAATCCTCGCCGCCCATGATGCCGCCGATATCGTGCACCTGGGCACTATCGGCGATCACGGTCATGCTGGTGTCGAGCGCGTAAGTCTTGCCGTTGAGCGCGAGCACCTCCTCGCCGTCCTTCGCCTTGCGCGCGACCAGCCCGCCCGAAAGCTTCGCCCGGTCATAGACGTGCAGCGGGCGGCCGAGGTCGATCGAGACGAAATTGGTGATATCGACCAGCACCGAGATCGGCTTCTGCCCGATCGCCTTCAGCCGGTCCGCCATCCATTTGGGCGCTGCACCGTTCTTCAGGCCCGAGACGTTCTGCGCATAGAAGGCCGGGCAACCGGCGCTATCGTCGGTGCGCACATCGGGCGCTTCGCCGCTGCCCTTGACCGGATCGACACCGCTGCGATAAACCTCGGACAGCGGCTTCAGCGTACCGATGCCCGATGCGGCGAGATCGCGCGCGATGCCGCGCACGCCCATGCAGTCCTGCTTGTTGGGCGTGACCGAGACCTCGATCACCGGATCGTCGAGCCCGGCATAATCGGCAAAGCTGGTGCCTACCGGCGCGTCCTCGGGCAGCTCGATGATGCCGTCATGGTCCTCGCCGAGCTCGAGCTCGCGATACGAGCACATCATGCCGAAGCTCTCGACATCGCGGATCTTCGCGGGCTTCAGCGTGAAGGCGGGGCCGGGGACATAGGTTCCCGGCGGGCCGAACACGCCGACCAGGCCTTGCCTTGCATTGGGCGCGCCGCACACGACCTGCCAGGGTTCGCCCGAACCGTCATCGACCTTGAGCAGCCGCAGCTTGTCCGCATTGGGATGGGGGCCGGCCTCGAGCACTTTCGCCACGCGGAACGGGCGCAGCGCATCGGCGGGGTTTTCCACGCCTTCGAGCTCGAGCCCGATCGCGGTCAGCCGGTCGGTGATTTCATTGAGGCTCGCATCGGTGTCGAGATGCTCTTTCAGCCAGGAGAGGGTGAACTTCATGCGCCGACTCCTCCGCTCAGCGTGGGGACATCGAGCGACGAGAAGCCGTAATGCTTCAGCCACCTGAGATCGCCATCGAAGAACGCGCGCAGGTCGTCCATGCCGTATTTCAGCATCGCCAGGCGGTCGATGCCGCAGCCGAAGGCAAAGCCCTGCCACTCATCGGGATCGAGCCCGCAATGCTCGATCACCTTCGGGTTGACCATGCCGCTGCCCAGGATCTCCATCCAGCCGCCATTGAGGCCGGTGGGATCGCCACCGATCACGCGCTTGCCCTTTTCGACGGTGAAGCCGACATCGACCTCGGCCGAGGGCTCGGTGAACGGGAAATAGCTCGGGCGCAGGCGCAGCACGATATCATCGCGCTCGAAGAACGCGCGGACGAAGGTCTCCAGCGTCCATTTGAGATGCGCCATGGTAATGCCCTTGTCGATGACCAGGCCTTCGACCTGGTGGAACATCGGCGTGTGCGTCGCGTCCGAATCGCTGCGATAGGTGCGGCCCGGCGCGATGATGCGGATCGGCGGCTTCTGCGCCATCATCGTGCGGATCTGCACCGGAGAGGTATGCGTGCGCAGCAGCATCGGCTCGCCATCGGGGCCGGTATCGGGGAAATAGAAGGTGTCGTGCATCGCGCGCGCCGGATGCGTCTCGGGCATGTTGAGCGCCGTGAAATTGTACCAGCCCGATTCGATCTCGGGGCCGGTCGCCACGGCAAAGCCCAGATCCGCGAAAATCTCGGCCAGCTCGTCCATCACCTGCGCGACCGGGTGCACCGAGCCCTGGGGCGAGGGCGCGACCGGCAGCGTAAGGTCGATGGCTTCGGCGGCGAGCCGTTCGTTGAGCGCCGCGCTTTCCAGCGCGTCCTTGCGCGCGGCGATCGCGGCAGTGACCGCCTCGCGCGCGCCGTTGATGCGCGGGCCCTGTTCCTGGCGCTCTTCGGGGCTCATGCCGCCCAGGGTCTTGAGCAGCCCGGTGATCGCGCCCTGCTTGCCCAAAGCTGCGATGCGGATGTCTTCCAGCGCGGCAAGATCGGCAGTGGCGATGCGCGCCAGATAATCCTGCTGCAATTGTTCAATATCGGCCACGGCCCGGTCTTCCACATATGCGAGAAAAATGTCCGCGAGCCGCTGTCATGCCCCGCTGCACAAATCAAGCCCTGCCGCGCTTTGCCGGCCTTTTCATGCGTGCGCCTGCGGTGCTATCCTGCACCCCGACCGGACACAGAACCGGCGCCATAGGGGACGATGGCCGATGAACCTGATGCTGCTTTTCGCTTCGCTCGCCGCGATCCTGGCGGTCGCGGGCCTGGTCTGGCTGCTCCAGCTGGGCGAGAACCGGATCGGCGATGCCGCGGACGCCGCACGCATCGCCGAGGAGCAGATCGCGGGCTTCGAATCGGGGCCGGTGCTGATGTCGAACGATGGCGAGGCGGCGCTCGTCGAAGGCACCGATGGCCGCGTCGTCATCCTCAAGCGCCATGGCGCGCATTGCGCCGGACGCGTGCTGCCCAAGCCGCTGCGCGCGCACCGTTGCAGCGAGGGCTGGAAAGTCGAAACCGGCGATCCGCGCTTCGGACATGTTTCACTCGCTCTGTCAAAACAGGATGCTGACAGGCTGCTGACAATGATGTAAGCAAGCTTTTGCAATGATTCCAGACCTGCCCAATCCGACCGAGCTTGCCATCCCGGCCTTCGTGCTGCTGATGCTGGTCGAGATCTGGTGGGTGCGCCGCCGCGACCGCAGGGCCTATGAACCGCGCGACACGCTGACCTCGCTCGCCTTGGGGCTGGGCAGCACCGTGGCGGGTGCGCTGACCGGGGGCCTTGCCCTCGCGATCGCTTTCTGGGTGTACCAGTATCGCCTGTTCGACATCGGTTTCGTCTGGTGGGCCTGGCCGATCGCGTTCGTGTTCGACGATTTCGCCTATTACTGGGTGCACCGGCTCGGCCACCGCGTCCGCTGGATGTGGGCGGCGCATGTCATCCATCATTCCAGCCAACATTATAACCTGTCGACCGCGCTCCGGCAGACCTGGACCGGGTTCTTCACGCCGGGGCTGCTGGTCAGCCTGCCGCTGTTCTGGCTGGGGTTCCACCCGCTGATGATCGCCTTTTGCGGCGGCATCAATCTCATCTACCAGTTCTGGATCCATACCGAGGCGGTGAAGCGGATGCCGCGCTGGTTCGAGGCGGTGATGAACACGCCGTCGCACCACCGCGTGCATCACGCGATCAACCCGCGCTATCTCGATTCGAACTATGCCGGGGTGTTCATCGTCTGGGACAAGATGTTCGGCACCTTCGTGCCCGAGCGCGACGACGAGCCAATCCGCTATGGCATCGTCAAGCAGCTGGGCAGCTTCAACCTGCTCTGGGCGGCGTTTCACGAATGGGTGGGCATCGCGCGCGACATGTGGTCGGCGCCGGGGCTCAGCAACAAGCTTGCCTATCTGCTCCGTCCGCCTGGCTGGAGCCATGACAACAGCCGCGAGACCAGCGACAGCATCAAGGCCGCCTGGGCCGCGCGGCAGGGACGGCAGTTGCCATCGCGCGTAACCGGCGATGTCACTCTAGAGCCGGCGGAATAGGCGCATGGCGCGCGGGGGCGACGAGCCGGCTATCACCCTTTTCGAAGGGGCGAGCGTGAGAGGCCAGCAAGCCATGCTCGCCGACTTGTGCGCCCGGATATTCGACAGCTTCGATCCCGATTATCTCGCGCGCCGTCTGCCGCTGCTGGCCGATCCGGTGCTGCACGTCGCGCACGGTGATGATGGCGCGGTCCTGGGCTTCAAGATCGGCTATCGGCGCGGGCCCAGCCTGCTCTATTCCTGGCTCGGCGGCATCGTTCCCGAAGCGCGCGGCCGGGGCATCGCCGCGCGGCTGATGCAGGTCCAGCATGAATGGGCGGCGGCGCAAGGCTACGACTTCGTTGAAACGCGCACCCGCGCCAGCAACAATCGCATGATCATCGTCAATCTGACGGCTGGGTTTCACATTGCCGGGGTCGAGAGCGACGAGGCCGGTCATCTGGTGGTCATCCAGCGGAGGCGATTGAATACCCTGCCGTGATCGGCACCAAGAACGAAAATGGGAGAGAGCATGAGCGAATATGACATCATCGTGATCGGTGGCGGGTCCGCAGGCTGTGCGGTCGCCGGGCGGCTCACGGAAGACCCCTCGCTGTCGGTCTGTCTGATCGAGGCGGGCGGGCGCAACAAGGGCGTGCGGGTAAAGACCCCCGGCTTCATGCCTTTCCTGCCGAAGAACACCAATTGGCAGTTCGAGACTGTGCCGCAGCCGGGGCTCAATGGCCGCACCGGCTATCAGCCGCGCGGCAAGGGGCTGGGCGGCTCCTCGGCGATCAACGCGATGGTCTATATTCGCGGCAACCACTGGGATTACGACAACTGGGAAGCGCTTGGAGCGACCGGGTGGAGCCACAAGGACGTGCTGCCCTGGTTCCGCAAATCGGAAGGCAATGCGCGCTATGGCTCGTCGCACGAATTCGATGCGCATCATGGCGGCGATGGCCCGCTCTCGGTGGTCGACCAGAAATGGGCGAACCCGGGAAGCCACGCCTTTGTCGAGGCGGCACGGCGGCTGCAGCTGCCGCTGAACGACGATTTCAACGGCGCGAAGCAGGAAGGCTTCGGCATCTACCAGACCACGCAGAAGAACGGCGAACGCTGGAGCGCGGCGCGCGCCTATGTCGAGCCGGCGGCGGACCGCGCGAATCTCGACGTGCGCACGCATGCGCTGGTGCGGCGGATCATCGTCGAGAACGGCCGAGCCAAGGGCGTCGAGTTCGAACGCGCTGGAAAAGTGGTGCAGGTGTTCGCGCGCGCCGCTGTGGTGCTCTCTGCCGGCGCGTTCGGATCGCCGCAGATCCTGCAGCTCTCCGGCATCGGCCCGGGCGGCATGCTGAAAGAGCACGGCATCCCGGTGCTGGTCGATCGCGGCGAGGTCGGCGCGAACCTGCAGGATCATATCGATTATGTCTCGGGATTCGCGACCAAATCGACCGACAGTTTCGGCAGCTCGCTCACCGGGGTCACCCGCATGGCGCGCGCGGTGCTGGAGCATCGCCGCAAGCGCACTGGCATCCTCACCACCTGCTGGGCGGAAGCGGGCGGCTTCTGGAAGATGATGCCCGATGCGCCCGCGCCCGATGTGCAGTTCCATTTCGTCCCCGCCGTGCTCGAGGATCATGGTCGCGAGAATGTGAAGGGCCATGGCTTCTCCTGTCATGCCTGCGTGCTGCGCCCCGAAAGCAAGGGCACGGTGACGCTGAACAGCGCCGATCCCGCCGCACCGCCGCGCATCGACCCCAACTTCCTGGCGGACGAACGTGACATGGCAGTGCTGCGCGCAGGGGTGCGCTTCATGCACCGCATCTTTGAGACGCAGCCGATGTCGGATTACGATCCGGTCGATCGTCACCCGGTCGATCTCTACAACGACGCCGCGCTCGACGAGCTGATCCGCAACCGCGCGGACACCGTCTATCACCCGGTCGGTACCTGCCGCATGGGATCGGACGAGGCCAGCGTGGTCGATCCGCGCCTGCGGCTGCGCGGGGTGGACGGGCTCTATGTCGCCGATGCCAGCATCATGCCCAAGATCGTCAGCGGCAACACCAACGCGCCCAGCATCATGATCGGCGAACGCTGCGCGGCGTTCGTCGCCGAGGATGTGAAGGCGAAGCTGCTGGTCGCGGCGTAAGCAACCTTAAAATCCTTCCCCAGCTTGCTGGGGGAGGATTTGGGTTTTGATCCGTTCTGGGGAAAACTCGCGCTTCCGTGGCGCTTCCGGCTCGGGTAACGGAAAGCCGATGAGCGCCTCTTCCGATCCCGCTGCAACGCCGATGATGGCGCAATATCATGCGCTCAAGGCCGAGGCGCCCGATTGCCTGCTGTTCTACAGGATGGGCGATTTCTTCGAGCTTTTCTTCGATGATGCCAAGGCCGCGGCTGCGGTGCTCGATATCGCGCTGACCTCGCGCGGCGCGCATGGCGGCGATCCGGTGCCGATGTGCGGCGTGCCGGTGCACAGCGCGGAGGGCTATCTCGCGCGGCTGATTAAGGCGGGCCACCGCGTCGCCATCGCCGAGCAGACCGAAACGCCCGCCGAGGCCAAGGCGCGCGCCGGATCGAAAGCGCTGGTGCAGCGCGCGATCGTGCGCTTCGTCACCGCCGGCACACTGACCGAAGAGGCGCTGCTCGATTCGCGCAGCGAGAACCGGCTGGTCGCGCTCGCCAGTGCCGAGGGCGGCTATGGCCTGGCGATGTGCGATATCTCGACTGGGCGGTTCGAGCTGATGCAGGCGAGCGCTGCCGATCTTTCCGCCGAGATCGCGCGATTGGCCCCGAGCGAACTCGTCCAATCGGACCGCGCCGACCCGTTCGCCGAGACCGCGATCCTGCGCCCCGGCCATGATTTCTCCAGCCTGGAAGGCGAGCGCCGACTGAAGGCGCATTTCGGCGTCGCGACGCTCGACGGCTTCGGCAGCTTCAGCCGCGCCGAGCTGGCGGCGGCAGGCGGCCTGCTCGCCTATCTCGAGCATGTCTCGCGCGGGCAAATGCCGTTCCTCGCGCCGCCGCGCCGGCACGAGGTCGCGCAGCATATGGCGGTCGATGCCGCCACGCGCGACAGTCTCGAGATCCTGAGTTCGCAGCAGGGCGGGCGGGTCGGTTCGCTGGTCCATGCGATCGACCGCACGGTGACCGGCGCGGGCGCGCGGCTGCTGGCGAGCGATCTCGGCGCGCCGCTGACCGATATTGCTGCGATCCGGGACCGGCTGGCGCTGGTGCAATGGTTCCATGCCGATCCGCTGCTGCGCGAGAGCGTGCGCGAGGCGCTGAAGGCGATCCCCGATCTGGCCCGCGCCCTGGGCCGCGTCGTCGCCGGGCGCGGTTCCCCGCGCGATCTTGGTCAGTTGCGCGATGGCCTGAGTGCGGCGCGGACGTTGCGCGAACGGCTCGGCAAGGCTGCCGACCTGCCCGATCTGCTGAAGCGCCTGCTGCCCGACATGCAGGGCCATGGCGCGCTGGTCGAGCATCTGACGCGCGCCTTGGTCGAGAGCCCACCGACCGAGCGTCAACAGGGCGGCTATATCGCGCGCGGCTATGATGCCGCGCTCGATGCGCTGCGCGATACCTCCGGCAATGCCCGCCGCGCGATCGCCGCGCTTGAAGCCGACTACAAGGCGCAGACCGGGGTGCAGGCGCTCAAGATCCGGCACAATGCGGTGCTCGGCTATTTCATCGAGGTGCCCGCCGCGCGCGCCGATGCGCTGATGAAGGCGGATAGCGGCTTTGCCCATCGCCAGACCATGGCGGGCGCAGTGCGCTTCAATTCGCCCGCGCTTCACGAAGAGGCGATGCGCATCGCGCAGGCGGGAACGCACGCCCAGGCGGCGGAGGAAGCGCATTTCGAAGGTTTGTGCGAGGAAGTCATCGCCGCGCGTGACGGCATCGCGCGCACCGCCGCCGCGATCGCACGCATCGATGTCGCCTGCGGTCATGCGCAGATGGCGGCGGAGGGCGATTATTGCTGCCCGGAACTCACCGAGGCGCCCGAGATCGCGATCGAGGGCGGGCGGCACCCGGTGGTCGAGGCAGCTTTGCGAAAATCCGGCCAAGCGTTCGTCGCCAACGACGCGAACCTGTCCGAACGCGACCGGCTGTGGCTCGTCTCCGGCCCCAACATGGGCGGCAAGTCGACCTTCCTGCGCCAGACCGCGCTCATCGTGCTGCTCGCCCAGGCAGGCGCTTTCGTGCCCGCCCGATCGGCGCGGATCGGCATTGTCGACCGGCTGTTCAGCCGCGTCGGCGCATCGGACAATCTGGCGCGCGGCCGCTCCACCTTCATGGTCGAGATGGTCGAGACCGCCGCGATCCTATCCCAGGCGACCGACCGCTCGTTCGTCATCCTCGACGAGGTCGGGCGCGGCACCTCGACCTATGACGGGCTCGCGCTGGCCTGGGCGATTGCCGAGGCGGTGCATGACAGCAACCGCTGCCGCTGCCTGTTCGCGACGCACTATCACGAGCTGACCCGGCTCGCCGGGCGGCTCGACGCGCTGTCGCTGCACCATGTCCGCGCGCGCGAGTGGAAGGGCGATCTGGTGCTGCTGCACGAGGTCGCCGATGGCCCGGCGGATCGCAGCTATGGCCTCGCCGTCGCCAAGCTGGCGGGCGTTCCGCCGGTGGTGGTCGCGCGCGCGAAATCGGTGCTGGCGAAGCTCGAGGCCGGGCGAGAGGCGACCGGGGGGCTGGCGGCGGGGCTCGACGATCTGCCGCTGTTCGCCGCCGCTGTCGCAAGGGAGCCCGAGGCCAAGGACGAACTGCGCGAGGCGCTCCAGGCGCTCGATGTCGACAATCTGAGCCCGCGCGACGCGCTCGATGCGCTCTATCGGCTTAAGGGTCTGCTCGGCGAAGGTTCGCATTAGGCGTTCATTCGGAGCGAAAATCCGGTTATCCTGCAAGCCGTTACCAGGCAGGGGCGATCATGGCGGGCATCGGGATATTGGCAGTTGCATATGCCCTGGCCGCGCCAGGAACAGCCGAGGCGCGCCTGCCCGATGCGATCACCCTGTGCGATCGGCCGGTGCTCGATCTTCCCGCTGCTGCACTGCCGCTGGCGAGCGAGCGTGCCAGCCGGGCGCGCAGCCTGTTGCGCGGTGGTGATGACGGCGCAGACGCGGCGCTCGAATTGCTGCTCGCCCCTGGCGATCACCCTCCCTCCACTCTCTCGGCGCAGAACGGGGGCAGCAGCGCTGCGCAACTGGCCGAATATTGCCTGGTCGCAGGCGAGGCGATGCGGCGCGCGCGATCGGGCAGCCAGGCGCGCGCACAGGATTTTCTGCGCACCGCCCAGGCGCTGGCCGAGCAGGCGGGCGACCGAGTGCTCGCCGCGCGCGCTGCGTGGGAGGCGGCGCTGGCGCTGGCGGGCGGCGCGCCACCGGCCGCACCGGGCACGCGGCGGCGCTCGGCCGCGTCGGCACCACTGGCGCCTGCACCGCAGGGCTGCGCGCCTGCCGATATCGAGGGACAGAGGCGCAGGCTGGAAGCCGCCTTTGCCTGCGCACTCGACCGCGCAGTGAAGGCCGATGATCCCGCGCTGATTGCTCTGTCGGCGCTGCGGCTGGCGCGGCTGGAAAAGGCGCGCAAGGCCGATATCGCGCCGCGCATCGCGCTGGGGCTGGCGGCGTCGGCGCGGGTCGACAGGCCCGCCGAACGCGCGGCGCTCCACCGCGCGCTCGTGATGCTGGCATGCGATGCGGGGCTGTGTACAACCGATATGGTTCGCGATTCGGTCGAACTCTATGCCGATCTGGCACGTCAGGGCGCGGGCGATGCGGCGACGCTCGCGGCGCTGCAGGGACGGATCGCATTGGCTGAGGGGAAGCGCCAGGCGGCGCATGCCGCGATCCGCCGCGCGATCTTCCTCGAGAGCCAGAAGGCTCTGCCGCAGAACCTGCCGCAATATGCGCTGCTGCTCGCCGATGCCGAGCCCGAGCCCGAGCGCGCGGGCGAGCATGTCATCGCCGCCTATCGCGCGCTGGAACGGGTGCGCCCGGTGCTGATGCCGGTCGATCCGCTGACCGAGGAGAGCCGGTTCGACCTGCTCGTCCGCCCGGTGTTCGAACGCGCGATCGGCACCACGCTCGCGGTGACGGGCAGCGATACCGGCACGCTCGACCAGGCGCAGCGCATCGCCGAGGCCTATCGCAGCGCCGAACTGCAGAACAGCCTGGGCGCGGAATGCGTGCCGCTGCGCAACCCGGTCACCCCTGCCGACCTCAAGCCGGGCGAGGTGCTGCTTTATCCGCTGCTGCTCGAGGACCGGATCGAGCTGCTTTATGCGACCGGCGACGACAGGTCGCGCGGCTATCGCCGGATGCCGCCCGATCGCAGCCGCAATCGCGCCAGCATTGGCGCGCTGGCGCAGCGCATGACCGCCTCGCTCAGCGGCGCGAGCAGCGACTGGGAGGCGGCCTCGCGCGAACTGCATGCCGCGCTGATCGGGCCGATGATGCCGCTGCTCGGGCCGGACGCGACGCTGATCGTCGTGCCCGATGGCCCCTTGCGCCAGATCAGCTTTGCCGCGCTGATGGATGCGCAAGGCACGTTCCTGATGGAGCGGGCGCGGCTCGCGGTCGTGCCTGCGCTCAGCTTTGCCGCGCCCGGCACGCGCGATACCGATCCCGAGATCATCGCCGCCTCGCTGGAAAAGGAACTCGACCTGCCGGTCGGCCGCTTCACCCGGCTGGAAGGCACCGCGTCCGAAGCAGCAATGGCGGCGGGGCGCGATGGCGTGCTGCTCGCCGATTTCGACCGTGCGGACCTCGCGGCGGCGCTCGCGAAGCGTCCGGCGAGCGTGCTGCATCTGGCCACACATGCCGCGTTCAACGGGCGCACCGAACGTTCGTTCGTCGTCGCCAATGGTGAGGCGATCAGCCTGCCCGAGCTGCGCGCGATGCTGAGCGCCAACAGCTTGCGCGGCCAGGGGCTGCAACTGCTGGTGCTGAGCGCCTGCGAGACCGCAGTGGGCGATGACGACCAGGCGATGGGGCTGGCGGGCGCGGCAGTCGAGGCGGGCGCGGCGAGCGCGCTCGCCTCGCTCTGGGAGGTCAGCGATGCGGGCACGGCGGCGCTGATGGAGGCGTTCTACCGGCATTATCGCGCAGGCGAGGGCCGGGCGCGTTCGCTGCAACTCGCGCAGATCGAGCTGGCGCGCGGCAGTGACGGGCAATGGACCGATCCCGGCATCTGGAGCGCGTTCACGTTGGTGGGGAGCTGGCGATGAGGGTCTGGCTTTCCGGATGCGCCGCGCTGGCCCTGGTCTGCATTCCGGCCTTTGCACAGGACGCAGGCGCGCCGCCGACCACGATTACCCCTGACACGCTGCCTCAACTGTCCACCGGCACCACTGCAACCACTGAAGGCGCGGTGACGACGATCGGCGGCGGCGTGCGCGCGGGCGACAATCTGTTCCACAGCTTCACCCGCTTCAACCTCGGCCCCGGCGATATCGCGCGCTGGACCGCCAGCGATGCGCTCACTATCCGCAACGTCATCAATCGGGTCACCGGCGGAGAAACCTCGTTCATTGCAGGCACGATCGACACCAGTGCCATGCCGGGCGCGGATTTCTTCTTCCTCAATCCTGCAGGCATCATGTTCGGGGATGGTGCTGCCATCGATGTCGGCGGCACAGCGCATTTCTCGACCGCGCAGCAACTGGGCTTTGCCGATGGCACGATGCTGGTCTCGGGCACCGCATCGGGCTCGAGCTTCAGCATGGCCGAACCTGCGCGCTTCGGCTTTCTGGGCGGCAATGCGCCAATAACCTTGCGAGCCAGCGCGGGCCCGGGCGATGCGGCGGCGCGCGGTGTCGGTGCCGGGCGCATCGCGCTGTCGGCGAGCGATATCGTCATGGAAAGCAGCAGCCTGTTTGCGGCGCAAGCGAGCCTGCGCGCCGTCGGCCAGAACAGGGGCGCGCTGGATATTGCCGCCGCACCCGACCAGGGCCTGCGCGGCGGGCGGATTTCGCTCAATGACAGCCGCATTCTGCTGCAGGACGATGGCCGCATCGACCTGGTGGCAGGCACGATCACGCTCGATACCTTTAGCGAGATTGGCGTGACCGCGAGCGCGGGCGCGCTGCCCGCCATCAACCTGCGCGCCGATCTTGTCGATCTTGTCAGCGGCGAATTGCGCGTCAGCGGCATCGAGGGCCTGGCCGAGCGCAGCGGCGATATCCGTATCCGGGCCGGGCAGATTGTCGTGCGGCAAGCGGGTGCCATCCGCACCGAAAGCCGGCTGGCGGGCGGCGGCGGCACGATCTTTCTGGAAGGCGACCGGATCGAGATCGACGAAGGCATCGTCACCGCGACCGGTCTGTCCGCGCCGGGGCGCTCGGTCGGCGACATCCAGGTGCGCGGCGGTCTGTTGCGGCTGACCAATACGGGGCTGCTTTCGACCACGCTGTTCCAGGCGCGCGGGGCGTTCATGCCGACCGGCACGACCGGCAACATCCTGATCGATGTCGATCGGCTCGAAATGGCAAGCCAGGGGCTAATCCTCGCCTCGAGCTCGTCGAGCACGGCATCAGGTCCGGGCAGCATCACCATCCGCGCGAACAGCATGGCGGTCGGCATCGGCCTCATCTCGACCAGTACCGACAGTGCGACCGCAGCGGGACCCATCGGCATCACGGTCACGGGCCTGCTGGAGCTGAGCGGGATCGGCGGCATCCAGTCGATCAGCCAGGGGCTGGGCGATGCGGGCGCGATCGCGATCCGGGCGGGCACGCTGCGATTGATCAACAACGGGTTCGGCGGACCCAGCATCTCGTCCGAAACCGAGCTGCCGCGCGCGCAGGAATTCACGCGGCTTGCCGATTATACCGGCAATGCCGGGCGGATACTGATCCAAACTGACAGTCTGGAGATGGACGGGATCACGTCGATCACCACCTCGAGCTCGAGCCTCGGCAATGCCGGGGATATCGTGATCTCGGCGGGGCGGATCGCGCTGTCGGGCGAGGCGGAAATCAGCTCTGCGGCGCGCAAGCTGCTGGTGCCGCCCAGCGCCGAGGATTTCGAGGCCAATCCCGATCTCATTCCCTCGTTGCGAGAACTGCCTGGCCCCGGACGCGCGGGCCGCGTGCTCATTGCAACCACTGGTACCCTGACCATGAACGGCGGGACGATCTCCACCGCGACCGAGGGCCTTGGTGCAGCCGGTGAGGTGACCGTGGTCGCCGACCGCATCATGATGGGCCGGGGTAGCCGCGTCAGCTCGGATGCTGGCGATCTCGCGCCGGGCCAGGCGGGCACGGTGGCGCTCATTGCCCGCCAGATCATGCTCAGCGACGGTGCGGAAGTGACCACCAGCTCGGCCAATGCCACCACGGCGGGCGGCATCGCACTTGCGGCGGAGGAGGAGCTGCTTGTCACCGGTCAGGGCAGTCGTATCGCCAGCACGAACACCGCCAGCAGCGGCGGAGCGGCGGGCAATATCAGCATCGGCGCACCGCGCATCACCTTGGGGCCGGGCGGCACGATCACCACCAGCGCGCTGACCGGCGCTGCCGGGCAGATCGATCTGCTTCTGCCCGAAACCGGGCTGCTCAGGCTAGCAGGCGGTGCGATGCCTGCTGCGATCGCCACCTCGTCGGGACCCGGCACCGGCGGGCGCATCAGCATCAGCCGTCCCTATGCCCTGATCGCCGATGGCGCGCGGATCGAGGCGCTGGGCCAGCAGCGCGGCGCGAACGTGCAGCTTGCAACCGATTTCTTCATCCGTTCGGCCGACAACAGCAACCTGCTGCTGGTCGATGGCGATCTGGTCGTCGACAGCCAGGTCGGCAATGTCAGCAGCGGCATCGACACGCCCGATATCAGCTTCGGCGATGCGGCAGGCGTGCTCGCGGGCCAGTGCCGCGCGGCGCGCAGCAGCGGGTCGGTGAGCCGCCTTGCCATCGATCAGGTCGGCCCGCTCGCGCTCGATGCGCTTGACGTGGCGCCTTCGGGAGCTTGCCGTTGAGCCTGATGCTCGCGCTGGTGCTGCAGGGCGCTGCACCCGCTTGCGCGCCCTCACCCGATGCGGCGGCGAGCGGCATCGTCACCTATTGCGCGGTCGAGGTGCAGGCCGAGCCCGACATCGCCGCGATCGCGACGGCGGACAGCACTGGCCTCGATTTCGGCGGCTTTGTCGTGCGGTACTCAAAGGGCGAGCGGCTCGACGGGGAGTGGGTGCGGCAACAGGCGAGAGCCAACGGACTGGTCGGCGCGCCGGTTCCGCTCGACCGGATCGCAGCGGCGGTGCAGCAGATCAGCCTGGCCTATGTCCGCAACGGCTATGTCAATTCGGGCGTGCTGATCGATCCGATGAGCGATCCGGCGGGCGCATCGCCGCTGGTGCTGCGGCTGGTGGCGGGCAGGTTGAGCGGCGGCGGCGCGACGGTCGAATGGCAGGACGGCAAGCAGCGCGGGCTCAGCGACGCCTATGTGCTGCGCCGCATGCCCTCGGCAGGCGCGATCCCGCTCAACGGCCTTGCGATCGAGCGCGATTTCCGGACCCTGGCGAGCGACAATGCGATCGCCACGGTCAAGGCCGATCTCCAGCCCGGCGCGCGCCCCGGCGAGGCGCGGCTCGCCTTGCTGATCGATCCCGCACCGCGCTTTGCGGTGTCCGCGAGCGTTGCCAACAGCAGGTCTCCGGCGGTCGGAGGCTGGCGCTTCGGCAGCGGTCTGGCCATGCGCAACGCGCTGTTCGCAGGCGACCGTATCGCGTTCGACGCCGGGCTCACGGCGGGTCGCCCCGATGCGCAGGTCGATTATGCCGCCCCGTTCCTCCACCCTGCGCTCCGGATCGAGGCGCGCGGCGGATACAACCGCGCGGCGGTGGTCGATGCGCCCTTGCGTAACCTTCTGATCCGCGCGCGCGACTGGTTCGTCGAAGGCGGCTTCGCGCTGACCGTGTGGCAGCGCCCGCTGAGCCCCGCCGCGCTCGACGGCACGCCCGAGATCAGCGCGCAGTCGGTGACGCTGAGCACCGGCGTGATCCATCGCGAGACGCGCACCTTCCTGCTGGGCGAGCCCTTTTCGTTCAGCCCCGGATCGGTGCGGGGGCTCGCCGAATATTCGGCGCTCCGGCTCGGCATGGAATGGACGCGGCGCAGCTCGGGCACGGTGTGGATCGCGCAGGCGCGCTTCACGCAAGGCATCGAGGGCAGCCGATCGGACATTGTCGGCATCGCCGCACCCTCGCCGCGCTTCCGCAGCTTTTCGGGGCAGATCAGCCATGCGCGGCGGTTGGGCGACAAGGGCTGGGAGCTGCGCGCGCGGCTCGCCGGGCAATATGGCACCGGCATACTCTATGCCGGCGAGCGTTTCGTCGCGGGCGGCAGTGCCACCGTGCGCGGCTATCGCGAGAGCCTGGTGCTCGCCGATCGCGGTGTGATCGGATCGGTCGAGCTGGCGCGGCCGGTGACGATCGGATCGGGTGCGCTTGGCGCCCTGGGGCTGCGCTGGGGCAGCTTCACCCCCTCGGTCTTCGTCGATGGCGCGGTGATGCGCAACGCGACGCGCGCCTTCCAGCCGCAGCCGGGCGAGATCGCGAGCATCGGCGCATCGCTTAGCTGGACGCCCTCGCCCTCGCTCTCGGCGCGGCTGACCTATGGCGCAGCACTGATCGATGCGCCGGTCACCGGCAGCCGCGACGTGCAGGATGACGGGCTGTCGTTCGCGCTGAGCTGGAACCACCGGTTCTGACATTTCAGCCGCTTGACCTTGGCCCGCGCGGCATTACCACACGCGGCCATGAAATTCTTCTCCGACAATGCCGCCGCGGTTCACCCGCGCGTGATGGACGCCATCGCCGCTGCCAACCGGCTCGATTCGCCTTATGACGGCGATGCGCTCAGCCAGGCGCTCGACGACCGGTTCAGCCAGCTGTTCGGCACCCGGGTCAAGGCTTTGTGGGTGGCGACCGGCACGGCGGCCAATGCGCTTGCGCTCTCCGCCCTGTGCCCGCCGCACAAGGGCGTGATCTGCCACCGCATGGCGCATATCGAGCAGGACGAATGTGGCGCGCCGGGCTTCTTCATGCACGGGGCCAAGCTGATCCTGGCCGATGGCGAGGGCGCGAAGCTGAGCGCGGACGAGGTGGCGCGCGTCGCGAGCCAGATCCGTGACGATGTCCACCAGGTTCAGCCTGCCGCCGTATCGATCACCAATGCCAGCGAATATGGCCTGACCTATTCGCCCCGGGAGGTCGCCGCGATCGGCGAGGTCTGCAAGGCGCGCGGGCTCAAGCTGCACATGGACGGCGCGCGCTTCGCCAATGCCATCGCCTCGACCGAGGTGGATCCGGCCGATATCACCTGGCGCGCAGGCGTCGACATGCTGAGCTTCGGCTGCGTCAAGAACGGCGGCATGAACGCCGAGGCGATCATCGTGTTCGACAATTGCCTCGCGCGCGAGCTGCCCTATTTGCGCAAGCGCGCCGGGCAGCTTCAATCCAAGGGGCGGTTCCTTGCTGCCCAGCTGCTGGCGATGCTCGAGGACGACCTGTGGCTCGCCAATGCGCGCGCCGCCAATGCGGGGGCGCAGGCGATTGCAGAGGCGGCGGGCGACCGGCTGCTCTACCCGGTTCAGGCCAACGAAGTGTTCGTGAAGCTGAGCGCGACCGAGGCGGCATCGCTGCGCGCGCAGGGCTTCGAATTCTATGATTGGGGCGAGATGACGGCAGAGGGCGGCGAGGCGCGCTTCGTCACCGCCTGGGATCAGGATGCCGAAACCGTCGCTCCGCTCGCCGCCGCCATCGCCGCGCTCTGATGGCAAGCAGCGCGCCCGCCTCTGCGTCAGACGCTCACGATGAACCGTCGATGCTCTCGGCGCGGGTGCTGGTGCCGTTCCTGCTCGTCTCGCTGATCTGGGGCTCGACCTGGCTGGTGATCAAGGACCAGATTTCCAGCGTTCCGCCGACATGGTCGGTCAGCTATCGCTTTGCGGTGGCGGCGATCGGCATGTTCGCGCTCGCCTGGTGGCGCAAGGCACCGCTGCGGCTCGACCGCCAGGGTCAGCTGATCGCGCTGGCGCTGGGGCTGTTCCAGTTCTCGGCCAATTTCAACTTCGTCTACCGCTCGGAAGCCTATATCACTTCGGGCCTGCTCGCGGTGCTGTTCGCGATGCTGATGGTGCCCAACGCGCTGCTCTCGCGCATCTTCCTCGGTGCGCGGATTGCGGGCGGGTTCATTATCGGCACGGCAGTGGCGCTGGCTGGGATCGCGCTGCTGTTCGTGCAGGAATATCGCGCGATGCCCGCCGATCTGTCGGACGTCATGAAGGGGCTGGGCCTCGCGCTGTGTGCGATCCTGTGCGCCTCGATCGCCAATGTCATGCAATCGGCCGAGCGGGTGAAGGCGATGCCGATCCTCAGCTTGCTCGCCTGGGCGATGCTGTGGGGCGCGCTGGGCAACGCGGTGCTCGGCTGGGCGCTCTATGGCGCGCCGGTGTTCGAAAGCCGCCCCGCCTATCTCGGCGGCATTGTATATCTCGGGCTGATGGGGTCGGTGGTCACCTTCCCGATGTATTTCGCGCTGATCCGCGATATCGGCGCGGCGCGCGCGGCCTATAGCAGCGTGCTGGTGCCGGTGGTGGCGATGGTGCTGTCCACCCTGTTCGAGGGCTATCGCTGGAGCCTGCTCGCCGCTGCCGGCGCTGCGCTCGGCATGATCGGACTGGTCATCGCGATGCGGGCGCGCACCCCGAGGACACCGCGCCTTTCGGGCTGATCGCTCCGGAGCGGATGTGGTTCATGGCGCGCGCCGGTTGATTTGCCGCTGCAATGCCCCGATCCTCGCGCGCGAGAATAAAAATCCTCTGGGAGCGGTGATGCGACTGAAATTCCTCGCCTTTGCGCTGGCGCTGCTGGCCCCGGCAGCGATCGCGCCTGCGGCCGTCAAACCGCCGACGCTCTTCGTCGATGAGCGCAGCACAACGGTTCAAGCTGCCGAGAAGCTCGAGGGCGCTGCCCGCGAGGACGCGCTGCTTCTGGCGCGCATTCCCTCGGCGACCTGGCTCGCTTACGGAACGCCCGAGATCGTCGAGGCCCAGGCCCGCGACGTCACCGAGCGTGCGGCGGCGAAGGGGCAGATTCCGGTGCTGGTGGCGTACAACATCCCCTATCGCGACTGTGCGCTTTATTCGGCGGGCGGCGCGGCGGATGGCGTGGCCTATCTCGCCTGGGTCGCCGGGCTGGCCAGGGGGGTCGGCAACCGTCAGGCGATCATCGTGCTCGAGCCCGATGGCCTCGGCGTCATTCCCTGCCACCGCAATCTGGCGGGCGATCTCGAAGGGTGCCGTCCGGAAGGGCAGGACGAGGCGGCGGCGGCGCGGCGCTACGACCAGCTGCGCGGCGCGGTCGCAATACTGGGCGCGCTTCCACGAGCGCGCGTCTATCTCGACGGCACCGGCAGCAGCTGGCTTGCGCCCGGCGAGATTGCGAGCCGCCTGATCCGCGCCGATGTGGACAAGGTCGCGGGCTTCTTCCTCAACGTTTCCAATTTCGAGAGCGATGCGCGCGTCGTGCCCTATGCGCACTGGGTCAGCAATTGCATCGCGCTGGTGACGCAGGGCGGACTGGACCCGCGGGCCTGCCCCAGCCAGTTCTCGGCCGAACCGTTTGAAAGGCCCGGCAATCGCAGGCAGATCGATGCCGCCTATGACCGGCTGTTCGCCGAGCGAGGCCTGAAGCGCACGCCGAAGTCGCAGAAGCACGCGCTGATCGATACCAGCCGCAACGGCCTGGGTTCGTGGAAGCCGCCGGCCGGGCGCTATCGCGATGCCGAGGTCTGGTGCAACCCGCCGGGCCGGGGGCTGGGACGCCGCCCGACGCTGATCACGCGCGAAGCCTATGTCGATGGCTTTCTGTGGATCAAGGTGCCGGGCGAATCGGACGGAGAGTGCCTGCGCGGCACCGCCGGCCCGATCGATCCCGAGCGCGGGGTGAAAGCACCGGCGGCGGGTCAGTGGTTCGCAAGCCAGGCGCGCGAGCTGATCGAGCGCGCCGAGCCGCCGTTGAAGCGGGAATAACGGATCGATCAGGCGGCCGGGGCAGCGGTGGAGGCGCGCACGAGCAGCTCGTGCGCATGGTCGCGGCGCTGCGGCAGTTCGGGCACCGTCTTGCCGTCGAGCATCGCGATCAGCCGGTCGGCGGCATCCCAGGCCATTTGCGCGACCGGCTGGTTGACCGTGGTCAGCGGCGGCCAGGCGGTGCGCGAGACCTCCGAATTGTCGAACCCGGCGACCGACAGGTCCTGCGGCACCGAGAGGCCCAGTTCTCGTGCCGCCGCGATCGCCGCCACGGCCATGTCGTCATTCTGCGCCAGGACCGCAGTCGGGCGTTTCGCGCTGGCCAGCAGCGTGCGCGCCACCTCATAGCCCACGGCATAGGTGAAATCGCCGGTGACGATCAGATCGTCGTCGATTCCGACACCTGCCTCGGCAAAGGCGCGGCGATAGCCCTCGAGACGGCCGATGCTGGCGGCGTGCGAGGGATCGCCCAGGATGATGCCGATCCGACGATGCCCGAGCGCCAGCAGATGCTGCGCCACCGCATGGCCCGCCGCGCTCTCGTCCATCGCTACCACCAGACCGCGATCGAGATCGCTGTGCGGGGTGATCCGCGCATAAGGCAGGCGCTGGCGTTCGAGCATGTCGAGCAGCAGCGGCTGGTCGCTGGCGGGCGGCGCGAGCAGCACCCCGTCGAGCCCGGCGCGCAGCAGCAGCTTGCCCAGCTCCTCGGGGCGGCTCGCGACATGCGCGAAGGGCAGCACCACCAGCCGGTAGCGGCCATCGTCGAGCCGGCTGAGCGCGCCGTTCTGCAGCTCGACGACATAGCTGGGGCTGGGCCGTTCATAGGTCAGCCCGATCAGGAACGAGCGGCGCGCGATCAGGCTCTGCGCCGCGAGATTGGGGTGATAGTCGAGCGCCTCGGCGGCCTCCTTCACCTTCTGCCGCACGGCGGCGCTGACATGGGGAGCATCGTTGAGCGCGCGCGAGACGGTCTTGGGCGTGACCCCGGCGACCCTTGCGATGTCGACGATCGTGGTTCGCTTTGAAATCGTCCCCTCCAGGCGGTTGGATGGCCCCCCCGGAACTGGGGGAACCGCTGCGACCCAGCTTCTCTTAGCGCCTCTCTTGACTTGTGTCGATGGATAGCGGTAAACGTTGACCGAGAATCGGTAAACGTTGTCAGGCGCATCAACCGCCGACAGGATGGGAGGGATGATGATCGTGCCGCGTGGGGCTGTCCTTGCATTGCGTGCTGTGTCGCTTGCGGCGCTCGCCTGGCCCCTGGCGCTGGGGATCGCGCCGCTTGCCGCCGCTACCGATGCCACCACCGCTGCGGCAGGCGCCAGCGCCGAAGCGCATGCCGAGCTCTGGCCGCAGCGCGAATCGAAGCTGAACCCCGATGCCGAGATTGAACGCCGGATCGACGCGCTGATCGCGGCGATGTCGATCGAGCAGAAGGTCGGGCAGATCATCCAGGCCGATATTGCCAGCGTCAAGCCCGACGACGTCCATCGCTATCATCTGGGCTCCGTGCTCAACGGCGGCAATTCGGACCCCGGCAACCGCTACAACGCGCCCGCCAAGGACTGGCTCGCCGCTGCCGATGCCTTCTACGCCGCGTCGATGAAGCCCAATGGCAAACTGCCGCGCATCCCGATCATCTGGGGCAGCGATGCGGTGCACGGGCACAATAATGTCGTCGGCGCGACGCTGTTTCCGCACAATATCGGCCTGGGCGCCGCGCGGAACCCCGAGCTCGTCCGCAAGATCGGCGAGGCGACCGCGATCGAGATGCGCGTCACCGGGCTCGACTGGACCTTTGCGCCGACGCTGGCGGTAGTGCGCGACGATCGCTGGGGCCGCACCTATGAGGGCTTTGGCGAAAGCCCCGAGATCGCGACCAGCTATGCCGCGCCGCTGATCGAGGGGCTGCAGGGCAAGGTCGGCGACGCCGACTGGCTGCGCGGGCCGCATATCATCGCCACCGCCAAGCATTTCCTGGGTGATGGCGGCACGCATGGCGGCAAGGACCAGGGCGATGCCCAGATGGCCGAAGCACCGCTGCGCGATCTGTTCAGCCCGCCCTATCTCCCCGCGCTCGATGCCGGGGTGCAATCGGTGATGGTCAGCTTCTCGAGCTGGAACGGCGTGAAGATGCACGGCAACCGCTCGCTGCTGACCGATGTGGTCAAGGACCGCTGGAATTTCGACGGCTTCCTGGTCGGTGACTGGAACGGTCATGGCCAGGTCGAAGGGTGCACCGCGACCGATTGCGCAGCGTCTGCCGCGGCCGGGCTCGACATGTACATGGCGCCCGATAGCTGGAAGGAACTCTACCGGACCACGCTGGCACACGCGAAGGATGGGACGCTGCCGCAGGCGCGGCTCGACGATGCGGTGCGCCGCATCCTGCGCGTCAAGCTGCGCGCCGGGCTGTTCGAGGCGGGCAAGCCTTCCGCGCGGCCCTATGGCGGACGGTTCGAGCTGCTGGGCAGCGCCGAGCATCGCGCGCTGGCGCGGCAGGCGGTGCGCGAATCGCTGGTGCTGCTCAAGAATGCGGGCAGCGTCCTGCCGCTCAAGCCCGGCGCGAAGATCCTGGTCGCGGGCGACGGCGCGGACAACCTCACCAAGCAGACGGGCGGCTGGACGCTGAGCTGGCAGGGCACGGGGACGAAGCGCAGCGATTTCCCCAATGCGCAATCGATCTGGGAAGGCATCGACGAGCAGGTCAGGGCCGCAGGCGGCACCGCGACGCTCTCGCGCGATGGCAGCTTTGCGAGCAAGCCCGATGTCGCAATCGTGGTGTTCGGCGAGGAGCCTTATGCCGAGTTCCAGGGCGACCGGCCCGATGTCGGTTTTGACGATGCCAAGGCGCTCGCGCTGCTGCGCAAGCTCAAGGCAGCGGGCATTCCCACCGTCTCGGTCTTCCTTTCGGGCCGGGCGATGTGGGTCAACCCGTTCCTCAACGCCTCGGATGCGTTCGTCGCCGCCTGGCTGCCGGGATCGGAAGGCGGCGGCGTGGCCGACATGCTTTTCGGCAAGGCCGATTTTCGCGGCAAGCTGCCCTATAGCTGGCCGAAGTCGAGCGACCAGACCGCGGTCAATATCGGCGACGCCGGTTACGACCCGCTATTTGCTTACGGCTTCGGCCTGACGCTCGCCGACAAGGGCGATCTCGCCCCGCTGCCCGAGATGCGCGCCAGCGTTGCTGCGGCCGATCCCGGCGTGCTGTTCGCCGCGGGCAAACCGGGCGCGGGCCGCCGGTTGCTGATCGGTCCGCCCGGCGCGCTTTCGACCAATCCCGGCCCCGATCTGATCGAGGTGCGGGCGGCAGACCGCATCGCGCAGGAGGATTCGGTGCGGCTGCGCTGGACCGGCGCCGGACCGGCGGTCGCCGCAATCGTGATGGGTGAGGCGGAAGACCTGTCGCGCCAGTCGAACGGCGAACTCGCGCTCGAAATCGAACTCAGGGTCGATACCCCGCCCACGGCTGATGTCAGCCTGGTCATGGGGTGCGGCGCGCAGTGTGCTGGCGGCTTCCCGCTCGCCCCCATGCTCACTGCCGCCGCGAAGACCGGCAAATGGTCCCGCATCGCGGTGCCGCTGAGCTGCTTTGCGAGGGCCGGGGTCGACATGACCCGGGTCGAAACGCCGCTCAGCCTCGCGACCGCAGGAAAGCTCGAAATTGTCATGTCCTCGGCGAAAATCGTCTCGCCGACCGGACCCGTCATTCAATGCAAATAATATCAGGATTAGGGAGGATGTCATGAAGAGGAACCAGTTCGCACGCGCCGCGCTGTTTGCGCTGCTGTCGGCCACGGCGGCGATGCCCGCCTATGCGCAGGATCGTCCCGCCGATGGCGCGGACAGCGACAAGGACGAGATCATCGTCACCGCCAACCGGCGCGAGGAGAATTCGCAGGACGTCTCGGGTGTCGTCCAGTCGCTGGGGGCAGAGCAATTGCGCCAGGACGGCATTGTCGAGCTGCGCCAGCTGCAGCTCGCGGTCCCTGGACTCAGCATCGCCAACCAGGAAGGCAATGTCGAAATCTTCATCCGCGGCGTCGGCTCGGCCAACAATACCGAGCTGGGCGATCCCGGCGCGGCGCCGCATCTCAACGGCACCTATATCCCGCGTCCGCGCGGCCTTGGCCTGATGTTCTACGATCTCGAACGCGTCGAGGTGAACAAGGGGCCGCAGGGCACGCTCTATGGCCGCAACGCGCTCGCGGGCACGCTCAACATCATCACCGCCAAGCCCAGGCTCGGCCAGTTCGGCGGCTATGCCCAGGCGGAGGTCTCGAACCGATCGTCCTATGCGGCCGAAGGCGCGATCAACGTGCCGCTGGGCAGCACCGCGGCGCTGAGGGCTGCGGCCTATTACATCAACCGTGATTACGGCTTCAACAACGTCTCGACCGGTGCGCCGGCCAATACGCTGAAGCCTGCGGGCCTTGAAGAGAATTACGCCGGGCGCCTCTCGTTCCTCTGGGAGCCGAGCGATCGCCTCAGCATCTCGATCGTCGGCGATTACGGCAAGGAAACCGGCACCGGCTATCCCGGCGCGAACATCTTCAGCGCGGTCGCCGCAACGGGCATCCGGCCCGACAAGCTCAACCTCAAGGACGTCGTCTATCGCGGGCTGCAGGGCGACATGACCAACGAGCTATGGGGCGTGCAGGGCAAGATCGCCTATGATTTCGGCACGTTCGGCGCGGAGCTGACCGGCAGCTACCGTTCGGTCGATTTCTACCAGGTCAATGCCTCGAGCGACGGTATCGACTTCCCGGGCCGCGATCTGTCGGCGGTGCAGTACGACAATTTCTCGGGCAATTTCTGGCAGACCAAGTCCAAGAGCCAGGTCTATGAGGCGCGCATCTTCGCCAACGAGGACCAGCCGTTCCGCTGGAATCTGGGCGGCTTCTATTTCAACGAGGACCAGGCGGTCGGCTATCTCGCGCTCGCTGACCGCGGCTATTGCTGCTATTCGGCGACCGAATTCGTGATGCCCGACGTGAAGGGCGAGAGCTTCGCCTTCTATGCTGACGGCACCTATGACGTCGCTGACCGGCTGCGGCTGATCGCGGGCATCCGCTATACCGAAGAGAAGAAGTCGCGCTTCGGCATCGGCGGCAACTGGGCACTCACGCTGGGCGGCGAGGATTTCGCCTGCTGCTTCGCGACGCGCGTCGGCACCGAAGGCTTCCGCCCGGCGCTGCTCGACCGGCCCAATTTCAACGTGTCGAACATCACCACGCCGCGCGGCCAGGCGCAGTTCCTGATCGAGGGCATTGCGCGGCCGGGCCTGCGTGACACGCTGATCGCGCAGATCGGGTCGATCGCCAACGGCACCAACCCCAATGGCACCTGTATCGACCGGCCCGATATCGACAACGGTTTCGTCAACTGCCCGAGGCTCAACCCCTCGAACACCAATGGCGGCTTCAGCTATGCGAACCTGACCATTCCCGGCCAGCAGATCGGCCGCGCCAAGTTCGATTTCATCGACTGGCGCGTGGGCGTGGAGTTCGATATCGATGACGATCACATGCTCTATGCCAAGGTCTCGACCGGGCACAAATCGGGCGGTTTCAACGACAGCTTCAACGGCTCGCCGATTCCGGAGGAATTCCGGCCGGAGGATCTGCTGGTCTACGAGGTCGGCAGCCGCAACGCCTTCGATCTGTTCAACCGCCCGGCGGTGTTCAACCTGACCGGCTTCTATTACGACTATAACAACCAGGTCTTTCAGGACCTGACCTGCATCAATCTCGATACCACCCAGGCGCCGCCGGTGTGCAACGGCTATTCGCTGGTCAACCGCAATATCGGCGCGTCGCGGATCTATGGTGCAGAGGCTGAGCTGCGCTTCAAGCTGCCGGGCAATTTCTCGGTCGATCTGAACGCCGCGTTCCTCGATACCAAGATCACGCGCGGCACCGTGGCCGATGCGCGTGCGCAGGATTTCGGCGCAGGCGGCAATTCGCCGCTGATCAGCCTGGTGGGCAACCGCCTGCCGCTGGCGTCGAAGATCAATATCAGCGCGCGGCTGTCGCAGTCCTTCCAGGCGGGGCCGGGCCGGTTCGACTGGCAGGCGCTGCTCAACTATCGCTCGTCCTATTTCCTCAGCCAGTTCAACGAGGACGATATCGTCTTCCTGAACGGCACGCGGCAGACCGCATTGTCGGCGGGATTCCCCGATCGGCAGAAGGGCTTTTCGACGCTCAACCTCGGCATGGGCTATACGATCAAGAACTTCAGGATCGAGGCCTGGGCGAGCAATTTCCTCGACGAGGAGGTGTCGCAAAAGGCGCTGGTCGGATCGTCGCTCAACATCCGCTTCCTCAACGACGCGCGCAGTTACGGTCTTCGCGTTCGCGTCGACTTCTAGCATAAGGGGGCCACGCCCGGATCGTTCGCCCATCAGGACCGGACGATCCGGAAGGGCGGGCCTGATGCAAGGCGGATGAAGGCAGAGGTTGCAGGAACAGGACATGAGCGGTGGGCGGCTGATATTGTGACCGTGCCCCTTACGCGCCTTTCGCCGGCGTTCCTTCCGCTCTATGCGCTCGCCTATGCCGGCGGCGTGATCGCCTATACGCCCTTCCTGATGCTGGTGCTGCCCGCGCGGGTGACCGAACTGGCCGGCGGCGATGACGTGCGCTGGCTGGGCTATATCGTGTTTGCAGGCGCGCTGTCGGCGAGCCTCGCAGGCATGGCATCGGGCTGGCTGAGCGATGCCACGCGCCGTCGCCGCACCTGGGTTGCGGCCGGGCTGGCCGCAACGGTCCTGCTGCAACTGGCGATCGTCTGGTGCAACACGGTGATGGCGCTGCTTTGGATCGTCGTCGCCTGGCAGATCGCGCTCAACCTGATGCTGACGCCACTGATCGCATGGGCGGGCGATGTGGTGCCCGATGACCGCAAGGGCCTGCTCGGCGGTCTGCTGTCGCTCGCGCCGCCGCTGGGCGCGCTTTCGGCGATGTTGCTGCCGGAAGCGGCGGCACAGGGGCTTGCGGGCCGCACCGCGACCATCGCCGCCATGACATTGGTGCTGGTGCTGCCGCTGCTGCTGTTCGCGCGATCAAAACCCTTTCCGGACGCAGATCGTTCCACCCGCCAGTCCGCCGCGATCGCGCGCGCCGCATCCGTCGTCCAGCGCGTGTGGCTGGCGCGGCTGCTGATGCAGCTCTCGGGCGCGGCGCTGGCCGCTTATCTCTATTTCTGGCTGCGCAGCCTCGACCCCATGATGGACGATGCGGCCAAGATGCTGCTCTATGCGACCGGGCTCGCGCTCTCAGTGGGGGCAGCGTTGCTGCTGGGGCGGTGGAGCGACCGCCATGGCCGTCCGTTCCTGGCGCTGGCGTTGACCGCGCTGGTCGCCGCGGCGGGGTTGCTGGTCATGGCGCTGGCCGGAACCCCTGCCACCGCCAAGCTGGCCTATCTGGCGTTCGTCACCGCCAATGCCGCCTTCCTGGCGCTGCATGCCGGCCAGACGCTGCGCATCCTGCCCGATGCCGCCTCGCGCGGCCTGGGCATCGGGCTGTTCAATCTCACCAACACCGCGCCGTCGCTGATCATGCCCTGGATCGCGATCACGATGGTGCCCGATTTCGGCTATGCCAGCCTGTTCCTGGTGCTCGCCCTATTGGCGCTGGCGGCGGCGCTGCTGCTGCTCAGCCTGCCGCACGATGCGTGATCGCGCTTGGCGGGTTCCGCAATTGCTCTATTCAAGGCGAGGCGGGCGATGCCCCGCCGATAATGTGAGGATGATCGAATGGCGCTTGCACCGCAGAACATGAACGGCAAACCCGGCGTCGCGACCGACCATGTCGACGCGCCCGAGCTCAGGCTGTTCGTGTTCGGGCTGTTCTTCATCTTCGGCGGCATCACCTCGCTCAACGACGTGATCATCCCCAAGCTCAAAGAGCTGTTCACGCTCAACTATACCCAGGCGATGCTGGTGCAGTTCTGCTTCTTCACCGCCTATCTGCTGATCGGCATTCCCGGCGCAAAGCTGGTCAAGAAGGTCGGCTACATGCGCGGTGCGGTGTGCGGGCTGCTGCTGATGATGCTCGGCTGCCTGCTGTTCATCCCCGCCTCGCGCAACGCCACCTATGGCCTTTTCCTGTTCGCGCTATTCGTGCTGGCGAGCGGGGTGGTGATCGTCCAGGTCGTCGCCAATCCGCTGATCTCGATGCTGGGCAAGCCGCAGACCGCGCACAGCCGCCTGACCTTCGCGCAGGCGTTCAACTCGCTTGGCACCACCGTCTTCCCGATCGTCGGTTCGGCGCTGATCCTCGGCAGCCTCGCCAGCCTCAGCGCGGGCCAGCTTTCCGGCCCCGCGCTCGATGCCTATCGCACCGCCGAAAGCCAGGCGATCGTGAACGGCTATCTCGGCATCGCCGCCGCGATTGCGGTGGTGGCCGGCGTGGTCTGGCTGTTCCGCAACCGGCTGAAGGGCGAGACGCACGAGGCGAGCAGCGGTCTGGCCGGGTTCGACCTGCTCGCGCGCCCGCGCTTCGGCTTCGGCGCGCTGTGCATCTTCCTCTATGTCGGCGCCGAGGTCGCGATCGGATCGCTGATCGTCAACTATCTGATGCAGGCGCATGTCATGGCGCTGGGCGAACAGGTGGCAGGCAAGCTGATCGGCCTGTACTGGGGGGGCGCGATGGTCGGGCGCTTCATCGGATCGGGCGTGATGCGCTTCGTCAGCCCCGGCAAGCTGCTCGCGGCGGTGGCCGCAGGCGCGATCACGCTGATCCTCGTCTCGACGAGCACGCAAGGCATGGTCTCCGGCTATAGCCTGCTCGCCATCGGCCTCATGAACGCGATCATGTTCCCGACCATCTTCAGCCTGGCGTGCGAGGACCTGGGCCCGCGTGCGGCGGATGGATCGGGCATCATCAACATCGCGATCTTCGGCGGGGCGGTTATCCCGCTCGCCACCGGCGCGATCGCCGACCTTTCGGGCCAGCTCGGCTTGGCTCTGGTGCTGCCGGCGCTGTGCTATGCGGTGATCGGCGGATATGGCTGGTATGCGCGCAGCCGGGTCGCCTGATTGCAGCACAGCCTGAGCGAGCTTGGCCAAGGTCACGGTGGAGGGCTTGCGCCGCAACGCAAAAGAATTTTTTGCACATGCGAAGAATCCTCTTGCGCACGTTTGCAAACGATGTTTCTATTCGACGATCAGCTGAGAATAGACGTTTTCGGTTAAGAACGAGCGGTTTCTGCGCATTTTATTGCAGGCACGCTTGGTCTGGTTTCACCAGTTATTTTGCATCGCACAACAAGGCGGCCACCCGAAAAGGGCGGCGCAACCCTGCGCATTGGCCAGGGAAAGCGCTGCGACGGGATGGCCTGGCCGCGACGGGTGAGGGTGTCGACAAGGCCTGCATTTTCGAATGGGGGCATTCACAAGGTGATCACACGCAGAACGATGCTGCACCGGATCGGTGCGGCCGGGGGAGTTGCGGCCGTCGCGGGCGCAATGCAGTCAATGGGCTGGTTCGGAGTGGCTGAGGCTGCAGCGCTCGAACCGATGCCGGGCGATATGGGCAACGGCCGCTCGGTGGTGGTACTCGGTGCCGGATTTGCCGGGCTGGTTGCGGCCTATGAGCTCGAACAGCGCGGATTTGTGGTCACCCTGCTCGAAGCGCGTGGGCGCGTCGGCGGCAAAGCCTGGACAGTGCGCGATGGTGATCGCATCGCGATGCAGGGCGAGGACGATCAGATCGCGCGCTTCTCTGAAGGCCTGTATTTCAACGCCGGTCCGGCGCGACTGCCCAGTTTCCATCAGGGTGTGCTCGGCTATGCCAAGCGCTTCGGAGTGCCGCTCGAGGTCGAGGTCAATTCGAGCCGCTCGGCCTATCTGGTCGCGAAGAACGGCAGCAAATTGCGCATGCGCACCGCGATCAACGACATGCGCGGTCATGTTTCCGAACTGCTCGCCAAGGCGGTCAACCAGGGTGCGCTCGATACCGCGCTCAGCGTAGAGGAAAAGGCGAAGCTGCTGCCTTTCTTGAAAGCCTATGGCGACCTGCAGGGCGATTATGCGTTCAAGGGCACCACGCGCTCAGGCTTCAAAACGGGGCCAGGGGCCGGGATATCGAGCTTCGAGACCGCCAATGCACCGGTGCCGCTCGCCGATCTGCTCGCCAACGAGCAGCTTGGCATGATGGGCTTCGAGGACAATCTCTACATGCAGGCGACGATGTTCCAGCCGGTCGGCGGCATGGACCAGATATCGGTCGGCATCGAGCGCAACCTCAAGAAACGCGCGGTGCTGAACGCCGATGTCCAGCGCATCCGCCAGAGCGATGCCGGGGTCGAGATCGCCTATGTCGACACGGCCAGCGGCTCGGCGCGGGTCATCAAGGCCGATTACTGCGTGTGCACCATTCCCTTTCCGGTGCTGGCGAAGATCGAGGCCAATTTCGCCAAGCCCGTCGCCAACGCGATAGCAAGCGTGCTCTACGAGGATTCGAACAAGGTCGCGTTCGAGGCTCCACGTTTCTGGGAGCGCGACCAGATTTATGGCGGCCTCACCTTTGTCGGCGGCGAGACCAGCCTGATCTGGTATCCGTCCTGGGGCCTGCACGGCGAAAGGGGGATGATCCTGGGCTGTTACAGCTCGGGCGAGCCGGGCAAGGCCTTTGCCAAAAGGCCGATTGCCGAGCAGATCGCGATGGCGCGCGCCGCGATCGAGAGCGTCCATCCCGGCCATGGTGCCGATTGCATCGCGCCGCTGGTCGTCAACTGGCGCAAGATTCCCTATAGCCTTGGGCCCTGGCCCAACTGGAACCCCGGCGTGCGCGATCGCGGCGAGCATCCGATGACCGACACGCCCGCCTTCCGCTTGCTCAATCAGCCCGATGGCCGCATCTTCTTCGCCAGCGCCGCGCTCAGCCAGACGCCCGGCTGGCAGGAGGGCGCGCTGCAATCCGCACATGCGACCGTTGCCGCGCTGGTCGACCAGATGCGTGCTCGGGCGCTGACCGAACCGACCAGGAGTGCCCAGGCCGCATGATCATCCGCCCCGCCCGACCTGACGAGATACCCGCGCTTGAGCGGCTGATTGCCGCTTCGGCACGGCAGCTCAGCATCGGCTTCTATTCACCGCAAGAGACCGAGGCGGCAATCAAGCATGTGTTCGGGGTCGATAGCGAGCTGGTCGGCGACGGCACCTATCTGGTGGTCGAGCTGGACGGACGGATTGCCGGGTGTGGGGGATGGAGTCGGCGCGCGACCCTGTTCGGGTCCGATCGGTTCGCCCAGCGGCAGATAGGCTTTGTCGATCCAGCGCAGGCTCCGGCAAAGATCAGGGCATTCTTCATCGCGCCTGAATTCGCGCGGCGCGGCGTCGGCGCGGCGTTGCTCGACGCCTGCGAAGCGGCGGCGCGGGCGGCAGATTTCACCCAAGCCGAGCTGATGGCGACGCTGCCCGGCGTGCCCTTCTACACCGCCTATGGCTACCGTGCCCAAGGCGAGGTCGTGCAGCATTATGACGGCATCCCGCTGCGCTTCGTGCCGATGCGCAAGACGCTTTTTCAACCCTCGCAACAGGAGGCCGCACCCGAAACGGAAGTCCAGACATAATCTCATGAAACGTCATCGCAGGAGCGAACCAACACATCCGGACCAAAGAGCCCGGGCATTGGGAAGATGATGATCTGAAGGCCCAAACGCGAAAAGGGGGCTTTCGATGAGAATGAATGGAGGTATTTCGCGGGCCGTGCTCGCGACAGCATTGCTCGCCGCGCCGCAGACCGGCTGGGCCGCAAGTCTTGCCGATACGGCCGAGCAGCCGCTGGCCGACGCTGCAGCACAGGAAGACGATGCGCCTGAAAGGGCCGATATCGTCGTCACCGGAACGCGGCGCACCGACCGCACCGTGATCGAATCCTCGGTGCCGATCGACGTCTTCACCAACGAGGATCTGGCGACCCAGTCCAGCCCGCAACTGCAGACCATCCTGCAGACGCTGGTGCCCTCGTTCAACCAGCAGCGCAACCTGCTCGGCGATGCCTCGGCCTTTGTCCGCCCGCCGACACTGCGCGGCCTTCCGCCCGACCAGATCTTGGTGCTGATCAACGGCAAGCGCATGCACCGCTCGGCTCTGGTCCAGGTCGCGGGCGGGCAGCTGGCGCAGGGCTCGCAAGGGCCCGATCTGTCGCAAATTCCCGGCGAGGCGCTGGGCCGCATCGAGGTGCTGCGCGATGGCGCATCGGCGCTCTACGGATCGGACGCGATCGCCGGCGTGATCAACCTGGGGCTCAGCACCAAGGACAGCGGCATCGACATGCAGGCGCGCTATGGCCAGACCTATGCGGGCGACGGCCAGGACACGCAGATATCCGCGATTGCCGGGTTCAAGCTTGGCAGCGATGGCGGCTTCTTCAACGTCACCGGCGAGTTCATCGACCAGAATATCTGGGACCGTTCTGCCCCGCGCCCCGAAATCGCGCCGCTCGTCGCCGCCGGAATCCGCCCGCCGATCGCCAAGGGCAACCGCCTGGGCCAGCCCGAGAACCGCGCCTATCGCGTCGTGCTGAACGCCTCGCTGCCGCTGGGGGACAAGGACGAGCTGTACCTGTTCGGCAACTGGGGCACACAGCGCCAGGGCAATGACTTCAACTATCGCCGTCCGATCGGCGTCACCACCACCGCCATTCCCGGTCGCGGGGTCGGCTTCGGCAATACCGGATCGTTCGGCAAGTCGATCAACACCACCTATCTCGACCGGCTGCCCAACGGCAATTTCAGCGAGACCGGCCGGACCTTCGAGGCGAGCCAGATCTTCCCGAATGGCTTCACCCCGTTCTTCGAGGCCGAGAACGAGGATTTCGCGATCGTCGGCGGCTACAAGGGCGAGACCGGTTTCGGGATGACCTATGACCTGTCGGGGTCGACCGGCACCAACAAGATCCGCTATTTCATGAGCAACACGCTCAACCCCTCGCTGGGGCCAGACAGCCCGACCAGCTTCTATCTCGGCAAGCTGGTGCAGACCGAAACCAACCTCAATCTCGATCTCAGCTATCCCTGGGAGATCGGGCTGGCGAGCCCGCTCAACGTCGCAGGCGGCTTCGAATTTAGGCGCGAGAGCTATGAGGTGGGGCTTGGCGACCGGGCATCCTGGGTCACAGGGCCCTTCGCCGCGCAGACGGTGCAGCGCGCCAACGGTACCACCTTCCTGTCGACCAAGCCTGTGGGCGCGAACGGCTTTCCCGGTTTCGGCCCGGATTCGGTGACCTCGGGCGGGCGCAACAGCGTGTCGGCCTATCTCGACCTCGAAGCCGATATCGTCGAGAGCTTCACCCTGTCGGGCGCGTTGCGCTATGACCGGTTCACCGATTTCGGCGACACGATCAACGGCAAGATTTCCGCGCGCTGGGCGATTGCCGATGCGATCGCGGTGCGCGGCAATTTCAACACCGGCTTCCGCGCGCCGACGCCGGGCCAGCAGTTCACGCAGAACGTGCAGACCGCCTTTCCCAATGGCAGCCCGGTACCGGTCGCGGTCGCCACGGTGCGGCCCGACAGCATCGTCGGCATCGCTTATGGTTCCTCGCCGCTCAAGCCCGAGAAATCGACGAGCTTTTCGGGCGGTCTCGTGCTGACGCCCGGCGGCGGCTTCACCTTCACGCTCGACTATTACAACATCAAGGTGAAGGACCGCATCGGCATCACGGGCAATTTCAACGTGACCGCCGCCAACCGCACCGCGCTGCTGGCGCTTGGCGTCGCCAATGCGCTCGATCTGGGGCAGATCAACTTCTTCACCAACGGCTTTGCCACGCGCACGCAGGGCATTGACGCGGTGCTGACCCACAAGGCCGCGACCGGCATCGGCAATTTCAACACCAGCCTCGCGGTCAACTGGAACAAGACCGAGGTCACCAGGATCCGTTCGGTCGTCCAGTCGGCGGCCATCGGCGGGGCGTCGGCGCCGCTGATCGATCGTGTGCGCGAGGGCAATATCGAGGAATCGCTGCCGCGCTGGCGCGCTGTGCTGTCGGAGACCTTCACCAGCGGCATGTTCGACGTGACCGCGCGGGTAAACTATGCCAGCAGCATCACCACCTTCTTCGCGCCTGCAACCGGGTTCGATCCGGCCTTCGCGTCGCTCTATCCCAATCCCTGGCCGAAGACCTTCGATGCGGAGGTCTGGGCCGATTTGGAAGTCGGGATCACCTTTGCCGAGAAATACCGCATCGCGGTGGGCGGGCAGAACATCTTCGACAATTATCCCGAGCGCGAGACCCGCAACATCTATCCGCAGACCGGCGGCGCGGCCAACGGCTCGCTCTATCCCGATACATCGCCGCTCGGCTGGGCGGGCGGCTTCTGGTATGTCCGGGGCACCGTGAGCTTCTGACGTTCGTTCCCGGCCCCGGCGGAGCAGCTTCTGCCGGGGTCGTTCCTCCTGTCACGCGAAAGGAAATCTTCTTGATCCGCAAAATCCTGCTGACCTCGATCGCCGCCAGCCTGTGCTGCGCTCCTGCCCTGGCGCAAGGCATCGTGCGCCACACCAATCCGCCGCCAGCCATCATCCTGGGCGGCGTCACCATCCCGCCGGGCGCGGAAATCCTGATGCTCAGCGGCCAGCTCGCCAGCCCGATCGACCCGGCGAAGACCGAAGGGATCGAGGCCTATGGTGACACGAAAACGCAGACGATCAGCACCTTCAAGAAGATCGAGGCGGCGCTCGCCAAGCAGGGCTATGCGATGTCCGACGTCGTCAAGCTCACCGTGTTCGTCGTCGGCGACCCCAAGCTCGGCGGCAAGATGGATTTTGCCGGCTTCAACGCAGGCTATCGCGAGTTCTTCGGCACCGCGGCCAACCCCAATCTGGTCGCCCGTTCCACGGTCCAGGTGGCTGCGCTGGCCGGCCCGCAATTCCTGATCGAGATCGAAGCGACGGCCGCGAAGGTCAAGTAAGCAGAACGTCCCTGTGCGAGAGCCCATCGGGGCTGCGAACGCCATCTTTTCTCACGTTCCGGGAAAAGATGGTGGGCGCGGCAGGGATTGAACCTGCGACCCCACCCGTGTGAAGGGTGAGAAATCCAGCATTCACGGCTTTACGCGAACAAAAAAATCTACTAAAAACAATGATATTGGTTCGCGGTTGTTCGCCGTGTCCCGCCTATGTTTTTCATGTTTTTTTCATGGATTTTTGGGGTCGCTTGGTATGCCGGATCTAAGCCGTATCGGTGAACGCGAGAGGCTAAAGCCGAATGCGGGTGATGAGCCACACTGGCAACGGCTGCAGCCAGGTTGCTACCTTGGCTTTCGACCCTCGAAGAAGAAGGTTGGCGGAACATGGTTTGCCCGGGTCAGTGATCCTAACAAACAGGGGCGCTACGTTCGCAAAGCCTTGGGAGCGTATAGCCTCCTGTCGGGGCATGAGGTTTTCAAGCAGGCTAAGGCTGATGCCGAAAACTGGGCCAAGATGGTCGAGAGCGGTGGTCAGCTTGAGGAGGGCATGGTCACGGTCAAGGATGCGTGCGATGCCTATCTGCAGGAAAAGCCTGGCACGATTGCCGAAGGCGTATTTCGGCGGCATGTCTATTCGGATCCGATTGCCCAGATCAGGCTCGATAAACTGCGTAGGCATCATCTGCGAGCGTGGCGAAAAAGGCTAGAAGATGCTCCAGCGCTTCTGACACGAAACAAGAAGGGGAAGCGCGAAACCAAAATTCGCTCGGATGCGACAATCAACAGGGATATGGTTCCATTGCGTGCAGCTCTGCGAAGGATTTTGACGTTAGGGCCGCCCAATACCGACGCAGCGTGGCAAGAGGCGCTTAAGCCGATACCGAATGCAGGTCGGCGCCGCGAACTGTATCTGGACAAAGATCAGCGGCGTAGGCTTTTGGAAGCGGCAAGTGATCAGGCAAAGGCCTTTATCAAAGGGTTATGCGTGCTGCCTCTGCGCCCAGGCGCATTAGCAAGCCTCAAGGTGCGCCATTTTGACGCAAGAACCAGAACGCTCACGGTCGGCAAGGACAAGCATGGGAACCCGCGCCAGATAACGGTGCCGTCGGTGATGACAAATTTTCTTACGGAACTGACCGAAGGGCAACCATCCACAGCACCTCTGTTTGCTCAACCGGATGGGTCGGCATGGCACAAGGATGCGTGGAAGGGGCCCATCAAGGAAGCGGTTGTTGCTGCCAAGCTGCCAAGCTCGGCGACGGCGTATACCCTGAGACACAGTGTTATCACGGATCTGGTCAGAGCAAGGCTTCCAATCCTGACTGTTGCGCAGCTGTCAGGAACAAGCGTCAAAATGATCGAGGACCATTACGGGCACCTTGTCCGCGACGATGCCGAGAGCGCTCTCGCTAGCATCGCATTCTAAGCGAATCCGAAGGGCTCTGGTGTTTGCCGCTGGCCTCGCCAAAACCCTCAAAACGAAGTCAAATCGCTGACCCGGTCAGACGCGGCCCCATCTATGATTGCGAGATTTGCCTGCCGCTAGGCTATGGTCGAACCAAGGCATGTTGGGCCTTTGGCAGGCATCAAAAATCGCTTTGCCAACGCTCTCGCCAGTGTATCAGGGCGTCTTCATCGATGTGCATCGTCTTGTGCAGCAACCGCCCCAGCTCTCTGATCTTGCTCCAGTGGGCCGTGACGAGGGCTTCCGTTTCTTCAAGTGCTTTCAGTGCGTTGGAGCCGATAGCGTCCTTGTCCAGCCATTCCAAGCGTTCATAAATTTGAACAAAATCATCTGGAAATTCGCTGCCATCCCGTCGCTGACCTGCAGCCTCAATCGTCTGGCTGATTACCATTGCCCGGGTCAGGGAATTGATCTGCCTTGATCGCAGTTCCGCAACGTTGCCGGCAATAAGATCGACCACCTCCCACCAAGCCGCCCGCTTTTGAAAGGCGACCACACTGACAGCGGCATCATCGCCCCTTGAAAACTGTTCGGTAGCCCTTACCGCGTCAGCCAATTGCCGGTCAAAGCGCGCGCTAGCCTTCACAAAACCGACGGTGCCTGGCGGCGTATCTGTGAGCGATACATACTTGATCCTACGTGGAAGCCCCAGAAACATCATAATAACTGCGTGTCCGGCTTCGTGGATGGCGACATAAAGAGGTGGCTTTTTGGATTTTGGAAGCTTCACTTTTGCCTCAATCTTGGGCGATGCAGGGAGGATTAGGGTGAAGCGGCAACTTAGGGCCCATTCGTTAACAATGCGGCCTGCAATATCCATCTAATGGCGCTGGCATTTTCCCGACTGAAACCGGTGGGCGCGATCCAAGGCTTTTTTGGGAGACGATCTGCTTTGCGCTCCCGAGCAACCCATGCACAGCGCCGAATGGACCCATTCTTCGGTGCTGGTCGATATGGCTATCTTAGTAGGCGTTGATGCTCCAAAGGCACATCGGCGCATCAGGGGACAAATATCGACCAGATTCCCTGCAGCTCCTGTTTTGCCATTGATTTACAGCGCCTCGCTAGCACGAGACGCCACCTCCCTCATTGCGGCATACAAGTCATAGGATCGGAAGCAGTCGCCGCTCGCTTCTACCCGTCCCTCGTATTCCGACTGAGCTGCCAACGCCCGGTCGCCAAAAAGTCTTGGTGCGGATGTGGCGCGGCGAACGACTTCCACCTCTCCCAAGAAGGTATCGTCCTTCCAGATCTCATAGAGGTTGCCTCGGACGGCTTCGAAGGCTTGAAAATCACCAATTGTCCGCAGTTGCCGACCTCTCGGTTCGCGAGGCGCTTCCGACGGCTCGGCCGCTGGTAGAAGCTCATCAATCCTTGGCATCAGGGCAGCCGCATCTTCTGCTCTAGGCTCGGGCTGCGGCATAGGCGGCTGAATCACTGCGCTTTTTGGCTTCTGCACTTGCAAGGTTTCGGCTTGGGTTCCCAGTTCGCGGACGATTCGTTCGCGAACACGTTCGAGCCAGGCCAGCAGTTTGGCCGTCTCGCGCGCAGGGTCGGCAAACCAGTCGGTCGACCATACCCGGTATATGTTCCACCCCAAATTCTCGAGGATCGTCTGCCGGATGTGGTCGCGATCGCGGACGCTCAAGCCTGAGTGATAGGGAGCTCCGTCACACTCGATGCCTGCGATGAAACCGACTGGGCAGCTGGCATGCCGAACACCAAGATCGATCCGGAATTTCTCTACGCCGACCTGATAGACGACGTCATACCCGCCGCCGCGCAGAGCATCGGCAACGAAAATCTCGAAATCGCTGTCCGTTTCGCCCCCCGACCCATCTTCATATTGGGCACCGCCATGGGCATAGGTCAGATAGCTCTTGAACTTGATGACCCCCTTCGACGATTTTTCTGTCACCTTGATGTCGTCAGGGCGCAGAGACGTTATCAGGCGGCAGGACATCTTGGCCCGCGTGACCAGCACGTTCAACCGTCGCCATCCGACCTCGCGGTTCATCAGGCCGAAATTCTGTCGGACAACCCCATTCTTGTCGGGTCCGTAGACGGTGGAAATGAGGATGATGTCGCGCTCGTCACCCTGCACGTTCTCCAGGTTCTTGATGAAGAACTCATCCAGTGTCCCCTCGAATGCCTCGACATATTTGCGGACCCGCTCTTCCTCGACCTTTAGCCGTTCGAACTCGTTCTTGAGCAGTTCCGTCTGCTTGGCATTCATCGCCACGATCCCGATCGAACGCTCAGGGTGCGTCTGCATCAGGCCAAATGCCTGTTCGATCACGAGCTCGGCTTCGCGCTGGTTGATTGAGGATTCGTAGGCTGTGTCTGAATAGAATGCCGGAGCGTAGTAGCATTTGACGCCCATTAGCGGGTCGTCATTGGCCTGAGGGCTCGGGAATACGACCAGATCGCGCTCATAGAACTCGCGGTTGGAGAACTGGATGAGGCTCTCGTGCTGCGAGCGATAATGCCATTTCAAGCGCGGCTGTGTTCTGAACCGCTGCTTTGCCAGATCGAGAATCGACTCGGTGCCTTCATCGACGCCGACTCCGTCACTATCCCCCTCTCCATCGAGGCTAGCGACCTGGAAATGGTCGCTGGGGGGAAGCTGGTTCGCGTCACCAACGACGACGAACTGATCGGCGCGCAGGATGCAGCTAACCGAGAACTCGGGCCGCATCTGCGATGCTTCGTCGATAATCAGAAGGTCGAAGCTCAGCGAGCCGGGACGGATAAACTGCGCGATCGACGTCGGCGACATCATCCAGACCGGCTGGAGCGCCTGCAGCGCCTGGCCCGCGCGGTGCACGACATCACGCAGGGGTGTCCTGGGGCGCGTGAGCCCGACTTCATGCTCGAGCAGCCGGAGCTCGGTGAAGTCGCTTCTCTTCCCGTGCCCAACGCCGACCGGTGGCCTGTCGCCGAGCCGTTTCGCGACAATCGCCGTAGCTTCCAGCTTGTGGAGGTCCTTGTCCACCCGCTTGAAGGACTGCCTCGCCGCATCGAGCGAGAGGCTGCCGAGCCTGCCCAGTTCCTGGCCATCTGCCCCCAGATAGGATCGGAGCAATGCTGAAACAGCCGTCAGCTCGTAGAGATCGTCCAGCAATCCGGGCGCAATGCCATGATGGGTTGCCGCCTCGGCGAAGGGCGTCAGATCCCTTGCGGCTACAGCGGCCCGATATTTGAGAAGATCGGCGGCAAGGCTGACACCCTCCCGGTCGGCGCTCATGGCATGGAAGACAGCTGCAGCGTCTTGCCATGGCATGCCATCGCAAAGGCCGGCAACGTTGAGATCCACGTCATCTCGCAGATGGGCAGAGCTGCTGACCCAGCCGTTTATGGCGTTCTGGAGCGCTCCGCTGTAGGCGATCACAGAGGACAGCCAGGCGGCGGGAGCCTCAACCTCACCGATGATGGCCCGCAATTGAACCGGACCGCTGACCGCGAAGAGATGGTCGAGATGAGCGAGACTGGCTTCGAGACTGTCCAGAGGCGCTGTTACGTCGCCGACCCAACTGAACGGGTCTTGCGACTTCAGTGACCCGAAGGCTTCCTTGGCTGCGTGGAGCCGGAGCACAGCCTCGGCAATCGTTTCACCTGTAGAGCGCAGGAACGTCGCATCGTCTTTCAGCCTGACGGTCTGGCTCGCTGACAGAATGCGCCGCATTTCAGCGGCCCTGTCATCGCAACGAGCAGCCAGGTCTGCGAGGGGCACTTCCGCCAGCCCGGCTTCAGCTACTTCAGCCAACAATCCGGTCATCCGATCGCTGCAGGCTGACAGGCTCTGGCGTTCGGATTCGTCCGCTGCAAGCCAGCCGCGTAGAACAGCGGTTTCGTTCGATGCAGCAAGCTCTCTCGCAGTCTCCGCAACTAGCGCTCGGGCAGCGCCAAGCGATTCAAAGTCGCTGTCGAGCCCGTCCCAGAGCATCGGCGGAAAAAGGACGCGCCCCTTGCTCTCGTCATGAAATGCTCGGCGTGCGCGAAGGAAGCCGGCGGCTCGGCGAAGGCTCGATGCAGCTTCGGCGCGATCAGAAGTGTCCGCGCAAAGCCGCCCCACCCGTCGCCAGGCAGCCTTGTATCGCCCGCTGAACAGACGCGCGATGGCACCTGTTGTCTCGACAGTGTCGGCAAGCTCGTCGAGTTCGCTGGGATCAGCAGTCAGCGCATCCGCCTGGGTGAGCGCAACCACGATATCCCGTTCTGCTCGCAACGCTTCAGCTTCGCGGGTGGCGTTCGCAATGGCGCTTTCGGATGCGGCCTCAATCAGGCTGCTTGATACCAGCGCAGCTACCGAGGCCGGAGCTTGACCCAGCCGTGCGAGCACAGCTGCCACTTTTTGCGCATTCTCAGACGGTGTTCGCGCACCATCTGCCAGCTTGGCTGCGAGCCGTTCCATGTCGCGGGTCGCGCCTTCAAGCAGTCCTGACAGCCGCTCATGGTGTGAGAGGATAGAGCCGGCTTCGGCCGGTGTAGCGGGGCAGTCGCCAATCACCAGCGCGTCGGCCAGAGCCTGGGCTTCATCAATCGACACCCGCTCAGGCGCTTCGATGGCATCGGCAATGGCATCACGTTGCCGTCGCCATTCGGACTGCGCTGCCAGAAGGTCCAGGCTGGCCGCACGGTGATGCAGCGCTGCGGACACCACGGCTTCATCGGAACAGGAAAAGGGCTTGAACGCCGAAAGCTGGGCACTGGCATCGACGATGGCGTTGTCGCTTGGTCCCGGCAGAGCAATGCCCAGTTCAAACAACCGAGCTGCGACATCGGCTACGGCATCCGCTGCCCGACCGGCTGCGCCGGCGGCTTCGAGCGCTGCACTCTGGTCAAAAGGGTTGAGCTTTCCTGCCTGAACCCAGCGCGTTGCCTCTCCCTCGGCATCTCCCTGGACCGCCAGGAACGCCTTGCCGAACTGGGCCAGAATCTCGCGATTTTCCGTAAGGGTCGATCTGTCGAGCTCGCCAACCCCCGCCGATTGCCAGCGCGCCTCGATCGGCCGGGTCTTTTCGCGGTCAAACTGCTTGCGCAGGCGGACTTCGCGCCAGACGAGTGCATGGGCCGTCATGCCGAGCTTGCCCAGCGGCGTCCGCACCAGAGACAGGTATCTCCGCAACAGATCGCGATGCCTGCGCAGCTCTGCGCGCTTTTCATCGAGCACGCGCGCATCCAGCCTCGGCTCAGCAACGATCCGTTCGCGCACACCGGCATAGACTTCCGTGCGGCTCGCCTTCTCCCCGTGCAGCTCCAGCAGCAACGGACCAAAGCCAGCCGCCCTCAGTCGGTCGGATACCACCCGAAGCGCCGCCTGCTTCTCGGCCACGAACAGCACCCGCTTGCCCTGGGACAGGGCTGTAGCAATCATGTTGGTGATCGTTTGCGACTTGCCCGTTCCTGGCGGACCTTCGATCGCCATGTCGCGCCCGGCTGCCATGTCCATGATGGCCTTGTGCTGCGAGGCATCGGCATCGGTGATGAGGGCAGGGACTCGCGCCTCGTTCGCCGGATCATCAATATCGATGATGCTGTCATCGCCGGGGACCGAAGGAACCTCTGCCGCACCGACCAAGCCCGGCAGCAAGCGGTGATCGCTGAAAGCGCCTTCCTGCCAGTTCTCCGGATCGAGGTCCCGCCACAGGATCATCGGAGGCAGGACGGATAGGGTGATAAACGAGCGCAAGGTCAGGCGGCGGCCCTGGGCCAGCACCGTCTTCACGCGGATGAAATAGGATTCAGGGCTTTCCTCGTTGCGCAGCTGCGGTAGCTGCAGACCCCAATGCTCACGCGCCTTCTCGATCAGCGCGACATTGACCTCAAGCCCGCCCTCCCAGATGCTGAGCCGGTAGTCCTTCTTCGCCCGGCTCGTATCCTTGGCCAGCTTGACCGGGAGCAGCAGCAACGGCGCGTAGGATGCAAGGTCTGACGCATCATCCTCGAACCACTGCACAAAACCGAAGGCCAGATGCAGCGTGTGATGGCCCGTCTCCCGCAAATGGCTGGTGGCACGATCGTCGATCGATTTCAGACGCCGGTCCAACTCCTTGCGGGTGAGCAGGACGCGCATGTCATCGTCTTCGTGATGCGCGGCGACATCCCCGTCATCGCTCATCTTGAGCTCGTAGGACGGGTCAAAGCCATGCGCCCGGGCGAGCGCCGTGACGTCCAGCCCCTTGCCGAAATCGAGCTTGGGCAGGCCGAGCTGCTGACGCACCCGGGCACGCAAGGCCCGCTCGGCATCCGTCCATGCACGCACGTCACCTTCGGCATCGCCCAGCTTTTCGGTCGCCGCCAGAAACTCCGTATCGGTCAGCCGCGCCCGCTCATAGGCGAGACCGAAGCTGGGGGTGCGTTCGTCGGCAGGCGTCTGTTCCTCGCCGGGCAGGGGCTCGAAGCCCATGCTGCCCTTGCCAAGCCGTTCGAACAACAGATCGGGCCGCTCGTCGATGATACGAAGCTGGCTGGCACTGCGCGATTCATGCCGGAAGGCGATGAGCGGCGACTTGCGAGACAGGTCGATCAACTTGGCGCGCAGCTTGGCCACCGCCTCATAGGTCCAGCTGTGCACCTGTGGATGGCGAGGTGGCTTGGCGGCAGGCTTCGCAGCATCCGCCTTGGCCGCTTCCGGCTTAGCGGACTTGCCCGCTGCCGCCTTGTCGCAATCCTTGATCCACGTTTCGACTCGGTGCCGCAGCGTTTTGGCGGCATTGGTGGTCCGGTGCACCAGCTCCGATCGGATCAGATCGAGCTCGGCCCGGTTGTCCCAGTTGCGTTCGGCCATCAGTTCTAGGTCAACGAACGACTTGTTCATCAGCGGGCGGGTCATGATCGGGGTTCCAAGCGACTGTTTGATGGTGGCGAGCTTTTGCTGGGAAGGGCTGTTCCAAGTGGCGACGATGGCTAAAGCACGTTGGCGAATGTCCTGGATTTCAGAGGTGGCGATCCCTTCGAGGTCCTTGATGAGATCGAGCAGCCGGGGTTTGTGGTTGCGGTATTGCTGCAGATAGGACTTCAGCTCGGTCACAGACATGTGAGCGGCTCGCCTCTGGCCTTGTGCTGCATCGTCCCTTGTCATGTCATTCAGATGTTGCCTGATCAAAGCCCGGAGATCGGCAACACCCTCAGCCTTCGAGTCCCGCAATTGCCGCAACATGGCTTCGAGCCCCGTTCTGTTGGTGCGACGGAGGGCGATCCTTTCCCGCAATTCATACAGATCAGGATCGATTGGCGGGTTCATTGACCGGCACGTTGCTGGTTCAATCGAAACAGGCGGGCGAGGATTTCGTCGTCGGTGAGCGTGCCGGCGCGGAAATCATCGCCCCAGCCATAGGCATCGGCCACTGCCTCATCGAGCGCGCGGTGCGCGTGATCTAGCCATGCGGGGCGAGCGTTGTAGAGGTTGGTCAGCGTGCGTTTCTTGAGTTCCTGAGCAGCGGCTTCGTCCATCGGCAGGATGCGGTCAGGATAGCCTGGTACGACTTCCGGCTCGCGCACCACCAGATCGGGTGGGTTGAGCCAGTTCTCGCGCAGTTCGTTGAGCTGGGCTGCAGCCTTGGCAATGGCTTGGGCACGTGGGTCGTCAGCATAATCGGCCGCTGAAATGTTGGGGGTCAGGCCCTCGGGGAATGGGAAGGTTTCGAAGGTTGTTGAAGGGGTATAGCGCGGGTCATTGCCCACACCGAGGAAAGTGCCCATGCGTAGCGACCAAATTTCATGGAAGCGCGAATGCAGAATTCCAAACATCGTGTCATCATCGCGAGTAATTACATTTGTCGCGTCGCTTGGTCGAATACCGATTGGTTGCCAGACGAACAGCCTATATTTTGATACCCGAGGAGTGACGATCATCCGGCTTAAGCCCGACAAAGCGGTTCGTAGATTTCCCCCGCTCCGACCGAAAAGCCACCACTTTTCTCTACGTTGCTGGTCTCGAACCGTCATTCTATAAGGCTTCACCAAATCAACGGCGTGTGCAAAAGGCAATTCAAAATACGATGATTCTGGTTCAGTGTAGCCGTGGAAGTCAATCACCCAGACATCGCTATTTCGTTCGACTAAATCTCTTCCGCCAATGTATGGAAAAAGAACAGCCGAATTTGGTCGGCCATTGACATTTAGCGGCTGCGTGAGCCATTCTCTGGCCTTGTTGCCTTCGACGTCGAGTTGGCCGTACTTTCGAAATCCTTCGAAGCAGATTCCCCGGTTGGCGACTAACTTGTCTGCTGAAATTATGTCTACGCGGGATGTCAAATCAGCGAAGATACGGTTAGCGATCTCGCCATTGAGGACCGACATCGGCTGCGAGTTTTGCTTGCCAAATCCGACCATCGAAACACGCACTGCGGCACCTTCGACGGTCCACTCTTGGTCATCCCAAGCCAGGAATATCTGACCGTGGTCAGCAATTGGCTTCAAAACTTCACGATTCGCCCCGCCCCTTATAGAGTTCGTCGATACGAAACCAGCGATCGTCAGTTTTCCTGCGATGATCTTGTCCCAAGCTCCAGCAAACCAGAAGCAAACCAAGTCTGCTCCGCCAGGAACCATTGGCCAAGCTCGACGCAACGCGGACGTATAGTCCTCGCCAAGTTCGGTGATCATGCGACTCGAACCCAAAAATGGTGGGTTCCCGACCACCACGTCCGCATCCGGCCACTGCGCCCGCGCGCCCGTTGCTTCATCGAGCACTGCGTCCCGACATTCAATTGTGTCCAGGTTGCGCAGGATCGGATTTTTTGCCGCATCGAAGCCGTTGCGCCGCATCCACTGGATTTCACCGATCCAGACGCTGACCCGCGCCAGTTCCGCCGCATAGGGGTTCAGCTCGATCCCCAGCACACTTTCCGGGCCCACGCGGGGAAAGCCGCGTGGCAGGCCCAGCGCCTCGGCATCCAGATTGGCGCGGTGCTCGATATCCTTAAGCGCCCGGAGCGCGACATAGAGGAAATTGCCCGATCCGCAGGCTGGGTCGAGCACGCGAAAATTCACCAGCCGCTCGATAAAGCCGTTGTGGATGGCGGCCGCATCGTCCTTGAGCTTTTCTGCCTTGCGTTTCTCCGCCGGGGTCAGCAGGCGTTCTGCCGTGCGCTTGGGGGCCTTTTCGATCAGCGCGGTGATCCGGGCCAGCGCCTCTGCCCATTCGGCCTCTAGCGGATCGATGATCACCGGCTTAACGATCATCATGATCTTTTCGCGATCGGTATAATGCGCGCCGAGCTGGCTACGCTTGGCGGGGTCGAGTCCGCGCTCGAACAAGGTGCCCAGGATCGACGGGTCGATCTGCGACCAGTCGCGCAAGGCAGCCTGATACAGCTCCTCGACATCCTCGCGGGTCACGGGCAGGGCGCTGTCGTCCTGAAACAGGCCGCCGTTGAACCAGTCGATGCGGGTGAACCCCACCTTGCCGTTAGGCTGCGCCATCGCACCGAACAGGGTGCTGGCATTTTCGGCAAAGCTGGCCGGATCGCTGCGCGACAGGTCCAGCATCTTGGTGAAAAGATTGTCGGGCAGCAGGCCGACATCCTCTGCGAACATGCAGAAGACCAGCTGATTGACGAAATGCGCGACCCGGTGCGGTTCATGCCCCCGGTCACGCAGACGCTGGGCAATGCTGGCGAATTCGCGTGCGGTCTCCTCCGTCAGCGCCTGCCGGGTCTTGCTGGGCTTGAAATCGTCCGGGTCGGTAAAGGCGCGCTTGAGCTTTTCGCGCACCTGGCCATCGACCAGATCCTCCAGCGTGAACTCGTGCACCTCCTGCACCGTGTTGGTCCAGTTGGTGTGGATGCGGATGCGGTCCATGTCGGACACGATCAGCAGCGGCGGATTTTCCAGCGCGACCGAATATTGCAGCAACTGGGCATAGGCCTTGTTCAGGTCCTTTTTCGGACCCTTATACTCCCAGGCAAAGCAGCCCCTGCGCCAGACATCGGCCCAGCCTTCGCCGCCGCTGGTCTTGCTCGCCCCCTTTTCGAATGCAAACCATTCTCCCTTGGGGTCGGCTGCTATCGGGTCGAGCACGCCAAGCAGCGCGCACAGATCGTTGAAATGGCTCTGCGACGCTGATCGCTCCTTGAGCTCGACATTGCGCCATTTGCCGAGAAATTCCTGCGGGGTCATGCCATGCCCTGGTCATGGATGGGGGAGGGGCTGTCCGGCTTTGGGGTCACGCTGCTTCCTCTTGCTCCTCTTCGCCGTAATAGTCGTCTTCCTGATCCATCGGCAGGATGCTCTCGCGCACGGCTTCCTTGCCCATTGCAGCTTCGATCCGTTCCAGCAACCGCGAGCGGCGATGGTCCATGAATCCGTGGAAATCATCGGCGGCCAGCAAGGCCTCCTCGATCTCGTGGCTCTTCAGAATGGCAGACAGACGGCTGGCCTCGATGGGCGGGTTGCTGTCGTTTCCCTTGATCAATCGGCCAAGATAGACCGAGGGGGCTACGCCGCCCAGCATGCGGTTGGTGGCAGATGCCAGCGGCGTCTTGTTGACGATGCTGTTGTAGATGCCTGGCTCGATCGTCTTGGTCTTGCACCAGGCTTCGGGGAAGATGTGATGGATGTCCACATTCTCGTCGAAGAATACGGTCTGATCGTACTTCTGACCGGATTTGAAATCCTCCGCCCCGGATTTCATCAGCAAGGCATGCACGCCCTTGTAGGCAGCTGAAAGGCGGGAGCGCAGTGTGCGCAGGCGCTTTTCCTCGAAGGTCGAACGCTGCACCGTCTGGGGTTCGGCCCCGCCGTTGATCCAGGGTGAGAAATCGCGAATGTCGAGCGCAAAGCGGCTTTCGACGGCCGAACCGTAGAGTTCTCCGAACACGCCGCACCAATACCAGCGGGCCAGCTTTTGCCGCACGGCATCATTCTCCCACGCCGATCCGATCTCGGCCAGGATGGCGGCAAGCGGCACGAGCTGGGTCTGGTAGGGCAGGTCGCGGGCATTGAAGATCTTCAGCGAATGCAGGAACTTTGCCGCAGCGACATAGCCCGCCTCGACCTTGTCCGCCCATTTCTTGTATGCCGTCAGTGGAACCTGCAACAGGCTGTTGCGGGTTGCGCTGATCGCCGGGGGCTCCAGGCCGTTTGCGATCGCTTCGTCCCGCCGTTCCTTGGTGTGGAGGAGCGACACCGCCTGTAGAAACTCGACCGGTTCGATCTTGGCCAGCACCTTTTGAGCGATCAGCCGTTCGCGGCGCGCCTTCCAGTCGTCGCGCAGGTGAAACTCCTCCGACGCATACATGGCGGTTACCAGTTCGAAGGCATCCAGTGGTTTGCCGCCCGTGTTGACCTTCTCGAACACCAGGCACACCGCTGCGCGCGACGTATCCTTGCCCAGCTTGATGACGGGGACCTGATAGGAGGTGACGTTGTTCACTACCGCCTGCATGAAGTCATTGATCAGCTTCAGATGCTCCATGCGCTGGTCTTGTAGCTGGTAAGCCCAGCCAGTGGCTGCCTGTTGCCAGACATGGGCCTCGAATATACGGTCGATCGGAAAATACAGGGCCTCGAACTCGTTCTGCTCGTTCGAAAGATCGAGCTTCACATCCCTGCCGAAATTCTCGCGGATGATCCGGTCTTCCGGCACCGCAATCACCGCTTCGGAACGGGGGATGTCGGGATCGAGCGCGGCTCTGATGTCGAAATAGAAATGGACCTTGATTGGCCTCTTTTTTGCCGTCTGGGTCGATACCGGCACAGGCGAGAAGGTCGACTGATAGAGCGAGGTCATCCGCTGCTGGCCATCCAGAAGATATGCCTCGAGCGGCCTGATGGGTTCAGGCGCGCCCTCCACTGGTCTGACAGCGAAGGAAACATCGCCGGAAGCATCAAGAGTCATCAGAGCCCCAACGGGAAATCCCTCCGAAATGGAGGCAAGTAGATCAATGATTCGGTTCTGATCCCAAACCCAGCCACGCTGGAAATCAGGCAACTGCAGCTTGCCTTCGTGGCATTCGCGCATGAGGTCTCTCAGATAGACCGGATTTGTTTGGAACGAAGTCGTCATCCCCGCCTCGGCTTCTAGGTATAGAACCCCAAAATAAAGTCATATTGACGGTATTTTGGGGTTTCTTGCTTGGGGATCATAACGGCCTTCAGTGCCATGCCAAGATCGGATCAGCCTTTAGCTCCGTTCTTGTGCATTACCTGTGATGGGCTGGCAAAACTCCTCCTGCGGATGGGGTCGTTGATCGGGTGAAGACGGGGGAAAAGGGTTCCTTCAAGCCTGGTCAGGGAGCCAGAATATGGACAGAAGACCAGAAGATATGATTGTTGCCGCAGCAGCGGTGGCCAAAGACGAAATTGCCATCCGGATATTGCTTCCAGCCGCCAGGCTGGAGCATTTCATCGTCAGCAAGCAGCCGGTCGAGCCGCTGTTGAACGTTGCAGTCATCGACGTGGAAACCACCGGCACGGATCCGCTGGCCGATCAGGTTATCGACCTCGGCTATGTGATCCTGCAGGTCGACGCAGAGGGGGACATCGTTGATATCCTCGCCGTGCGCGAGGCACTCGCCGATCCCGGCACGCCGCTGCCAGAGCGCATTTCCCGGCTGACCGGGCTTACGGATAACGACCTGCGGGGCAAGGCCATCGACCTTGATCTTGTCGAAGACGATTTCGCGCAGGTCGATGTGTTCGTGGCCCACAATGCGCGGTTCGATGCATCGTTCATCCGCCAGCTGCTACCTTCAACGGCACATGCAGCATGGGCCTGTTCGCTGGCTGACTTTGACTGGCTGATGGACGCTGGTCTCGATGGACGGGCGCTGGGTCATCTGCTCGCCCAGGCCGGGTTCTACAATGACGGCCACAGGGCGCTCGCCGATGTCATCAGCCTCATCCATCTGCTTGCCTATCCGCTGCCAACCGGCGGCACGGTGATGCGGGCGCTGCTCGCCAATGCGAGCCAGGAGACCTGGCGGGTCGAGGCCACGCGGGCGCCCTACTCGGCGCGCACGATCCTCAAGGCTCGCGGTTACCGCTGGGATCCTTCGGCCAGGGTCTGGTGGACCGAAGTCAAGGACGGTGCGATCGAGGCAGAAGAACTTTGGCTGTTCCGCCATGTGCTGCCGGACGGTCCCAGCCCGCGGCTGGTCAGCATGACCTGGCGTCAGCGCCATCGCTGACCCGCTTTGGCCGTGACCCGCAGGGTGCAGCCAGATTTGTTCCAGAAACAAGAGAGATTGAGCTTCCAAAGGGATTGGAAAAGCTCCGGCCCAAAGGGCCGCACAGAAAGGTACAAACATGAATGCTGAGATTACCGGCGATAACCCTCGCCTTCAGAACTACACCGGCGCTATCAGACAGATGATGGGCCTGCCGCCGCATCAACCCGTCAATGACTTGGTCGGCTTTGTGTTCGGACCCATCATCGACGATTCCATCTCGGCGAGCGCGATCGGTCGTTACGCCCGGGATCAAAAGCAGGACGTGATCCATCTTGGCTTTGCGCACGCCAATGCCAGCACACCCGCCGCCATGATGATCGCCTGGCGCAAGCTCGACCATGTCGAGATCATTAGCGGTTGCGTGCCGTATTGCACGGACGCAGACAGCCCCGTCATGCTGGTCGAGCCGCGATCGAACGCATGCTTTGCCGTTGACGAACGGGGCGGCCTGGTGCGCACGCAACAGGTGCTCCGCAACCTGGCGGCAGGCAAACGCATGGCGATGCGCAGGATCAAACAGGCCGCAGCCGACCTCGGCAAGAATCAGGCAACGCCCACAATCGCCATGACCGCAGGCTCGACACTCGCCCGGCAGCATCGCGAGCCGCCGATCGTCCTGTTCACCTGAACCCGCCGCGCCATCGCACGGCTCCTTCACCACAACCATCACCAAACTTGCCAAGGGCCGCCATCGCGCGGCCCTTGGCGCATCTGAAAGACACACAATGCGCAAGTTCACCTATATCGATACCGAATCTGCCTGGGACGAGCATCTTCACGCCTGTGCCGTTCGCATTGATCCTTCGGACAGAAGCTATCGTGTCGGATGCAAACGGATCTTCGCTGCAGCGGCAATGGACGTGACCGTGGGTTCCGAGGGGGCCATTACTTGCGAGCACATCGCTAGCTGGTCCGCACACGATCACGACGACGAGCAGGCTGTCATCACCAAACTCTTCCATCACCTTTATGCCCGCGATGACCGCAACGTCGTGGGTTTCGGCAGTCTGGCCAATGATGTGCAGATCTTGCAGATGGCCGCGATCGAATACTCGCTGGTTTTGCCGTCGCATTTTCTGGCTAGGCGAAAGCCTGGCGCCACTCCAACTGCGCCCGGCAGCCACTTCGATCTCGGTCTGGGCCTCAAGGGCCCCGGCAAGTCGTGGCCGCATCTCACTGAGGTGCTTGCGAGAATTGGCATCCCAATCTTTCTTTATGAGGACAAGAAGTTTGTCCCATACCCGGCGGATGCTCAGGGGTGGAATGATATCATCGCGCATGTCGAACTGGACTGCGCCTTGCTGGCAATCGCCCATCTGGCTTGGCTACGCACACAGCGGCAAGAGGGTCTCGATTGCTGGACCGCGGCGCTTGCCATTCTTGACTGGACGCGGCGGCATGGTCGGATGACCGCCACAATGGAGGCAAGGCTCGTCAGCGCAATTGCTGAGCTGTCGCATATGCTGACAGCGGAGCTAGCATTGGCAGCCTAGCGAGTTGTGCAAGGCATCAGTCCGATCAGCTTCGCGTTGCGCATAATGTTCACTTTATGTTCTAACTGCACCCCATGCGAATCGATGCGCCTCAGATCACCCGGCAGGATGTCGGGCAGACCGCCTTGCGCACGCTCGAGGACGCGGTAGCGCAGGCGCAGGCGGGCGAGGTCGAGCGGACATGGGGTCAGCGGCTTGCGCTGAAATGGCTGATGCACGCAGGGATTGCGCAAACTTGGCAATGCGCGACATTCTGGGAGGCGTTGGTCGATGGCAATAGCTGGGCGTGCACGGTGGCCAGCGGTCAGGACCACCGGATCAACACGCTGCTGGGGATGCTCGACAGTTGGTATCGCCAGATGCGGATGGAACCGCCCAGCCTGAAACTGCGCCAGCGCTGGGCCCGTCGCTATGCCGCCGACATTGACATGGGGTCAGGCACATCACAGCTTCCTTGTATGTGCAACCGCTACCAGCCTGGAGAACGCAAGCGGATCGAGGATCACTTCAGCGCAAAGGTGCTGCGGGCGTATAACGAGGGGCCGGCAACGGTTCACCCGAAGGAGCCCGGCTGGGTGGTGCGGCAGCGCGATGGGCAAATGGTGCTCGAACAAATGACCTGGGGTTTCCCGGTGGTCCTGCGCGGGAAGCAGGGGCAGCCGCTCAAGCCCAAGCCCGTCAATAATGCACGGTTCGACAAGCTGGGTGCATTCTGGAAGCGCTGGTCAGCATTGCCCGAGCACCGCTGCCTGATCCCCACCTTGCGCTATGCCGAAGCCGTAGGCACACCGGGCCGCATGACCGAGACCTGGCTGTCGGTGCGCGGGGAACCGATCTTTGCCTGGGCCGGGCTCTGGCGAACCTCGGACGAGTGGGGCGATTGCTATACAGGCGTGATGATCGAAAACGCTCCCGAGCTCGAGCACATCCATGATCGCTCGCCGGTCATCCTGCGCGCGGATCAATGGCAGACCTGGCTCACCGCACCGCTTGCCGAGCTCTACGCGTTCGACAAGCCGTATCCGGCCGAAGCCATGACAGTCGAGGCCACCGCGCATCTGTGGGCGCGGTCCAGGGACAAGGAATAACTGCATGCGTGCGAAACCCGATCCGGTAAAGCCCGGGCAGCGCAGCGTCTGGGATTTTCCGCGCCCTGCGGTTGCCGAGCCCTGCGATGCGCACATCCGCATCGAGCATCGTGGAATCATCGTCGCCGAGACCCGCAACGCCATCTGCACCTTTGAGACGAGCCATCCGCCGAGCTACTACATCCCGCCCGCCGACATTGCGCCCGGTATTTTGCGGCGCGCCGCCGGCAGCTCGTTCTGCGAATGGAAAGGCGCTGCCAGCTACTGGGATGTCGTGATCGGCGACCATGTGCTGCCTCGGGTCGGGTGGAGCTATCCAAATCCCAGCGCCAGTTTTGTGATGCTGCGCGACCACGTCGCCTTCTATGCCGGGCCTTTCGACAGCTGCACGGTCGATGGCGAAACCGTAATCCCCCAGCCGGGTGCGTTCTATGGCGGCTGGATCACGTCAAACTATGCCGGTCCGTTCAAGGGTGGGCCGGGGTCAATGGGCTGGTAGCGATGCGTCCGCAAGCCATCACTCCCTGCAAGGAGCATTTGGCCTCCCAAAACTAGGCTGCGCAGTTGACTGCCCTTTACTCGCCCGACACTCGCCGGCAAGAATGATCAGAATATGATCTCAAGGAGGTTCAGATTCTGGTGCATCAAATACGCGAGGCTCGGCGCCAATCTGGCTGGACCCAGCGTGTCTTGGCTGAACGTGCGGGCGTGTCGGCCCAGGCACTAAAGCGACTTGAAAAAGGCATCGGCTCAACCCGGACGTTGATGGCTGTGATGCAGGCGCTTGATTTCCGACTGACCGGCCTGTCGAGTGGGGACAGCCTTGGCGAACAGTTGAGGATCCAACGCAAGAAGCGCGGTTGGTCCCTTGATCGCCTTTCTGAGCGCACGAGCTTGTCGCGCACGACAATAGCGGAACTGGAACGTGGCCGCGGGACAGTCGCGAGCCTTGAACGTCTGCTTGCTGTAGTAGCGCCGAAGCTCAAACGCCGGGCGCCGGAGCGCGCTTATTGGGGCGAGGGGCAAAAGGAAGACCGGGACAGCCGCTTTACGCCGCCGGAATTTATGGCTCACATCTATGAGGCTTTCGGTCCAGTCGATCTCGACCCTTGCAGTCATGAAGCCAGCCCAGTGCTGGCTCGCAGATACATCCGGCTCGCTGACGGCGGTGATGGCCTTGCCGAACCGTGGGACGGCGATCTGGTTTACGTCAACCCGCCATACTCAAGGCTCCTTGTCTGGCTGCGTCGCGCTTACGAGCAGTGGCGCACGGGGAATGCGCGCACTGTAGTATGCCTCGTGCCAGTGCGCACTGACTCTGCACTGTTCCAGGAGGTGCTCAGCCTCGACGCAGATATATTCCTGCTCAAAGGTAGAGTCCCATTTCTCGACCTCAGTGGCAGGCGTCAGCATACACCATTTTCATTGATGCTGGTGACCTTGGGGGCCACGATTGAGCAGAAGGCCAGATTAGCACAATTGGTGGCGGGGATCTGGATGACCAGTGCCGATGATGGAGCGCTCAATTCATTTCGCAGCAAGCACCCTGGCAACGCCGTGCGAGAATGAGATGCGCTGAATCCTGATCGGCGAATCTCGACCAAGTTCGGTCGTTCGCCCCAGCCACCGGCAATCTCCGTTTCAGCCAGAAGCCGCCGATTGCCCGAACGCGAGCGTTTGTTAGGCTTACCCTAGCCCCGGCGTGGCGCTGCCCTTTGGAATGAAGTCGGTTATCGAAGATAGGTCACAGCAGGCCGAGCAACTGAAGCCAGCTGCTCAACGTGTCGGCGATCGTCATGATCAGCGCGTAAAGCGAAGCATTGTCATTTATGACTTCCTTGGCGATCAGTCCGGCCACGGCCGTAGCGGCGCCCTTCGCGGCGAGGACCGCAGCTGAATTCAACCAGCCCCCTTCCGTTGCGGCAAGTTGCCGCAGCCGGCTTTCAGCGCGTTCGACCGCAACAGGATCCGCAGTCTGCTCGGCGTTCGGTTTGGCGAGTTCGCCGCGAATTTCGACGATGCTCGCGCGAACTGCATCGATCTGCTCGGTCGCGATATCTAATCGGAATTCTGCAGGCGCGCGGTTGTGACCGATCATCGGAGATCGGTCACCTAATTCGGCGAGCCGCTGATCTAGCGCATCAAGCTGGCTAGGCAGTGCAGCTAGACGCCGGAGGAGCAGCACATTGTCTTCTGGGGCTTCCTCATCTGGAAAGTCTTCGAGCCCGAAGTCGATATTCTCGATCAACACATGGCCATTGGTATGGGTCTCTCGCATGTTTTCCGCGCCGACCGGATATTCCCATAACTCCCACGAGATGGTGCCGAGCGAGGGATGCTCAATCTCAGCGGAGTAACCGATCTCGGTCCCCATCTGCCGCTCATCCGCGGCGAACTCTGCCCATTCCAGTTCATCAGCGGCGATCGTGAAAATCTCGCCTGTCGTTGCGTGCCTGATGCGGGCTATGCCGCGAGAATAGATCGTCGCCACTTGCCGAGCCTATGCCGCTACCACATCGACCAGGACCTTGGTCACATTGAACAGCGATACGGCACCGCCGGTTGCCTGCTCGGGATCAAAAAGCGCCAAGTTTATGCCGTCGCTGACCGAGCTACGATACACGACGCCGTCAAATCCACTCTTCTTGATGAACTCGCACAGATACTGGCTGGGGATGTAGTCGATCGCCGCACCGGCCGGCTGAACCGGCCGTGTCAGTTCTTCGCCGAGCCGTTCTAGGAACGGCAGATCGGCCCGCAACTGGCCGATCTCGCTCGCATCGGTGAGAATGAATGGGGAGACCAGCTTGCGCGGATTGCGCAGGTCGACCGCGTTGATCTCGGGGATGGTGAAATCGGCGACACAGGCGACCTCGCCAGTATGTGGCCTGATCTCGGCTGCCGCTGTTTCGGGGAGTGACCCCAGATACAGATACGGGATGCCCGCAGGATTGGCGCGGCCGTGCGACGAGCGTCGCTTGGGCGGCGCGCCCATCTTGTCGATCGGGAAGACCTCATCGTCAGTGCGGATCCGCGCTCGATACCATTGCCGGGGCAATGGCGGCGCGATCAACATGTCGAGCAGCTGGCGGAGCCGGTCGAGATCGATGCGGACGTCGAGGAACCAGCGATTAGCGTACATCATCTCGTCGCGCAGTTTGTCCCACTGCGCGAGACCTTCGCTGATATAGCTCGCCGACGGCGCGAAAGCGCGCCGAACGATCTCGCCATCGTCAAGGATTTCGCCGAGCAGTTCCTTGGCGTGCGCGACATCCATTCGCTCATGGCTGAAGAGCTGCCAATCGTCCTTCATCCATTCGACTAGCGACTTTCCGTCGTCGTTCGGCTCGTAGACGTTCACCAGCAGCTCGAAATAATTGGCGAGCTTGCTAGGGTCGACGAGCTGGGTGTCGACGGTTCCGCAGAAATCGCAGGTCCCATGGCCAGGATTGAGCGACGGGAAGAGCTGATCGCGCAAGCCGCGATCGTCAAAGCACTCCGGGCAGCAGTAACGTTGGGCCATGAGGTTCAGCCAAGATAGTCAGCGAGCGTCTCGATGTGATGCTTCATCGAGAGCTTTTTGACATAGCCGAGCCCCGGGAAATGGCCCTTCGCGTGAAGGTCGCGAAACTCCTTGATCGCCTCGGTTTCGAGAATGTGGGATGTTCCGCTGTTCAGCTTCTGGATTAGCTTCGCAAGAGCCTGAGCGAACTTGCCGGCGGGATCGGTCGGCGTATCCTTCGTGTCGGAGACGAAGTGATAGATGTACATCACGTCGTCTTTGTCGGGATCGATGAAGGTCAGGTGGATCGCCACCGCATAGGCAGGTCCGCCGCCCTCGCTGTAGACGTCGCCCACAATGAGGAAGTCGCCGAAGCCTGCCATTCCGAGATCGTCGTAGGTAACGTGGAGATCGGAGAACTCTTCCATCGCAGGATAATCGGCGTTGCGTTGGCGCTTAAAGCCATCGCGCACCAGAATGCGCGTGCTCTGGTCGAAATGCTTCCGGTAGAGCAGCTTTGCGTGGTCTTCCACGAAGACGTTGGTGAGGCCAGCCATGCCGTTTTCCAGTTCGGCCGCCAATGCCTTAGGCGCGGTGAAACCCGCATGGACCAGCACCGGATGATGATCGGCGTGAAGGTCGTAGCACGCCATCACCTCTTCGGCGGTCATGTCGCTTCGCAGCAGTATACCAGCAGCAATATTGTCGGTGCCAATAAAGCCCTCTTGCAGCAAGCTGGTTATGCTTGTTCCGTCTTCCTGATGGTCGCCGTGATAAGGGTTTACGATCACGATCGCCCTCCCGCCCGCATTGCAGACTGCGCTCAAGGCTTTTTTTAGGCCGCCGAGCGCTTCGCGCACTGGCTCGATCACGGGCACGAAATTCTTTTCGGCGAGCAGCTTCGCCATCTCGCGAATCGTGATCAGCTCGAACTGCTTTCCGCGGAAATAAGGGTAATACATTCGCTCGTCAGCTCCAGGCCATGGCCGCTTGCAGTGGTGTCCTGACCGCATCGACGAGCCGTGGATGGTCGGCGCGGCGGACTGAGACTGATAGCGCTGCTGCTTGCAAGGACACGGGCAGACGATCAACGAGGTCGCCAAGAGGGGCAAGATCGCGGGTTCGCTTGAGCGTGCGAACCATCTCGATGTGGAGCGAGGCAGGATCTAAATTCGCAAACAGGCCGCGCATCGCGGAGTGCCGCTGGGTGTTCGGCACCTGCGGCACCATCACACCCATTGCCTTAAGAATCGCAGCCGCTTCAGCCGTGCGAAGCGATTCGAAGACTGTGACCGGGCAAATGCGCTCGGGGCAGTCGATGGCTTCGCGCACGGTCGAGATGCGATAGCGCTTGGAGAGGCACATCACGCCGACATCAGCAGGAACCATCGCTAGCACGCCCTCGACATGACCTTCACATGCGATCACGTTTACTTTCGCAAACACGCGCTTGTAGTTATCGACCTGATTGGCGAGACGCGCGAGAGAGTCACGCTCCGACTTGATCTCGTAAACCGTTGCTGTGCCATTGAGGATCACGAGGTCCGCTTTGCATTTGCCTGCCCGAAACTCGTTCAGCATTGAGGCGGTGCGCAGACTATGCGTACCCATCAACACCTTATGGCTGATCGCTGCGCGGTAGATATATTCGTCGCGGTGACCAGCGACTTTCAGGATATCAAACGCGGAGTCGAAAGTGTCGCCCACCGTCGCGTGCGCGCTCGCACGTTCGATCAGGTCGGTCTGTGCGATCAGCCGGCAAAACAGGGCAGACCGGCCCTTCTTGGCCATCTCACGGAAGACGGTTGCGGAAAACAGCCGCGTCAAAGCGGAGATTTGTGGTGCGCTGTAGATCGTTATTCTCCCGCCTGCGCGGCACATTGCACCGTACGGCCGAGCCTATCTTAGCGGACATTTCTTTCATAAGGAATCGAGGAAATCGCAAGATCGGACACAGCGATCCTTCACCGAGGAAATTGCGAGCATCATATTGTCGCAACGGGTCATTGTCTCGACATTGCCGACCAGACCAAACGTTGGGCGTCCGGTAATGGCTATAGACCCGCCACCTGACCCAACGCTCCGGAATGGCGGGATTGTCCCACAACCTTCCCGCAGCTGCCGATCCAAACTCGGTCGTTCGCGATAGCCAGATTGAACGCCTGGTTTCGCCAAAAGCCGCCATGCTGCTTTCGGCATTTTGCATCACCGCCGCGCATGACCGTTTGTGGGTGGAATTCCGAGCGGCAGTAATGACGCAATGCCGCATAAGATCAAAACTCGGCGTGCACACCGAAGCCCGGGCGCGGTGCAATGGTGGCTCTGCCAGAATGCGCCGCAACGATTGCCGCAACCATGGCCAGCCCCAGACCGTGACCCGGCGTTGATCGGCTGCGGTCGACACGGGCGAACCGGTTGAAGAGCTCGGGTGCCTCATCTTCGCTCACGCCCGGACCATTATCAGTGACGGCAAGGCTGATGCCGTCATGAGTGCTTGCGAGGGCGATGCGGACGGTGGTCCCGCGCGGCGTGTGCTGCGCGGCATTGTCGAGCAGGTTCGTGAGCATCTGTTGCAGCAGTCTGCGATCGCCAGGCATGGTGAGGCCGGGCTTAACGCTGGTGAGAAGCTGGTGGCCGCTGCTCTCCATTGAGGGTCGGAACGCCTCTGCCACATCGGTCACCACCGCGCTGAGATCCACCGTCTGGAAGTGCGCGCGGGCGGCCATGCCTTCGACTTCGGCAATCCGCAGCAGGGCGGAAAAGACCTCCAGCAGTTCACCAGCTTCGCTTGCTGCCGCTTCGATTGCCTCGCGTTGCAGCTCGGGGTTGAGCGCGCGCAGGGCCTCGTCGAGCCGGTTTTGCAACCGCGTGAGCGGCGTGCGCAGGTCGTGGGCAACATCGCTGGATACCTGGCGCAGGTTCTCCATCAGCCCGGCGATGCGGTCGAGCATCCGGTTAAGCGTCGTGGCTACGCTGTCAAACTCGTCGCCGCTTCCGGTCAGCGGCACGCGCCGCGACAGATCGCCGGCGATGATCGCAGCAGCCGTGTGATCGATGCGAGCAAGGCGGCGGCGAGTGACAATGCCCACCAGCCAAGCGGCACCGATGCCGAGCAACAGCATGGTGCCAAATGCGCCGAGGAACAGGAGGATGAAGCGGTTGTCCATTTCGTCGATCGCGGCGCGATCCGCTCCGACAAGCAGCCGATAGCCACCCGGAAGGGCCGTGGTCAGCGATTGCGCGATCCGCTCTTCGCCGTTCACCTTGTAAGGCAGCAGCTCGACATAACCGGGCTTCAGCGGGACTGTCGTATCGAGCGATCCCGCTACGGGTCTGTCTTGGGCATCGACGAGCCGATAGCCGAGGCTTGCCGTGCTGCTTGCCGCCTCGCGCCGACGGATGGCGGCAGCCACGCCTTCATGCCCGTCCTGCCCTTCATCGATCAGCGCTTGCGTCTCGATGGCGATGCGGTGATCGAGTTGTAGTTCGAGTGCCTCATGGGTGGTTTCGAATGCGACCGCACCGATCACCAGCGTTGCGAGCGCAAAGCCGAGAGCGACAGCAGCCACCAGACCGAACGTGCCGCGCCACCAGCGCTTCATCCGCCGTCCTTGATGAGATAGCCCGCGCCGCGCACGGTCTCGATCGGATCGCTGTCGAACCCGGCATTGAGCTTGGAGCGCAACCGGCTGAGGTGGGTCTCTACGATATTGGTCTTGGGGTCGAAGTCGAAATCCCAGACCCGTTCGAGCAACATGGTGCGGGTCATGATCCGCCCAGGGTGCCGCATCAGCTCGGCCAGAAGCGTGAATTCGCGGGGCTGAAGTGCGATCTTGCGTCCTTCGCGCGTTACGGTGCGACGGTGCAGATCGAGCACAATGTCGCCTGCGATCAGCCGGGCTGGCTCCGCCGCCGTCGAGGGACGACGACCAAGCGCATGGAGGCGTGCCGCCAGCTCGCTGAAGGCGAAGGGTTTGATCAGATAATCATCCGCTCCGCCCTCCAGTCCTTCGACCCGATCGGCAATCCCACTGACCGCTGTCAGCATTAGCACTGGAGTCGTGTTCCCGGCAGCGCGCAGGGCCTTAACAAGTGCAAGGCCATCCAGCCCCGGCAGCATCCGGTCGACGACCATTGCATCAAAGCCGCCATCGGTTGCGTGGAACAGCCCATCGCGGCCGTCGGCAGTAGTCACCACCTGATGGCCCAGTTCGGCCAAGCCGCGGGCGATGAACTGGTTGGTATCAGCGTCGTCCTCGACGATCAGGATTCTCATGCGATCATTCTAGCGGATCACCACCGCTGCGCCAGCCACCGCCAAGCGCCCGGAAAAGCGCCACCTGCGCCTGCGCGACGGCGAGTTCAGACTGTGCGAGCGACAGTGCGGCCTGCGCCAGCGTGCGATCAGCATCGATCCGCAGCAGCGGTGCCGCATCGCCAAGCCGGACGCGCGCCTCGGCGCGGCGGGCGTAGAGGCGTCCCTCATCTCGGGCCTCTGCCAGCGCCCGATTGCGGCGCAATTCTCCGTCATAAGCCGCAAGCGCCGTCTCCACATCGCGCAGCGCGCGGAGGACCGTTACATCCCATCCGGCCAGCGCTGCCCGCTCGGTCGCCTCGGCCTGTTCGATCCGCGCGCGGGCCGGGGCCTGATTGGGGAAGGCCCAGCTCACCAGCGGCGAGCGCGTTGCAACCAGCCCCCCGCTCAACAGGCCCAGCGCCCCACCAAGGTTGATGCGGGGGTAGAGGTCAGCACGCGCCACGCCGATCCGTGCGGTGGCGGCAGCAAGGCGGCGTTCGGCCTCGCGGATGTCAGGGCGGCGCAGCAGCAGCGCGGTTCCATCGCCGACCGGAGCCGCAGTGCGCAGTTTCGGCGGCGCTGCGCAAACAACGGGATTGGTGCGGGCTTCGCTTGCCGGGCGTCCTGCGAGCGTGGCGAGACGATAGCGCGCATTGGCCTGCGCTGCTTCCAGCGGTGCGATGGTCGATTTGGTTGCGGCGACTAGGTTGGCAGCCTGCGACACTTCCAGCGGGGAGACCTCGCCAGCTGCCCGCTGGCTGCGGGTGATTGTCAGCGCACGGTCCTGAAGTGCGACCTGTTCCTGCGCGACGGCAAGGCTGCGGGTTGCGCCGCACAGATCGACATAGGCCAGAACTGTGTCGGCGACGACCGCGACCTTGATGCCGTCGAGCGCAGCGGCCTGCGCTTCCGCATCGGCGCGAGCGGCGAGTGCGCCTGAGCGGAGCCGCCCGAACAGGTCTGCGTCCCAGCTTGCAGTCACCGCCAGATCGTAGTCGGTCGTCGGCACATTGCCCGAGGCGCTGGGCTGATTGGCGGGATTATCGATGCCGAGACTGCTCTCGATCGTCGTTTGCGGCAGGCCAGCATCAGTGTGCGACCCCGAACTCGGTGCCGAAC
>Ga0155082_129_pt1 | contig 114264 bp, 129 predicted proteins | sample RifCSPhighO2_01_FD_106050 | JGI IMG/M metagenome (GOLD analysis project Ga0155082, IMG submission 106050) | Sphingomonadales bacterium RIFCSPHIGHO2_01_FULL_65_20 | reverse complement strand
CATTTCGCGGCGTCGCCAGCCATGCTCGCCTGACACAGCTTCAATCAGCCCCTCCGCCCTCTCGATCCGGGCGGCTAGTTCGTTGTGGGTCATGCCACCCTCCGCGCTTCAATCAGGCGATACCCCAGCGCACCGGGCCCGCTCCAATCGCTCTCGATCTCAAAGCCGGCCTTCCGCATTTCGTGGATGTGCACCCGCATCGATGCCTCGGACGCGCACGGCTGGATCGCCTCGAACAGCTCGCGGCCGGTCATCCAGCCGCGGCGATGCTTCAGCGTTCGCAGGATCCGATCGCGCACGGTGTCGGCGCGATAGGGCACTGGCATAGCGCCGCTGAAATCGTATTTCCTCATGGTCATAGCAACCTCGGCTCGTCTGCCGCACGAAACAGCGGGCAATCGCTCGCGTCGTGCTGGGGCTTGGTGGATCGATGCGGGGACTGAAGCCGCAACCGGATGATTTGCCGGTCGCGCTCCGGGTCGGTGTGCTCCTGGATCACGCCCAGCAGCACCCGATCGGCTTGGGATTGGCCGCCGTTCATGGGATGTCGTCCTCATACCAGCCGGGATAGTCGGGGTGGGTCCGGCCATAAGGTGTGTCAGTGCCGGGCTCGGTTTCGGCTGCCTGCGGGGGATGGGTTTCCCGGCCCCTCTCGCGATCGCGGCGGCTGATCGCCCTGATCCGCTCGGCCTGCGCGGGATGCGCCTCGGCATAGTCCCGCCAGTTGTCGTCGTTGTCGGACCATTTCATCGGGCCACCTCCTGAAATTCGAACGGCAACCGCTCAAGCAACGCCCAAGCGCGGTTGGCCGCATCGGTCGCCGCGTGGGCATTGGCCGCGCAACGCCTGCCGCGCTGGCTGTCGCCTTCCTCGTCCGCGATCTGCTGCAGATGCGCCGCACGGTCGCGCTTGTGGCCGGTCATGATCTGGAGCGCCGCATAGACCGTGACGTATTCGGCTTCGGACAGGGTGAGAGTGTGGGTCATGCTGCACCGCCTTTCGCTTCCAAGGCGTGCACCAAGGCCCAGCCAGCAGGCCGCAGACAGACATAGCCGCCGTGATATGCGTTCAGCAGCCCTAGGCCGGTCCACTGCCATTGCGGCAAATTCTCTTCGCCCTTGCGAGCGAGGTCGAGCCGTTTGCGGGCCAACCGCTCGACCTTGCTCTTCCCCCACGGGTAGAGCGCCAGATACTTGAGCTTCGGCGAGCAACTATCGCCGTGTGACAGGGCTAGGCGTTCCGCTTTCGCAACGGCGAGTAGAAGCTTGATTTCATCCGGCGTCAGCGCCAGTTCTTCGACGCGATTGTGTTCGTCGCCGATGTTGATGGCGACCTGTGCGTCTCGGGCATATCGAAAGCCGAGCGCGTCCTTGACCTCAATTCGGGTCTTGCCCTTGCTCGCAAGCTTGGCCGCCTCGATGGCCTTTTGCAGAAACTCGCTCATGCCGCACCGCCTTTCGCCTTGGCGATGGCGGCGCGGATGGCTTCAAGATTGCCCTCACCCGGATTGGCACGACAAGCTGTGGCTGTTGGAATTGCCTCAAGCCAGCGCAGAGCGATCGACAGTTGCGCCAGCAGCTCCGGCGCGGCGGCGATCAGGTGGGCGTTGGCTTCGGCCTGCTGCCCGTCGTCGCTCCAGCTATCGCCGAATGCCTCGGCAATTTCTCCCTGCGCAACGTGGATGACGTGTGCGCCGCAACCGTTCTGGCCGTCATAGAACCATGGCCCCGGCGTGTGCTGTGTCTGCGTCATAATCAAATTCCTCTGGCGTCTCTGCCCGCCCGGATCGGCTCCGGGCGGGTGGGGTGGTGGGGTTAGGCGGGGATGCCGTAGAGGCCATCGGCGACCTCGCAGCTTTCGATCATCCAGCCGTTGATGCGGAGAGTTTCGCCGGTGTCGTTGCAGACAGCTTCAAACGTGCCGTCCATGTCGGCGTCGTCGCGAACGAGCACGTCCAGGTCGTAGTGACCGGCGACGATAAAGTAGCGTGTGTGGGGCATATCGGTATCCTTCTGGCTGTGCTTGGGTATTTATCATACCCTCGCACCGCCCACAATAGGTTAAATTAATACCGTGCGAATTTTCAGGGGATCAAAGCCGGTGCTTCGCGCGCGTCCAGGCGTCCACGCTTGGCATTTCGAGATAGTCCCACAGGGCTTGGGCTTTCTCCGCGCCCCAGATTGACTTTACCTCGCGGCAGATTTTCTGCGCTTCGATGATGGGGTTGATGTGTTGGCCGCGGTGGTCGATCGGCATGGAATACGAAAGGCGGTCGTCCCAATGCGCTGCCTGTTCCGGATCGGTGGGCCTGCCGCGATCGTAGTACGCGTTTATGTCCCAGCTCAGCGGGGAGAACTGCCGCAGGTATTCAATGCGCGGATCGTTCTGCGGGGCGCGTCGGACTGACTTCCACGCTTCCGGCATCACGTCGCGCTCGATCCATGCGCGGAACTTATAATGTACGTCCTTCCACGGCGCATCGAGCCCGCCGACCGCATAATAGCCGGGTGCTTCGTTGATGCAGCGGAACAGGCCGGAAACCGAAACCTGCGTCTCGTCGCGGTCGATGTGCAGATCCTCGTCGCGCTCCAGCAGCCGGAACTGATCGGGCCACAGCAGCGAGCGCATCGTCTCGACGCTCTCGTATCCCAGCCTGGCGTAGAAGTCTTGGCCATAGAACCAGGGCGCGCCGTCGATGATAGCGAGGCGAAGGGTGGTGTCTGCGTCGTAAGTAAATGAATGGGTCATTGGTCGGTTTCCTTAGAAATCCGACCGCCTGCGTCTCAAAGCTGTATGGCGGCCGGACGTGGCAGGTTGAGACTACCGCCTAAGGCAACGGCCCGCTTTCGCGGCCCACCACGCCCGACCATACAAAAACGCGCCTATCGGCTTGGCCGGGCGCGTTGATCGCGCCTTAGATAATGCGGGGTCTCAATCCCGGCTCGACAGTGCATCGAACGAGGCATAACCTGCCACCATTTGAAGGCGAAAACAAGAGGGTTAATTCCATGCTGAAAATTGCGACTTTGTCGGTGGCTTTGATGATGCAGAGTTGGGGCGCTATCGATGTCGGCATTGATAGCGAGACGTGGCTGCTTGATTATTCGAGCAAAACGCCCACGAGGTACGGCCTCGCCGTGTGGGTTAAATCGATCAAGCCGAATGGCGAATATATGATGACCAACTATCTGATCGATTGCGATGACCGCACGCTGGGCGCTCGTGCGATCGTCAAATACACCAGCGCAGGGCGCATAGTGGATAGCTACAGCCATCCTGATGTGCTGGTGCAAAAGACGCCAGCCGTTCCCGAGACGGTGGGTGCAAGCATCATCAGGGCTGCTTGCGCGCGCTGATCGCATAAAAAAATTTCCTCTGGCGTCGGGCAAAATCGCCCTGTTTTCGGTATCTATCATACCCGCAAACCCCTGCCAACAGGTAAACGCCGGACGCCTCATACCGGCACAGTGTCCAGCCCGTTTGACGTGCTGAAATTTTAGGCGGTTTTCATGCCTGCCAGAATGCCCTATAAACGGAGGCCCGTGGCGCTATTGAGCGGCGCTGTACGGGCCTCAAAAGGAGTTCTAAGGCATGAGTACGAGACCCGAAATCGAGCCGTATGGCTCGGGCAACCTCCCCAGCACGAAAAAATACCGCAAGGTCAACGAGGCGCGGCTAGACCAGGACTTCTGGATCGAGATGGCCGCGTGCTATCGCGTGTCCGTCAACGATCTGATGGAGAACGTCCTGAAGTTCTATGAGGGCAAGAAGCTGTTTCCCTTCCATCCGACCTATGAGGCTCGGCACCGTGAGCGCCAGTCGGAGGACAGACAGCACAAATCGAACCTTGCGCGCGTCAATCGGCAGACTTTCGCCGCTGGCAAGGTCGTCTATCGCCGCCCGCTGGGCCGCCCGCCGTTGGTGGCACCGCACGAACTCAAGCGCATGAAAGACGCATGGGCATTCGGCAAGCAGTTCGTCACACCGCCCTGCACCGGCGTGGAAATCTACGATTTCGTCGCCCTGATGCAATGGGACTTCGCGCATCCCAAGGCCCGCAAAGGCCCTCGCCCCAAGACGCACGACCCCGACGATCCGCGCGGCCAGGTTGGCGCGAGGATGTGGCGAGCGATCGGCAACGTCGAGCTGATCCGCAAGGCTCCGGATGGCAAGGAGATCAGCACGCTATGGACAGAGGGCACCGTGCCTCCTGTGGACGTGCTGATTGACCCGGATGATGATCCTTGGACGCATCGCCTTACGCCAATCTGGTATTCACAACCAAGCCTTAGATCGTGAACGGCTCGAAAATTCCCAGCAACATCAACCATTTACCAATCACTTACTAACTTACTGACCTTACACTTAATCTGATAAACCTTCTAAGAGAAATCTAGAGTTAGAAAATCATAATTATATTTATAGGGATTGATGACTAAGGGAGTTTCAAAAAACGCCCTCTGTATGTGAGTGCGCAAGGTTCCCGGTTTTCCGACGTTTCAGGCTTTCCCGCCCACTGAGCCCCAGGTGATCCGCTCGCTTGGGGCTTTTTGCTGGCTGATCGGGCTTTAGGTATGATCGATACCCACGACCGCCACCCTCGCTGATCGTTGCCCGGTATCTTGCCTACCGTTCCGCGTTCGGGTATTTCTCACGCCTATGCTCGCCGCCACCAATCAGAGCGTTTCAGATGACCATGCGCTCCCCGTGGCGATGGAAGATTTGCGCGTTGACGATGACGAGGTGGCCAGTGATTTGGCATCGGACGCCGCAAAACCCCGCTTTCTGACAGAGAAGCAGCGCCTTTGGGCGCGTCATTTTGTGCTGAACGGTGGCCGCTCGCAAGCTGCTGCTGTCTCGGCTGGGTTCGGCTCACCTTCGAATGCGGCTTATCGGATGCTGGTCAATCCCCAGGTGATGGCCGAAGTGCGCCGACTGGCAACGCTGAACATGGAAGCAGCCCTTCCCCGCACCATCAATCGGCTGTTGGCGATCCTCGAGGATCCGAAAACACCGGCCCAAGCCGCTGTAAACGCTGCAATCGCCATCATGGACCGCGCAGGCCTCAAGCCGAAGTCGTCGCCGCTCGTGGCGATCCAGAACAACACCTACAATCAAGCTTCCGGTTCGGCAGTGCAGCAGGCGATTGCAGAGATATGGGCAGCGAGAGACGCCAGACTGTCCGACATTGCAGGTGGAATGCCGGACAAAAAGCCCAGGCCTGGAACCCGAGCCCACTACCGCGCCATCCGTGACGCAGCCCGTGCCGAGCAGGGGGATGGGGGGGGTCTCGACGAAGGGTCCCCGCCCCCGTCCGATCCTATACCCGGTACTCCCCCCGCGCCTGATGCTGAAACGCATATCGACCCGGACTGGGAAGATGGCGAGCAGGGATGAGCGGGACATGGATGCTTTGGCAGACCGCGTTTCGGCGCATGGCAGTGTTTCGCGGGCGGCGAGGCAGTTGGGCATGAGCATCTTTCGTGCGCAATCGCTGTGGATGCAGATTGTCGCCCGGCTTGGGAGGCAGGCGTCGTGATCCCCGCAACGGAGAAACTGCGCCAGCTATGCGATCGCCGCGGCTGGAAGGTTGAATACCGCGATGACGACGGTGTGTTCGCGCCGGTTCGTGAATTGCGGGTAACGGGTAAGGATTTCGCGGACGTTCGGTTTTTCGGCTCTGTGACGGCGACGTTGGAGCCTGAGGCTGCGGATGAGCGGCTGGCGTCGAAGGCGCTGGTGGTGCTGGTGTTTGCGGAATGGGGCGTTGAGTACCCGTCGGGGTTGATGCTCTGATGGCCGGCCGGTCGGTAGCCACGAAGGACAGCCCGACGCGGACGGTGGAGTACGTGGCGGAAATCGCGCGGCTGTATCGGGACGATTACACCGGGTATTGCCAGGATATACTGGGGTTCAGCCCGTATGAGTGGCAGTCGCAGCTGGGTCGGGATCTGCTGACGAAGAAGCGGAACGGGATCGCGTCGGGGCACGGGATTGGAAAGACGCGGTGCGCGGCGTCGTTGATCCACTGGTTCATATCGACGCGGCCGAGGCCGGCGATTGTGGCGACGGCGAACACGGAGGATCAGCTTCAGAAGAAGCTGTGGCGCGAGTTGGCGGTGGTCAACAACGGCGCGAAGAACCGGGACTGGTTCACCTGGAAAACGTCGACGTTCACGATGTTCGAGGATCCGACGGCGCAGGCTGTGGCGCTGGCGTGGTCGGAGAACAATTCGGAGGCGTTTGCGGGGACGCACGAGACGCATGTGCTGGGGGTGTTCGACGAGGCGTCGGCCATTCCGCGGGTGATCTTCAACGTGTTCGCTGGCGCGATGTCGACGGCGGGCGCGCGGTGGGTGGCGTTCGGCAATCCGACGCGCGCGGAGGGGTATTTCTACGATCTGTGCTTCGGGAAGCTGAAGGCGAGGAAGCCGGGCGACATCGCGGAAGGGATGTGGAATTCGCGGTCGGTGGCGTCGTGGGAGAGCCCTGCGGTCGATCCGGCGTGGGTCGAGGAAATGCGCGCGCAGTACGGCGAGGAAAGCGACGAGTTTCGCGTGCGCGTGGCCGGGTTGCCGCCGCGGTTCGACAGCGAGCAGTTCATCGCGCGGGAAATGGTCGATCGCGCGATGCAGCGCGAGGTGGAGATATTCCGGCGCTGGCCGTTGGTGCTGGGCGTGGACATCGGGCATTCGCATGACCGGTCGGTGATCGTGCCGCGTCGGGGCAAGAAGGTGCTGGACGCGATCCGGGTGGTGAAGGGCGAGCGGACGATGGATTTCGCGCGCCGGCTCGCCGAGGAAGTGCAGTATTACCGGGAATACGAGGGTCTGACGGCGCAGCTGGTGATCGAGAATGTCGGCATCGGCGTCGGCGTGGTCGAGACGCTGGAGGACATGGGGTATTCGGACCAGGTGTGGGGCATCAACCCCGGCACCACGGACGGCATCGACACGGAATTGTACGCGAACCTGCGTTGCATGATGTGGGCGGAGGGCAAGGAATGGCTCGAGGGCGAGGTCGACCTGCCGAACCATCCCGAGCTGTACGATGACCTGGTGACGCTGAAGCGGAAGCCATCGGGCTCGCGGAATAACCTGAAGCTGGAAACGAAACACGAATTTCGCGCGCGCACGAAGCGGTCGCCCGATGTCGGCGATGCGTGGGCGTTGACGTTCGCGATGCCGTTCGACCTTCTGCCGGATCGGAAGGCGGATCGGTGGCGCGATGATGACGATTACCGGGGGGGTGCGGTTGAAGGCACCTGGATGGGGGCGATGTGATGGAACTGGAAATGGCTGAGCGCGCCGATAGCGCAGCGCCGTCGGAGGCAGCGGCCGAGCGGAACGAGGCGGTGTCGCCGTATGACCTGGGCGATGCGGAATTGGTCGCGGTGCTGCGAAAGTGGTTCAAGGAAGGGATGGACGCGAAGCGTGATGCGCTGCCGCGGCGGAAGAAGTGCCACGAGGTCTATGCGAACAAGCAGTGGGACGATGCGGATGTCGAGAAGGCGAAAACGCTGAAGCGACCGACGCTGACGCTGAACATGGTGCTGGCGATCATCTCGGCGATCGAGGGTTATGAGCGCGAGAACCGGGCGGAAATCAAGTTCTACGGCAACGAGGAAACCGACGACAAGGTGGCGCACGGCCTCAACCGGCTGCTGAAGTGGGTGATGAAGCAGTGTGGCGGCGAGTTCGAGCTTTCGGACCAGTTCCGCAATACGTGCATCGCCGGCCAGGACTGGATCGGCGTCGAGGTCGATTATCTGGAGGATCCCGAGGGCCGGATCTGTCTCGAGCAGGTCGACGACGAGGAAATGGTCGAGGATCCGCTGGGCAAATCGCCGGTGGGCAGCGACGATCGGTATCTGCACCGGGCCCGGATGATGCCCGAGGACGAAATCAACGCGAAATGGCCGGGCGCGGTCGAAAAGCTGCATCAGTCGTGCACCGAGAAGGGTGAAGGCGATCCCGAGAGCGACGGCAAGGGGTTTCGGGACATCTATTCCGAGCCCGGCGACACCGCGTCGACGAAACTGTACGACGCGAAGGGCAAGCAGTGGCTCGTGATCGAAACGCACTGGTATCAGATCGAGGCCGGCTATCACTGCCTAAACGAAATGACGGGGCAGCTGGAGGAATGCAGCGAAGAAGAGTTGCAGGTGAAGCTGCGTGAGCGCCAGGCGGCGCAGCAGTCAGCTCTGGCTGCGAACATTGCGGCCGCCAGCGCGCCGGCGATGATGGACCCGGTGTCGGGCATGCCGATGCCTGCGCCGATGCAGCAGGTTCCGCCCGCGCTGGAGTATCGCCAGCGTCCGATCAAGCGGCTGTACCGGGCATTCACCTGCTACGACCAGTTGCTCGAGAAAGCGCCCTATGAGACGCGCCAGCTGAAGCGGTTCCCGTATGTGCCGCAGCGTGGTTTCCGCGACAAGGCGCGCAAGACGTGGTTCGCGTTCGTGGACCTCATCATGGACGTGCAGCTTCAGCACAATATCGAGCAGTCGATCATCGTGCAGTTGCAGCAGCTGATGCCCAAGGCGTCGTGGATGGGCCCGAAGGGCGCATTCCACAACAAGCAGGATTGGCAGAAGGGGCTGGCGATCCCTGGGCAGTTGCTGGAATACAACGCGTCGCGCGGCAAGCCGGAGCCGATCCCGCAGCCGACGATCCCGCGGCACATGATCGACATGATGGTGACGCGCACCCAGGCTATGCGCGACATTTCGGGCGTGAATTTCGAAATGTCCGGCCGCGGCGCCGACACCGGCGTCGTCATCGAGAAGCGGAAGGCGTCGGCGAAAACGTCGCTCGCGCCGATCTTCGACAATTACCGGCGCACAAAGATCGAGCTGGGCAAGGTGCTACTGGCGTTCATCCAGCACTACATCAAGCCCGGCCGCGTGATCCGTGTGGTCGGCCCCGACGGCAATTCCGAGCAGGTGGTGATGTCCGAGGCGATGCAGTCTGGCCGGTTCGACATCACGGTCGATGAGGGCGAGGACAGCATCAACGAGCAGTTCGATGCGCTGTACGTCCTCCAGACGACGCTACCGCAGATGATGAAGGCTGGCATTCCGATCACGCCGGAATTCATCGACCTGCTGCCGATCCCGCCGCACATCCGCCAGACGTGGAAGCGTCAGATTGCGTGGGAAATGACGCTCGCCGGCCGCGTGCCGCCGCCCGGATGGGAGCCGGGCATGCCGCTGCCACCCGCACCGGGAATGCTACCCGGACCCGAATTGCCACCCGAAATGAATGGAGCACCCAATGGCTGATTTTGACGACGACCTCAGCGAACAGGAGAAGGCAGAGCTTGCAGCGTTCGAGAACTCCACGCCGCCCGCCGATGTCGACGATGCCGACCCGCAGCCCACACCGACCCCCACCCCTGCCCCTGCACCGGCTCAAGAACCGCAGCAGGCGCAATCGGAGGCCGGCGATGAGCCCGACGATCTAGAGGCGTTCAAGGCGAAGCACGCCGGGAAGTCGCCCGAGGAACTGCTGGCCCTGGCGCACGCGCAGCTGAAGCGCGCGAACCGCGTCGGGTTCGAGGCGCGGCAGAGCACGGAGACGCTGAAGCAGTTTCAGGACCGGGCGCGCGCGGCGCTGGAAGCGAAGAAACAGCAGGCGGCCGGGAAGCTCGAGGGTCTGGAAGCGCGGCGCGCGGAACTGCGCCAGAAGATCCAGGACGATCCCGATGCGGCGACGACCGAGATCATGGAAATGCTGCTCGAGCGCGACAAGGCCGCGGTTCAGGCCGATGTCGACGCGGCCGAGGTAGAAACGCAGGTGCAGGAAGCGCTGACGTTCGCCGGGCAGTACATCCCGGATTTCCACACACGCGCGCCGCAGATGTTCAACACCGCTGTCGAGCTCGGCTTCCAGCCCGACGAGGTGCACGCGATCCGCGACGGCCGCCAGCTGGTGGTGCTTCACCTCGCGACGATGGCGGGCAACCTGATGCGCGCGGGCGTGATCGATCGTCTCGGCAACCTGGTCGCGCCGCAGCCCGGCAACCCGCAGCCTACCGACCCGCGCCTCGCCGCCGACAATCCGCCGAACGGTTTCGGCCGAAAGCCTGCTGCGCCCGGTGGTGGGCAGAAGTCGCAGGCCGATGCGCTGAACGACCTGATGAACCTGTCGGATGCTGATCTGGCGAAGATGGATGACGGCGAGCTGATGAAGCTGGCTGGGATGGTGTAATCCCAGCCGGAGGGTTTCCGGCATAGACTGAAAGGACAGACTGATGAGTGCGGACGAACAGGCGATCGAAAGCGAAATCCAGCGCAAGGGACTTAATGCCCCTCGGCTGAACCCCGAGCATATCGACAGCGTTATCGCGTCGGAGCAATACCATGTGTTTCCCGGCACAACAATGACCGTTTGCGCGCTGACCTTGCGCAATGGCTACATTGTCACTGGTGAAAGCGCGGCAGCTTCTCCCGAGAATTTCGACAAGGAAATTGGGCGCAGGATCGCGCGGGAGAATGCGCGCAACAAAATCTGGTCGCTGGAAGGCTATTTGCTGCGGCAGGGTCTCTACGACGGCACGTATTCAGCGGCGAGCCAGCAGGCATAACCGCTGTTTCAAGGGGGCGGCCCGGTGTGGCCGCGCAAGGAAGAAGGAACGTCGACTGTGGCAAAATCAACCTCGGGCCGAAACGGAACCCCGGCGACCAAAGGCACCGCGCCTGTCGAACCGAAGGAAGCCGCGGAGGCAGCGCCGGTGCAGCCGGTGGCAGACGTTCCGCCTGAACCGGCTCCGTCACCGGCTCAGGCTGCCAGCGCCGTCCGTAAAGCGTTCAAGCTCGGCCCCGTCTGCGCGACGGCAGAGAAACGTTCGCTATCGGATGTCCTGGAGCGACTGGACGAAGCAAGTCTCGAAAGGGTCGGCGCGATGGAGAAAATCCCGTCGATCTGCGCCCAGGCTGAGCGGCTGCTTGCGACCGATGGCCGGGTCGCCCCCGCAGTTTTCTGCGACGATGCCCTGTTCTACGGGCACGAAAATATCGCGCTCGCGAAACTGGCTGGCAAAGCTGAAATCATTGCGGTATATATCCTACCGGAAGATGCCGCAGCAGCGCAGTCGTTTCTCGCGAAACAGAAGCGACCAGCCCGGCAGCAGACCGAAGGCGACGACGAACTGTTCTGGCGCGTCATTGCCCACTACGACGGTTAAGCCGTCCGTCTCGCCGACGTAATCGGCAGTGGCCACGCCCGGCCTCACGGGTAGCGGCATGTTCCCGGCCTGATTGGGGACAACAGGATCGCGCACTTCACGCGCAGCGGCCGTCCAGCCTCACCGGACACCTCCGTTTTCTGTTGTTCAATCAGGCAAGGACTTTCCCATGGCAGGAACTTCTTTCACGGCAGCCTCTCCGCTGGCCGTCAAACTGTGGGCGCGCAAGGCGTTCATGGATGCCGTCAAGCCGACGATGTTCGGCAAGCTCACCGGCAAGAGCGAAAATTCGATTGTGCAGGTCAAGGACGAACTCGGTCGCACCGAAGGCGACCGCGTGCGCTTCCGCATCAAGGCGCTGCCCCAGGGTATCGGCGTCCAGGATGACCAGACGCTCGAGGGCAACGAGGAAGGGCTCGATTACAAGTATTTCGACCTGCACCTCGGCGAGAAGCGTCACGCGTTCAAGGTCGAACTGAACCTGTCGCAGCACCGCACGATGGCCAATGTCCGCGAGGACATGAAGGCGTCGATCGAGGAATGGGTGCAGGAATATCTGGACACCACGTTCTTCGAAGTGCTGACCGGCTCGGGCCAGGGCTCGACGACCTCGGTGTCGAAGTATCACCCCTCGGGCATGCTGGGCGGCAACTCCCTGCTGGCCCCGTCGGCCGATCGCCTCGTCTATGGCGGCACCGGCGTCACCGCGAAGGCCGGCATTGCTGCTGGCGACGTGATGTCGCTGGCCGTGCTGGACAAGATCGCCGAGCGCGCGAAGCTCGCTGAGCCGACCATGCGCAAGGCGACGTTCGACGGCAAGAAGGCCTGGGTGGTCATCATGCACCCGTACCAGGTCAACGACCTGCGCGCCTCGACCTCGACCGGCCAGTGGTTCGACATCCAGAAGGCCGCGATGCAGGGCGGCAAGGTGGATGGCAACCCCATCTGGACCGAGAGCCTGGGCATGTATCGCGACATGATCCTGCTCGAGAGCACCCGCATTCCGACCTTCTCGGATTACGGCTCTGGCGGCAACGTCCAGGCCGCGCGTGCGCTCGTCCTCGGCGCTCAGGCTGGTGTCGTCGCCTACGGCAAGGAAACCCAGCAGGACGGCCGCATGAAGATCGCGGAAAAGACCTTCGATTACGGGAAGTACCTCGGCAACGCTGTCACCATGATCTGGGGCATCGCCAAGACGCGCTTCTCGGACCAGTCGGATTACGGCGTGTTCGCGGTCGACACCGCAGCCGCTCCGACGAACTAAGGAGCAAGCATCATGGCAGTCATCACTTCCATCGCCATCCCGGCAACCGTCACGCCCAATCTGGACGTTGGCGTCTATCCGGTGCGCCACACGTTTTCGCTGTCCTCGACGATTGCGGACAACGGCGATCTCATCAAGCTCATCACGTTCCAGCGCGCCGGCGTGCTGCACCAGGTCAACGGGGCAACCTCCGCGACCCTGGGTGCCAGCGCGACGATCAAGCTGGCGGTGGGCACCGATGGCAGCACCACCGATGTCACCGGCGCATCGACGGCAGGCAGCGCGCAGAAGATCAACGGCAACACCGTCGGTCCGATCGCGTTCGCAGCGGGCGATAGCCTCTACGGCATCATCGGCGGCGCGGACGTATCGAGCGCGGCAACGCTGACGGTTGACCTTCTGGTCAGCCATGTGTCGCCGATCAATTACGTCGCGTAATAGGCGCGCGGCGTGGCGATCATTTATGGTGAGGGGGCTGATACCCTTTCGTGGACGCAAGCCCGCGACAAGGTGAGGTCGGACCTGTGGCGTCCGGGGATTTCGGGTGTCCCTGATGATGTCGCTGATCGCGCGCTGCACGCCGGGCTGCGCCGCCTGGAGACTGAGCGGAAATGGCTCTGGCTCCAGGCGGTGCAGGCCACCCTGACTGCCGAGACGCAGACCGATGTTCTGGACGCGCCCGCCGATTGCGCGTCGATTTCGTCTCTGGCCTACCTGAACGGCGACATCGGTTTCGATCCGGTCCGCGCTGCATCGCTGGAATACACCCGGCAGGAAGCGCGCGGCGGCCAGCTCGGATATCCGACCTATCATGCGTTCGTCGCGGCGACCCCGCCGAAGATTTATCTCGATGCGTTCGTGATCGCCGGCTCGCAGTTTCACCTCATTTACCAGGCCAAGACGCCCGATAGCATCGCGGCCTGCATCGCCACCCCGCCGTTCACGCTCACGCATCGGCAGGAAGCCGTGATCGCGGCCGCGTGTCGGCACGTCGCGCTGAGCTACCTGAAGAACACCGAGGAAGCCGTGCGCCAGGAGGCGGCATACCAGACCATGCTCGAGATTTACGAGGCAGAGGAAGATCAGGCCCGGTCGGATGACTATGGCCCCGGCATCGAGCCCGACATGACCTATTACGACGCAGCACGCGGGAGGGCATAATGCCTGATACCACGACGACGAACTATGCCCTGGTGAAGCCCGAGGTCGGCGCGTCCAGCGACACCTGGGGCACGAAGGTCAACACGAACCTCGACACGATCGACGCGGAACTGAAGGCGGTTTCCGATGTCGCCGATGCTGCGCAGACGGCCGCCGCTGCCGCACTGCCGTCGGCGACGTACACCGCTGCCGACATCCTGACGAAGATCAAGACGGTCGACGGCCCGGGCTCCGCGCTGGACGCAGACACCGTGGACGGCATTGAGGGCTCGGCGCTGCTGCTGGCGTCGACCTATACCGCTGCCGATGTCCGCACGAAGCTACTCACCGTCGACGGCGCGGGTTCGGGTGTCGATGCCGACCTGCTCGATGGGCAGCAGGGCAGCTATTACGAGAACATCCCCGCGCGTCTTGGTTACACCCCGGCGAATCGCGCGGGCGACACATTCACCGGCCCGTGCACGTTCACCACGATCACCGCGACCACGATCACCGGCACATCGGACGCGCGGCTGAAGGCTGACATCCTGCCGCTCAACGGCTCGACCTGCCTTCGCCAGCTAGAGGACGCGGGCGGCTGGTCGTTCAGGATCGCGACCCAGCCTCGCACCGGCGTCATTGCGCAGACCCTCATCGACGTGGGGCTCGGCGACCTCGTAACCGAGGATCCTGAAACCGGCTATCTGTCGGTGAACTATTCCGACCTCATGGGCCCGGTCATCGCCGCGATCAGCCACCTCGCCGATCGCGTCCGCACGCTGGAGGCAGAACGTGACGCTTCCAAGTAGCGGCCCCATCTCCCTCGCCGATGCGGCCGCCGAATACGGCCTGTCGCTGCCCGTAACCTTGCCCAACAGCTTTTGGGGCAAGCCGGGTATGCCGTCGTCCGGTCCGCTCAGCCTGCCCGGAGATTTCTACGGCAAGAGCAATGTCATCTTCACGCCCGACGGTGGCACGCTGCTGGACACCGGCCTCACCAATGCGAGCATCGAAATCACCTGCAATTATCCGGCTGTCTGGACCTATTCGGGCGGCGGCACGGGGTCGGCCGTCAGCGTGGCCTCGGGCGACTCGGCGGTGACGATCACGTTCTCGCTGTTCAACCCCTCGGGCTTCCGCTCGGCATTCTGGACCGTCACCGGCACCGCGCTGGGCGTGACGCGAAATTTCACCGTCAACCTCGAATGCGACACGGGTGGTATCGGCTGATGTTCCAGCAGGTCCCCCTCCAGTTCCGACCGGGCATCTACGCGAACCGCTCCAAGCGTTCGAGCGAGCAGCGGTGGGTGGATGGCGACCTCATCCGGTTCCGTGATGACGTGCCGGCTCAGATGGGTGGTTGGCGCGCGCTGCCGGTGTCTGGCGCGACGATTGCCGGGCGGCCGTGCGGTGCGATTGCCTGGCGTCCAAATAGCCAGTCGGGCCGGTTCATGGCGATCGGCACGAACAGCCACGCCTATCTGTTCGACGGCTCGTTCCTGTCGGACATCACCCCGTCCGATATGACCGTCGGCCGCACGGACAGCATCGAGGGCGTCGGCTATGGCGCCGGGCCGTTCGGCGACGACACCTATGGCACGCCGCGCACGATCAGCGGCATCACGCTCGTCGCGACTTCGTGGACGTTCGATATGTTCGGCGAAACCGTGCTGGGCGTGCCGACCTCGGACGGGCTGATCCGGGAATTCACCGAAGGCTCCGACACGCTGCTGACGACCGTGACCGAAGCGCCGACCTGCCGCGCGCTGGTGGTGTCGCCCGAGCGGCATGTGTTCGCGCTGGGGGCTGACGACAACCCGCGGCTGGTGCAGTGGTCGGATCGCGAGGACTATACCGTCTGGGAGCCGCTATCGACGAACCGGGCGGGCGGGTACGAAATGCAGGTGACATCGCCGTTCCAGTGCGGCGCGCGCGTTCGTGGCCTGACGTGCGCCTGGACGGAAAGCGAAATGGTGGTGTTCGAGCCGTCCTTCAACGCGCTCGTCTATTCGCGCCAGACCGTCGACGAAAGCACCGGAGCCGTGGGGCCCGGCGCAGTGGCCGTGATCGCCGAACAGGCGGGTGCGTCGGCTTTCTGGTTCGGCATCGACGGGTTCTATATGTTCGACGGCATCGTTCGGAAACTGAATTGCGAGCTCCAGGACTATGTGTTCGGCGACATCAACCTGTCGCAGCGCGCGAAATTCACCGCGACCACGAACGTCGAGTTTCAGGAAATCCGGTTCAGCTATTGCTCGGCGGGCTCGATGGAAATCGACCGCTGCGTCGTCCTGTGCACCCGTAACGGCGCATGGTCGAAGATGAACATCGAGCGCACCGTCTGGGTGGACCGCAAGATTTTCCGCAAGCCGATCGCGCTCAATGCCTCGGGCGCGATCTACGAGCATGAGGTCGGCGAGACGGCCGACGGGCTGGCGATGCAGTCGTTCGCCACGTCGCATCCGCTCACCCTCGGCACCGGCCAGTCGATGATGCACATCGCGTCGTTCTGGCCCGATCTGGACCCGGCCAGCGATGGCGCGGCACTGACGATCATCGGCAAGGATTACCCGGGCGGCCCGGACATTGTGTTCGGCCCATACTCGTTCGCCAAGACGGCCGAGAAGGTCGATCTGTCGGTGAACGTGCGTCAAGCGCAGGTGAAGATGTCGGGCAACGGAGGCTATTGGGAAATGGGCCTGCCGATGATCGACGTGCAGCAGTCGGGAGGCCGCGGATGAGAAGCCCCCTTCTGCTCTCGCGCTCGCAGGAACAGGCGCAGGATAACGACCGGAAGTTCCGTGAGGTCGACCGCATCATGCGCGTCCAGTCGGAAGCCGATGTGGTGTGCCAGGCCGAGCGCCGCCTGATCCTGCAATCGGCTGACGGGCATTACTGGCAAATCCAGGTCGACAATACCGGGCTTCTGGCGACGACCGATCTTGGCACGGAGTTCCCGTCGTGACGCCGCGCCTCGATCCCATCCCGCCGAAGGGCATCCATCTGATCTGGCCGATGCTGGAAGGCCGGCTCGAGACGCTGATGGCCGAGAGCCACGATCCCGAACCGCTGGGCGTCGTTCACGATGACCTGATGACCGGCAAGGCAACGCTGCTGGCGTCGGAGGGCGCGGTGTCGTTCGTGATCTGCCGCCTGCTGAGCAACACGGCCGGGCTGTGCGACCTCCATGCCTCCTGGGTGTGGCAGGGCGATCCCGAGCGGACCGCTGCCGATTTCATGCCGCAGGTGGCTCGCTGGGCCGCCGTTCACGGCTGTCAGCGTGTCGTGTGGGAGAGCGCGCGCCGCTGGGAGCGCGCCATGCCCGGCACGCAGGTCAGCTATCGTTATTCCTATCCGGTTGGGGGTTAGTCATGGGCAGCAGCACCAAGACGAAAGAAACGTCGAACAATATCCAGAAGGTCGAGCTTCCCGCGTGGATGACGCAGGCGGGGCAGGATCTCTATCAGAACGCCAAGACGACGGCCGATCTGAACCCGGTGCAGGCCTATGGCGGCCAGATTGCGCCGAACCTTCAGGCGAACCAGGCGCAGGCGTCGCAGCAGGCATCGGCGGGCGCGAATGCGGGCCAGCGCGAGCAGAATGCCGCGTCCGCGCTCACCGGCATGGCGGCGGCTGGCGGCGTGCCAGACATCCAGGGCGGCACGTTCGGCAACGAGCAGGCCGCGCAGTACATGAACCCGTATGTCCAGCAGGTGCAGCAGCGCACGCTTATGGACATGATGAGCAACAACAAGCGCGAGCTCGACGGCCTCGGCGATCAGGCGGCGGCGGGCAAGGCATTCGGCGGCACGCGCCATGCCGTGCTCGAGGCGCAGACCCGCAAGGGCCAGGGCGAGAACATGCTCGATTTCCTCGCTGGCTCGAATGCGTCGGCATACAGCGATGCGCAGCAGCAGTTCGAGCGCGATCGGCAGGCGCGCATAGGTGCCGAGGGCATGAACAATCAGAACCGTCAGCAGATCCTCGACCGGCTTCTGGCGGCCGGTGGGCAAATGTCGAACATCGGTGCTACGCGCGCCGGGCTCCAGTCGCAGAGCATCATGGACCTGCTGCGGACGGGCGGTGTCGAGCAGGAAACCCAGCGCGACCAGCTCGGCTCGGCGTACAACGAATTCCTCCGCATGCAGGACGCGCCGATGGAGCGGTATCGCGACCTCGCCTCGATCCTGTCGGGTGTGCCGCGGAATGTCACGACGACCTCGAACGGCACGGCGACCTCGAAAACGTCGGGCGGCCTGATGAACACGCTTCTCGGCGTTGGCCAGTTGGGCGCTGCCGCATACGGTGCCGGCATGTTCTCCGACCGTCGCCTGAAGCGCGACATCGTTCGCATCGGCTCGATCGGCGACATCCCGCTCTATGCCTATCGCTACCTGTGGGATCGCGTGCGCCGCATCGGCGTCATGGCCGATGAAGTGCCGCCGCACGCACTCGGTCCGCGCGTGTTCGGGTTCCAGACCGTCAATTATCAGGCATTGGGAGGCGCGGCATGATCCGGCTCAATCGTTCCTCGGTGTTCAATCAGGGCGGCCCCGAGAAGGTCGGCTCGTCGGTGTTCGGCGGCAATCCTGGGCTGCCGGGGATTATCAGCGGCTACGGCGGCGGCACGACGAACACGCCCATGCAGCCTCCGATGTATGAAGGGCCGGTGTCCGCGACCCCTTCTCGCGGCCCGTCGCCGGCCATGGGCGGGCTTCTCAATGAAGTCGCGGCCATGCCTGCCCCTGCCGCACCGTCGCCGACCGCGCCGTCGGTGTTCGCGATGCAGCCGCAGGACATGCCGATGTCCGACGCCGCAATGCAGACCGGCTTTCTCGGCGCAAACGTGCCGCAGGTTGCCAAGCCGAAGTCGGTATTCGAGCAGTTCATCAGTTCGCCGCAGGGCATTCAGGCGCTTCTGGCCTCCGCAGGCGCAACCATGCAGGGCGGCCTCGGCGCGGGCATTCAGGCTGGCCTCGGCGCGTACAACCAGTACGGCCAGCAGCAGGCGCAGATTGACGCGCAGAACCGCCGTCTGGATCAGGGCGATCGCGGGCTGGAAATCGACCAGCAGCGCGCCGATGTGGACGCGCTGGCTACCGATGCGCGCATCAAGAACATGGCCGTGCAGGCGGGCATCGATGTCGCGAAGCTGGAAGAAGCGATCCGCAAGAACAAGAGGGGCGAGGCGCTGGATGCAATGGAGCTCGAGGCGCTTCAGTGGTATCGGCAGAACCAGATCCAGATTGACCAGCAGCGTATCGGCGCAACGCTCCGTGGGCAGGATATCGACTGGCAGAAGCATAACACGCCGTCGGCCAGCACCGTGTTCGCGCAGCAGGCGACGGACAATCGCTATTTCAATCCGCCCGCTCCGGCGATCACCACCACCACGTCGACCAAAACCACCGGCGAGGATGGAAGCGAAACCACCACGGCAACCCGCTCGGCGCTGCCTCGCATCACAACGCAGGAGGCTTATGACCGCCTGCCGCGTGGCGCGAAGTACATGGACAGCCAGGGCAATCAGGCGACCAAGCGGTAATGGCCGGCTTTGTCGCCCCGACCTCCGATCTGGAGAACCGCCCGGCTCGCGGTGGATCGACACCACCCGCGCGCCGGTATGATTTCGTCGCGCCGGAAGCGGATATCGCGCCCGCTCCCCCGCCGACCGCGCCCGCATCCGGCCCGTCGGTGTGGGACGGCGCGCGCAACCTCGTCGACCGGGCGGGACTGGCACTTGGCGTCATCGATCCATCGACCTATCGCGGGTACAATCCTGACGGCACGGTAAAGACCGAACCGACCGCACCCGTCGCGACGGCAACGCGCCGCTCTTGGACCGACATCGCATCCGGCGCGTTCGACCGAGCAACGTCGATGGCAGGCGAGGGTGAAGTCGGCGCATTGTCGCGCGGTGCAGCGGACATCTTCAACCTCAACGACGCGTTCGATCGGCAGCGGTATGGCCTGACGCCGCAGGAAGCCGAAGCGCGCCGCGACAAGCAGATGACCGACCGCGTGCGGGCTGAGCGCGAAGTCTGGGCACGCCAGGACGCGGCCGATCCGGTGTGGCAGCCGGACGGCGGAATTCTGTCGAATGTCGGGCGCATGGCCGCGCAGATGGGCGGCGACCTCGCGGGCAACGTCAATCCGACCTATCTTCTCGGCCCTGGCCGCACGGCGCTCGAGCGCATTGCCGCGCAGGCTGGCATTTCCGGCGCGATCGATGCCGGGCTTCAGGGCAATGAAATGCGCGAGGGCATTCAGGATCAGTTCGATCCGGCTCGCCTCGGCTTCAACATCGCAGCTGGTGGCGCGTTTCAGGGTGCAGGCGAAGGGCTGAGCGCGCTGGGTCGACTGTTCCGCGGCTCCCCCGATGCGCCCCCTGCCCCGGACCTTCAGCCTGCCGCGCCGCTGGATGGCACGCCGCAGAACATCCTCGATCTGCTGGCCGGTCGCGGTGTCACGCCCGAGCAGGCCGCAGCGATGTCGCCGGAGTTTCAGGCGCGCGTCGTCGAGCGTTTCGGCGGCGCTGAGCCAGCCGCCATCGCACCCGCACCGGCAATCGGCCCCGACATCATCGCCGCACCCGAGGGCAACATCCTCACGTCCGACACCGGCGCAATCGCTGGCTTGACCCGCCAGCGTGCCGTCATGGACGAAATTCTCGCCCGCGCCCAGGAGCGCGCAGCCGACAACCCGACGCTGGCGGCGATCCTTGAGACGAACGCGCGCACCGAGCAGCAGGTCGCGTCGATCTGGGATCGGCTGGCCGAAATCAGCGCGAACGGCCAGCGCGAACCGTTCCCGGTCCAGACGATCAGCCAGACCCCGCAGGCCGAGCCCGGTCGCCTGCCCGACCCGCGCGCCGTCGGCCCGTCGCCGTCGCGCACGTTCGAGCGCATGATCGGCGCGGAAAGCGGTGGCCGTCAGAAGGACACGCAGGGCCGCACGATCAAATCGCCCGTCGGCGCGACCGGCATTGCGCAGGTCATGCCCGCAACCGGGCCGGAAGCCGCGCGCCTTGCAGGCCTTGAATGGGATCCGGCGCGGTTCGAGAATGACGCGGCATATAACCGCTCGCTCGGCCAGGCGTACTATCAGGAAATGCTGCGCCAGTTCGGCGGCGACAACACCAAGGCAGTCGCGGCCTATAACGCTGGCCCCGGTCGCATCCGCGAAGCCGTCCGCGAGCACGGCGCGCAGTGGGCAGATCACATCCCCGCCGAGACGAAGGACTATATCCGCAAGGTTCTCGGCAACGATCCGCTTCCCAGCGCGCCCGAAGCCGCGCCGTTCCTGACCGCCGACGATGGCAGCCCGGAAATGACGCGCCGTCGCAATCAGGATGACGGGCTGGAAGTCATCGGCCAGCGCCCGGCTGATTTCGAGGACACAAACGCCCGTCCCAGCCCGACCCGTCGGCAGATGGACGAGGGCGATATCTTCGAGACGCCAACCGGCCAATTTGGCCCGGAGCGTCGTGGTGCGCAGCCCTATGAGGCACCGATGGGCACCGGCTCGTCCGCGCGCCCGTTCCGCCCCGTCGGCGATGATCCGGCTGGAGAGGCCGGGTTCTGGGAGCAGCGCGCGAACATGCAGGCCGAGGAACTGCGCGCGGCTTTCGAGGAAGCCATTCGCGGCGGCGAGCGCATGGGCCGGGAGCGCCAGGCAGGCGCGGACCCGTCGGATCGATACAAGGGTTACGACCAGAAGCCCGCGCAGGGCGATGACGGCTTCTGGCGGTTTACCGATGACGGCTTTGTCGCGGGCGCAAAAGGACAGCCGGTCGCGTTCCGCAATGCGAAGGAAGCTGCCAAGTGGGCAGCCGCAAACAAGATGGGAGGTGATCTCGAGCCCGTTGTGTGGAAGTCGAACAGCACCCGCATCGTTCTGCGTCGTCGCGATGGTTCGACCTATGGCACAGCACAGCCGACCGGCCCGGCTGAACCGGCTGCTGGGCGCTCCACGGATACCAGCCAGCGCGCGCTGACTGGCCCCGAAGCACCGACCCAGCCCGGCTTTGACCTCCCGCCCGGTGGCGACACTCCGCCACCGGCACCTTCTGCCCCGCCCGCGCCGTTCCGCGGCGGCGGTGGCAATGCCGCGACGGCCGAAGCAGGACCGCCCCGCGAGCGCGTCACCACCGACACCGGCACGGAAATCGACACCGAATTCCAGGTCGTCGAGGCGCGTGACCTCATCACGTCGTCCGATGCCGGTTTCGATCAGCGGTTCCAGCCGCGCGACCGCGCAGGCCGGTCGTCGTCTGACGCGCAGATTGCAGACATCGCTTCCCGGCTCGATCCCGCGCAGCTCGGCCGCGCGCGTCTCGCCAGCCAGGGCGCGCCGATCATCGGCCCCGACCGCATGGTGGAAAGCGGCAACGGTCGCGCGTCGGCCATCCGCCGCGCCTATGACATGAACCCGGAGCGTGCTGCCGAGTATCGCCGGATGATCGACGATATGGGCTTCGACACCTCGGGCATGCAGCAGCCGGTTCTGGTTCGTCGCCGCCTGACCGACATGACCGACGAACAGCGCGCGGCATTCACCCGCGATGCCCAGGGTGGCGGCACGATGCGTATGTCGCCGACCGAGCAGGCCGGTGCAGACGCGAAGGCTCTCTCGCCCGACACAATGCGCCTCTATCGCGGCGGTGATGTCTCGAGCGCTGGCAATCGCGATTTCGTCCGGTCGTTCATGGAGAACGTCGTTTCGCCGAATGAGCGCAATGCCCTCCAGATGGCAGACGGCACGCTGTCGAAGGCTGGCTCTGACCGCATCCGCGCGGCGCTGACGGCGAAGGCTTATGGCGATCCCCGGTTCGTCGAGAAGCTGCTGGTCGACGAGAACACCGAAATCAAGGCGATCGGCAACGTCCTGACCGACCTCGCGCCGGGCTTCTCGCGGCTGAAGGACCGCATCGCAGATGGCGAGCTTCCGCAAGCGTTCGACATCACCCCGCAGATTGTCGAAATCTCGCGGCTGATTGCCCGGACCCGCGCCGAGGGGCGTCCGATCAGCGACTTCCTCGATCAGACGGACATCTTCGCCGGCGACATCGACCCGATCACCGAGGCGCTGGCTGGCGTGATGCTGAAGGGTGAAGGGCTCAGCACCGCGCGCTCGGCAAAGGACATGGCCGACGGGCTTAATTTCTACCTCCGCGATGTCGACGCATCCGGCGCGGACCTGTTCGGCGGCGATCTGCGCGACCGGGCAACCTCGATCGTCCAGGCTGCGCAGGAAATGCTCGTCGCGCGCGATCTGGCCAAGGGAGAGCAGCGCGGCGACCTGTTCGGTGGCTCGCAGCGCGCGGCCCGTCTCGGACGCGGCCCGGTCACGATCGATGCGACCCGCCGCCTGGCCGACGATCTGCGCGCCGTTACCGGCGACGATGCTCCCCTCGCCCGGCTGCTGGCCGATCTGGTCGGCGACGATGCCACCGTGCGCTATGGCCGCGAGGGTATGCAGAACCGCTATGCCGTCGGTGAAGCCGATCCCGCGACCGGCCGCGCGTTCGTCCGCGATGCAGGCGACACGGAGACGCTGCTGCACGAGGCAATCCACGTCGCCGCGATGGCTCGCTACGGGTACGAGTTCAACGCTCTGAAGCCCGGCGATGCTGGCAGCAATCCGGCGCGCGCCGTGCTCGACCTGTTCAACGAGGCGCGCGGCAAGCTCGGTCGGACCGCGCCGTTCGAGGTGAAGTACGCGCTGACGACGCCCGACGAATTCCTCGCGATGTCGCTCACCAATCGGCAGTTCCAGCGCTGGCTTGATCGCGGCACACTCTGGAACCGCGTCGTCGACACCGTGCGCCGGCTGCTGGGCATGGAGCCGAAATGGACACCCATGCTCGACCGGGCATTGCGCGCTGGCACCGATCTGCTCGAGGCGTCGGGTGGCGATCCGATGCGGCGTCGGGTGCGGTCGGTGGAGCAGCGCGCGCTGATGCCTGAAGATCGCGGCATGCTGACGCCGAAGAAGCTCGCCGCCGAGATTGAGCGCGTTCGGGACGAGGCGTATCTCAAATACGTCCGCGAGAACGGTGGCTATGACAATTCGCCGGGCTACGCGCGCTCGGTGCGTGCGCAGCAGGGCAAGATTGGCGGGTCGCTGTCAATCGACCAGTTGGAAGGCGCAATCCGAGCCAGCGATCAGGCGGAAATGGATTTCCTCGCTGAGCGCCGCCGCGACCTTCAGAGCTATGTGCGTGAAGAAGCCGACCGTACCGGGCAGGATTTTCGCCCGGCGAACCTCCGCAAGCCCGGCATCCTCGATCGCATCTTCGACCGCGACGAAATCGACATGACGGCGGAAGGGCTGGCGAAGGCCGTCGGCGATCCCAAGGCGGCGGTGCGCTCGATCTTCAAGGATCCAAAGGATTTTGCCACGCTCGTCGCCTTCTCGAACGATGCGCGCATTCGTGGCATTGGCGCGAGGTTCGGTGGCCGTGTGGCGGAATTGGCGAACCAGATGGCCGGCCATTTCCACGCGCGATCCGGCGAACCTGACGCTGCGGCCAGGACCTATCACGAGGCGGTCAAGCGTCGGTCGGCGGTGCAGCTGACCCAGGCGCTCGAGGCGCTTGATCCGTTCCTGCGGGACACCGACGCGCAGAACCGCATCCGGTCGCTCCTGAGCAACCCGAAGAAGGCCGTCTCTGCCACGGCTGCCGAGCGTGACGCGGCGGGCAAGCTGCGCGATCTGCTGAAGGACGAAATCGCCTATCGCAAGGCTGCTGGCGAGGACATCGGCGAGGTGTCCGACGGCTATTTCCCGCGCGTGCTGGATGTCGAGAAGTCGGTGAAGAACCGCGACAAGTGGCTGAAGCAGGCGACCGAGCTCTATCGCCGCCATGGCGCAGAGGATCCGAAGGCGTCGGCCGAAGCGTGGTTCGACCATGTGTTCGACACCTATGCCGGCATCGACGGCGGCATCGGCTTTTCGCGCTCGTCAGGCGATCAGGGCATGGGCTCATCCTCGGCGAAGTCGCGCGAGTTCGGCAAGGCTGCCGACGAGCTGATGGCCGAATTCTATGTCGACGATGTGCCAGGCACGATGGCGGCTTATTTCAACGGCTCTGCACGGCGCGCGGAATACTCGCGCCGGTTCGGCATGAAGGGCGAGCAGGGAAGCCCCGAGCGGAAAGCATGGGAGCGCGAGCACGACGGCAAAACCCAGCTTCAGGTATGGGAAGATGACATGCGCGCCGCGCTGCGTGAGGCCGACGGCGATGCAGCGGGCGCAATGGGCGTCATCGACACCGCGTTCAAGTCCAACCTCGGCCGTCTCGGATCGATCGGCGCGCGCGGCTCTGCGTGGCTGTCGGGCCTGCACTCGTGGAACCAGGTCGGCAAGCTGGACCTGACGACCGTGACCTCGCTGACCGAGCTCGCAGCGGGCTTCGTGCGCGGCGGTCCGAAGTACGGTTTCCAGTTCGCGGGCAAGTCGCTGGCCGAATTCAGCCGTCTCGTGCGCGGTGTGAAGGACAAATCGGACGCTGAGCGGTGGGCTGATGCTGTCGGCGTCGGCACGAACAGCATGGTCAATCAGATGCTCATGTCGCGCGCGGGTATGGAGGGCGTCAACCAGTCGACCCAGCGGCTCATGGCGAAGTTCTACAAGGCGATCGGCCTGCACCAGTACACGGAAGGCACCCGCATCGCCGCGGTCGATATGGGCCGGAAGTTCCTCGACACACTGGCGGGCGACCTGTCGTCGAAGGATGCACGCACCCGCAACCGGGCTGGCCGCTATCTGGCCGAGCTTGGCATCGCCGACGGCAAGGCATTCGCCGACTGGATGGCGAAGGGCGGCGCGACGATCGATGCTGTCCGCGCTGACAAGGATCCGATGGCGCAGGCATATGGCACAGCGCTGATGCGGTTCGTCAACCAGACGATCATGTCGCCGGATCGGTCGGTGAAGCCTGCCTATGCCAACCATCCCGTCGGCTCGCTGTTCTATTCGCTGATGTCGTTCTCGTTCGGCTTCAAGAAGAACGTCCTCGACCGCGCGTTCCGCACTGGCCGGGCCGCGCTGAAAGAGCGCGATCCGATGCTGCTGGCACCGGCTGCTGGCCTGGCGATCCTCGCGCTGTGGACCGATATCGTCGACAAGCAGGTGCGCGGCCGGCTGCGTGGCAACATGGATCGGTTCGAGAAAGAGGACGCGATCGATACGACGCTGCGGGTTCTTGACCGCTCGGGCATGACCGGGGTGCTCTCGCCGCTGGTGAATGCCGTCCAGGGCGTGCGGTACAATCGCGACCTGCCGACATCGCTCGCCGGGCCGATCATTGGCGACATCGCCGACAAGACGCAGAAGATCGCGGTCGATCCGATCGTGAAGAACAGCGCCAACACGAACACCACCGAGCGCGCCCAGGCTCTCGCGGTCTATGACGCGCTGATCGAGCCTGCACTGGATGCGACCGGCGCACGCTATCTGCGCGGTGCTGCGGCTACGGCAGGTATTCTAGCTACCGGAAATCGTGAAGGTGGGGTATTACCGGGCGACCGGGATGCGTTCGTTGATGCAGTTGCGGGGGAAAAGAAGAAATGAAGGGCTATCAGGAATGGCTGATTGACGACGCGGGCAACAAGCGCACGAACGTCAGCATTGAAGTCAGGGTGGCAAACTCGACGCCGGGTGCTGGAGCCAAGGCGACGATCTTTTCAAATGCGGCGGGCGCGGCGAAGGCCAACCCGTTCACGAACCTCGCCGACGGCAGCTATTCGTTCTTCGCCAATGACGGCCGATACGATGTCGTCTTGAACCCTGGCACGGTCGACCAGAAGATCATCGCTGCCGTCGAGGTGGTGGACGGGCTGGACCTGTCGCAGCGGGCCGTGCGGGTGCCGTCGGGCGAGGCTGTTGTGGCTGTCCCGCCGCTGGCCGAGCGCACCGGCGACGAGGACACCGTGTGGGCGTTCGACAAGGACACCGGCGCTGCAAAGGCACTCCCGGTCGGATCGTTCCCGCCCGGTCCTCAGGGGCCGCCGGGGACGAATAACACCGTTGCCACGCTCGAGGATCTGGCTGCGCTCGATACCGACCTGGTGTCGGCGATTGCAGCCGGGGCGACGTTCATCTGGAAGGCAGGGGATTATTCTGCGCTGGTCGATGGCGTCGATTATGTCGCGTCGGACGATTTGCCGGCGACGACCGGCGCGTGGGTTCGCATCGGACAGGAGGACCTGCGGAAGCTGGGCGAGTTTTCGGGCTCGACGATCCCGGATAATCAGACGCCGAAGCAGGCGATGCAGGCGCTGGAAACGGCGGTGGAAACCAAGGCGACGGCGGCGGTGGTTGGCGTGGGCGCTACGGCTTCCAATCTCGGCATGTTCGCCAGCGATCTGATCGATGACAACCAGACGGTCAAAGGCTCGTTGATTAGCCTTGCCGCAAATCTTCTGTCGTCCGCAGGTGCAGGCTTTATCGGTTATATCGGCCTGAGGCTGGGGTCCACATACCGCACCATCCTTGCCAAGCTTAACGATTGGGACACGGTAAAGGATTTCGGCGCGATTGGCGATGAGGTCGCCAACGATTTTGAAGCATTTAAGAGGGCAATCGCCGGGGTGCCTAGCGGCGCGGAGATATTTGTTCCGCCGGGTCGGTATTACATGTCGTCGGAAGCCGAAACGCTCCTGATCGACCGGGATATCAGTCTAGTTGGCGCGGGCGAAGGAGCCAGCGTGCTCATCTTTGAGCACGACACCGCCGGAACGGACGCAATAACGATCGGCAATACCGACGAGACCCGCGTCGGTATTCGCATCGAATATATCGGCATCCAGTTCAAGAATGGAAACACTCGGGACGTCATCAGGACCGAGTCTTTCATGTCCAAGTTTACCCTCAATCACTTGGATATCCGCAGCTACAATACCAGTTTCGCTTTCCGCGCATCCGGGGCTGCGATCCGCATTGGCGGTGTCGGAACGGTTGGCGGCTTGAATGACTGGCTGCTGATCCAGCACTGCTATCTGGCGCTTTGCACCAGGGGGATCATGATGGTGGGGCGCAACACCATCAATGCCCGCATCACGCAGAACACGACGGCGAGCATCACAGAAGAGAGCCTGTACTGGACCACTGGTGGCCAGTCGCAGATCGACAACAACACCTTCCAGTATAGCAATCTTGGCGCTGACGGCAGCCGCAAGTTCTACACTGTGCTGTTCGAGGGCGGCTCGCCGTCCGACGTAAACAACATTACTTTCGGCCCCGGCAATTCGTTCCAGGCCAATGGCGGCGCTGGCCTTGGCCCTGCGGTTGCCAAGACGTGGGAAATTCTGGTCAAGGATGCGACCTCCGTTAACATCGTCGGCAACCAGTTTGCTGGCGCGTCTGGATCGGTCAATTTTGGCGCGTTCCACGCAATCGAGTTCATCAACTCTAACGGGTGGGTCGAGAAGAACACCTGGGAGGGTTACAGCCGCACTGCAACGGGCGATACTGACCCCGGCCCCTGTCAGTATGACAGCAACTCGCGCGTATCCCATATTAACAACATCAACGGCGACTTTACGCTCGGCGCGCCTGATTTCACTACGGCGTCCTCGACGGCGGCTCTGGTCACTATTGCTTCAGGCACCCTGCGGCTTGAGCAAAAATCGACCATTCCGTTTTTTGAGGCCAACGCTGTTTCAGGCATCACCGATGTTAATTTTCTCCGCGTCGGCGGCTCGGGCAACCAGACGATTGGGAATATCGCGTCGGGACTTGCGCAGATGAGCGGCGGCTCTGCGACGGTTTCGCTTTCGTGGAGCACGCCAAGCATCAAGGTGTTTCCGGTTCTGGCTACGGGTTCAACCCCCGCTGAATATCTTGGTGTCGAGCCTTTCAACGGCAACTTCGTTGTGAAGTCGTCTAACGCTTCGAGTAGCAGCTATTTTTACTGGCTGGCGATTGGGCCGTGATGATGAACGCCACCACTCAAGCGGAGCGCCTGATGCGCATTGAAACCTTGCTAGAAACGCAGGCGGGTGAGGCATGACCAACACCACCGCCGAACGCTTGGCCCGGATCGAAACGCTTCTCGAGGCGGCTGTCATCCAGCGCGCCGAGGATCGCGCCGGCATGGCCCAGACGATCGACGGCATGGCGAAGGACATCAAGGCGATCCGCACCGACCTGGATGCGGACAAGGCTGCCCTGGCCGAGCTCACAAATCGCGGGCGCGGGTTGCTCATTGGCGTCAGTCTCGCGGCTGGGGCTCTCGGTGCATACGCGGAGAAACTGGCCGACAAGCTGTTCGGCTGAATGGAGGATATGATGGCGAACCTGTCGAAGCATTTCACCCTGGCCGAGTTCACGCGATCCCAGACCGCAACCCGCCACGGCATCAGCAACCGCCCGACACCGGCGCACCTCGAGGCGATGAAGCTGCTGTGCGAACGGGTGCTGGAGCCGGTGAGGGAGCATTTCGGTCGCCCGGTTCGCATCACGTCGGGCTATCGGTCGGCCGCGCTGAACCGGAAGATCGGCGGCTCGCAGACCAGCCAGCATTCGCGCGGCGAGGCGGCGGATTTCGAGATGCCGGGCATCGACAACCGCACCGTGGCGAAGTGGATCCGTGACAATCTGCGGTTCGATCAGCTCATTCTGGAGGGCGCCAAGCGCGGCGATCCGAATGCCGGGTGGATCCATGTCAGCTATCGGGCTGACCGAGCGCGCATGGACGTGCTGACGGCGACCTTCCCGGGTCCGAAGTACAGCCGGGGGATTTCGTGATGGGGCAGGATTGGTGGAAGGCCTTCTGGGGCAGGTTCCTCTCGCCGGCGACTGCGCGCTTCATCCTGTCGCTGGCGTCTCTCGCGCTGGTGGCGTGGGTGATGCACACGCTCGGCTATGTCGAGGTGCCGAAGGACAACCGGGACGCCTTCATGGTCGGCCTCGGCTATGTGATGGGCCTCGCGACGATGGCGTTCGGCTTCTATTTCGGCCAGTCGCAGAAGAACGAGCCCACCGCGACCGGCAAGCCCGGCGATCCCGTGCATGTGGAGAGCGACCGATGATACAGGGGAAAATTCTCGGGTATATTCTGCTCGGACTTGGTGCGCTGGGGGTGCTTGGCGTGATTTACACCCAGTCGCAGCGGATCGTGGCGCTGAAGGCCGATCTGCGCGCCGAGAAGGTGGCGCACGAAACGACACGGCAAAGCGTCACTGACCTGAAGGCCGCGCACGCTCGGTACATCGCCGACGGGCAGGCGCGCGAACAGGCAGCGGCTGACGCGCTCCAGGCTGCGATAGACGCCAGCCGCGGCATTACCGCCGACGCTGCCCGGCTGGCTGCCCGTGCGCCGTCTGGGAAGTGCAGCAGCGAGCATCTGAAGGGAATGGGGCTGTGATCCGCCGCGCTATCGCTCTGGCCATGCTGCTGGGCTGCACGGGCTGCGACAAGCCCGGCATCCGCGTCGAGACGGTTCCGGTCCCTGTCGCCGCCCGGTGCGTCGATCCGGCGAAGATCCCCGCCGAGCCTCCGCATGTGAATGACCAGCTGACCGGCGATGCCGACCGTGATGTGAACATCATCGGTTCGAGCGCGCTCCTGCTGCGCGCCTGGGGCAAACAGCTTCAGGCGATCGTCGCCGAGTGCGCGAAATAACACAGTGCTCCGAGGTTCACTCTGAACCCATGAACGTCGCGAGCTTGGGATTTCTTGGTGCAGCATCGCCGGAATACCGGCCCACATCGGCGGATTACCGCCAGTTGCGCCAAGGTCCGCTGCCTTGACATCGCAGGGGTCGGAAGTTCAATCCTTCCTACGCCCACCAGCCTTCCCCTCTCCTGATATCCAGCGATCCGTAACGGCAGCCGCAATGCGGCAAATTTCCGGTGGATTCGGGCGGAATTCTCTGGTCTTAATCGCGCGATGAATCTCGCTCAGACCCTCGCTTCGTTCGTCCGCGCCGACAATGGCTGGACCGTTTCCGTCGCTCCATGCTGGATGCAGGGCCGCACCTGCTATGGCGGCCTGTCCTCCGCGCTGGCGCATCATGCCGCGCGATTGACCGTGTCCGATGCGCCGCCGCTGCGCTCCGCCCAGGTGGCCTTTGTCGGGCCACTGGCGGGCGAGCTGACGATCTCGACCGACCTCTTGCGCCGTGGCCGCAACACCGCCTTTGTCGAGGTCAAGATCCGCAGCGCCGAGGGGCTGGGCTTTATCGGCACCTTCATCTTCATGTCGAAGCGCGAGAGCCGGATCGAGTTCGAGGGCGTGCACCGCCCCGACGTCGCGCCGCCCCCTGCGGAAGGCAAGACGCGAAGCGGCCCGCCCGAATTCTTCACGTCGCAGATGGAATATCCCGAAAAGCGGCTCGAGCTGGGCATGAACACGCCACGCCTCGCCAACTGGCACCGTTTTGCCGAGCGCGACGGGCTCGATCCGATGACCGAATTGCTCGCTATCGGCGATGGACTGCCGCCATCGGCCATGGGGCTGATGGACGTGGCAGGGCCGGTGAGCAGCATGAACTGGCAGGTTAACCTGCTCACCGACGCACCCGAGACCGAGAATGGCTGGTGGCTGCTCGAATCGGTCACACACCACGCGCATCATGGCGCGGCAAGCCAGTACATGACGGTATGGAACAGCAGGCTCGAACCGGTGATGACCGCAATGCAATCGGTCGCCCTGTTCGTCTGATCTGCCCTCGAATCAATAAGATAAAGGAGAGAGCCTCATGAAGACCCGCATTACCGAGCTGTTCGGCATCGAGCATCCGATCATCCAGGGCGGCATGCACTATGTCGGCTTTGCCGAACTGGCGGCCGCCGTGTCGAACGCGGGCGGGCTCGGCATCATCACCGGCCTCACGCAGAAGACGCCCGAGGATCTGGATGCCGAAATCAAGAAGTGCAAGGCGATGACCGACAAGCCGTTCGGCGTGAACCTGACCTTCCTCCCCGTGCTCACCGCGCCCGATTATCCCGGTTATGTCCGCGTCATCATCGAAAACGGCGTCAAGGCGGTGGAGACTGCAGGCAACAATCCGCAATCGGTGCTGCCCTATCTCAAGGAAGCGGGCGTCAAGGTGATCCACAAGTGCACCAGCGTGCGCCACGCGCTCAAGGCCCAGGCGATCGGCTGCGATGCGGTCTCGGTCGACGGCTTCGAATGCGGCGGGCATCCGGGCGAGGACGACGTGCCCAACATGATCCTGTTGCCCCGCGCCGCCGACGAGCTCGACATTCCCTTCGTCGCTTCGGGTGGCCAGGCCGATGCACGTTCGCTGGTGGCCTCGCTCGCCATGGGTGCCGATGGAATCAACATGGGCACCCGCTTCATCGCAACCAAGGAAGCGCCGGTGCACGAGAATGTGAAACAGGCGATCGTGGCCGCATCCGAGCTCGATACACGGCTGGTGATGCGCCCGCTGCGAAATACCGAGCGCGTGCTGACCAACGAGGCGGTGGAAAAGCTGCTGGTGATCGAAAAGGAAAAGGGCAAGGACCTTCAGTTCACTGACATCATCGAGCAGGTCGCGGGCGTCTACCCGCGGATCATGATGGAAGGCGACATGGATGCCGGTGCCTGGAGCTGCGGCATGGTCGCTGGCCTGATCCATGACATTCCCACCTGCAAGGAGCTGATCGACCGGATCATGACCGAGGCGGAGCAGATCATTCGCGGGCGACTCGAAGGCTTTCTCGCCGCCTGAGCTTCATCGCCCCCCGCGCCGCAAAGCCGGGGGACGATTTTCGCCTCGCGTTACTTGCAGGGAAATTTCTTCTTCATCAGGTCGTAGACCGCGACCCGGAACGGCTTTTTCTGCGCCGACGGAGGAAGGCTGCTGAGATATTGGCGCAGTTCCTCGCCGGTCATCTTGGGACGGTCGCTGGCCGGTGGGCAGCTATGCATCTTGCCGCCCGCCTTTTTCTGCCGGGTAATGTCGGCCACATACAGCTCGCGTACCCGGTCCGACTCTGCCCGCAAGGCGCGCACGTCGCTCGACAGCAAGGCAGCAGGTCCCATGCTTTCGGCCTTTTTCATTCCCGCCAGAAACTCGCCCACGGTCATTTCCGATGCCGCTCCGGTCGACAGCATCACCACCGCTGCAAGAATGCCCGCCTGAACGCCCCGCTTCATGCCCATGCTCCCTCCATGATCTCGCAGCCTGTCTATCATTGCCTGATGAACGGCAAATGACCTCATTTTTGCGCCGCAACGCAAGGATAACGCAAGGTCATGACCAGCGCAAAGGCGGTGGTGACGGGCATGTCGCGATTGGCTTCCGGGAAAGCCTGAAAGTCACCGATCAGATCGGGAATGGTAAGCTGTGCCTGGCCAGGCGGAGGGGGACAGCTGGGCACCGCTTCCCCCCGGCTGGCGCTTTCGGCCAGCGCGGCGCGATAGGCCTTGGCCGCATCCTGTATGGTCTGCCGTACCGCGTCCGCTTCGGGAGTCCCTACCCCGCCTGCTCCTTTCGCCATCAGGGCCTTTGCAGCAACAAGGAATTCACGCACGGTCTCGATCGGCATGGGGGTTGGTTGCGACAACGGCGCCGGTGCCTGAAGCGCCAGCGCCGTCATCAAGATCATACCGATACGCACACTATCGGCCCTGTCTGGCCCGCAAGGGAGCGATCAGGCGCCCTGCGGCTTGGGATCGTGGAACGGCCCCTTGCGCTTGCCGGCACGCGGGATCACTGCGCCGATGCCGGGAGCGACATCGGGCTTGACCTTGCTGCCATCGGACCGGTCGAGCTTGCCACTGTCGAGCAGTTCCTTGATCTCGTCGCCGCTCAGCGTCTCGTATTCAAGCAGCGCCTGCGCCAGCGTGTGGAGCTGGTCGACATGATCGCTCAGCACCTGCTTGGCGCGATCATAGCCCTGATCGACGACCTTACGGATTTCCGCATCGATCTTGCGCGCGGTCTCGTCGGACATCATCAGACGCTGGCTCTGGCCATAGCCGAGATAGCCTTCCGACTGTTCCTCGTACTGCAACGGGCCAAGCTCGTCCGACATGCCCCATTTGGTGACCATGTCGCGCGCCAGCTTGGTCGCGTACTGGATGTCACCGCTCGCGCCGGACGAAACCTTGTCATAGCCGAAAATCACTTCCTCGGCGACGCGGCCACCCATGGAGACGGCGAGGTTCGCGTACATCTTGTCACGGTGATAGCTGTACACGTCGCGCTCGGGCAGACGCATCACCATGCCCAGCGCGCGACCGCGCGGAATGATCGTCGCCTTGTGGATCGGGTCCGACGCGGGTTCGTGCACTGCAACGATGGCATGGCCGGCCTCGTGATAGGCGGTCATGCGCTTCTCGTCCTCGGTCATCACCATGGACTTGCGCTCGGCGCCCATCATGACCTTGTCCTTGGCCGCCTCGAACTCGCTCATCGCCACCAGACGCTTGCCCCGACGCGCGGCGAGCAGAGCGGCCTCGTTGACCAAATTGGCGAGGTCGGCGCCCGAGAAGCCGGGGGTACCACGGGCGATGACGCGCGCGTTGACATCGGGAGCCAGCGGCACCTTCTTCATGTGCACCTGCAGGATCTTCTCGCGGCCCTCGATATCGGGCACGGGCACAACGACCTGGCGGTCGAAACGGCCCGGACGCAGCAGCGCGGGGTCAAGCACATCGGGACGGTTGGTCGCCGCGATGATGATGATGCCCTCATTGGCCTCGAAACCGTCCATCTCGACCAGCAGCTGGTTCAGCGTCTGTTCGCGCTCGTCGTTTGAATTGCCGAGGCCCGATCCGCGATGGCGGCCGACGGCGTCGATTTCGTCGATGAACACGATGCACGGCGCGTTCTTCTTGGCCTGTTCGAACATGTCGCGCACGCGGCTCGCGCCGACGCCGACGAACATTTCAACAAAGTCAGAGCCCGAAATGGTGAAGAAGGGAACGCCCGCCTCACCCGCGATCGCGCGGGCGAGCAGCGTCTTGCCGGTACCGGGCGAGCCGACCAGCAGCGCACCCTTTGGAATCTGTCCGCCAAGCCGCGCGAACTTGCTCGGATCGCGCAGGAACTCGACGATTTCCTGCAGCTCCTCGCGCGCTTCGTCGATACCGGCGACATCGGCAAAGGTGACCTTGCCAGCCTTTTCCGTGAGCAGCTTGGCCTTGGACTTGCCGAAGCCCATCGCGCCGCTCGCCCCGCCGCCCTTCTGCACCTGGCGCAGAACGAAGAACGCGATGGCGATGATCAGGATGAAGGGAAGCGACTGGAACAGGATCGCGACCAGCAGGCTGGGCTGTTCAATCGCCTTGCCGCTATAGTCGACGCCCTTTTCCTCGAGCAGCGGGATCAGCGTCGGGTCGTTTTCGACGCGAACCGCAGAGAAGGCCTCGTCATTGACATAGGTGCCGGTCACGCGATCGGACGAGATCACGACATTCTTGACCTGGCCATCGGCCACGCGGTCGCGGAAAGTGGAATAGCTGATCGAACTGCCGCGATCGGCCGAGCCGCGCGTATCGATGAGCGACACGACCACGAGCAGGCCGATAATGACCCCTGCCCAGATGAGCATGTTCTTCATCCAGCCGTTCTGGTTCGAACCGGGATCCTGATCGTCGTTCATCTCAAAGCCTTTGCAGCCATAAACCATGATCAAGATAGGCAGCTAATCCTGAATGACAATATAATCTGCCCGCGCTTTGGCCTGCGATCGACATTATTCTGGCGCAGAACCCTTGGTCGAAGCGCCGCGTGGCGGAGCGGGCCGCAAATGCCAGCCCCGGCCGTCCGCCGCGGGCCCGCACAGGACGTCGCCTATCATCCCCTGCCCTCCGCCTGCCAGCGTATCGAGAAGCCGGTCGAGCGCGGGTCCGCGCATGTCGATATCGCTCTGGACCCGGCGCAGCGCGATCTGCAACAGACGCCGCAGCAATGCCGGCGGATAGCCGGTCTCCACCAGCCGGACCCCCTGACGGTCGGCCACCAGAACGCCGTCTGCTTCGCGCGCTGCGATCCAGTCGAGCGCTTCGCCTGCCTGTGCGAGCGCATGTGCCGATCGCACAGCCATTCGCGGGTCGATGCCCTCGAAGTCTTGCAGCGCGCGCCGCATCCTCACCCGGTCGAAATCGGCATTCGCGTTGCTGGGATCTTCGACAAAGCCAATGGCGTTGCGCTCGCAATGCGCGACCAGCTCGGTCTTGCGAAAGCCGAGCAGCGGACGCACGATCCGGCCGTTGCGCGCGCGCACCCCGGCCAGGCCGTCCACCCCGCTGCCGCGCGCAAGCCGCATCAGCATGGTTTCGAGCTGGTCGTCGGCATGGTGCGCAGTGACGATGAAGGCCGCGCCGATCGCATCGGCATGCGCAGCGAGCAATGCATAGCGCGCCGCGCGCGCCACCGATTGCAGGCTTCCCGTTATCGGCTGGTCGGGGCGGAGCACCGCGTGCGTCATGCCAGTCGAGGCGCAAAACCGCGCCACCATCTCCGCCTCGTCGGCACTTTCGGGGCGCAGACCATGGTCCACGGTCGCCGCGCTCACCGGGCCGAGCCAGCCGCGCCGGACCAGATCGGTCAGCGCCATGCTGTCGGGCCCGCCAGAGACGGCGAGCAGCAGATGCGCCTTGCTGTCGCCCGTCAGCGCGGTGAGGGCCGCGCTGACGCGATTCAGGTCCGCGTCACTTGCATCCGGCATTGCGGCGCCCGGCAGCGAGCCGGTCCGACAGACGTCCTGCCGCCACTTCGGGATAGACTTCGGCCAGCTCGGTAAAGGCGACACAGGCCTTGGGCTTTTCGTTGAGCTTGATCAGCGATTCGCCCAGGAAATAGAGGCTTTCAGGCGCGCGATCACCCTTGGGTTCCTTTTCGTAATTCTCGGCGAACATCTTGGCCGCAGCGCTCGGCTTGCCATCGTCGAGATAGGCCCGACCGAGCAGGTTGCGGGTGTAGCTCGACCGCTTGTGCTTGGGATGCTTTTCCAGCGCGAAACGCAGCTGCGCCTGCGCCTCGGGGAAGAACTTCGCCTCCCAGAGGCGATAGCCGTACAGATAGGCGTCCTCGCCCGCATCGGCGCTTTGCGGCTTCTCGATCTTGGCGACGGCGGCGACGCGTTCGGCGCTCGGGGCCGCAGCGGCAGCGCTCGCCGCCGCAGGCGTTGCAGGACGCGGCGTTGCGGCACCTGCTCCCGCAGCGACGGGAGCAGCCGTCGGTGCGGGTGCTGCGGAGGCGGCCGCAGCGGCGGCCTTGGCCTGCTCCTCAAGCTGCAGGAGCCGCTTTTCGAGCTGGCCGATCTTGAAGCCGTTCTCCTCGGTCTGAGCGGTCAGCCGGGTGATCTGGGTTTCCAGCGTGTCCACGCGCTGGAGCAGGTCGGTCAGCGGCGCGCTCGCCGAAACACCGCTGGGGGTCGGCGTGGCAGTCGGCGCTGCGATTTCGGGCTCGAAGAATCGATCCGAGGCCCCCGGAAAGACCTTGCGCTGCACCGCGCGCATTTCCGATTCCAGCTTCTTGACGCGCGGTTCCAGCGGAGCGGCCTGCGCCGCTGCGGGACTGGCCGTGGCGACCAGCGCCGCCATCACCGTGCCAGCGAGCATCCGGGCAGAAAGGCCGATCCGGCGCGGAATTACGGGTGATAGGCGGGCGGTGGTCATGTCAGGCTCCAGATCGAACGGATGTCAGGCACAAAAGGTCTATAGGGCGATCGCCGCTTTCGTCAAAGCCGCGCTAGCACGAATTTGGATGGCATGACGTCACTGAACGCCAGTTGACCGAAGCGCTGATGCAGCTCAGCCCTCGGTACTGGCGCTGCGGCTTTCCTGGCTGGCCGTCGCTGCCGGGACAGCCGGGCGTGCCATCAGCGCGGCAGCCGTCACAGGCACGTCCTTGACCGCAACTTCGGAAGTACCGAGCGGTGCCACCGTGCGCCCGCCCACGGTGATCTCGAACGCATCGGGGCGACCGGTCCAGACCTGAGGGTTCACCGCGTCGGCCGGCACCGTATATTGCTCGCCAAGCGCCATTTGCTTCTGCATCAGCTGCTTGCCCTCGCCATCATAGAACTTGATCCAGATATTGTCCTCGGTGGCGGTGAACACGACCTCTGCCTTGGGATCGACTGCAGGCGCGGATGGCGCCGTGCCGCCAGCCTTGCGCTTGGGAGGTGCGGCATCGCTCGCGGAGGCCGCATCGGCGGCCTGGGCAAGTTCCTCGACATTGGCCGCGGGGAACAGATAACTGCGCCAGATACCGAACCCGGCCAGCAGGATGACCGCGCCGGTCACCGCCGCAAGCAGCGCCAGCTTGGCCGACGGGACCTTGCTCGGCTCGTCGAGATCGAACTGGGTGACCTCGCGGGTCGGGACGTGTGACGCGCCACCAAGCGCTTCGCGTATCTGCTGGGCAATCTCTTCTTCGGGAAGTTCGACCGCGCGCGCATAGGCCTTGCCGAAGCCGATGGCATAGGTGCGGCCGGGCAGCGTCTCGAACTTGCCCGCCTCCATCGCTTCGAGATGGCGCATGGGGATGCGGGTGCGCGAGGCGATGTCGTTGAGTGTCAGGCTGCGCGCCACACGGGCAGAGGCCAGCCGCTCGCCCACATGCGCGGGCGGAAACAGATCCCCGGTGGTCGCGCCATCCTCGGATGACGCACCACCTGCGTTATAGGGCGTGTCAGACACGTTTGCGCTCCCGATCCGGGTCGTCCCGGTTATCCTGTTGGCTCCATTTCGGGAGAAACATGAACCAATCCCGAAGTCAACGAAATTGGCGGAATCTTAACCCATTCGGGCTTGAAAACAGTTGTAACGATTGTGTCGCAAATGGCTGACCGTAAAGGATTGCCTCAGCCGAGTTCCATCCCCTGTGCGATGGCCCAATCCTGCAGCACCTCCCGCATGTTGGCAGGCGGATAGGCCAGCATTTCATCCATCTTGGCCGTGGCGGTCTGCAGGTCGAGCGAGCGCACCATCGCCTTGATCGGACCGACAGCAGCCGGGGTGATCGACAGCCGGCGAATGCCGACCGCGAGCAGCGCAAGCGCTTCAAGCTGCCGCCCGCCCATCTCACCACAGACGGTCAGGTCGATATTATAGGGCTCGACCGCTTTGACGACCCTGCGGATGAAGCGCAGGATGGCCGGCGAAATCCAGTCATAGCGCTGCGCCAGCTTGGGATGCGCACGGTCCGCCGCGAGCAGGAACTGCGTAAGATCGTTGGTGCCGATCGAGAGGAAATCGATCTTTGGCCCCAATATATCGAGCGTTTCGGCCAGCGCAGGCACTTCCAGCATCGCCCCGAAGCGGATGCGATCAGGCAGCAGCTTCTTGCGCCCCTTGAGAAAGGCGAGCTGATCGTCGAACACCTGGCGCGCCGCGTCGAACTCCCAGGGTTCGGCGATCATGGGGAACATGACATTGAGCGTCTTGCCCGCCGCCGCCTCGATCAACGCGCGTGCCTGGACCTTGAGCAATCCGTCGCGCTCCAGAGCCACACGCACCGCGCGCCAGCCCATGGCAGGATTTTCCTCGCCCGGCCCGTCTTCGCGCAGATAGGGCAGCGACTTGTCGCCGCCGATATCGACGGTGCGGAACACGACCGGCTTTTCGCCCGCCGCATCGAGCACGTCGCGGTAGAGCCGCAGCTGGCGCTCCCGCTGCGGCAGCGTCGCGGACACGAGGAACTGGAACTCTGTGCGGAACAGCCCCACGCCATCGGCCCCGGTGACCGCGAGATGCGCGATGTCGTCGCGCAGACCTGCGTTGATCAGCACGTCGATCCGCGTTCCGTCGGTGGTGCGCGGCTCGACATCGCGCAGCGCGGCATAGGCGGCCTGTTTCTCGCGGCTGCGCAGGAACTTAGCCTCGAACGCCTCGATCACCTGCGGCGCGGGACGGATCAGCACCGAATTCTCGTTGGTGTCGATCAGCAGATGGTCGTCCTGCCGCACCTGGTGCAGGATGTTGCGCATCCGGCCCATCACCGGAATGCCCATCGCCCGCGCGACGATGGTGACATGGGCGGTCAGCGATCCTTCCTCCAGGATCACGCCCTTCAGCCTGCGCCGATCATATTCGAGCAGTTCCGCCGGCCCCAGATTGCGCGCGATCAGGATCGTATCCTGGCGCAGCCCCATCTGCGCCGCCGTGCCGATCTGGCCCGAGACGATCCGCAGCAGCCGGTTCGACAGGTCCTCCAGATCGTGCATCCGGTCGGCGAGCAGCGGGTCGTCGATCTGCCGCATCCGCATCCGCGTGCGCTGCTGAACGCGCTCGATCGCGGCCTCGGCGGTCAGGCCGCTGTCGATAGCCTCGTTGATCCGGCGCGACCAGCCTTCGTCATAGGCGAACATCTTGTAGGTCTCGAGCACCTCGTCATGCTCGCCGCCTTTGCCGAACTCGGCCTGGCTCGCCATCTTGTCGATCTGCTCGCGCATCTTGATGAAGGCGGAATAGACGCGCTGGCGCTCGGCCTCGACATCCTCGGCGACGACATGCTCGATGGTGATGCGCGGCTGGTGGAAGACCGCCTTGCCGCTGGCAAGCCCCGCGACGAGCGGGAAACCCATTTCACGCTGCGAATGGGTGCGTTCGGCGCCACCATCGAGCGCTGCCTGCGCATCGACCAGCCCGGCATTGGCGATCAGCTCGGACAGGACCATCGCCACGGTCTGCATCGCCTCGATCTCGACCTCGAGATAGCGGCGCGGCTCGACATGCTGGATGCACAGCACGCCCACCGCGCGCTCCATCCGCACGATCGGCACGCCGGCAAAGCTGTGGAACTTTTCCTCGCCGGTTTCGGGACGATATTGGAAGTCGGGGTGCGCGGTCGCCTCGGCGAGGTTCAGCGTCTCGACATTCTTGGCAATCGTGCCGGTCAGGCCCTGGCCCAGCGCCAGCTTGGTGACGTGCACCGCTTCCTGATTGAGGCCGCGCGTCGCGAATAGCTCGAGCACGCCCTCGCGCAGCAGATAGATCGAGCACACCTCGCTGTTGAGCGAATCCCCGATGATGTCGACTACCTGATTGAGCTTGGCCTGCGCGTTGGTGCGCGCGGCCATGACATCGTGAAGCCGGGTGAGAATGTTGCGGGCGGCGAGCGTGGCGTTGATCTGGGCTTCGGACATGCAAGGGGGTCTAGCACGCAGCGAGACGGCACGCCATCCGGGCTTCCATCCGATTTGGGGGATGATTGGACGATAGACAGCCTTGTTGACGCAGTGTAGCAACACAGCAATACACAACAATTCCGGGGGTCATCGTGCCTTTTCCATCGTCATTCGTTGCAGGCCTGACACGGGCCATGCCCATCGTCGCCGCGCTGGGCCTGGCAGCGGCGCCGCTTGCAGCGCAGGAATATCGCCCGAACTTCCGTCCCGACGCGCTGAAAGGGCCGCCAAAGGGCGCACCTAACGAGGTTCTCGTGCTCGGCACGCCGCATCTAGCCGGCCTGCCCGACCGCGACACAACCGCGGCACTCAACGCGTTGCTCACTCCCTTGCTTGATCGGCTCGCAGCGTGGCACCCCACGGCGATCGCGACCGAAAACCTGTCAGGCCTGCAATGCGACAGCCTGCGCCGCTATCCGCAGCGCTATGCCGAGACGGTGAAGACCTATTGCTTCGACCCGGCAGCAGCGGCCGCAGCGACCGGGCTGGATTTGCCAGCCGCCAATGCCGAGGCTGAGCGGCTGCTGGCGGACTGGCCGGCCGCGCCAACACCGGGCCAGCGGCGCCATCTTGCGGCGGTCTTTCTCGCGGCGGGAGAGCCGGGTTCGGCGATCGTCCAATGGCTGCGCCTGCCTCCCGAAGAACGCAGGGCGGGCGACGGTCTGACCGAGCCGCTGGTGCAATGGCTCGAGGGCCGGCTCATGCGAAAAGACGAAACCTGCCAGATCGCTGCTGCGCTGGCGGCAAGGCTAGGACTGGAGCGGCTGTGGAGCGTGGATGACCATTCAGCCGATACCCCAAGTCCCAGCGACCCGGCGGAAAACAAGGCCTTCGAACAGGCGATTACCACAGCCTGGGACAATCCTGCTTCCAAGGCTCGCCAGGACATGAGCGCCGCGCTCGAAGCCAGGTTGGATCAGCCCGACGGCCTGCTGAATCTCTACCGCACCTATAATGCTCCCGACGGCCCGATGCTGGTCTATCGGTCGGATTTCGGGGCAGCGCTGGCCGAACCCTCGCCGCAGGGCTTCGGCCGTCAGTATCTGGCCTATTGGGAAACGCGCAACCTGCGCATGGTGGCGAACATGCGCGATGTGCTGGGCCGCTATCCGGGAACCCGGATGCTCACCGTGGTGGGATTGTCCCACAAGGGCTATTACGAAGCCTATCTCGACCAGATGCACGATGTCCGACTGGTCGACCCGCTGAGCGTGCTGCGCTAGCGCGGCTGGCGGGAGCCCCCCTCGCCCGACGCGCGCTCTGCCCCCGGCCTATATCAGGCCTTGCAGGCGCGCCGGGCGGTTTTGCGGACGTCAGGCCCCCCGGCCGACATCCGCGGTGATCAGATCAGCCTGATCAATGCAGGCTGATTTCCTCCTTGATACGCAGTTTCTGCTTCTTGAGTTTGGCGATCAGCGCAGTGTCGGGTGCCGGCCTGCGCTCTTCGTCGTGGATCATCCGTTCGATACCAGCATGCTTGGCCTTGAGGGCTTCGGTATGGCTGTCGTTCAGCATGTATGTCTCCTTCGACTCGTTGCCTTCTCATCGTGGGGGCACAATCTAAACATAAAATTTCCGGCCTGTCTTTGCGGTTATGCACAGGCGCGCTTGCATTGCGGCGAAACATTCCATAACCGCGATAACCGGCAGGCCTCGCGCCTGCGCTATGGCGATTCCGCACCGTTTTCGGCGGCGGGCTGTGGTGGGGAAAGGGCGCGCGCGTGACAGAGGAAGAAGTCCGGCAGAAGCTGGCCTCATTGCGCATTGAACATCGCGATCTCGATCATGCCATCGTTGCGCTCAGCAACGGCGGCACTCCCGACATGCTGCAGCTTGCCCGGCTGAAGAAGCGCAAGCTGATGCTGCGCGACCAGATCGCCATTCTCGAAGACTATCTCATCCCCGACATCATCGCCTGAACCGGTTCGCGCGCGGCGAAGTGACTGTTCCGAGTTGACACACGGAGGTGTAACCGTGCGTTAACCAAGTCTTTGATCTGTGCAGGTCCTCGCAGATTTGGCAGACAAGCCAAATGGAAAGCATCCAATCCCCCTTCACGGCCAAGCTGGTCGAGTCGCTCTACGTCGAAGCGATGGTGCTCGCCGACGAGGCCCGCTCCTATTTCGAGCTCACCGTCGAGCAGCAGGGCGTCGCCGATCAGGACGAAATCCGCATCGACATGTCGTGCGAGTCGCTGCGCGTGACCACGCGGCTGATGCATTCGATCGCGTGGCTGCTCAACCAGAAGGCGTTTTTTGCGGGAGAGCTTTCCGAGCACCAGCTGCGCAGCCGCAGCCGCTCGCTGGGCAAATGCAGCAGCAGCGACCCGTTCGTCGTCGCCCGGCTGCCTGCCGAAGCACAGCGGCTGGTCTATGAGACCCAGCACCTTCTCGATCGCCTGGTGCGACTGGAACGATCGCTCGAAGCCGATCGGCTCGGGTTCGCGGAGATCCAGGCGATGCACCCGATGGTGCACCAGATGCAGGCACGGCTGGCGAGCGAACTCGCCTGACACACCCCAGCTCGCCCCCCCCGTATTTGACGGATTGCAATTCGCCCTCGCTTGTTTAATCGTACGATTAAACAGTCACCGGACGCGATCCGGTGGAAAGGAGAGCGATGCCGGGATTTCCCACGCGAGCGGAAGAGATCAGCCGCGAGTGGCTGCAGGCCACGCTCGATGCCAGCGATGCGCTGCACGGCGCGCAGATCACCTCGCTCGATATCGCGCCGATCGGCACCGGTCAGGTCGGCGATACCGTGCGGATCAACCTGGGCTATGATCGCCCTGCCCCGCACGCGCCGACATCCATTGCCGCGAAACTGCCCTCGCGCGATGCGACCAGCCGTGCAACGGCAGCGCATTTCCGGCTCTATCTGCGCGAAGTCAATTTCTACGCGCGCGTCGCCCCGCACATCCCGATGCGAGTTCCAAGGGTCTATGCCGCGCTGATCGACAAGGCGGGATGCGATTTCATCCTGCTGTTCGAGGATCTCGGCCCCGCCCGGGTGGGCAACCAGCTCCATTCGTGCACGCTGGCGGAGGCCGAGGCAGCGGTGCGCGAGGCGGCCTTGCTCCACGCGTCCACCGATGGCCTCCCGTTGCTCGACGAAGACTGGCTGTTGCCGGACCTTGCGGCGCGCGACTGGATCATCTCCGCCTATCCCGGGGCCCAGGCCATTTTTCGCGAGCGCTATGCCGGACAGATCGAGCCCGAATATCTCGATATCTGCGAACAGCTGGCCACGCATTGCGCCGCGTGGTTCCATTTCACCCCATCGACGCGCTGCATCACCCATGGCGACTACCGGCTCGACAACATGCTGTTCGACATCCGCGGGGGTGCCGAGCCGCTGGCGGTGGTCGATTGGCAGACGTGCGTAACCGGCGGCGGGACCAGTGATCTCGGCTATTTCCTGGGGACGGGGATCGGCACCGAACTGCGGCGTGCGCACGAAATGGACCTGATCGACCTGTACTGCGCCGAGATGACCCGGCTGGGCGTGCCGCGCCACCGCGCCGACATCTGGAACGAGTATCGCATCGGCGCGCTGACCGGCCTGTCCACCGCCGTGTTCAGCGCCGCCTTTGTCGAGCGCACCGAACGCGGCGATGCCAATTTCCTGTCGATGGCCCGAGGCGCCTGCAGCCTCGCGCTCGACCATGGCAGCATTCAGGCGTTGCTCGACCATGCAGAGAAACAAGCGGAGACAAGCACATGCTGACCAAAGGTGATGACTTTCCTCTGCACCAGACGGCCGAGCCGATTGCCTATTCAGGAACCGACCGCAACTTCTACGACCGCTATTTCTTCAACGGCTATAACCCCGATGGCAGCGGCTTTTTCGCGCTGGCCTTCGGTGTCTACCCGCACCTTGACATAGCCGACGCCAGTTTTTCCTGCATTCGCAATGGCGTGCAGCACAATCTTCATGCATCGCGAGAACTTGGGATGGAGCGGATGGACCTGGAGGTCGGCCCGATCCGGATCGAGGTGATCGAACCGCTCCGTGTGCTGCGCGTGCATGTCGATGGCGAAGGCATCAGGGCGGAACTGACCTTTACCGGTCGCGCCTTCCCGATCGAGGAACCGCGCTTCAACTTTCGCAACGGCCCGCGCACCTTCATGGACTATACGCGGATGACGCAGAATGGCCATTATGCCGGCTGGATCGAGGTCGATGGCGAGCGGATCGCGCTCGCACAGGGGTGCAGCGGTACCCGCGATCGAAGCTGGGGGGTGCGACCAGTAGGCGCCGCCGACATGCAGCCGCATTCGGCCAGCCGCCAGCCGTGCTTCTTCTGGCAATGGACCCCGGTCAATCTGGAGCGGCGCAGCCTGTTCTTCCATTTGAACGCGCATCGCAGTGGCACGCCATGGAACACTCGTGCCGCGATCGCCCCCGATGGCGCGGGACATGACGGCTTTGTCGAGACCCCCGCCGCGCGCATGACGACCCGTCATCATCCCGGCACCCGCTGGCCAGCGGGCGGCGAGCTCAGCATCGAAACCGATAGCGGGCCGCTGATGGTGACGTTCGAGCCGGTGCAGCGCTTCCAGATGCGTGGGCTTGGCTATACCTGCCCGCGCTGGGGCCATGGCCTCCACCATGGCGCGCTGGCGGTGGAGCGTGAGGAATTCGATCTCGCCGCGCTCGATCCGCTCGCCCCCGACATGGGCAACCTGCACGTGCAGATCCTCTGCCGCGTCACCACCAGCGACGGCGAGAGCGGCATGGGCACGTTCGAGCAGCTGGTGCTCGGCCCCTATGATCCCTGGGGGCTGACCGGCTATGTCGACACGCCGGTCAGCAGTTGAACATCACTTGCGATAAACGCGCACGTTCTTGCTGCGGTGATGCACCACCGGAGCATGGTGCGCGGGTGCGCCTTCGGTCACCACGACGGTCTCGTTGCAGTTGCAGCTACCTGGCGTGATCGTAATCGTGGTGACGATCGGCGGCGGATAATAGTAATAATAGCCCGGAGGCGGCGGCGGATAGCCACCCGGCTGGCCGGGTGCGACCGGCTGCTGCGCCAGCAGCCGCTTGCAACGCTCGCGATCCTCGGCCTTGTCGATCAGCATGCCTGCCAGCGCGCCCACGCCTGCACCGATCAGCGTACCGCCGGTACGATTGCCGCGGCCAGCAATGCGGTTGCCCGCCAGACCGCCGATGCCGGCACCGATCGCCGCACCGCCGAGTCCGTTGTCACGCCTGCAGATTTCCAAGAACGTCCGATCATCAAGCTGCGCATAGCCCGAGCCCGGCAGCGGCGGCGCGTAAGCAGGGCCGGCCACCGGCGGCGGCGGCGCATAGCGCGCATCATACCCTTCCGCGCGTTCGGCCGCGAGAAGCCGCTTGCAGCGCTCGCGATCTTCCGCCTTGTCAATTACCATTCCGGCGATCGCGCCGACGCCCGCGCCGATCAGCGTGCCGCCCGTGCGATTGCCTCGACCGGCGATGCGGTTGCCTGCCAAGCCGCCCACGGCAGCCCCGGCCGCTGCCCCGCCCAGGCCATTGTCACGGCGGCATGCCTCCAGAAACGCGCGCTCGTCCACCGGAGCATAGGCAGGTGGCGGGGGCGGCGGCAGATCGGGATCGAAGTCGACTCCCGCATCATCATCGGCCTGGCGGCTCCAGTGCGTACCCTGAACGACGTCATCATTGCCCAGCAACAGGCTCTTGTCATAATTATAGGGGTCGTAATCGGGCGAATAGGTCTGCTGCACCACGGTGGTGGTAGCGCCCGGCCCCGCCTGCCAGTTGACGCCCTGCACGCTGTCATAGACCCGGCCGTTGCGATCGGTCAGCACCGCATCGTCGTAATAGCGCGACCAGCCGAAACCCTGGGCTGGACGCGGCAGCCGGTAGCCCTGCCAGTTGGCGATATAATAGGTCGGCGCGATCCAGACGCGCGGAAGGATGAAGCCACGGAACGGACGGACATAGGCGGGCGCGCCCACCGGAAAACGCACGCCATAGCCGGGACGGACCACCGGGGTACCGTTGAGCGCACTCGACAGGTGAAGATCGACCGGGCCGGCACCAGCCTTTTTCCAGGGCGATTCGGCGGCTTGGGCCGAACTCGCCATCGCACTTGCAGTCATCAGGCTGGCAGCAAGGACGGCGTGACGCATCGAAGCAAAGGCGCGGCTCTTCATGGTTAACTCCCCTTGGGCAAACACCAGGTGATCCGCAGCAGCAGCGCGATCCTGGTCGCGCGGCCGCCCGGATTTGTTAAGCCTTTGTTAGCATTTGCACAGCGAGCGTACCATCGCGCGAATGTAAAACCGGCGCGCCGCCAGGCCGTTGTTTCAATATGGGGCAGACCGGGATGGCGGGGTTAAGCGCGGATCAGATGCGCCCTGCCAGACTGCGGGCCAGCCGCTCGATCCCGGCCTGATCATCAGCGTCAAACCGCTCCATGCGGGGGCTATCGAGGTCGATGACATGGGTAACCTTGCCCTCGTGGATCACGGGCACGACCAGCTCGGACTGGCTCGCCGCGTCGCAGGCGATATGCCCGGGAAAGGCGTGCACATCCTCGACGAGCTGGGTTGCGCCGCTGGCCGCGGCGGTGCCGCACACCCCGCTGCCCAGAGCGATGCGGATGCACGCAGGCTTGCCGACGAACGGGCCCAGCACCAGCTCGCCTTCGACCATGCGATAGAACCCGGCCCAGTTGAGATCGGGCAGGAATTGCCAGATCAGCGCCGCGACATTGGCCATATTCGCCACCCCGTCGGGCTCGCCATCGATCAGTGCCATGGCGGCAGAATGCAGGTCGTCATAAAGCTGCGCCTTGGGAGCGTTGGGATCAATATCGAATGCGTACATGTTCTTAGGTCCAGTTTGTGAGATTCAATCGAAGGAAACCCTGCCCCGGTTCTTCTTGATGGTGGAGCGGTTCTTCTTGCCTGCCAACCGCTCGGTCTTGCCGACCCGGTTGAGGCGTGACTTGGCGCGAACGGCGGGGAGGTCATGCGCTTCGGCGAGCAAGGCGGCAAGCCGTTCGCGCGCCTCGCGGCGGTTCGCCTCCTGCGTCCTGTGACTGCGCGCCTGGATGACGAGTTCGCCATCCTGGTTGATCCGGCTGCCCGCCAGCGCGCGCAACCGGCTGTACACCAGCGGCGGCAGGCCAAGCGCGAAGATGTTGACGTGCAACTGCACCGCCGTCGCCACCTTGTTGACATTCTGACCGCCAGGTCCGGAAGCGGTGATAAATCGCTCCGAAACAATGGCATGATCCGGAATATTGATATCAGCCATCAGCATTCGCCGGTTCGGCAAAACCCAGCTTGCGAAAACGGTCCGGCAGGGGAGCGTGCGCGACAATCGGCGGCTTGCCATCGCGCGGAACCGTCAGGTGGGCCGCGTGGAGCATCAAGCCGGCGGGATCGGCGCGACCATAGACCGGATCTCCGACGAGCGCATGACCCAGCCCATGCAGTGCATGCACACGGATCTGATGGGTACGGCCTGTCTCGGGCCGGAATTCGACCAGGGTCTTTCCACCCACCACCGCCACTTGCCGCCAGTGCGTCACGGCGCGCTTGCCTTGGGGAGAAGGGACGATCCGCCATCCATCCATAGCGCTGCTTGTCTTGGTCAGGGCAAGCTCGATCGTTCCGTGCTCCTGCGTCAGTGCCCCTGCGATCACCCCCCAATAGAGTTTGCTCACCAGCCCGCTCTCGAACGCGGCACCAAAGCGCTTCAGCGCCTTGGCATGCCGCGCCAGCAACAGACAGCCCGAGGTGTCCTGGTCGAGCCGGTGCACAGGTTGCGGTTCGCGCTGAAACCCGAACCGCAGCGCGGGAAGGAAATCCTCAAGGCTGCGCCCGCCCTTTCTCGGGCGACTGACCGGCAGGCCGGCGGGCTTGTCGATCACCAGCGCTTCGCCATCGCTGAAGGGCAACGTAGCTTGGGCACAGAAATCGGGAAAGACTGGCGGCATGGGTTCAGGCCGCTTCGACCAGCGCCATGCTCTGCGCGAACAGTTCGATCGCGCGCAGCCGGTCTTGCTGGTGGTAGGCGTTGCACGAGATCATGACCTCATCTGCGCCAAAGGCCTGGGCCAACGCCAGCACCTTGCTCCGCACCGCATCGGGCGTACCGAATGCGGCGATCCGCGCCTGCGCACCGATGATCATCGCCTCGCGCTCGGTAAAGCCCATGTCGCGGCTTTCCTCGGGCGATACTGCCGGCTGCGTCCCGCCGCCGAGAAGGCGCGCGATATTGAGAAAATAGTTCTTGCGCAGCAACTCGGCGCGCTCGGCATCGTCGCAGGCAAAGGCGGTGGTCGCAAGCATCACATAGGGCTCTGCCAACTGCGCGCTGGGCCGGAAATTGCGCCGATACAGATCGGTAAGCTCAGGGCTGGCCTGCGGGTTGATGAACAGCGCCAGCGCATAGGGCAGGCCTAGGGCACCCGCCAGCATCGCGCTGTCCGGGCTGGTGCCGAGAATCCAGACCGGGACATCGCCCGCCGGCTCGGGACTCAACGTTGGTTCGGTCAGGCTCCCGTGCATATAGCCAACCAGATCAGCGACTTGGCTCGGAAACTCGCGAAAGGATGGAGGGTGCGGGGCGGACAGGGCTGCGGCAACGCGCATCTCGCCGCCCGGCGCGCGGCCGACGCCGAGATCGATCCGGCCAGGATAGAGATTGCTCAGCACCGCAAACTGTTCGGCGACCTTATAGGCACTGTAATGCGGCAGCATGACGCCGCCCGATCCCAAGCGGATGCGCCGGGTATGCGCGCCCATCGCCGCGATCAGGATTTCGGGCGCGCTGCCGCACAGAAAGCGGCTGGCATGATGTTCGGACACCCACAGGCGGTGATAGCCCAGCCGGTCGGCCAGCCGCGCCGCCTCGAGCGTCGCCTTCAGGGCATCGCTGGCAGGGACGTCGGCAAAGCGCACCGACTGATCGAGAAGCGAGAAAAGCGTCATGCCCTCAAGAATAGGGCTTTCGGGGCGGGTCACAAGCCCAGCTGTCACCCGCCCCTGCGAAAACGATCAATCCTCGCGCACGTCCTGGGGTCGAACCCCGCCGCTATCGGACACTCCGCCGGGACCCCGCGGGCGAGAGCGTTCGATGATCTGGGGCGGGCGTTCCTGACGCTGCGGCCGCTCTGCCCGGGGCGGACGTTCGGCGCGCGCTGGCGGAGTGAAGCGCGGCTGAGCGCCCGGTTGCGGCTGGCGCATCTCGGGCCGCGCGCGACCTTCGCCCCTGCCCTGCCAATTGCCCCTGCCCTGGCGGTCACCACGCCCCCGCCAGTCGCGCCCCGCGCCCTGGGGCTGCCCCAGCTGATCCTGCTGGCGCTGCTGCCAGCGCTCCAGGCGCCGCTGGCGGTCTTCGGGGGTCAGCCCGCCCATCCGTTCGCGCTCGCCGCGCCGCGTGCGGGGGAATTCGGGATTGTCGGCCTGCCGTTCGCGCCGCCAGTCGCGGCGGTCGTCAAGCGTCTCGCGGCGGTCGCGCCGCCAATCGCGCCGGTCATCCCACCCTTCACCGCGCCGATCATCGCGGAACTCGCGCCGATCGGCCCGGCGCTGCTGGTAATATTGCCAGCGCTGCTGCCCCCAGTAGCGGCGATGCCTGTCCTGCATGGCGAAGCGGCGGCCGCCGGGGCGATCGTAGATCCAGGTGCCATAGCCGGGATAATAGAAATTGTCCCAATATCCCCCGCCAAAGCCGATCTGGCCGAAGCCATAGCCATAGTCGCAGCCATACCAGCTGTCCCAGGCGGAGAAGCCGTCGCAATAGGGATTGAAGCCGCCAGCATAGCCGCTGCCGACGCCCACCGATACGCCGCCATAGCCATCATAGCCGTCCAGCCCATAGACACAGCCCGAAAGCGAGGCCGCTCCGAGCGCCAGCGCAATCATCCGCGCCGCGCGGGCACGGGTTTTCTGCAAGTAGGAAACAGGGTTCAACGCATCATCCCCTAAGCCGCAAGCCAGGCGCGGCGGGCCGCCGGAGCGGGGCTCCGATTTTCCGTTCATACAAACCGCGAGTTGAATTAACGATGAATGGCATTTCGGATGCGACGGATCGCTTGCTAACATAGGTGTCAGTTGGTATTTAATGGATCGATTAAACCAGAGCAGAGGATTCCCCCATGGCCACCGTGATCGCTCCGCCGCGCGAGATGTTTCCCGACCACACCATCCAGCGTGACAGCGGCAATCCGCACTGGACGCGGATGCCGGGCCCCGGATCGCTCGACCATATTCCGGGCGAGGACGGCCTGCCGATCGTCGGCGTCACCTTCAAGATGCTGGCCGACCCCGAGAGATTCGGCAACGAAATGCGCGAGAAATATGGTCCGGTTTATCGCACCAATGCCTTCGGCCGACGCCAGGTCGCACTGTTCGGCGCCGATGCCAATGAGCTGGTGCTGTTCGATCGCGATAAGCTGTTCTCGTCCGAACAGGGCTGGGGACCGGTGCTGAACCTGCTGTTCCCGCGTGGACTGATGCTGATGGATTTCGACCATCACCGCGCCGATCGCCGCGCATTGTCGATCGCGTTCAAGCCCGGCCCGATGCGGCACTATTCGGAAAAGCTGAACGAGGGCATTGCCGCGCGCGTTGCCGAATGGGCAAACCGCGACATTCTGTTCTACAGTGAAATCAAGAAGTTGACGCTCGATCTTGCGGCGACCTCTTTCCTCGGCATTCCCTGGGGGCCCGAGGCGGACCGGATCAACAAGGCCTTTGTCGATATGGTCCAGGCGTCGATCGGCGTCGTGCGCCGTCCCCTGCCCTTCACCAAGATGGGGCGCGGCGTAGCGGGCCGGAAGTTCCTGGTCGATTATTTCACCCCCGAGGTGCAGAAGCGCCGCGAGCAGCAGGGTCCGGACATGTTCAGCCAGTTCTGCCGCGCCACCCGCGACGATGGCAGCCTGCTCACCACCGATGAGGTGGTCGATCACATGAACTTTCTGATGATGGCGGCGCACGACACCATCACCTCATCGGCCAGCTCGCTGATCTGGTTGCTCGCGCGCCACCCCGAATGGCAGGATCGCATCCGTGCCGAGCTGCTCGAACACGCGCCTGCGGGCACGCCGATGCCCTATGATTCGCTGCCCAATCTCGAGCTCACCGAAATGGCGTTCAAGGAAGCGCTGCGGATGATCCCGCCAGTGCCCTCGACCCCGCGCCGGGCGCTTCGCGATTTCGAATTCGGCGGTTATCGCATCCCGGCCGGAACCCCGGTCAGCATCAGCGCGGCCTTTACCCACAAGCAGGAAGAGCACTGGCCCGAACCGCACCGGTTCGATCCGATGCGCTTCACGGCAGAAGCGACGCGCAACCGGCACAAATATGCCTGGGTGCCGTTCGGCGGCGGCGCGCATATGTGCCTGGGGCTGCACTTTGCCTATATGCAGATCAAGGTGCTGCTGCACCACGTGCTCAGCCAGCACCGCATCGTCACCGAGCCCGGCTATGCTCCCGAATGGCAGGCCTGGCCGATCCCGCAGCCGCGCGATGGCCTTAAGGTCCGTTTCGAGCGGATCTGACGGCCCCAGCAGACAAAGTTGCTCGTCACCCCCGCGAAGGCGGGGGTCCCGCTTGCTGCACGGCTGCTTTGCCAAAGCGGGATTACCGCGTTCGCGGGAATGACGATAGAGAACGGGGGTTGCGCGGGGCAGCGCCTGCGCTAAACGCGCACGCAATCGCAACAGGAGACGCCCGAAATGCCGCAGCTTGTCCTTATCCGTCACGGCCAGTCGCAATGGAATCTGGAAAACCGCTTCACCGGCTGGTGGGATGTCGACGTGACCGAAAAGGGCGCGGAGGAAGCGCGCGCCGCCGGGCGGCTGATGCGCGACAAGGGCCTCGATTTCGACATCGCCTTCACCTCGCTGCAGACCCGCGCGATCAAGACGCTCAACCTGGCGCTGGAAGAGATGCAGCGGCTGTGGCTGCCGGTCGAGAAGGACTGGCGGCTGAACGAGCGCCATTATGGCGGGCTGACCGGGCTCGACAAGGCCGAGACTGCCGCCAAGCACGGCGACGAGCAGGTGCATATCTGGCGCCGCAGCTTCGACATTCCGCCGCCGCCGCTCGACGCCGGATCGGAATTCGACCTGTCGAAGGACCGCCGCTATGCCGGGATCGCCATCCCCAATACCGAGAGCCTGAAGGATACGATCGCACGCGTGCTGCCCTATTGGGAAAGCCGCATCGCGCCCGAGCTCAAGGCGGGCAAGCGCGTGATCATCTCGGCGCACGGCAATTCGCTGCGCGCGCTGGTCAAGCACCTGTCGGGCATTGCCGACGATGCGATCACGGGTCTTGAAATCCCGACCGGCCAGCCGATTGTCTATCAGCTCGACGACAATCTGGCCGAGGTCGAGCGCTATTATCTCAGCGAGCGCTGAGGCGCACGGTCAGGCGAAATGCGCGTCATAATGGTCGATCTCGGCCAGCAGATGCGCTTTCGCCGCCTCGTCGAGGAATGACCCGCTGAAGCTGTTCGCCGCGAGCGTGCGCAGCTCGGCGCGGTCGAGATCGAGCGCTGAGGCGATCGCGCGGTAATTGGCGTTCACATAGCCGCCGAAATAGGCAGGATCGTCCGAATTGACAGTCGCACGGATGCCGGAGTCCAGCATGCGCTTGACCGGGCTCTGGGCGATCTCGTCGATCACGCACAGTTTCAAGTTCGACAGCGGGCAGACGGTAAGCGTCATGCCCTCGCCCGCGATGCGCTTCACCAGCGCCTCGTCCTCCAGCGCCCGGTTGCCATGGTCGATCCGGTCGACATTCAGGATGTCGAGCGCCTCTTGGACATATTCGGGCGGGCCTTCCTCGCCGGCATGTGCAACGACCTTGAGTCCCAGCGAGCGCGCGCGGGCGAAGACGTTGCGGAATTTTGACGGCGGATGGCCAACTTCGGAGGAATCGAGCCCCACCCCGGCGATCTTGTCGAGATAGGGGATCGCCTCGTCGAGCGTCGCCTCAGCGCTCGCCTCGTCGAGATGGCGCAGGAAGCATAGGATGAGGCGCGAGCTAATCCCCCATTGCTTCTCGCCATCGGCCAGAGCGTCAGAAATGCCGGTGATAACGTCAGCGAACGGCACGCCGCGCTCGGTGTGGCCCTGCGGGTCGAAGAAGATCTCGACATGGCGGACATGGTCGGCATGCGCGCGCTCGAGATAGGCCCAGGTCAGGTCGTAGAAATCCTGCTGCTTGAGCAGCACGCCCATCCCTTGATAATAGATGTCCAGAAAATCCTGCAAGTTACTGAAATTATAGGCCTGTCGAATCTCCTCGACGCTTGCGAAGGGAATAGCGACGCCGTTGCGCTGCGCCAGATCGAACAGCATCTCGGGCTCGAGCGAGCCTTCGATATGCAGGTGGAGTTCGGCCTTGGGGAGGCCAGCGATATAGGCGTCGCGCTGATCGGGTGTCATGGGATGAGGTTATGCCAAGGGCGGCCGGAGGACGCAATTCCCGTCACCGCTTTTAGTCACCCCCGCGCACGCGGGGGTCCCGCTTTTCTCACCAGCAAGGAAGCGGGATTCCCGCGTTCGCGGGAATGACGATTGGATGTGTGCCGTTCTATTCGCCCAGGATGATCCCCGCCCCCGGCTTGTGCGCACGAATCTCGTCCACGCTCAGCCCCACGATCTCATGCGGAAAAACCAGCCATTGCTCGGTCTCGTGCACGTAATAATCGGGGGTCATGTCGGTCTGGTTGCGCGAGGGCTTGTAATAGACGGTCGCGATCCGCCAGTCGTGCGGCATGTTGTAGCGGCACTTGGCGGCAAGTTCATGGATGAAAGCCTGGATCGACTTGCCGCTGTCGAACACGTCATCGACCACCAGCAGCCGGTCCTCGGGGCTCAGCGTGTCGATCAGATAGCCCAGTGCGTAAACGCGCACGTCCTTGCTCTGCTGGTCGATGCCGTAATAGCTTGCGGTTCGGATCGCGATATGGTCGGCATCGACGCCATGATATTCGAGCAGTTCCTGTACCGCGATGCCCACCGGGGCTCCACCGCGCCAGATACCGACGATATGCGTGGGCTGGTAACCGCTCTCGATCACCTGCATCGCCAGCCGATAGCTGTCCTCGAGCAGGGAATTCGCGCTGATATAGTGTTTCTGGGTGGTCATGAATGCGGGCCCCGGTCGCGAGATGCGTCCCGCCTTCATGCCAGCCGATCGGCGCGGGTCAAGCCCTGCCGGCGCGGGTGATGACCACCGCGGAAATGGCCAGCAGCAGAATGGCTCCGGCCTCGAACAGGATCTTGTCGGGCGACATGTCCTTGCCCTGGAGAACGATCAGCCGCGCGAGCGCGGTGATGGCGATGAAGATCGGATAGACGAAGGGCGATCCGCGCCCGGTATAGAAGACCGCGATCATGCCGATTACCTCGGTATAGAGGAACATCAGCAAGATATCGGCGAGCGAAATGGTGCGCGCCGCGATGATGCCACCGACCTCGATCCCTGCCGCCGCCATGGTCATCAGCGCGATCAGCACTAACAGCAGATGCTCGATCAGGTGAAAGCCGCGCACCGCCATCGTATCGTCGCCGAGGCGCGGGCTGGGAGCGTCGGGGCCAGGAGGGTCGGCCGGTTCCGTCATGCCGCAGCATAACATGCGCGCGGCCAGGCGTCAGGCGTTAATCCACCACCGGATGGCATAGGCGACCGTCCCGACCACTCCGACCGAGATCAGCCAAAGCGCAGCCATCCATCCGAGCTTCTGGCTGAGCGGGCGGGCATCGCCGCGGTCGGGATCATCGGTATCGGGCAGCATCAGTGATAGCCCTCGTCCCCCACCTTGCCGCGGAACACCCAATAGGCCCAGGCGGTATAGCCAATGATCAGCGGCACGATGAACAAGGTGCCGACCAGCATGAACGCCTGGCTGCTCGGATGTGTCGCGGCGTCCCAGATCGTCACCTCGTCGGGCACGACATAGGGGAACATGCTGATACCCAGCCCGATCATACCGAGCAGGAACAGCCCCAAAGTCAGCAGGAACGGCGCGTAGTCGTGCCGCAGCCGCAGCGACCGGAACAGCAGGAAAGCGATGACCGCGACGAGCAGCGGCACCTGCGCCGAGAACAGCACGCTGGGGAAGGTAAACCAGCGCGCGAAATATTCCGCTTCGAGAAACGGGGTGTAGAGGCTGACCGCGCCGAGTGCGATGAGGGTCGCGGGGAACAGCTTCCAGCTCATCCGAAAGGCATGGTCCTGCACCGGGCCCTCGGTCTTCATGATCAGCCAGGTCGAGCCAAGCAGGCCATAGCCGATTACCGTGCCGATGCCGGTCAGCACCGAATAGGCGCTCAGCCAGTCGAGCCAGCCGCCCGCATAGGCGCGCCCCTCGACCTCGACCCCCTGGAGCAGCGCGCCCAGCGTCACCCCTTGCGCAAAGGCGGCTACGAACGAACCGGCGGTAAAGGCGAAATCCCAGAAAGGCTGGTGATTGGGGTCGCGCCAGCGGCCCTCGAACGCCACGCCGCGCAGCACCAGGCCGAGCAGCATCGCGATGATCGGCGGATAGATCGCGGGCAGGATGATCGCATAGGCGAGCGGAAAGGCGGCGAGCAGCCCTCCCCCGCCCAGCACCAGCCAGGTCTCGTTGCCATCCCAGACGGGCGCGACCGAGTTCATCGCCTTGTCGCGCTCCGCCCCGCGCCCCAGCGCCGGAAAGATGATGCCGATGCCGAGATCGAACCCGTCCATCACCACATAGGCGAACACGGCAAAGGCGATGATGAACGCCCAGATGATGGTGAGGTCGATGGTCATGCGCCCTCCTCCATCATCGTGCCGCTGCGGCCGCGCTGTGTGCTGTCGGCCGCTGCAGGCGTGATGCCTGCGCTGCGCAGCGGGCCCGATGCTGCGGCTTCCTCATGCCCGGTGGCGGGCTTGCTCATGAGCTTCAGGATATAGGCGGTCCCGGCGCCGAACATGACGAAATAGGTCAGGATGAACGCGACCAGCGAGGCCCCGACCGCCGGGGCCGCGAGCGGCGAGACGCTGTCTGCCGTGGTGAGCAGGCCGTACACGGTATAGGGCTGACGGCCGACTTCGGTCGTGATCCATCCTGCGATGACCGCGACGAAGCCCGATGGTCCCATGACGATCGCGGCGCGGTGCAGCCACGGCCAGTCATAAAGCCTTCCGCGCACCCGCGCGAGCAGGCTGAACAATCCGATGCCGAGCATCGCAAAGCCGATGCCGACCATCACGCGAAACGACCAGAAGACCATGCCGACCGGGGGCCGCTCGGCTTCGGGCACGGTATCGAGCCCATTGAGCGGCGCATTCAGGTCATGCTTGAGGATCAGCGACGAGGCCTTGGGAATTTCGATAGCATAATCAACGCGCTGTTCCGCACTGTTGGGGATGCCGAACAGGATCAGCGGCGCGCCATCGGGATGGCTCTGATAATGGCCCTCCATTGCCATGACCTTGGCCGGCTGATGCTCGAGCGTGTTGAGCCCGTGCATGTCGCCCGCGAAGATCTGTAAGGGGGCGACCAAAGCGGCCATCCACATCGCCATCGAGAACATCCGCCGCGCGCGATGATCGGCCTTGTTCTTGAGCAGGTGATAGGCCCCGACCGCGCCGACGACGAACGCGGTGGTCAGGTACGCCGCCATCACCGTATGGACGAGCCGATAGGGGAAGCTGGGGTTGAAGATGATCGCCAGCCAGCTGTCACCCGGCACGAACTGGCCATTGGAAGCGATTTCGTAGCCCGTCGGAGTCTGCATCCAGCTGTTGACGCTCAATATCCAGAAGGCGGAGATGAAGGTGCCAACCGCGACCATCAGCGTCGCGGTAAAATGCAGCTTGCGGCCCACCTTGTCCATGCCGAACAGCATGACGCCGAGGAACCCGGCCTCGAGGAAGAAGGCGGTGAGCACTTCATAGGCCATCAGCGGGCCGATGACCGGGCCGGTCTTGTCCGAGAATACCGACCAGTTGGTGCCGAACTGGTAGGACATGACGATGCCCGAGACGACGCCCATGGCAAAGGCGATCGCAAAGATCTTGCGCCAGTATTTGAACAGGTCGAGATAGGTGCTGTCGTTCGTCTTCAGCCACAGCCCCTCGAGCACCGCGAGATAGCTCGCGAGCCCGATCGAGAAGGCCGGGAAGATGAAGTGAAAGCTCACCGTGAAGGCGAACTGGATCCGCGCGAGCAATAGCGCGTCAAAACCGTCGAACATCGGCGCGATCTCCCGTCTCGCTCCGCCGCCGAACCTGTGGCGGGGCTAGCCGACCAAAGACTGGCCGGTCCCTGTCACATGCCTATGACAGGGGGTAGGATGCCACAATGCGACAGATTGTCCAAGCGCACGCCGGCGCGCCGGCTCAGGCTTTCAGATATTTGCTGAAATGCGCGAGCGTCCGCTCCCAGGCAAGCTTCGCCGCCGCCTCGTCGTAACGCGGGGTAGTGTCGTTGTGGAAGCCATGGCTGGTGCCGGGATAGAAATGCGCCTCATAGGTCTTGCCGTTGGCCTTGAGCGCCGCCTCGCATTCGGGCCATGTCGCATTCACCCGCTCGTCATTCTCGGCAAAGTGGATCAGCAGCGGTGCCTTGATCGCCGGCACCTCCTCGGGCTTGGCCTGGCGTCCGTAGAACGGCGCGGCCGCTGCGAGATCGGGATAGGCCACGGCCAGCGCATGGCAGACGCCGCCACCATAACAGAAACCCGTGACGCCGACCTTGCCCGAGCTCTGCTTGTGATCGCGGAGATATTCGAACCCGGCGAAGAAATCCTCCATCAGCTTGGCGGGATCGAGCGAGGCCTGCATCGTGCGGCCCTGGTCGTCGGTGCCGGGATAGCCGCCGAGTGACGTCAAGCCGTCGGGACCAAGCGCCAGATAGCCCGCCTTGGCAAGGCGGCGCACGACATCCTCGATATAGGGGTTGAGACCACGATTTTCGTGCACCACAAGCACCGCAGGCAGCTTACCCTTGGCCTTCGCAGGCCAGGCCATCAGCCCCTTGACCGTGCCATGGCCTTCGGGGCTCTTGTACTCCACACGCTCGGTGCGGATCGCCGGATCGTCGGGCGATACCTGCTGCGCCAGTGCATAATCGGGGCTGAGCTGGCTCAGGATCATCGCACCCGTCACGCCCGCTGCCGCATAGCGCCCGGCCTGGCGAATGAATTCGCGCTTGCTCAGCTTGCCGTGCACATAGCCGTCGAAAATCTCGAGGATATGCGGGTCGAAATCGCTGGCGCGCATCCGGCGGGGGGTGATGGTCTCGGTCATCGATGATCCTCTCTTGATCAGGCGGTCGGCAGGTCGCCAAAAGCTGCAAGCGCGGCCCGGGCGATTTGTTCCCCCCATTCCTGCACGAAATGGCCGCCATCGGGAATGATCATCGGTTCGGGGCAGCCGCGAATGATCGCGCGCAGCCGCGCCATCGGCTCCACTCCCAGCACCGGGTCCGCGGCGCCGACCGCCATGAAGCTCTCGCCCGACCATCGCTCGGACCAGAAGCGCGCCGCCGCTTTGCCATGTTCGACCCCGGGCATATCGGGCGACACGGGTACCAGCGCGGGAAAGACCTGCGCCCCGGCCTTGTATTCCGGCCCCGGATAGGGCGCGTCATAGGCGGCGATCTCCTGCTCGGTCAGATGCGGCGTGCCGCGCGCGATGATCCGCCCGACGGGCAGATCGGGCGTCGACAGCGCGTAATTCTTCCAGGCATCGAAACCCGGACCGGGGCTTGTCCCCTGGCCGATCCCCGTGTTCATCACGATCAGCCGCGCAAGGCGCGCCGCGAAACCGGCGTCGGCCGGCAGCGTCAGCCCGAGCAGCCCACCCCAGTCCTGTACCACCAGCGTAATGTTCCGCAGGTCCAGCCGCTCGACCAGCCGCAACAGATGGTTGCGGTGAAAGTCGAAACTGTAATCCTGCTGCCTCACCGGCTTGTCCGAACGGCCGAAGCCATACAGGTCCGGCGCGACCACCCTCGCCCCGCTTTCGAGAAACACCGGGATCATACGGCGGTAGAGGAACGACCAGCTCGGTTCGCCATGCAAGCAGAGGAAAACGCGGTTGGCATCGGCAGGCCCGGTGTCGATCCAGGCGGCGCGCAGGCCCTCATAACCGGGCAGATCATCGGCATAATGCACGGGATAGTCGAAGTCCGGCACGGCGGCGAACGCCTCGTCCGGGGTACGCAATGCCTCGATGGTCATGATCGCCTCTCCTTCTGCCTGGCTTTACGCTTTGTTTCGTTCCCTGACATCGCCGCGTTACGGAGGTACGCCGACCCCGCTAGACCAAGGGGAATCCCGCCCAGACCGATCGGTCCATCCACGAAAAAACCCCGAAAACCGGGCTATCCTCGATCGACCATGGTGCAGAGCATATCCGTGACCAGTGTGACCGGCGCCGCATCGTGGCGGCTGCGGGCGAGCACCAAGGCCCCTTCCTGCGCAGCGATGATCGTCGCGGCCATGTCGCGCGCCCGCGCCACCGCGACGCCTTCGGCCATCAACCAGCGCGCCAGCCGCATCTCGATCCGCTGGTAGGCGATGCGCACCGCCTCGCTGAGCGGGCCATTGGCCCCGCCCTGTTCCTGACCGATCACCGCGAGCAGCGAGCCATCGAGCCAGTCGGTCCGCTGCAGCCAGGCTGCCGTTACCTCGGCCAGCCGACGCAAAAAACCAATCATATCAAGGCCGCTGCCCGACAGCCGGTCGATCGCGGCAAGCGAGGATTCCGCGATCCGGGTAACACAGGCCTCGGCCAGTTCGGGCTTTCCGCCCGGGAAATGATGGTAGAGCGAACCCTTGGGCGTTTCCGACAGCGCCAGGATCTCCGCGAGACCGATCGCATGATAGCCGCGCTGCTGGAAAAGACGGGTCGCGACGCTGATCAGCCGCTGACGGGTGGGATGCATGTCGGATGCCCCGTCGGCAGGGCCGGAAAGGGCGGCGGGATCGAGCAAAAAAGCCAGCATAGACCGACCAGTCTAGCGGCGGCCCGTCCGCTGTCAAGCGGAGGCCGTTTTGGCGCTCGTTTAGCAGTCCAAAGGCCCGGTTCGAGCGCCCAAAACCTCCCGAAACGCGTGCATATTCCGTCAACCTTTGCTCCTGCCGCGTTAACCTTTCGATAATCTGTTGGCGACCTGTGGTTACGAACCGGTAAGCCCAGGTTAAAATCAGAATAATGGGGCGACCGGTCCATGACCGCCGGAATGGGCAATCAGGGACACATCCAATAGAGGCTCTAGAACGAAACCCAAGGATTGAGCGCAAGGCTCTGCTTTTACGTACATATTTTCAGGCCGCCGAAGAGTTAACAAAAGATAAACCCGGCCATTCCATCTGTTAACCTAGGTTTCCAGATCCTTGACGCGTTTGGCTGGACCGAGCGTTCCGGCGACAGCGGGTCGCAAACCGGATTTTCTGGTCCGCCTGGTCCATTAACCTTTTGTCCATCGACCGGACGGTCCATTTGCCCGCTTTCCGGGTCCAAAATGGGCTCTGCAGACACCCGACACCCCCTTCACGAGACCGGAATCGGTCCTTGAAACGTCCATTTCGGCAGGTCGGGCTGGACCGTCCGGTTTGCCGCCCGACCGGACGGTCTCCGGAGAGCGCCGCAATTGGACCGGCTGGTCCACCGGCCGTTTGCCTCGGTCGCCACCGCCAATCGGCCCGACGTCGCAGCCAGCCCCCCCACCCGTTCGGCCATTGCAGCGGGCTGTCAGCATGATACACCCGAGAACAGGACCCGGGGGCACCGACAGGGTCCACCACCAGGGGGGCACAGCATGACGCAATCCGATCGCCACATAACGCTCGATGCCATTCGCGGGTTTGCGGTGATGGGCATCCTGCTGCTCAACATCGTCGGCTTCTCGATGCCCGACGCGGCCTACGTGAACCCGGCAGCCTGGGGTGGCACCGATCCGCTCAATGCGGGGGTCTGGGCGGTCAATTTCGTGCTATTCGACGGCAAGATGCGCGGACTGTTCAGCGTCCTGTTCGGCGCGAGCATGCTGCTGGTGATGCAGCGCGCCGAGGCTGCAGGGCAGAACCCGCGCAGCGTCCACCTCAACCGCATGGCCTGGCTGTTCGTGATCGGCACCGCGCATTTCATCCTGCTCTGGTGGGGCGACATCCTGGTGCCCTATGCGATTTGCGGCACGCTCGCGCTGTTCTTCGTCAACAAGGACGTGAAACAGCTGCTGCGCTGGGCCATCATCCTCTACGTGCTCTATTTTCTGCTGAGCTTGGTGATGGCTGGCGGCGGCTGGGCGCAGGCGATGCGGGCAGCCGCACCGGGTGCGGATGCCGAACTGGTCAAGGCCTCGCAAGAGATGCTGGCAAGCTTCGGCAAGCCCGGCACCGAGCAGATCGCCGAGAGCCTGGACATCTATCGCAGCGGCTGGCTGACCATATTCCACCAGCATCTCGAATTGTTTCCGGACTCGCTGGTCAGCACGCTCCTCATCTTCACGATGGATACGCTGGCCATGATGCTGCTCGGGATGGCGATGCTCAAGAGCGGCTTCATCCTGGGTCTCTGGCTGCCCGAGCTCTACAAGAAGATCGCCTTGCGCGCGTTTGCCATCGGCATCCCGCCGATGATCGCGCTCGCCGTCTGGGTGATGCTCAGCGGCTATGATACCGTCATCACCTTTGCCGCTTTCTTCAGCCTCTCCTTCCCTTTCCGCGTCGTGATGACCGTGGGATGGGCCGCAGGCCTGCTCTGGCTGGTGGTGACGCACCGTGACAGTCCGTTGATCGCCCGTATCGCGGCTGCAGGGCGCGCGGCGTTCAGCAACTATCTCGGCACCAGCGTGGTGATGACCTTCATCTTCTATGGCTGGGGTCTTGGCCTTTTCGGCCGGATCGACCGCGCGACGGCGATGCTGTTCGTCTTCGCCGCCTGGGGAATCATGCTGACCTGGTCCAAGCCCTGGCTGGAGCGCTACCGCTTCGGCCCGGCCGAATGGCTGTGGCGCTCGCTCGCGCGCCGCAAGCTCCAGCCGATGCGTTTGCGATAGAATCGCAAAAAGACTGTTGCGATGCGTTCTCAATATCGCTATCTCGGCGACCACAGGAGAGACGCATGGTTGTTTGCATCTGCAATGCGATTCGGGAACAGGATCTGAAGGACGCTCTGCGCGATGGCGCAGCCCGCCCGGCAGAGGTTTACGCCCGGCTCGGTCGGCGTCCCAAATGCGGCCAGTGCCTGTCGTTTGCGCAAAGCATTATCAGCCGGGAAACTGCGACCGCCTAGCAATAGCCCGCCAAAATCCGTTTGAAATTCAAGTATTTCCCGCGCTGCAGCGGCTTCCCTTCCGTAAATAATGGCGCTATTGTGCGCTCCTGAAATCATCGCACCTGCATGGCCCGGGACGAGCCAGCAGGTTACAGGAGCATCATCATGAAGGGCGACCCCAAGGTCATCGAATTTCTCAACGACGCGCTCAAGAACGAGCTGACGGCGATCAACCAGTATTTCCTGCATTCGAAGATGCTGGCCAACTGGGGCATCAACAAGCTCGCCAAATACGAGTATGAGGAATCGATCGACGAGATGAAGCACGCCGACAAGCTGGCGGACCGCATCCTGTTCCTCGATGGCCTGCCCAATTTCCAGCTGCTCGGCCGCCTCAAGATCGGTGAGACGGTGGAAGAAATCCTGAAGGCCGACCTCGCGCTCGAGAACGAGGCGATCCCGCTGCTCAAGGAAGGCATCGCCTATTGCGAGAGCGTCCGTGATTACGGCACGCGCGACCTGCTCGCCTATATCCTCAAGAGCGAGGAAGAGCATGTCGACACGATCGAGGCGCAGTTCGACCTGATCGAACGCATGGGCATCCACAATTACATCCAGCTTCAGTCGAGCCCGGTCGAGGATTGATTGGACAAAGGCCGGGGCGGACGTAAACCCTCCCCGGCCCTTTGCAGCGGTGGCGGACAATTACTGGATTGCAGCAATTTCCTTCACCATTTCGCTCGCCATCTGGTTGCGGTGGACGGCCGCGCTGCGGTTGACGGGGATCTTGTAGAGTGCCTTAAGCATTGCGCGATCGAGATCGCTCATTCCTGACGGCCTGTCCTGCGGATCCGCCTGAAACAGGGAGACGATGCTGCTGGCGTCCGGCGATGCATCGAGGCGCGTTCGTGACAGGATCCCGAACGCGAGGTAGTCGCTGAGCGCATCGAACGAGACATTCGACACGCGCGGCACATCGACCAGAACGGTGACGCCCTTGATGCTCAGTTGGGCAGGACTGTTGAGACGGCTGAGTGCACCCTCGTTGATCACGGGCAGATCCAGCAGCGCAGCCGGATTCTGCCCAAGAGCCGGTGCGTTCTGGGTGAGCCCGCGCCCACCAAGCCCCTCGATCACTTGTCCATAGAACCATCGCACCGGCAAGCCGGGTTGCGACAGAGTCCGGCGCTGCTCCTTGGTCGAAGTCTGCAGCAGATCGGAACGCTTCAGTTCGACTTCGGCATAGACCGAATCGCTGTCCAGAACGAACAGCAGCAGCACGTTAGGCGCGCACTCGCCGCGGGCCACCGTGGCCCCCACATTGCGAGCCGTCGCTTCGATCCGATCGATCAACGGCGTGGCCACTTCCGGTCGAAGTCCAATGGCGCCGATGCACAGCGGATCCGCCCAGCGGGCATTCTGGTCTGCCTGAGGAATGGCCAGAACGGCGCGTGTATAGCGCCGCGCCATTTCGAACGCCTCACCGCGAGTCATGCGCGTACCAGTGACAACGATCGTCTCGTCTTCGCTCGCTCGGGTTTGGGCCGCCACCGGACTGGCCAGCAATGCCCCCAATGCCAGGCCCGCAAGCAATTTTCCGCAATTCATAAAACGGCTCCTCGCTCAATCATCCGGTCACGCACGACAACTGACCGATACTTTTACCCGAGATCGCAGATCCATCACATAGATAAACTAACACTGGATTATCGCGCTTCAAACACAATTCATGTTCACTTTGGATGAATAATGGGCGGCAATCATATTCAAAGATTTGCAGAAAACAGCTGCTGCCATGCGTTGCCGTGAGATTTTCGAGGAAAGGAACATGACGCGACAGGACGAAATGACAGGCAGGAATGCAATCAAGGCAGTGCAGCTTCATATCCTGCTGCCGCTGATCGCGATCGTCTGTACAGCCGCAACGGGGAACAATGGAAACGTTCTGCAGCAGAACAGGCCGTGGAAAATGGATCATGCCACCAATGCCCGCGACCTCTCGGCGACATTTGATCAGGGCAAATCCGAGGTACAGGCGCAATTATCCGAGTCGCGCCGCAGGACGGCTTTCGCGTCACGCTGATCGGCGCGCATCTTGGTTATCAGAGTGAATGCGAACATGGGCGCAGCTTGAGTTTCGCCCGGCGATGGAGGAAGCCGCGCTTCCCTATGTCACCAATAGCAGCGTTGCCCCCAACAACGCCTGGATTTCGGCGGCTTTTTCTGACTTGATGCGGCTGGACAATCGAGCCCGACAGAATTCAGGGTTGGCCGAGCTGCCCGATATTCCCCCCGCCAGCGAGAAGGCGATCAATGCCTTGTATGTCAAGCTGTCAGGCCGGGATCCGTTCACGCTCGATCTCGTGCCAATCGGCGCGCCGATGGCCGCCATACGACCTGCACCGACGATCTGGTTCGATCCTGGGGCTACAACCCTGCCGAGATTGCAAAACGGCAAAGTCGGGCACGGCCTGTGACCAGTCCTGCCCGCTGGGCACAACCCGAAGATTATCCCAGCGCCATGCAGACGCGCGGCGCTTCCGCCATCGTCGATTTCCGCCTGGCGACCAACGAGATCGGCTTGTACACTGATTGCCTCGTACTGCGATCGACCACGGCGCCCACGATTGGGCCGTACAGCTGCGAAGTGATCAAGCGACGGGCCCGATTTGCGCCTTCGCTCGAAAAGGACGGCACGCCGACCAAGGACATCTATGCCAATCGCATATTCTGGCAAATGGGCTGATTTTCGACCAATGCAGCAGCAGGCGGATTTGGCGGTGGACCGGCTGCCGATCAGCGATTAGCCTCTCGATTAAACCAGAACGAGAGGGATTTGCCAGAATGACCGAAGCCGCAGAGATCGAGCGCGAAACCACGAATGCAGATGCGCCCTTTGTCCGCCCGGATGTGGCGATGATGCTGGCCATGATGTCGGCGGCAGGCGCGCCGCCGATGAACGAGATGGCCCCTGCCGACGCGCGCGAAGCCTATCGCATGATGCGGTTCATGGGCGATGCCGATCCCACGCCGCTCGCCATCATCCGCGACCTGACCTGCCCTGGGCCGAAAGGCGACATTCCCCTGCGCTATTACGACGCGCGCGAAAACCGCGAGGCGGGGCCGGCGATCATGTTCTTCCATGGTGGCGGCTTCGTCATCGGCGATCTGGAAACGCACCACCCCTATTGCACCGAGCTCGCGGCGAAGCTCGATCTGCCGGTCATCGCGGTGGATTACCGGCTCGCGCCCGAGCACCACTTCCCCGCCGCACCCGAGGATTGCGAGGCCGCCGCGCGCTGGCTGGCGGAAAATGGCAAGGAACTGGGCCTCGACATCACGGGCCTGGTGTTCACTGGCGACAGCGCGGGCGGAAATCTGACGATCGTTGTCACGCAGGCGCTGATTGCCAACCCCGCCGCGGTCCCGGTGATCGCCCAGGCCCCGCTCTATCCTGTGGTGGATTCAAGCCAGACCGGCGGATCGTTCACCGAATTTGCGGAAGGCTATCTGCTCACCGCCGATGCGATGAACTGGTTCAACGACAATTATGCCGCCACCCCGGGCGATGTCCGCAACGACTGCATCCTGGGCGATCTGGCGACCCTCCCGCCGACGCTGCTGGTCACCGCCGGGCTCGATCCGCTGCGCGACCAGGGCCGCGATTTCGCCGCACGCTGCGTCAAGGCGGGCGTCGATGTCACCTATATGGAGATGCGCGGGACGATCCATGGCTTCATCTGCCTGCGCAAGGGCATTCCCTCGGCGCAGGACGATTGCGATGCCATCTTCCGGGGCATGAAGGCGATGCTGAACCGGTGAAACAGGAGGGCGCGATGGCCGGAAGGACACTCCTCGCGGCGATCGCGCTGCTCACTTTGCCCTTTGCCTTGCCGGATTCCGCAATTTCGCAAACCGCCCCACAAGTTCGCAACGCGCCCGACCTTGCAGGCATCATCGGTGCCTATCGCGCGCAGCGGGCAACCGATCCGGAAGGCTGCTGCACCTATTCGGCCTCGGTGTTCGGGCGCGAGGTGCAATTTCACGTGTTCGATACGTTCGAGCCCGCGTATGAAGCGAAGAATGACCGACAGATGATCGTGGAACTCGTGCCCAAGGGCGAAACGGTGCAAACCTGGACCCGGATGATCACTTTTTCAGCGTTCAAGGGTCCTGGCAGCGCGCCGGTTTCCACCGCCGAGATGCAGCAGCGCTTCTTCAATACCGGCCAGGGCTGCGAAGTTGCGAACTTCTCGCGGGTGATCGCCAGCGGCAGGCTGGCCAATGGCACCGAATACAATCTTTCCAGCAATGGCTGCGGCTCGACTGCCGCCGGCGGCTATCCCGGTGCCGTATCGGGGCGTGGCGAGCAATTCATCGCGCTGTTGCTGCGTGACGATCAGAACGTCGCCGTACTCCAATATGCCGAGCGCGGCGCTGGATTTGACGCCGACAAGCCGCCGATCGGCGATGCTGCGGTCGAGGCATTGATGAGCCGCTTTCGCTCCATCGCATTTTGCCGCAGCAAGGCGATCAGCGGCGATTGCTCCATTGCCTTTTCCGCCCGCTGACAGCTAAGGCAGCAGGCATGAGCGAATTTGACAGCCTTCCCTATCGCCCGTGCGCGGGCATCATGCTGGTGAACCAGGGCGGCAAGGTGTTCGTCGGCCAGCGGCTCGACAGCACGGTCGAGGCCTGGCAGATGCCGCAGGGCGGGATCGATCCCGGGGAAGAGCCGGAAGCAGCCGCCTATCGCGAACTCGGCGAGGAAACCGGCATTGCCCCGCATCTTGCCGAGATCATTGCCCGCTCGCGCGACGAGCATCTGTATGATCTCCCACCCGAGCTGATGGGCAAGATCTGGGGCGGAAAATATCGCGGCCAGCGGCAGATGTGGTTCCTGATGCGCTTCATGGGGACCGACGCGGACATCAATATTGAAACGTCGCACCAGGAATTCCGCAGCTGGCGCTGGGCCGATCCGGACAGCCTTGAGGGACTGATCGTGCCTTTCAAGCGACGGTTGTATCGCGCGGTGGTGGAAGAGTTCCGTCCGCTGATCTAGGCTCGCGGCTCGTTCTAGCGACGGGAGGCCCCAGACAGATGCTGTTGCGCAGCGCCCTGACCAGCGCTTTCGTGCTGTGCGCCTGCGCAGCACTCCCCCTGGCGGCGCAAACGCCGGAGCCGGTTGCAAGGCTGATCGATACCGCATTGCAATCGGGCGATGCCGCAGGGCTGGACGCGGTCGTGCGCTATGCCAAGCAGGCTTATCCCCAGTCTGCCGAGGCGATCGATGCGCAGGTGGCCGCCTTTCGCGCCGCCAATGCGGCCCCCGCGCCGGCTCCAGCCCCCGCGCCCGCGCCTGTCGTGACCGCCGCAGCGGAGCCGAAGACCGAACAAGCCAAGGTCGAGCAGGCAGCCGCCGTCAAATATTCGGGCGAAGGCGAGCTCGGCGCGTTCACCACCACCGGCAACGCCCCGGGGATCGGGCTGGCGGCGGGGCTCAAGCTGGTGGCCGAGGGTGAGGATTGGCGGCTGGGGCTGCTCGGTCGCGCCGATTACCAGGAAACCAGCAACGTCGTTGTGCGCGAGCAATATCGCGTGAGCGCCGAGCCCAATTACAAGTTCAACCAGCGCGGTTACGTCTATGGCCTCGGCCAGTACGAGCAGGATCGCTTCCAGGGCTTTCACGCGCGCTACAGCCTGTCCGGTGGCGTCGGTTACAGCATCCTGACCGGCGAGAATGCGCAGCTGAGCGTGAAGGCGGGCCCGGCCTGGCGCTTCACGCGGCTGGTTACCGGAATGGATGAATCGGTGCTGGCGGGTCTGGCTTCCGTCGATATCAAGCTCAAGCTGACACCGACCATCCAACTGACCGAAGCCGCCAGCGCCTATGTCGACGAGGAGCGCAGCACGCTCTTTTCGGTCGCCGCGCTCGATTCGCAGCTGATCGGCAAGCTCAAGGCGCGGCTATCCTACACCATCCAGTATGAATCGAACCCGGCGCTGGGCCGCGCGCCCACCGATACGACGAGCCGGCTGACGCTGGTCTATGGATTCTGATCGCGATCAGCGGCCGCCGCTGGCGACGATATCGACTTCGGTTCCGCCATTGGCCATGGGCTTGAGGAATAGCACAAAAGCTGCATTGCCCTTGGTCCCTCCGAGAACATGGTCGCTGCCGCGCAGTTGATATTCCGCAGAATAGCCACTGCGCTTCGCCTTGGTCCAATAGAAGTCGACCACGTTCTTCAGAGCCGCAGGCGTGGTGAAATTGACCACCCGGATGTTGCACTGGCCGTTGGCGACGCCGGCGGCTTCCTTGACGTTGGCGCGCGGATAGACCGCGAAATCGGCGGGCATGCGGCTCGCCCAGGTCATCGCGTAATCGAGCTTGCCCTGACAAACGCCATTCTGCTGCGCGGCCTTGGCACCCAGCGTGCTGCCCTGGTTGCAATCCTTGCAGTCTTCGGCGGCAACCTTTGTCGGTTCCGGCGCCTTGATAAGCCCGCGCGGGCCGATAGCCGCTGCGACAGCCTTTTCGGTCGCCGCGAGCTGGCCCTTGGCCGCCCCTGCCGACGGAACCGAACCATCGCTGCCTTCGCCGAGCACGGCATTGCGATTGGATTTGTCGACCAGATCGGGGTCCACCAGGATCTGGTCTTCCAGCGCGCCCTTCATCGCCGGGTCGGCGGCATCGGCCAGCAGCGCTGCGTCCTCGTTTTCCGCCGCCTTGTCACCGGCATTCTGGCACGCAGCCAGCGCCAGCGCAGCAGCGCCCAGCGCCAGCAGGTTGCGCGTCGTCGCGAAGGAAAGTCGGGCCATGGCTGATATCCTGTACAAGATCGGCTTCATGCCTCTCCATGTCAGAGAAGGCGTTAGCGTTACGTTAGCCATGCCTTGCGGCGTGCGAAACTGTCCCGCGCAAAGAGGGTTAACCCGCACGCTTTGGCATGCCAGACCGTCCCAAATCGGGATTCATCGTTAAGTCGTTTCAAAACCGGACAAATTTCTTCCGGTTTTCCTGCCACTCAGCCTTGGTCTGACCATAGCTATCGACCGGATGGTCCTGATACGGCTCCGGCAATCGGGTTGGCCCCTGATTGTACGAGCCCAGACGTTCAGCAAGCGCGATCGAAGCCTTGTTGTCGGGATCGATCGTGTGAATGACGCTGTCCCAGCCCAGCAGATCGAAGGCGTAATCGATCGTGGCCACGGCGGCCTCCAGCGCATAGCCCTTGCCGGCGTGGCTGCGCAGAACGCCCCAGCCGACCTCCTCACCCGGCCAGCCATCGGGATACCAGGGGCCGACACGGCCGATCCATTCGCCAGTGTCGCGCGTGATCAGCGAGAACATCGCATATCCACGGATGTGCCAGGCGCCTGCCATAGAGCACAGTCCGCGCCAAGCGACCGCGCGCGGCTGAACCCCGCCCAGAAAGCGCATGGTCTCCTCGTCCGCGCAAAATTCGGCCCAGCGCTCGAAATCCTCCGGACCCGGCGGGCGAAGGATCAGGCGTTGCGTTACCAATATCGGTCCGTTGATCATCGCGCTGCTCCCCTTTTCTGACAGGCGCATGGGATAGGCAGGGGCGCATGGCTTGGCAAGCATCGCGGCCAGAACGAAAAACCCCTCCCCGCAGCGATGCAGGGAGGGGCTCGGGACACCTGTCCGCGTTGCCGCTGCGGATCAGGCGAATTTAGCGGCAGCTGTAACGATTGCCGTCGTTGCGGTCGATCGTGCGACCCAGCAGCGCGCCTGCGATACCGCCGATCAGCGCGCCGGTGGTGCGGTCACCACGGCCTGCAATCTCGCTACCGGCCAGGGCACCCGCTGCGCCACCGATCAGCAGGCCGGTGGTGCCGTTGTCGCGACGGCAATAGTAGCGGCCGTCATTTCCGCGCCAGGCCTGGCCGTTCCATCCACGCGCTTGGCGGCGGTCGAAACGACGGTCATAGCGGTCGTCCCAGCGATCGTTGCGGCCATAGCCGCGGTCATAGCCACGACGGTTCCAGTCATCGTCATAACCGCGCCACTGATGGGCAACCGGCGCACGATAATCGACGCCATAAGCCTGCGAAGCGCTGGGCGCGTAGCTGGCGACCGGCGCTGCCATGGCAGGGGCGGCCGAAATGGTGACTGCACCGGCGGCGGCAGCAGCAAGAATGAACTTCTTCATGATCTGTCTCCCTTGAGACCGGGACAGCGCCGATTCGCCATCCGTTGTGTTCATATTTAAGGGAGCAAAACTGAACGGATCGTGGGAAGGCTGTTCATCTGTCAGCAGGTTTTCATGAAGGACTTGGCGGTGGACATCATATGGGCACGACGCCCTATATCGTCACTCCCGCGAAGGCGGGCGTCTCGCTTTACATGGCAAGACACGCGCAAAAGCTGGATTCCCGCATTCGCGGGAATGACGAGGAGGGCGAGGGATATGACCATCCCTCGCCCCACCCGATCACTTCTGCGGGCAGATCAGGAATTTCTCGCCGGTCGCCTTGGCATAATAGCGCGCCACCACATCCGCCTGCAGAGCCTCTTCCAGCGAAAGCTCATCGGTATAATGGCTCGCAAAGGTGGTCTTCAGCTCCTCGGCGACGCGCGCGCGAAGCCGCATGGCGACCTCGACACCTGCCTTGGCGAGGAAATTGGGAAGCAGCCAGCCACCGACGCCCCAGGCCATGCCATAGCCGCGGCTGAGCACCGTCGGCGACGTGTCGAGCCCGCCGTACAGATAGACCTGCTTGTGATGCACCGAACCGTAGATGCTGTAAGCCCCGGGCGTCCGCGCCGCTGCGCCCTCCATCGCGGTCAGGATGTTCGAGGCGAGATTGCCGCCGCCAGTCGCATCGAACGCCAGGGTCGCGCCGGTCGCATGGATCGCGTCGGTGAGATCCGCCATGAAGCTTTCGCTGCTCGAATCGACGATATGCTTCGCGCCCATGCCGCGCAGCAGCTCGGCCTGTTCGGGCTTGCGCACCACGTTGACGAGCTCGACGCCGTCGGCCTGGCAGATGCGGTTGAGCATCTGGCCGAGGTTGGAGGCCGCCGCAGTGTGGACCAGCGCGCTATGGCCTTCCATCCGCATCGTCTCGATCATCGACAGCGCAGTGAGCGGGTTGACGAAGCACGACGCGCCGTCGCGCGCGGTGTGGCCGTCCTGCAGCACCAGGCACATCATGGCGGAAGCCTTGCGATATTCGGCATACATGCCGCCACCCATGACCGCGACGACCTTGCCGATCAGGCTCTGCGCATAATCGCCCGACCCTGCGGCGACCACGGTGCCCGCGCCTTCGTTACCGACGGTGAGCGCCTGGCCGATGCGGGCCTTCATCACGCCCATGCCCTGGGGCGAGACCGGCGCGGTCAGCTTCGTTTCCTTGCCGCTGCCGCTGCTCGTCGCCTTGGCCATGCTGGCCCATCCGAACATCACGCCCTGGTCCGACGGATTGATCGGCGTCGCCTCGACGCGGATCAGCACCTCGTCCTCGCCCAGTTCGGGCATGGGCTTGTCGACCAGCTCCATGGTCAGCTCGCCCTCGGCGCTGACGGTCGAGATCATCTGCTTGTAGGTTGACGGAAGCGTCATGGCACGGCCTCTCTCTAAAGGGGTTGTTGTGGGATGCTCCCATGTGCCAAGCCTTGGCCGACAAAGCCACCCATCACGCGCAGAAAGTGCCTTTTCCTTGCCCCGGCTGATCCTGTTCAACAAACCCTATGGCGTCGTCTGCCAGTTCAGCGGCGATGGATCGCGGCCGACACTGGCGGATTTCATCGATGTGCCGGGCGTCTACCCCGCCGGAAGGCTCGATCAGGACAGCGAGGGGCTGGTCCTGCTCACCGATGACGGGCGCTTGCAGGCGAGGATCGCCGATCCCCGCCACAAGCTCGCCAAGACCTATTGGGTGCAGGTCGAAGGGGCGATCAGCGACGAGGCGCTTGCGAAGTTGCGAAGCGGCGTGGCGCTCAAGGACGGGATGACGCGCCCTGCACTCGCCCAGCGGCTGGATCCGCCCGATCTGTGGCCCCGCGACCCGCCGGTGCGCTTTCGCAAGACCGTGCCCGATGGCTGGATCGCGCTCACGCTGCGCGAGGGCAAGAACCGACAGGTGCGGCGGATGACTGCGGCAGTCGGCTTCCCGACGCTCCGGCTGGTGCGCTGGCAGGTGGGCGACTGGACGCTCGAAAGCCTTGCGCCCGGCGCGTGGCGGGCGCTCGACGTCCGCTGAGCGGCGGCTCAGTCGTCCTCTTCAAAGGCGATCGCACCGCGATTGGCGAGGTCCAGCAGCAGCGCAAGCACCGCATCGTCAGCCTCGCTGATCTCGACCTCATGCGCAGCGCACAAGGCCTCGGCAAAGCGTGCAGCCGAGCCGGTGCAGGGATAGGTTTCGCCATCGACGAACAGCACCAACCCCTCGCCATCACGCACGAACACGAACCGGCTCGCGAAGTTGCGAAGCACACGACCCCGCTTGGCCGCCTCGCGGACCTCGGCCATGGTCAGCGGCACCTCGGGACTCCAATCCATGTCCGGATATTTGGGCGCGCTGTTGAACTGGCCGAACCAGCGGGCAAACTCAGCGCGATCGGCAAGCTTTTCGAGCACCATCGCCTGCAATCGCTCCAGCGCCTCGCCCGCGATCTCACCGGGGTGCGCTTGTAACGGTAACATGGGATCGGAATAGCGATCTTCCTCGCCCAGCCCGTCGAGCACATGGTCGCTCCAGCCGGTGATCAGCTCGGCCCGCGACGGCGCGCGAAAACCGATCGACAGCGTCATGCAGTCATCGTCGAGCGCAATGCCATCATGCGCGACGCCTGGCGGGACATAGAGGATGTCGCCGGGTCCGAGATCGTGCACCGCCTGCTCGTCGAACTCCGCCAATAGCCGCAGGTCCTGATGTTCTCGCAAAGGCGTCGCGTCGTCGCACCGCTGCCCGATCCGCCAGCGCCTCCGCCCCCGGCCCTGGATCAGGAAAACGTCATACTGGTCGAAATGCGGCCCGACCCCGCCACCGGTCGTCGCGAAGCTGATCATCACATCGTCGATCCGCCAATCGGGCACGAAGCGAAATTGCGAAAGCAGCGCCGCGACTTCGGGAACGTGATGATCGACCGCCTGCACCAGCAGCGTCCAGGGCAGCGCGCCCAGGTCCGCGAAGCGCTCGGCATCGAACGGCCCCTGCTGGAGCGCCCAGTTTTCCGGGCCCTGCTGCACGATCAGCCGCGATTCCACCTCGGGCTCGCACGCCAGCCCCGCCAGTTCGTCAGGCTCGATCGGGCAGGTCCAGTCATCCCAGGGATTGCAAATCAGCAAAGGCGCACGCTGCCAGTGCGTGGCGAGAAAGGCGGCAGGATCGAAGCGGGCAAGTTTCATGCGCTTGCCATTTCAGCGCAACCCACCGCCGTCCAGCGATTTTACCCCAGCAGGTCGTGCTTTTTCAGGCAATGCCGCAGCTGGTCATAGCTCAGGCCAAGCGCTTTGGCGGTCTGGCGCTGGTTGTAGCGGTGGCGGGCGAGCGCCGCCTGCAGGATTCGCTTCTCGTGCGCATCGACCGCGCCGCGCAGATCGTCGATCGCGTCGAAATTGAGCGTCTGGTCCATCGTCGCGCGCACGCCGGGATCGGACAGCGCGGCGTCGATCACCTCGTCGCAGGGCGATTCAGCGCCCGCAGGGCCGCCCGAGCGCGTCATTGGCTTGGGCTTCCACGGCGATTCGAACGGATCGAACACGATATGGTCGACCGGCCGCTCGAAATCGTCCCAGCGATAGACCGCGCGCTCGACGACGTTGCGAAGTTCGCGGACATTGCCGGGCCAGTCGTGACGCTGCATCGCCTCGGTCGCCATCGGGCCGAAGCCGGGCCACCGGTCCCAGTCGAGCTCGGCCGCCATGCGCCGCCCGAAAAAATCGGCGAGCACCATCACATCGCCCTCGCGCGCGCGCAGCGGCGGCAGGGTCACCACCTCGAACGACAGCCGGTCGAGCAAATCAGCGCGGAAGCGGCCCTTGTCGACCAGTTCGGGCAAATGCTCGTTGGTCGCCGCGACGATGCGCACATCGACCTTGATCGAGCGCGACGAGCCAATCCGCGTCACCTCGCCATATTCGACCGCGCGCAGCAGCCGCTCCTGCGCGCCCATGCTGAGCGTAGCAAGCTCGTCGAGGAACAATGTGCCGCCGTCGGCCTCCTCGAACCGGCCCTGACGCGCGCGGGTCGCACCGGTGAACGCACCGGCCTCGTGCCCGAACAGCTCGGCCTCGATCAGCGTTTCGGGAAGCGCGGCGCAGTTCAGCGTGATCAGTGGGCCGTCCCAGCGCGAGGACAGGCGGTGGAGACGCTCGGCAATCAGTTCCTTGCCCGTGCCGCGCTCTCCGATGACGAGCACAGGGCGGTTGAGCATGGCCGCGCGGCTGGCGCGTTCGACCGCGTCCAGAAACGCCCCCGATTCCCCGATGAACTGACTGCCCCGTTCCATGCGCCAAGAGATAGTGCAAAATCCCAACTCGTGGCAATCCTAACCAACAGCTTCGTTCGGCTAAAATTTCAAGATGTTGATATTGAACACTTTTTCTGTTTGGCACGCTCTCTGCAATGCTTCTGGCAACACCGACACAAAGCGGTTTAAGGGAGAAAGACAGTGAAAACCACCCATGCTTCGAACGCGAACAGCCAGGATCAGGACAATGTCCTCAAGTCCACGCTGATCACCACGGTCGCCGCACTGGCGCTGATCACCACGCTGTTTCTCACCGCCTTTGCGAGCATCGAGGCTGCCGCCTCGCCCGTCCATCATAACGGAGATGCCCGCGCACTCGTTTCCGTCCGGTACCTTGCCTGACGGATTTGGCCGGGACGCTTACCCCCCCTTGCCCCGTCCCGGCCAATCACTTTCCACTGCACTGCAAAAGGGGGTAAGGTAGACTTGGATCCGGTCCGCCTGAATTTACGAAACGGAGTTTTGGCCATGGGAATTTTCTCTCGCACCCGCGATATCATCGCAGCGAACGTTACCGAACTGCTCGACAAGGCCGAAGACCCGGCAAAGATGATCCGCATGATCATCCTGGAGATGGAAGAGACGCTGGTAGAGGTCCGCGCCTCGGCTGCCCGCACCATTGCCGATCAGAAGGAAATGAAGCGGCACGTCAACAAGCTGGAGCAGCTGCAGGCCGACTGGACCGACAAGGCGGAACTCGCCCTGTCCAAGGACCGTGAGGACCTGGCCCGCGCCGCGCTGCTCGAGAAGAAGAAGGCTGCCGACATGGCCGATCAGCTCAACGTCGAAATCGCGGTGCTCGATGACGCCCTGCGCGCTTCGGAACAGGATATCGCCAAGCTGCAGGCCAAGCTGCGCGAGGCCCGGATGCGCCAGAACAACATCATGAGCCGCCTGGAAAGCGCCGAGAACCGCGTCAAGCTGCGCACCATGTACAATGGCGACAAGGTCCGCGAGGCGTTCAGCCGCTTCGACCTGCTCGAGCGCCGCGTCGACATGGCCGAGGGCCGCGCCGATGCGCTGGGCATGGCCGAGGACGAGCGCAAGGTGCTGGGCCAGCGCAGCCTCGACGACGAGTTTGCCGCGCTCGCCGATAGCGACAAGGTCGACGAGGAACTCGAAGCCATGAAGCGCGCGCTGAAGAAGGAGGGCTGAGGCGATGGAAGACATTCTGGTTCCCATCTTCATCGTCGGCATGCTCTTCATCGGCCTGCCGTGGCTGATCTTCCACTATATCACGAAATGGAAGACCGCAGCGACGCTGACGACCTCGGACGAGACGCTGCTCGAAGAGCTGCATGCGATGGCGCGCCGCCTCGACGATCGCATGGACACGGTCGAGCGGATCATCTCCGCCGACAATCCCGACTGGCGCCCGGCGCGGCTGACCAGCTCGGACGACCAAGACGATTACGGCCTGGAACAGGTCGAGCGCCTGCTGAAGGAAAGGGTGAGGAAATGAGCCGGCTGGACAAGTACAAATATGACGCCCCCGAACCGCGCAAGACCAAGTTCTACCGCGACAAGCAGAACGGCAAGTTCATGGGCGTGTGCGCCGGGATTGCCGACTATACCGGGGTCGATGTCATCTGGATCCGCGTTGCCGCTGTCCTGCTGACCCTCATGACCGGCTGGGCGCTGGTGGGCTATTTTGCCATGGGCATGTTCGCCGACAAGAAGCCGGCGCACCTCTATTCCGACGATCAGGACCGCAAGTTTTGGCAGGGCGTGCGCCAGTCGCCGACCCGCACCGCCCGCGACGTCAAGGCCCGGTTCCGCGAGATCGACCGCCGCCTCGCCGATGTCGAGCTGTTCTACACGGCCAAGAACACCCGTCTGGCCGACGAGATCGAAAGCCTGCGCTGATCAGGGCCGGGCACAACTAAAAGGTATCAGGAGAATATCATGAGCTGGGGTGGACCGGGTTTCGTCCTTACGATCATCATGCTGTCCATGGGAGCCTGGGTCATCACCACCTGGATCCGCGCCAAGCATGGCTATCCGCTCGAGGACCAGTGGACCGGCAAAGTCATTGAACGAACCGATCCTGACGCTGATCGAAAAATATCGCTGCTCACCAATGAAAACGAGCAACTGGTCGGCAAGATCGGGCGGCTGGAAGAGCGGATCGCGGTGCTGGAACGCATCGCCACCGACGCCAACAGCTCCAGCGTTCGCCTGGCCGATGAAATCGAACGCCTGCGTATCGAGAAAGACCCCGCATGATGGACAAGGTTGCAATGATTGAAGCGCTGGCACCGGCACTTTCGGTTCCGTTCATCGCTCTCGCATCGGCATGGGTGATCACCACCTGGCTGCGAATCAAGAACGGCTATCCGCTGGAAAGCAGCTGGGGCAAGCCGATCTATCCCAAGGCGGACCTGGAATCGGTCGAGCGGATCAAGCTGCTGAGCCAGGAAAACGCCCAGCTGCGCGCCGAACTGGGTTCGATCAAGGACCGCCTTGGCAATGTCGAGCGCATCGTCACCGATGATGCGCACCGCCTGACCCACGAGATCGAGGCGCTGCGCGACAAGCGCGCCAACTGAGCCCGCAAAACCGACCGATCGACGACCAAACTGCGAAGGACTGGGGAAATATCATGCCTGACTGGATCATCTTTTTTCTGATCGTGGTGGCCCTTCCCGTTCTGGTTGGCACGATGGGCGACGCGTACAGGCGGCATCTCAAGTTCAAGGAGAAGCAGCTCGAGGCGTTCAACAAGGAAACCGCAGAGAAGGCCGCGCGCTATGCGGCCCAGACCGAGCGGCTGGAGCAGCGCGTGAGGACGCTCGAACGGATCATCACCGATGGCCGCAGCGACCTTGCCCAGCAGATCGAGGATCTGCGCGACGCGCCGCTGAACTGACAGAATATACGGGGGTATTTGAAATGTTCGATCTTGATGCGCTGCTGGTCCTCATCCCGCTGGCTCCGTTCATGCTGGGCGGGCTTGCGATCTGGACCAAGCATCAGCGTAAGACATTGGAATTGCAGATCGAACTGGCCAAGGCACAGGCCGCCGTCCGACCGGCTGTCGATGACCGGACAGAGCAGCGCCTGCGCACGCTCGAGCGGATCATCACCGATGGCCGGGGCCGTGACGATCTGGCCCAGCAGATCGAAAATCTTCGCGCCAAGCAGCTGAGCTGACAGCAGGGAAATACAGAATGTTCGACAATCCTTTCTCCATGGTCGTCGCGATCGTCTTCATCGTCATGATCGCAAACGTGCTGAAAGCCCGGTACAAGGCGCAGCACGGCATCGTCGAGGACGCGATGGGCAACCAGAAGCGCACCACCCTTGCGGACAATGCCGAAACGCAGCGGCTGCGCGAAGACGTCCGCGCTCTGAAGGAGCGCGTTCAGGTGCTGGAGCGCGTGATTACCGATCAGCGTCAGACCAGCGATCTGAGCCTTGAAATCGAGAAGCTGCGCGACCGCTGAGGCGGACACGCACATCACCAACCGGGCGGCGGGGGCCGTAAAGGGAAGAAGATGGAAAGCGCCTATCTGTACATGACCGTGGCAATGTCGGCCTTGCTTGGGGTTGCCCTGGTTTCATCGACTATGCTGCGCGGTTGGCGCGAATGGCTGGCGTTCAAGCGCCACGAAATGGAGGCGCACGCGCCGCGCCATGACGGCGGGTCGCCCTCCACCCATTCGCGGATCGAGATCGCCGATCTCAAGGAACGCATCCGCAAGCTCGAAGCCATCGCCGCCGGGGTGGAGCTGTAATTTGCGCGCGGCGGGGTGACTTTGCCCTGCCGCGTCGCTATCTGCGCCGCCATGACGAGCGCACCTGCAAGCATTGCCGATCTGGCCGAAGAATACGAATTCCTCGATGCGGATGACCGCTATCGGCTGATCATCGATCTCGGCCGCACGCTCGATCCGATGCCCGATGCGCTCAAGACCAACGCGACGCTGGTCCGGGGCTGCTCGGCCTCGGTCTGGGTCTATCCCACCCGGCTCGACGACGGCCGACTGCATTTCCTTGCCGACAGCAACGCCGCGATCACCAAGGGGATCATCGCGCTCGTCCTGCTCACCGTTCAGGACAAGGCACCAGATGCCGTCGCCAGCGCGGACATCGAAGCCGCGCTCGCCCCGTTCGATCTGAAAAACCAGCTCTCGTCGAACCGGACGCAGGGCATTCCCAACATGATCGCACTGATCCGCGAGACGGCGGGACGTTATACGGGTTAGCCTGTGGCCTGCCCCTTTCGTCAACCTGGACGTGTTTGAGGGTCCATTGATCGTCTTGGAGCTTCGGCGAATGGGGCAAGATGGATCCTGAAACAAGTTCAGGATGACGGGTTGGGGCCGGGTGCCGTTTGACGCTTCGACATCTCGACACCATATAGCCACCCATGAGCACCGCCTTCGACACTCCGCCCGTCCATTTCACTCTTCCCGGCCAGGATGCGCGCGGGCGGTTCGTGCGGCTGGACAGCGTGTTGCGCGAGATACTCGCGGCGCACGATTACCCCACCTGCATCAAGCTCGTCCTCGCCGAAGCGATCACCATCTGCGCGCTGATCGGGTCGCTGATGAAGCAGGATGGCGGCCAGGTCACCATCCAGGCGCAGACCGAGGGCGGCATTGTCGAGCTACTGGTCGTCGATTATCGCGGCGGCGAGCTGCGCGGGCATGTGCGGTTCGATGCCGAGCGGCTGGCACGGCTGGGTGCGAACCCTTCGCTGTTCGCGCTGTTCGGCAAGGGCTATCTTGCGCTCACCTTCGACCAGAGCTTCGGCAAGGGCCGCTATCAGGGCATCGTCCCGCTCGACGGGGATTCGCTCGCCCAGGCGTGCGAAAGCTATTTCACCCAGTCCGAACAGGTGCCGACGATGATCCGCATCGCGATCGAAAGCGATGCCACCGGCTGCCGCAGCGCCGGCTTTCTGGTGCAGCACCTGCCCGAAGGCGAGGAAGGCCGCGAGCGACTGCATGTTCGGCTCGACCATCCGCAATGGGAGCATGTTTCCATCCTTGCGGGCACGCTCAGCCATGGCGAGATGCTCGATCCGGCCCTGAGCGGGCGCGACATCCTGTGGCGGCTGTTCCACGAGGAGGACGAGGTGCGCACCGTGGATGGCGCGCCGCTGGTCAAGGGTTGCCGCTGCAATATCGACCATATCCGCGATGTCATCGGCCGCTTTCCCGCAGAAGAACAGGCCGAGATGGTGGGTGAAAGCGGCACGATCGCGGTCGATTGCGCCTTCTGTTCGCGCATTTTCCATATCGAGCCGGTCACGCCTGCAGGCTGATCGACGCACGATCTGCGTCGCAAACCCGCCACAATTACCGGATGATTTTGCCATCATCTCACGCTAGGGCTGCGATATTGCCTGGGGCAAGAAACCTGAATCGGGTCGCACGCCATTGACTGTGCCTGCCGCGCTGAACGGCAGGAGCCAACGATAGGGTTTACCCGAATGAATGCTTCCCCCACCCTTTTCAAACTGCTTGTCGTGCCCGCCATCGCACTGGGGCTTGCCTCGGTCGCCACGCGCGCCGAAGCGCCCGAACTGGCGATGCTCGGCAAGCTGCAACCGGGCCTGTGGAACCTGAAGGAACGCGGCAGCGCCGATGCCAGCGACAGGCTATGCGTGCGCGATCTGCGCAAGCTGCTGCAGTTGCGGCACCGCGACCAGCAGTGCAGCCGCTTCGTCGTTTCGGACCTTCCCGATGAGGTAACCGTGACCTATCGCTGCCCCGGCGGCGGATCGGGCCGCACCACGATCAAATATGAGGGCCGCGGGCTGATCCAGATCGACTCACAGGGTATTGCGCAGAACTCGCCCTTCGCCTTCGCCATGGAAGGCCGTTATGCCGGCGCCTGTGACGGCTGATCGTTAGCGCGGCTGCACCATTTCTTAACCATCGCCGGGTTATGACCGTCGCGTGCCGGACTCGGTACGCTTTCCTCCATTCAGGTCGTGAGACCTCACTGGGCCGCCGGACCTGTCCGCGCGGCCCGATTTTTTTGAATTGCCCGCATCGCGGCGGCGCAATATGCGCGAGGCATGATTGATCCGCGAAAAACCGCTGTCGTGCTGCTTTCCGGCGGCCTGGACTCCATGGTCTCTGCCGCCCGAGCGAAAGAGCAGGGCTTTGACGTCGCTGCGCTGACCATCGATTACAACCAGCGTCATCGGGTGGAAATCGAGGCTGCGCGCACGATTGCGGCGCATATCGGCGCGGTGCGACATATCGTGCTGCCGCTCGATCTGCGCCAGTTCGGCGGATCGGCGCTCACCGACGATATCGACGTGCCAAAGACGGGCGTGGGCCAGGACATTCCGGTGACCTACGTGCCCGCGCGCAACCTCATCTTCCTGTCGCTGACGCTCGGCTGGGCCGAGGCGCTGGGCGCGCGCGACATCTTCATCGGGGTCAACGCGCTCGACTATTCGGGTTATCCCGATTGCCGTCCGGAGTTCATCCAGGGGTTCGAGCGGCTCGCGGACCTGGCCACCAAGGCGGGCGATCAGGGCGAGCCCTTCACCATCCATGCGCCGCTGCAATATCTGGGCAAGGCCGAGATCGCGGCCGAAGCGGTGCGGCTGGGTCTCGATCCGGCGATGAGCTGGTCGTGCTACGACCCGCTGCCCGATGGCCGCGCGTGCGGCTTGTGCGACAGTTGCCGCCTGCGCAAGCAGGGCTTTGCCGATGCCGGGCTGACTGACGGAACCGTGTACGCGGCTTGAAGCACCGTCATTCCCGCGCACGCGGGAATCCGGCTTTTGCGCAGTCGCTGAAACAGGGAGCGGGACCCCAGCCTGCGCGGGGGTGACGGCAAAAAGCTGCTGATTTACTCCGCGATCGAGCCTTCGAGCTCCGGTTCGGCAGGCCTGGGCGCCGGTGGCGCTGGCCTGGGTGTCTCGGCAGGCTCAGCTTCCGCATCCACCGCTGCCGGTGCGACCGGCGAGGCAACACCCGGAACCGGTGGCACATCCGAAGGATCGGCGAGCGGCGCGTCATTGGGCAGCAGATCCAGATCGGGCAGCTCGTCGCTGATCGTACCTTCGGGCGTGCTGCCCTGCGCAACAGCCGTCTTGTCGGCCGCTTTCTGGTCGCAGGCCGTCAGCGCCAGCGCTGCCAGCACGATACCGATGATTGCAGGCTTCAGCGTCATTCCTTACCCCTTCCTTCGGCACCGCTTTGGCACGCGCCGCCCAGTCCTGCAAGGAACGCCTCTGTGTGGCGCGCGAGCGCGGCGTCCAGATCGGCCATCGAGGCATCGACGCCCAGATCGGCCAGGCTGGTGACCGGATATTCGGCGATTCCGCACGGTACGATGCCGCCGAAATGCGCAAGATCCGGGTTCACGTTTACCGCAAAGCCATGCATCGTCACCCAGCGCCGCACGCGCACGCCGATCGCGCCGATCTTGGCTTCCTGCCCCAAGCGGTTGTCGGTCCAGATTCCTACGCGCCCCTCGGCCCGGCGCGCCGACACGCCCAGATCCGCCAGCGCCGCGATCACCCAGCCCTCGACCGCATGGACGAAACAGCGCACGTCCTTGCCGCGCTGGCGCAGATCAAGCAGCACATAGCCGACGCGCTGGCCGGGCCCGTGATAGGTATAGCGACCACCACGCCCGGTATCGAAGACCGGGAATTGCCGGCTCAGCAGCTCGGCCGGATCGGCGCTGGTCCCCGCCGTGTAGAGCGGCGGATGCTCCAGCAGCCAGAGCAGCTCGCCCGCCTCGCGTCGTTCGATTGCGCTGTTACGCGCCTCCATTGCCGCCAGTGCCTCGGGATAGGGCGTGAGGCCGGACGACACGCGCCATTCGGGGGCTGCGATCGCCCCGGTTTTGATATCGCTCAAGCCTGGTGCCATATGTCCTGCCCATTGACGCGACGGATGGTGCGGCAAATGCCTTGCGCAGCACCCGTGCGGCGTTTAGCGCAGGCCTGTAAAGCATGATGACAAAAAGTGGGAACCGGTTTTTGTCCGACAATCATGCGACCAAGAATTTTATGGATTGCGCTGACGTTTCAGCCAAATGTCAGCGCAATCCAGTCGCTTTAGCCAGTGAGGCCAATCCCGCCATGACACGCAAACTCGATCTTTCCGGGTGCTGGAACGACGTGATGCAGCTTTTCCGCACGCATCGCGAACTGCTGCTCAGCGTGGCGGGCGTGTTCATCCTGCTGCCCGGCCTGGCTTTTGCCATGTTCGTGCCGCCGCCGCAAAGCCCGCCCGATGCGGATCTGACGACGATCTATGCGAACATGCAAAGCTTCTACCAGGGGAATTTCGGCTGGATCATCCTGATCGGGCTGTTGAACGGCTTTGCCACCATCGTCATGCTCGTGCTGATGCTCGATCCCAGTCGCCCCAGCGTCAGCGAGGCGATGCGGCGGGCATTCTCGATCATCTTGCCTTATTATGCGATGGGCGTGCTGAGCGGCGTGCTGACGTTTCTGGGCTCGCTGGCATTCATTCTGCCGGGCATCTACATCTTCGTGAAGCTGATCGTCGCAGGACCGGTGATGGTGGCCGAGCGCGCTCACACGATCATAGCGCCGATGCGCCGGTCCTGGGCGCTCACCAAGAACAATAGCGGGCGCATCCTGATCTTCCTGCTGGTCGTCGCGGTCACAGCATTTTTCGTCTATATCACCAGCGTAACGGTGTTCGGCATCGTCATCCGGCTGGCGCTCGACGGCGAAATTGCCGGAACGCTGGTTACCCTGGTCGACGCGGTGATCAGTATGCTGCTAACCGTGCTGATGGTGTGCGTCTATGCCGGCATCTATCGCCAGCTCGCCGGCCCGGGTCCCGAGGATATTGCACGCGAATTTTCCTGACCGGGTGGAAACTCGGCACATGCTCCCTAAGTTGCCGCCATCACGATCAAAGGGGTTTTTCAACATGCGCGCATTTGCACTCTCGCTTTCCGCCCTCGCTCTCGCCGCTGGCCCGGTCGCCCTGCTGGCCGAAGCCCCTGCCCTGGCCGCGGATGCAGGCAAGATCGCCATCGGCGGCAAGGCCCCGATGTTCACCACCACCGGTGCCAAGGCGGGCAAGGCCTACAAGCTGAGCCTCGCCAGCGAGCTGAAAAAGGGCCCGGTTGTCCTGTATTTCTTTCCTAAGGCGTTCACCAGCGGCTGCACCGCCGAAGCGCATGAGTTCGCAACCCGCATGGACGATTTCAGGAAGGCGGGCGCAACCGTGATCGGCCTGTCGGCGGATGGCATCGAAGAGCTCAAGAAATTCTCGACCGAGGCCTGTCAGAGCAAGTTCACCGTCGCCCAGGCCACGCCCGCGATGATCCAAGCCTATGGCGTCGGTCTTGCCGGGCGTCCGAACATGACCGGACGCACCAGCATGGTCGTTGCTCCCAATGGCCGCGTGACCTTCGTCCACGACGACATGGACTATCGCGATCATGTCAAGCTGACGCTCGGCGCAGTCCAGTCGATGGCCAAGAAAAAGGGCTGATATTCGTGCGTGACCGGCGGGGGTTGGCGCGCTAGCGTTCCCCCCATGAGTTGGCAGGAAGAGATCGACGAGCTTGCCCGGCGCCGTGCGCTGGCCGAGAAAATGGGCGGGGAAGATAAGGTCGCGCGGCAGCACGCGCGCGGCAAGATGGATGCGCGCGCGCGGATAGACGCGCTGCTCGATCCGGGCAGTTTTCGCGAGATCGGCAAGATCGCCGGACGCGGCAGCTATGACGAAAATGGCGACCTGATCGACCTCGCGCCTTCCAATTTCATCTTCGGGCGCGGCGACATCGATGGCCGCGCGATCGTCGCCAGTGCCGACGACTTTACCGTGCGCGGCGGAGCGGCCGATGCCGCGCTGCACCGCAAGTTCGTCCAGTGCGAGGCGATGGCGCACGAACTGCGCCTGCCGCTGGTGCGCATGATCGACGGCACCGGCGGGGGCGGATCGGTCAAGACGCTCGAGACCATGGGTTACACCTATGTGCCGATGGTGCCGGGTTGGGAGCATATCGTCACCAATCTGGAAACGGTGCCGGTGGTCGCACTGGCGCTCGGCCCGACCGCTGGCTTGGGCGCGGCGCGGACGGTAGCCAGCCATTATTCGGTGATGGTCAAGGGGCTGTCGCAGCTGTTTGCGGCCGGCCCGGCCGTCGCTGCCGCGATCGGCGAGACGGTCGACAAGGAGCAGCTGGGCGGCACGGAGATCCATTGCCGCAACGGCGTGGTCGACGAGGAGGTGGCGAGCGAGGCCGAAGCCTTTGCCGTCGCGCGACGTTTCCTCAGCTATCTTCCTTCCTCGATCGACCGCCTGGCAGCGCGCATGCCGTGCGCCGATCCGGTCGATCGGCGCGAAGAGGCGCTGCTCTCCGCCGTTCCACGCGATCCGGGCCAGGTCTATGCGATGCGCCGCGTGCTGGCGCAGGTGTTCGACCACGGCAGCGTGTTCGAAATGGGCCGCCGCTGGGGCCGCGCGGTCATCACCGCGTTTGCGCGCCTCAATGGCTGGCCGGTCGCGGTGCTGGCAAGCGATCCCAGCTATCTGGGCGGTTCCTGGGAGGCCAGGACCAGCGAAAAGGCCGAACGTTTCGTCAAGCTGGCCGATCAGTTCCGCCTGCCGATCGTCCATCTGGTCGACAATCCCGGCTTCATGATCGGTGCAGATGCCGAGCGCGCGGGGACGATCCGTTATGGCGTCAACGCGATGAACGCCATCTATCGTGCGCGGGTGCCGCTCGCCTCGGTCATCGTCCGCCGTGCCTATGGCATCGCGGGTTCGGCCATGTCGAATGCCGAACGCTTCCAGTATCGCTTTGCCTGGCCCAGCGGCGACTGGGGATCGCTGCCGATCGAGGGCGGGGTCGAGGTCGCCTACAAGTCCGAGCTTGAAGCGAGCGCCGATCCGCAGGCGCATCTTGCGGCGATCCGCGCCCGGCTCAACAAGGTGCGCAGCCCGTTCCGCAGCGCCGAGCATTTTTCTGTCGAGGATATCATTGATCCGCGCGACACGCGGCCGTTATTGTGCGAGTTCGCGGACCTTGCCTGGGCAAGACTCTCGGCGGGTCGGGCATAGCCCCCAGGCTTTGCGATATGCTTAACGCGGCGCATGCCAGTTTCTTCAAGCCCGCCTTAACGCCGGCCATGGCATCTTCAGCCTGAAAAACTATCAGGACCCCCGTGCCATGATCAACAATTCAGACCCCCCAGGCTCGCCGACGATGCGGACGGTCTATATCCGTCCGAACTATCAGGCGAATGATGTCGCGCCGCGCAACACCGACCCTGCCCCCGCACGGCCGGTGAACGACGGCGTCATCAATCTGATCAACCGCCCCACCGCGCCCAGCGGCGCGATGGAGAGCCTTGCCAAGGCCGCAGCGGCTGCCGAGCTCCCGAAAAAGTTTGACGATTTCGCACGTCAGGTCGCCAAGTCGATGCTGGGCGATCCCGAACAGGCGATGCGGACCTTGCGCCCGCCCACGGCAGAGCAGGTCACCGGGCTGCTTGGCGCCGCCTGACGCCCGCACTGCATCAGCTGTTCTTGTCCGCGCGCCTTCGGCCGAAACGCATGCCGCGTTCCAGCCGGGCGCGCAATTGCGTGTAATAGGCCTCCAGAAAAGCGCGCTCGTCGCCTATCGGCGGGGTCCAGCCGATCTTGCCGCAAATCGTCGTCGCAACCGCCTGCATCGACTCGGCATTGGCCGTCCGCAGCACCTGCTCCAGCGTCTGCAGCTCATATTCGCCATAAACCGCAAGCTCGGCTTCGGTGAACCGATAGCGATCAGAAGGTAGCGCTGCGATCAGGTCATTTTCGGGCACCCCTGTCGCCACCAGCCCCGCCAGCTGCGCCTTTGGCGCCTGCACCACCCAGGTTCCCGCGATCAGGTCGCCGCAGCGCAGCCGATCCTTGTTGAGCAGCGGGAACAGCGCGAAACTGCCGACCCAGAACAGCCCCGCCCAGGCCGCGAACTCGCTGAGCGAGCCCTGAATTCCGCTCGACGTCATGAACATCACCGGCAGGAACAGCTCGATATCGCGGAGCAGGTTGCGCGCGATCACCGCCTCTGCCGTCAGCCGCCCGCCATCGCGCACAGCGACGCGAATGCCCAGTGCGCGCTTGCCCCAGGTCGCCGCGCGCTGGCCCAGTTCGAAATACAGGAAATAGGCGTTGCGCGCCAAAAACGTGCCGATGATGAACAGCACCACGAGAAAACCGCCGATGCTGTCGGGTACGGATGGCAGATTGGCGCGTTCGAACATCCAGACAGTCAGCACCAGTGCCAGGATGAAGGCGATATACATCCCGAACAGAGCGGCCAGATCGATCAACAGCGCCCCCGCACGCGCGCTCGCCGATGCCACCTGGACATCGAGCGCGACGCCCTCGGGCGTGATCAGGGTGCGCTGAAGCCTCGCATCCCTGCCCCGCGTCCGGCCCAGATCGGCAGCGCGCGCCATCAGGCCCGCCTCGGGCGGAATGCGAAGAAATAGGCGAGCCACAGCGCCAGAATGCCATAGCCGATGGCATAGCGGATCGCCGTCGACTGGATCAGCTGGCGGCCAAAGCCCTCGAGCAAGCCGGCGCAGATCAGCATCACCACGACACCCGCCATGACTTGCGCAGCAGTACGCCCCGCCTGGCTGAGCGCGACCATATGGCTGCGCTGCCCGGGAAATCCGAGAGCACGGCCGATATGCAGCCCCGCCGCCCCGGCGAGCAGGATCGCGAGCAATTCGGTCGTGCCGTGGATCGACAACCAGCCGATGAACTCGACCGCAAGCCCGCGCGATGCGAACAGCCAGACCATCGCGCCGAGCCCGACCATGTTGTAGACGAGCAAGAGGATCGACGGCACGCCGAACGCGAACCCTAGCGCGAAGGCCATGATGGCCACCTGCGCGTTATTGCTGAACAGATAGGCGGCAAACACCCCCAGGCCATCGCCATCGGTCTCGCCGAACAGCGTGCTCAGCAGCGCCTCGCGCGATGCTCCAGGCACGCGGACATCGCTGAATTGCGCCGGGACAAGCCGGAAATACCAGTCGGTATCGGCATCGACGAGGAAGAAGCCGAGCACGGCACCTGCCACCATCGCTGCCAGCGCAACCAGCAGGTCTGGCCAGATGGCTCGCACAGCGCGGCTGAGCCCACCACCGAAGAAGCTGCGGCACCAACCGCCCAGGCTGGTGCGGGTGCCATAGACCATGAAATAGGCGCGCAGCGTCAGCGATTCGAGATAGGCGATCAGCCCGGCGTCGAGCGAGCTTTCGCGGGCGATCGACAGGCTGGACAGCAGGTTGCGGTAGAGCACTGGCAGCGCCAGGACGTCGTCGTCGGACAGCTTGCGGAGCTTGCCCTTTTCCATCGCCGTGACCATCGCATCGAGCCTCTGCCAGTCGCCCTCGCGTTCCAGCCGGAAGCGGTCGCTGCGCAGCGCTGCGGCGGCCACTGCCTGTTCGCCCGGGGACTGCATCACCGCCTCGCTCATAGCTGCCCCCGGCGCTTGATCTTGAGATAGGCGTTCATCAGCCGCGTGCCGATCTCGTCATGCCGCCCCTCGATCACATCGATGCCCATGTGCCGCAGCCGCGTGATGACCAGCCGCCGCTGTGCCAGCAGGCTGGCGGCGGCAACGCTCTCGGCCACCTTCTCGCTGGTCGCGGGCGCCTGATCGACGATCGACAGCAGTTCCTCATCCTCCATCGCGACGAACAGCAGCAGATGCCGGTCGATCAGCCGCCCGACCGACTCGAGCATAAGCTCGGCGCTGGTCGGGTCGGTGAAATCGGTGAACACCACGATCAGCGAGCGCCGCTGCAACTGAGCGGCCAGCGTCGACAGCGCCAGCGTATAGTTGCTTTCCTCGAAGCGATAATCGATCCCCGCCGCCTCGGACTGGAGCCGGAAGAAATTGCGGCTGCCCGAAACGAAGGGTGTGGCGCGCTCGGGCCGCGCGGCGAAGGAAAACAACCGCACCTGATCGCCCGCTTTCAATGCGACATAGCTGGTCAGCAGCGCCGCCGAAACCGCGCGGTCGATGCGTGGCAGGCCCGCAACCGGCTCGCACATGTCCGACCCGCTATCGAGCGCAAAGACGATCTGGTTGTTACGCTCGGTATCATATTCGCGCGCCAGCAGCTTGGAATGGCGCGCCGAGCTTTTCCAGTCGATCGTGCGGCGATCGAAGCCGGGCTGATATTCGACCAGCGCCTCGAACTCGCTCCCCTCGCCGCGAAGCTGGCGCGCCAGGATGCCGTAGATCGCCTCCTTGATGAAAACTTGCAAAGCGGGCGCGCGCACCGCTGCGATGTCGGGCAGGATGGCGATGCTCTCGCCGCTCGGCCGCATGTCCTGCCGCCAGCCCAGGCCCAAAGGCCCCTGCCAACGCAGCCATAGCCGCTCGATCTCCAGCGCGCCGCGCCGCACCGGCGATAGCGCGAATTCGCCGCGCAGCGCGGCCTCCGGACCCGATCTTTGCAAACTTGCAAAGCCCCTGCCGCCCGGAACGATGCGGCTGGCCACCGCCAGGCTCGCCTCGGCGCGCGCGATCGGCACCTGCGCGGCCAGCTCCGCCTCGATCGCGACGCGCACATCGCTGCCCAGCTCGCTGCTCGCCGGCACGATCAGCTCTACATGCCGTGCCTTGCCCGCGATCAGCGCATCGAGCAGCGCGAGCAGCAGCACCGCGCCCGACCAGGCCGGGCCGAGCGCCCACAACCCGGGCGCGAACGCCGCCAGCAGAATCGCCAGCGGCGCCCCGCCCGCGATCAGCAGGCCCGCGCGCAGGGTGGGATAGGCTCCAATCAACGCGGCGCCTCGGTGCGTTCGACCAGATCGGCGACGATCGTCTCGACGCGGCGTCCCTCGATCTCGGCGGCGGGCGACAGCAAGGTGCGGTGGCGCAGCACAGAGGCAGCGAGCTGCTTGACGTCATCGGGGATCACATAGTCGCGACCCTGCAGCGCTGCCCGCGCTCGGGCCGCATTGGCGAGCATGATCGCCGCGCGCGGCGACGCCCCGCTCTCGAAATCGGCAGTCTCGCGCGTCGCCCGGACGAGCCGCACGATATAGGCGACCACCTCGTCGACCAGCTTGACCTCGTTCACCGCCGCACGGGCGGCGCTCAGCTCGTCGGGCGTGACCTGCGGCTGGATCGAAAAGGCCGTGGGCCGCTGGACGCCGCTGCGCTTGCCATATTCGGCGACGATGCGCGCCTCTTCGTCCGCATCGGGATAGCCAACCAGCAGCTTGAACAGGAAGCGGTCGAGCTGCGCCTCGGGCAGCGGGTAAACCCCCTGCTGCTCGATCGGGTTTTGCGTCGCCACCACCATGAAGTGCGAGGACAGCGCATGGCGCGTGCCATCGAGCGTGACGCTGCGTTCCTGCATCGCTTCCAGCAGCGCGGCCTGCGTCTTGGGCGGGGTGCGGTTGATCTCGTCGGCCAGCAGCAGATCGGTGAAGATCGGCCCGCGCGTCAGTGTGAACTGACTGGTCTGGAAGTTGAACAGGTTGGAACCGACAATATCGCCCGGCATCAGATCGGGCGTGAACTGGATGCGCCCGTAATCGAGCGACAGGCACGCGGCAAAGCACTGCGCCATGAAGGTCTTGGCCGTGCCCGGAGGTCCTTCCAGCAGCACATGGCCGTTCGAGAACAATGCGATCAGCAGATGGTCGACGATCGCGTCCTGCCCGATGATCGCCTTGGCCATTTCGGCGCGGATACGGTCCCCCAATGCGTTGATATCGGCCAAGTTCATCCCATCCGTTCCTTTTTCCATCCGTATAGCGCGCGGGCAGCCGCCGCGATCGCGGGTCGGTCGCGCGCGCTGCGCATATCCTGCAACAACTGGTCGTAGCTGCGACCGCTCTCATCGGCGGGCACCAAAGCCAGCCGCGCGTCGATCTCATCGACCGGCAGCGCCGGCGGCAGGCCGAGCGCTCGCGCCGCCCGATCACGCAGCAGATCGGCATAAGCGGGGCCGATCAGATGCTCACGCCCCAGGCGCCGCACCAGCCCGGCGCTGCCCTTGACGAGCGCGGCCTTGCCGAAGCCGAACGGCCGTTCTTCGGAGAGCGGCGGGCCGAAGCGGAAGAACGCCATCCAGGCAAAGGCGATCGCCGCCAGCACCAGGCTCGCCACCGCGCCGACAAAGGGCGGACGAAACGCCACCGACAGCAGGTTTTCCGAGGCACCCAGCCCGTTCTGGGTCAGGTCGAACACCACCCCCTCCCCGCCGCCGGACCAGGCCGAATCGATGATGTTCAGCGCCTGCTCGGCCGTCTTGCGGTTGGCGAGGCCCAGATTGTTCATCAGGTCCGCATCGGCGACGATGACCACCGGATAGCGGCCCTGCTGGACGCCGGGCGCTTGCGGCGCTTCATCGGGCGCATCGGGATCGAGCGAGGGATACCAGCCGCCATCGTCGATCAGCGCTACGCGCGCCGCGCCGGTTGCCTTGTCGGCAAGCACGGTCTTCAACTTGTCGCCGCTGATCGTCACGCGCGATTTCAGCGCTTGCTTGAGCATCGCCGTCTTCTCGTCGGCCCGATCGGGCTGCACGAACAGCATCGAAGCAAATCGACTATCGACGCCCTCGATCCGGGTCTTCACGGCGACCAGCCGAGAGAGCACCTGCGGCGCCTGAAGCGCTGCAAAAGTCGAATCAAGCTGGACCCAGCCCCGCTGCATCCCAACGAGCGGCGTTACCTGCCATTTGGGCAGGATGATGATCGTCGGCCCGGTGAAGGCGCGCTGTTCGACCATGGCCTGCAATTCTTCCGGATCGCTGCCCAGTTGCGGCGTGACGATCAGCAGATCCTGCTGCGACAGCGCGGCAGGGTTGCGGCCATAGCTGACCCTGGTCCCGGTCTTTTCGAGCAGATGCGCCAGCGCAGAATAGCCGACCAGGCTCGACGAAGCGCCATGCGCCTGGCCATTATTGGCCGATCTGAGCGCCCCCCCCGCGCCGAGCGCGTAGAGCAGCGCGATGAAGGCTGCAAAACCGACAGCGAACATCAGCAGCACCGCGCCGCGTGCAAAGGGGTTGGCGCTGGTTTCTGTCGCCATCTCAGCCGCCATCCAGCGCGAAGGCGCGATAGGCCTCGCGCGAACTGTCCCAGGCGCTGCGATCGAGCGGACGCCGCGCGAAGAAGCTCGCCTCGACATGCCCCGCGATCACACCAAACGCCTGGCGGGCGCGCTGCGACAGCGCATCGAACGCGCCGATCTCGCGTGTAGTGGTCGAAGGGCGCAGCAGGTCCGGCCGCTTTTCGGCAATATCCTCGATCGAACGATAGAGCAGCAGATGCGCGGCCTCGTCGAAGCGGCCTTCTGCAGCCAGCCGGTCGGCCTCCTCGAGCAACGCGCGCGCCTTCTCGCGATCGGGCACCCATTGTTCGCCCGGCTCACCCTGCCGCTCGCGCCAGTCGGCAATATAGGGGGCCAGGATCACCCAGAGCAGCGCCAGCACGCCAACGACAAGCGCCACCAGAAGCAGCTTGCTGAGCCACGGCCAGGCGGCAGCCAGCGCCTGGGCAATCGGTTCGAGCAGTTTGCCAAGCCAACGCGACACATCGTCCCACCATTGCGGCGGCGGATCGGCGGGCTTTGCAAATTCGGGAGCAAACTGAATGCTGCCGTCCCCGCGCACCTGCTCATAGGCCGCATCAAAGCCTTCGCGGCGGGGTGCATCAAGGACGGGGCCAGCGGTCACGCCGGTTTGATCGCAGAAGCGATGCGCATGGGCAAGGAAGTTTGCATATGCCGAACCGCACTGGACCTGAATTGTTCTGGTGTTAGGCTGTGGTCAGAACAAGAAACGGTCGCTTGGGACATTCAACCGGGAGATTTGACATGGCCAGCCAGCCAGCCGAGTTCAGCATATCCAATGTCTTCAATAACACCTTCGGCGTGATTGCACGGAATGCGGCGATATTTTTGGGGCTTTCGCTGGTCATTGTCGGCCTGCCGCAGCTGGGCATCGGAATGTACGTGACGCCTGCCGCCAGCGATCCTACTGCGCTCTTCACCAGTGCCGGAGCGGTCGTCACCAGCATCGTCGGCTATTTCGTGTTCCTGTTTCTCTCGATCATCCTGCAGGCCTCGCTGATCGTCGCATCGGCCAATGATATTGCCGGGAAGCCGGTCAATTTCGGTGAATGCGTCAGCCGAGCTGTCGCCAAGCTGCTGCCGCTGATCGGTCTCGGAATCGTCGTGGCCATCGGCATCAGCATCGGCCTGGTCATGCTGATCGTTCCCGGCATCATCCTCTATCTGATGTGGATGGTCGCCGTACCCGCAATGATGGTGGAAAATCTGAGCGTCGGCGGTGCGCTCAGCCGCAGTGCCGCCCTGACCAGCGGCTCGCGGCTCAAGCTGCTCGGCCTGATCGTGGTGTTCATCATCTTCAGCTGGATCATTGCTATCCCCATCGGCCTGGTCTCGCTGATCAGCCCAAGCCTGTCGATCGTGACCAGCGCGCTGCTGAGCACGGTCAGCGCTGCTGTTGGCGCAGCGGGGATCGCCGCCGTTTATATCGAATTGCGCGCCACCAAGGAAGGTGCGAGCACCGAGCAGCTCGCCAGCGTCTTCGCCTGATGCGATGTCCGGGCACTGCCGCCAGAGCCCGGACACGGGACGTCAGCCGAACAGTCCGGCCAGGTCCTTCTTCAAAATTTTGCCATTGGCGTTGCGCGGCAGCGTCTCTGCACAAAACACGATCCGCACCGGGACCTTGAAGGCGGCGAGCCGCTCGCGCACCCAGGCCTGAAGCTCCGCCTCGGTCGCCTCGGCACCAGGGGCAAGATGGACCACCGCCGCCGGTTCCTCGCCCAGGGTGCGGTGCGGCAGGCCGATCAGCGCCGCGTCGGTGACTGCAGGGTGGTCGTAGAGCACGTTCTCGACCTCGGACGAGTAGATATTCTCGCCGCCGCGGATGATCATGTCCTTGGCCCGGTCGACGATATAGCAGAAACCCTCCTCGTCGAGCCGCGCGAGGTCGCCGGTGCGCACCCAGCCATCGACAAAGGTCGCCGCGGTCGCCTCGGGTTTGTTCCAATAGCCCTTCACGATCTGCGGCCCACGCGCCCATAGCTCGCCCACCTGCCCCACGGGCAGCTCGGTCTGGCCATCGGCATCCATGATCTTCAGGTCGCTCACCGGCACCGCAGGGCCGCAACTATCCGGTCGGTTGAGATAATCCTCGGCCGTATGGCTGGTCACGGTCGCCATCGTCTCGGTCATCCCCCAGCCGTTGCCGGGCAGCGCGCCGAAAACCTCGCGGATCTTGCGCACCAGTTCGGGCGCGGACGGGGCGCCGCCATAGGAAATCGACTTGAGCGAGCTGAGGTCGTACTTGTCACGATCGGGATGCTCGATCAGCTGCCAGGCGATCGTGGGCACACCGCCGGTCGCCGTCACCTTCTCGCGCTCGATGATCTCCAGCGCACGCGTTGCATCCCATTTGTGCATGAACACCAGCGTCGATCCGGCGAACATCACCCCGGTCATGCCGGCGCTGCACGCGGTGACATGGAAAAGCGGGATAACGGTGAGCAGCACCGCTGGTTCGGGCGCGGGCGGCGCCTCGCCCCGGCGCAGCGACGAACGCACCCCGGCATAGGCGGTAGTGAGGATATTGGTCGTCATGTTGCGATGGCTGCCGAGCGCACCCTTGGGATTGCCGGTGGTGCCCGAGGTATAGAAGATCGTCGCCGCATCGTCGGGCGCGATTTCGACCGGCGGAAGCTCGGCGGGGGCCAGCTCGGCATAGGCGGGCGGCGCGCCGATGACATCTTCCAGCGCCTTTGCCCCATGTGCCAGTTCGCCCTGGCTGCGGCTGATCAGTATCGCCTGAAGCGCGTCCAGTTCAGCGAGATGCGGCGCGATGCGATCGAGCCGCTCGGCATCGGCGATCAGCAGCTTCGCGCCCGAGTCCTTGAGGCCGTACACCAGCTCCTGCCCGGTCCACCAGGCGTTGAGCGGCACCGCGATCGCGCCGATGCTGACGATCGCGAAAAAGGCGACCGGCCATTCGGGCAGGTTGCGCATCGCCAGCGCCACGCGATCGCCCTTGCCGATGCCCGCGGCGGTGAGATGCTGCGCCAGCGTCGCGGTGGCACGGAACCAGGCATCGTAGCTGACCCGCTCGCCCTCATAGATCAGGAAGGTCTTATCGCCATGGCTGCGCGCGATCTGGGCCAACGCGGCGAGACTGGGCGGCGCGTTCTTCCAGCAACGCGTCGACACGCCCTCGACCTCGACCGTTTCCATCTCGAATGGCTGTCCCGGCGCGCACAGCATCGCCTCGATCTGTTTCAGCGACAGGGCGGGCCAGCCTTCCGGCGCGCTCCAGCTGTGGCTGGCGGCGACGGGACTGGTCGGGCTCTCGGTGAGCATGGGCAAGCGATCCTCTCGTTTGTGAATTTACGTTTGCGTCAAGTCTATGGAATTGATCGCGACACGCAATGGCTGATTTGCAGGATCATTTGCCCCGCTGGCGCGTAACTGGTCTTTGCGGGAGTCATCGCAAATATAACATATGTTAATAAATTGATTTTGCTGGATATTTGTTGCTGCACGCCTAAAAGCACGCGTGCCGAGTATGAGACCAGGTGGAATTGACGGGGCGGTTCGGCGGGTCGGCTGGACGCCCCTATCTGCAGGAGCCCGACCATGTCAGACAGTTGTTTCGTTGTCCGGCTGAACCGTTATCTTGATCTTACCCCCACCGAGAAAAAGGCCGTCGCCAGCCTCGAGCGCGAGCCTCGCGACTATCCGTCGGGCAGCATGCTGTGGCAGGAAGGCGATGATCTTTCCGAGCTGCTGATCGTGCATCAGGGCTGGGCACTGTCGGAAAGCCGTTTGCCGACGGGCAAGCGCCAGATCCTGCGCTTTCATTTTTCGGGCGACATGATCGGCGCATCGGGCATCGCGTTTCGCGATGCGCCCTCGAGCATCGTCGCGGCGACCGACATGGTGGTATGCCGCTTCCCGCGCCGCGCGCTGGGCGAGACATTCACCGAGCATCCGCGCCTTGCCGCCTTGTTCTTCTCGATCAGCCAGATGGAAAGCATCGACCTGTACGACCGGTTGCGCGCCCTGGGTCGCAGCGAGGGCAAGGCACGGCTTGCCAACCTGTTCCTGTCGATCGCCGCGCGGATGCGCGCGGTCAGCGGGCAGCACAATCCGGTGATCCGCATTCCCCTGACCCAGAGCGACCTCGGCGATGCCGTCGGACTCACCCAGGTGCACGTCAATCGGCTGATCCGGCAGATGACCGAAGAAAAACTGATCACGCGGAACCGGAGCACCGTCACATTGGTTGACGAGCCGAAGCTGATCGAGCTCGCACGGTTCGTAGATCGCTTTAGTGCGCTCGATTCCAGCTGGTTCCCATCGCCTCGAGGATAGTCGAGGCGCCCAAATTGCACTTTGGCGGGTCGGTCCGCTAGAAAGCTGATCGATGTCTGAACTCGACTTTCTCGCCCAGGCCTTCAAGGTTACACGCGCCAACGGTGCTGACGACGGCGAGAACGGGGTCGTCGATGCCCGCGACACGCTGCAGCGGATGAACTCCGCGTTCCGCATCCTCACCGACGCGATGCCGCAGATGGTGTGGTCGACTCTGCCCGATGGCTATCACGACTATTACAATGCACGCTGGTACGAGTTCACCGGCGTTCCCGCCGGATCGACCGACGGCGAGGGCTGGAACGGCATGTTCCATCCCGACGACCAGGACCATGCGTGGAGCATCTGGCGGCATTCGCTGGCCACCGGCGAACCTTATGAGGTGAACTATCGGCTGCGCCACCATAGCGGCGAATATCGCTGGACGCTGGGCCGCGCGCTCCCGTTACGCAATGCCAAGGGCGAGATCGTCCGCTGGATCGGAACCTGCACCGATATCCATCAATCGAAGATGATCGCAGAGGAAAACGAGGTACTCAGCCGGGAACTGAGCCACCGGATCAAGAATATCTTTGCGGTCATCAACGGGCTGATCGGCATGTCGGCGCGGCAGAATCCGGAAATGCGGCCGATGGCTTCAGAATTGCAGGATCGGATCGCCGCGCTGGGGCGCGCGCACGAATTCGCCCGCCCGCACAGCGAACAGTCGCGCCCTGTCACCATCGAATCTTCGCTCAGCGGCTTGCTCACCGAAATCCTGGCGGCCTATCCCGCTCTGGGCGAAGGACGGCTGACAATCCGCGGCGACGACCCTGAAATCGACGACCGGAGCGCCACTCCCATCGCGCTGGTATTTCATGAGCTGGCGACCAATTCCGCGAAATATGGTGCCTTGTCATCGGTCACAGGTTCGGTAGCGATCCAGGTCGCGCAGGAAGACGATATCGTCTCGATCAGCTGGGTCGAGACGGATGGGCCAACAGTGGCGGGCGGGCCGGAAGCGACCGGGTTCGGAACGCGCCTCGTCCAGCTTGCGATCACGCAGCAGCTTGCCGGATCGATCGAGCGTCATTGGCTGCCCCAGGGGCTGCGCGTCGACATGCGCGTTTCGGCTGGCAGGCTGAAGCGCGCCGAGGGAGCGCCGGTCTGAGCTGCGACGCCTGGGGCGCCGCCGCCGACGGGTATCAGTGAGAAAGCAGCGTCAGTCCCGCAGGCGGCGTCGGCGTCGGCCCGCCATCGCGCGCGGCGAGCGCAAAATCCACGGCTTCAACGACCTGTCGGCTGTCTGCGGGCTTGATCATCACGCCGAGCGCGCCGGGGATCGGGACGTCGATCTGGCGCGGGTTGGCCGTCACGAAGATGACCGTGCAGCCAATCTCCTTGCCGAGCCAGGCGCCGATCGACGGGCCGGTGGCACCATCGCACAGGTTAATATCGACCAGGGCGATGGTGGGCGCCCGCTCAGCCAGGCGCATCGCCGACTTCCAGTCATCGCCGACGCCGATAACCTCGTATCCAGCATCCTCCAGCCCGACCTGCATGTCGAGCGCGACGAGGAATTCGTCTTCAATGATGAGGATACGGGCAGTCATGGTGATAGCGTTGTCATCTTCCTGGGGGCCGGGCCAACGGGGTCGGCTTCTGGGACATCAAACCATTGGCCTGGCATAAAGTTTCATCGATAAGTTGATCCATGTTAATCGATCGCATCAATTCATCGCGCTTTTCCGTGCTGGCTTTCCACGAACGCCAGCCCCGGTTCGACCAGCGGATAACGGCACGATTGCGGCACGGTTAATCGCATGTTAGCGGCATCGTATACGCTCGCGTCCCAAGTCAGGGACCCATGGCGCGCTCATTCAAACGGGGAATTCCTTCACATGCCATCCTTCCGCCAGACCATGCTGCTGCTGGCCAGTGCCGCGCTTGCCGCGCCGCTCGCAACAACGCCCGTGCTCGCGCAAAACGCGACCCAGGCTGCTCCCCAGTCGGAGGATGCGCGGCTGACCGCACTGTTCGCCGCCGACGACGAAGCGAGCCTGAAGCGCAACCCGCTCAACGGGCTGTTCCGCGGCGATACGCGCTATGCCGATCGGCTCGGAGACTATGTCACCGACGCCTATTTCGATGGTGAGCGCAAGGCGGCCGAGGACAATCTGGCGGCGTTGGCGAAGATCGATCGGGCCAAGCTGACCGCCACCAATCAGCTGGCCTATGACATTTTCGAGCGCAACCAGAAGGATACGATCAAGGGTCTGTCCGCCGACTATCTGCCGCTGACGGTAGTCCGGCCGATCAACCACTTTTTCGGCTTCCACACCTTCTACCCGAATTTCGCATCGGGCACGGGGACTGCGCCGTTCAAGACGGTCACCGACTACGAGAACAATCTGAAGCGTCACAAGGAGTTCGTGATTCTCCTCGACCGTTCGATCGAGCGTTTCAAGCAGGGCCAGGCATCGGGCGTGGTCGAAACCAAGCTGACCATCCGCAACGTGATCGAGCAGCTGGATACCCAGCTGGCGCAGAAGCCCGAGGAATCGCCGTATTTCGGCCCGACCAAGCAGTTCCCGGCCGATTTCAGCGAGGCCGACAAGGCGCGTTTTACCGAAGCCTACGCCAAGACGATCACCGACGATATCTACCCGGCGTACAAGCGGCTGCGCGATTATCTCGCCAATGACTATCTCAAGGATGCGCGCGAGGGCGTCGGCCTCAAGTACATGAAGGGCGGCGACAAGCTTTATGCCTATCTGATAGAGCAGACCACCACCCTGCCCCTGACTGCGGACGAGGTGCACAATCTCGGGCTGAGCGAAGTCGCACGCATCCTGACCGAGATGGAAGCGATCAAGACCGAGGTCGGCTTCAAGGGCACGCTGCCGGAATTCTTCAACTATCTGCGCACCGATCCGAAGTTCAAGATGCCGACGCGCGAGGCGCTGACCCAGGGCTATTACGATATCGGCAAGAAGGTCGATGCGGTCATTTCGACCCAGTTCAAGGTGCTGCCCAAGACTCCGCTCGAAATCCGCCCCTATGAGGAATTCCGCGAGAAGTTCGAGGCGGGTGGCAGCTATCAGTCGGGCAATCCTGATGGTTCGCGTCCGGGGATCTTCTATTTCAACGCCTATGACCTCCCGAGCCGTACCACCCCCGGAATGACCACCTTGTACCTGCACGAGGGCGCGCCGGGCCATCATTTCCAGATCAGCCTGGCACAGGAAAACGAGGCTCTCCCGGCATTCATGCGCTTCGGCGGCAACACCGCCTATGCCGAAGGCTGGGCGCTTTATGCCGAAAAGCTCGGCTACCCCATGGGCCTGTTCAAGGACCCGTACCAGCGCTTCGGTCATCTCGACGACGAGATGCTGCGTGCGATGCGGCTGGTGGTCGACAGCGGCATCCATTCGAAGGGATGGACCCGCGAACAGGCGATCAAGTACATGCTCGACAATTCGTCGATGGGCGAGACCGACGCGACCGCCGAGGTCGAACGCTATATCGCGATCCCCAGCCAGGCACTGGCCTACAAGATCGGCGCGCTCACGATCCAGCGGCTGAAGGCCAAGGCCGAAAAGGAACTGGGCCCGAAATTCGACCCGCGCGAGTTCCACGACCAGGTTCTGAACACCGGCGCGCTGCCGATGAGCGTGCTGGAAGCGAAGATCAACCGCTGGATCGCCGCAACCAAGGGTTGACACCCTGTCTGCGTCCAAAGCTTCGCAAGATCACAAGACCCCGCCCTGGCGCACCGTGCCGGGCGGGGTCTTGCTGTTCGTGCGAGCGACGCCGCGCGCCAGCCGCAGCATGGTGGCGGGCGTCGGTCAGGACGCAGATGGGCGGCCGGTCTTGCAGCTTCGGATCGCTGCGCCGCCCGTCGACGGAGCCGCCAATGCAAAACTGATCGCGCTGATCAGCACGGCTTTGCAAGTTCGCAAACGCGACGTGACGGTGCAATCCGGCGCTACCGGCCGCGCCAAGCAATTGGTCGTGCGAGGCGACAGTGCCAGGCTGATTGCGCGATTGGAGAGCTTGATTGACGGATAACCCCGCCAGATCGGCGCAATAACATTTGCCAGCCTGCCGCATCTTATGCAGTGTTTGCCCCGTAGCTGGCACAGGTTCAGCACTGGGGGCAGGCACATACGATCATGGACATCCAGCACGACGCTTGGCCACCGCGCACCGATGACCGTCCGCCTACGCTTCTTTCCCGCATCGTGCGCCGGTTGCTGCTGCTGCTCTATCGCAGCCACGGCTGGCGCGCCGAGGGCGTGGTGCCCGAGCCGCGCCGCTTCGTCATCATCGCCGCGCCGCACACCAGCAACTGGGATTTCCTCTACTTCCTCGGCCTGACCGGCGATCTCGGCATCAAGGCGCATTTCATGGCCAAGACCTCGCTGTTCCGCTGGCCGCTGGGGCGGTTCATGCGCGACATGGGCGGCGTGCCGGTCGAACGCAGCTACAATCGCGGCCAGGTGCAGCAGATGGTCGAGGAATTTGCGCGCCGCGACGAGTTCATGCTGACCATCGCGCCCGAAGGCACGCGCGGGAGCGTCCGCCAGTGGCGCACCGGCTTCTACCAGATCGCGCTCGCCGCGCGCGTGCCGCTGGTCTGCGGGCTGATGGACTATGGCCGCAAGGTCGGCGGACTGGGCCCCGCGATCATGCCCACCGGCGATTATGCCGAGGACATGAAGAAGATCATGGAATTCTACAAGAGCGTGACCCCGCGCCACCCCGACCGCGCGGGCACCGACATCATCAAGGACAGCCGCCTGTGAGCCCCGTGACCGACGCCATCCCCCTGTTGCTGCACAATCTGGTACTGATCTTCGGCGTCATGATCGTGCTGTGGGGCGTCGCCGTGGCGATCAAGGACGTATCGTTCATCGACGCGGTCTGGCCGATGGGCATGGTGCTGCTGGCCGCCGCCACCTTCTGGCTGAGCGGCGCGGCCTCGCCCGTGGCGGTGATGCTGCTTGCCCTGACCGCGATCTGGGGACTGCGGCTGGGGCTTCACCTGTTCGTGCGCTGGCGGCGCAATGGCGTGGATCCGCGCTATGCCAAGATCATCGCTTCGGCGAAGGACAAAAAGGGCTGGAGCTTTGCCAAGACCGCGCTGCTGCAGGTCTTCCTGCTTCAGGGACCGCTGCTGTTCATGGTCTGCCTGCCCGCGCAGGCCGGCATCTGGCGCGGAGGAGAGATAAGCGCGCTCGCCCTTGTCGGCGCGATTGTCGCGGTGATCGGAATCGCATTCGAGACCATTGGCGATGCGCAGCTCGAGACATTCCGTGCGAACCCGGCCAACAAGGGCAAGGTGCTCAATACCGGCCTGTGGCGTTATACCCGCCATCCCAATTATTTCGGCGACGCGTGCACCTGGTGGGGCATCTGGCTGGTCGCTGCCTCGACCGGCTGGGACGTGGCGCTCGCCAGCCTGGTCGGGCCGCTGTTCCTCAATTTCACCCTGGTCAAATGGAGCGGCGCCGCGATGCTGGAACGCGGTTTGAAGAAGACGCGCCCCGATTATGCCGACTATATCGCGCGCACCTCATCCTTCTTCCCGCTGCCGCCGCGCCAGCACTAATCGCCGCCGACCGATGATTACCCGGTCTTAAGGCTTGTGGGCTAATCCTGTTGCCAATCAAGGCAGCAGGCAGCGCAAGACCCATGACCAAACCGCTCGACGATGTATCCGCGATGATCGCCCAAAGCCGCGCGCTCGGGCCGGACGAGACGCTCGCCCTGCGCCGCGTCGTGTGGCCCGATGGCCGGATCAGCGCGAACGAGGCCGCCATCCTGTTCGAACTCAACCGTGCCAGCAGCGCGGCGAGCAGCGAATGGGTCGACTTCTTCGTCGAGGCCATCACCGCCTATGTCGTCGAGCAGGCCGAGCCGCGCGGCTATGTCAGCGACGAGAATGCCGACTGGCTGATCGCGGCGATCGATCAGGACGGCCGGGTCGACACGCTAGCCGAGCTCGAACTGCTGGTGAAGGTGGTGGAAAAGGCCGAGAACGCGCCCGAACGCCTGAAGCGCTATGCGCTCGACCAAATCCGCTCCGCCGTTCTGAACGGCGAAGGCCCAACGCGATGCGGCGGCGGTCTCACGCCGGGCAGCATCGGCACCACCGAGGTGCGGCTGCTCCGCCGCGTGCTCTACGCGACCGGAGGCCAGGCGCCTGCGCATATCAGCCGCGAAGAGGCCGAACTGCTGTTTGCGATCAAGGATGCCACGCTTGCCGGCCAGAACGCGCCCGAATGGCAGACGCTGTTCGTCCAGGCGATGCGGCTGCATCTGATGACCGACCAGCGCTTCCGTGCGCTGAGCCGGGAGGATGCGGTGCGCCTGCATGCGTTCATGGCCGATACCAAGGCCGGAATGGGCAGCTTTTTCGGGCGCATGTTCCAGTCGCTGGGCGATGCCCCTGCCCGGCCCGCGGCAGCGACGCCATTGCCGGTCACAGTCGAAGGCATCAGCGCGGAAGAGGACAGCTGGCTGCAGGCGATGGTCGAGGCCGACGGCGCGCTCGACCCGCTCGAACGCGCGCTTCTCAAGGCTCTGGCCGAGGATTGACTGCATCGCTCTTGCGCTGAGCGCCCGCTGCTGACACTTTGAGCAGACAAGCCGGAAAGCATATCCGGCCAAACCCCTGTCATCTGCGGAACTGTCGCCATGCATCACGATGCCGCGCTCGAGAAACTGACGCACGATCATGTCTTTGCCGGGGCCCGCGCCGACGAGAGCGAGCGTCGCACCTGGTATGTCGTCGCGCTGACGGCGGTCACGATGGTCGCGGAGATTGTCGGCGGCTGGTGGACCGGATCGATGGCGCTGCTTGCCGATGGCTGGCACATGGGCAGCCATGTCGCGGCGCTGGGTCTTGCAGGATTTGCCTATCATTTTGCGCGCACCCATGCCGATGACCGGCGCTTCTCGATGGGCACCGGCAAGGTCGGATCGCTCACCGCATTCGGCAGCGCACTGCTGCTCGGCGTCGTTGCGCTGCTGATGCTGTGGGAATCGGGGCACCGACTGCTCGATCCGGTTGCGATCGACTATCGCACCGCCATCATCGTCACGGTGATCGGCCTCGCGGTCAATGTGGCTAGCGCCTTCCTGCTCGGCGGGCACGAGCACCATCATGACCACGAGTACGGGCATGACGGCCACGATCAAGACCACCACGATCATGCGCATCACGCCCATCATCATGACCACAATCTGCGTGCCGCCTATGTGCATGTTCTCACCGATGCGCTGACATCGGTGCTGGCGTTGGTCGCGCTGGGCGGCGGCTTGTGGCTGGGCCTGGCCTGGCTCGATCCGCTGATGGGGATCGTCGGCGCGGTCGTCATCCTGTGGTGGGCGGCAGGGCTGGTGCGCCAGTCGTCGCGCGTGCTGCTCGACATGGAAGCCAACCCGGCCATTGCCAAGCAGATCCGCCAGCGGATCGAGGGCGATGCCGACAATCGCGTGGTCGATCTGCACCTGTGGCAGGTCGGCACCGGGCATCTCGCGCTGATCGTCTCGCTCGCGACGCATTACCCGCGTCCGCCCGCGCATTACCGCTCGCTGCTCGGCGAGATGCCGCTGCTCTCGCATTGCACGTTCGAGATCATCCCTTGCGACGATGCGCGCTGCGACCCTGTTCAGGCGTGACAGACCCGCTTTTCCGGCGCCGCCATCGATGCTAAGCGCGCCGCCATCATGAACCAATATTCCTCCGATCTGCTCCGCCTGCTCGATGCGCGCGGCTATATCCACCAGCTGACCGATGCGGCTGCGCTCGACGCGCTGGCGACGAAGCAGGTCGTACCCGGCTATATCGGCTTCGATCCGACCGCGCCGTCGCTGCATGTCGGGTCGCTGGTGCAGATCATGCTGCTGCGCCGCCTGCAGCAGACCGGGCACAAGCCGATCGTCGTCATGGGCGGCGGCACCGGCAAGATCGGCGACCCCAGCTTCAAGGACGAGGCGCGGCGGCTGCTGACCACCGACACGATCGCGTCGAATGTCGCCTCGATCAAGCGCGTGTTCGAGCGCTTCCTGACCTTCGGGGACGGCCCCACCGATGCGATCATGGTCGACAATGCCGAATGGCTCGACAAGCTGGAATATATCCCGTTCCTGCGCGACATCGGCCAGCATTTCTCGATCAACCGGATGCTGAGCTTCGATTCGGTGAAGCTCAGGCTCGACCGCGAACAGTCGCTGAGCTTTCTCGAGTTCAATTACATGATCCTCCAGGCCTATGATTTCCTGGAACTGTCGCGCCGCGTCGGTTGCCGGCTGCAGATGGGTGGGTCGGATCAATGGGGAAATATCGTTAACGGCATCGAGCTGGCACGCCGTGTCGATGGAACCGAGGTCTATGGCGTCACCACGCCGCTGATTACGCTCGCCGACGGCGGCAAGATGGGCAAGACCGAAAAAGGCGCGGTCTGGCTGAACGAGGATGCGCTGCCCGCTTATGATTACTGGCAGTTCTGGCGCAACACCCAGGATGCCGATGTCGGCAGGTTCCTGCGCCTGTTCACCGACCTGCCGCTCGACGAGATCGCAAGGCTCGAAGCGCTGCAGGGTTCGGAAATCAACGAGGCCAAGAAAGTGCTGGCGGACGCGGCGACCGCCATGTGCCGCGGCACCGAAGCTGCGCAAGCTGCGGCGGAAACCGCACGCGCGACCTTCGAACAGGGCCAGGCAGGCGGCGATCTGCCCAGCATCCGCGTTCCCGCCGAAGGGATGTCGATCGTCCAGGCGAACACCGCGCTGGGCTTCACCGCATCGAACAAGGAAGCCAAGCGCAAGATCGAGGAAGGCGCCGTCAGGGTTAATGGCGAGAAGGTGCAATCCTTTGAATTCATGGTTAAAGCCGGTGACAAGGTGAGCCTGGGCCAGAAGAAGCATGGACTTGTGCTGGCCGAGGATTGACATGCTGGCCCCCAAGTAACCGGTGGCACCATTTACACTTTGTTGGTAAATTTGCTCGAAGGTGACCTTCAGCAAACATGCTTCAACGGGTGGAAAATATGTCCAGGGGTGCGAAACTAGCCGTCGTCGAAAAACGCCAGGCGGCGCGTCATGTCGTCAGTCATCCGACGATCGCGGAGCATCGGCATCTGGGCGATATCAAGACGCATATCGTCAACATTTCCGCGAACGGTTTCATGACCGAAGGCGAGATGCCGCTGGCCAAGGGCGAGCGCATTACCGTCCGCCTGCCCGTGATCGGGCGGATCGAAGCGCACCTCATCTGGTCGCTCGGCGGTCGTGCAGGCTTCCAGCTCGAACGCGTGATCCGCTTGAACGAATTCAACCAGATGGTTGAGCAGCTGGGCGGCAGCCCGCCGCCGTTCGGGCGCCGTTAAGGGCTATTTGCGGCCGAAAAGCCGTTCGATATCGCCGTGCGCCAGCTTGACCCAGGTCGGGCGGCCATGGTTGCACTGGCCCGAATGCGGAGTCACCTCCATCTCGCGCAGCAGCGCGTTCATCTCGGCTACCGATAGCACGCGCCCGGCGCGCACCGATCCGTGACACGCCATGGTCGAGGCGACGAGATCGAGCCGTTCCTTGAGCGACAGCGCAGCATCGAAGCTCGCGAGTTCGTCGGCCACATCCTGCACCAGGCCGTGCACATCGCCGCCGCCCAGCAGCGCGGGTGTGGCGCGCACGAGCACCGCGCCGGGGCCGAAACGCTCGACCTCTAGCCCGAATTCGGCAAGCTCGGCGGCGCGCTCCTCGATCCGGTCGCAGGCAGTCTCGTCCATCTCGACGACCTCGGGGATCAGCAGCGCCTGCGCCGCCACCCTGCCCCCGTCCGCCGCCTTGCGCATCCGTTCGAGCACCAGCCGCTCGTGCGCGGCATGCTGGTCGACGATCACGAGCCCATCCTCGGCCTCGGCGACGATATAGGTCTTGGCGATCTGCCCGCGCGCGATACCCAGCGGATAGCGCTCTGCCATCGGCACCGGCTGCGCGGCGGGCTCGGCGCGGCCCATCGGCGCGGCGGCGATGAACGGCTGGCTGCGCTCGGCGACGCCCGATGCCGCGAACCAGGCGGGTTCCTGCTGCGGGGCAGTCGCCATCACGGGCGCAGGGGCGCTGAACATGTCCGGATCGCGCAGCGGCGGCGGCGCGACCGGCTCGCTCTGCCAGCGCGCCAGTGCGCCCTCGGTCGGACGCTGCACCGCGCGGAAGCCGCCCTCGTCGAGCGCGCGCCTTAGCCCCGAGACGATCATCCCCCGCACCATCGCCGCATCGCGAAAGCGCACTTCGGTCTTGGCTGGATGCACGTTGACATCGACGTCCTGCGGGGCGACCTCGAGGAACAGCGCCACCACCGGATGCCGGTCGCGCGCCAGCATCTCGGCATAGGCCGCGCGCACCGCGCCGATGAGCAGCCGGTCGCGCACGGGCCGCGCGTTGACGAACAGGAACTGGTGATCGGCGACGCCGCGATTATAGGTCGGCAGCCCCGCAACGCCGGTGAGCCTGACGCCTTCGCGCTCGAAATCAAGCAACACCGCATTGTCGGCCAGCGTGCGCGCGGTCAGCGAAGCGATGCGGGTCAGCCGCGCCTCGCCCGGCTGGACCGAGAATACCCGCCGCCCATCCGATTCGAGCGTGAAAGCGATATCGGGCCGCGCCATGGCCAGCCGCTTCACCACATCGCTGCAGGCGGCATATTCACTGCGCGGCGAACGCAGGAACTTGCGCCGCGCGGGCACGCGCGCGAACAGGCTGTCGACCCGGATGCGCGTGCCGGGCGGCAGCGAGGCCGGGCCATCCTCCACCACATCGCCATGATCGACCACGCGCCGCCAGCCATCGCCGGTGGCGGTACGGCTGGCGATCGATAGGCGCGCGACACTGGCGATGCTGGGCAGCGCCTCGCCGCGAAAGCCCATGGTGGTGACCAGCTCGATTGCGTCATCGGGCAGTTTCGAGGTCGCGTGCCGTTCGAGCGCCAGCGCGATCTCGTCCGCCGCCATGCCGCAGCCATTGTCGATCACCTCGATTCCGGCCAGTCCGCCATCGGTCAGCGCGATGGAAATGCGGTCCGCGCCGGCGTCGATCGCATTCTCGACCAGCTCCTTCAACGCACTGGCCGGTCTTTCCACCACTTCGCCTGCTGCGATCCGGTTTATCAGGGCGTTTGGCAGCCTTCGTATTGACATGGACACGCCTCTAGCCCAAGCGCGGCTTGGACGCGACTCCCGAGTTCCCAGCATTTTTCTGCCTTGGTCTGGCCGGGCGCACGGGTTAGCCTCCGCCCCGGGATATCTGCACACATCACGGTCCGTCAGCCGCTCCCTCCATTTAGTTCTGGAAAGTCTGCATGTCGTTCATCTCCAAACTCTTCCGGTTCGGTTCGCACAACATGGCGATCGATCTGGGCACCGCGAATACGCTTGTCTATGTCCAGGATCAGGGCATCGTGCTGAACGAGCCTTCGGTGGTGGCACTGGAGACGCTGAACGGCATCAAGCGGGTCAAGGCCGTGGGCGTCGATGCCAAGATGATGATGGGCAAGACCCCCGATTCGATCGAGGCCATCCGCCCGCTTCGTGACGGCGTGATCGCCGACATCGAAGTCGCCGAGCACATGATCAAGCACTTCATCCAGAAGGTGCACGGCAAGCGCAGCATGTTCAGCTATCCCGAAATCGTGATCTGCGTGCCCTCGGGCTCCACCTCGGTCGAGCGCCGCGCGATCCGCGATGCCGCGTCGAACGCGGGCGCGAGCCAGGTGATGCTGATCGTCGAGCCGATGGCCGCCGCGATCGGTGCCGACATGCCCGTGACCGAGCCGGTCGGATCGATGGTCGTCGATATCGGCGGCGGCACCACCGAAGTCGCGGTGCTCTCGCTGCGTGGTCTTGCCTATACCACCTCGGTCCGCACCGGCGGGGACAAGATGGACGAAGCGATCGTCTCCTATGTCCGTCGTCACCATAACCTGCTGATCGGTGAAACCACCGCCGAGCGGATCAAGAAGGATTTCGGCATAGCGGTCGCTCCGCCCGACGGCATCGGCCACACGATCCAGATCAAGGGGCGCGATCTCGTCAACGGCGTACCCAAGGAAATCTCGATCAACCAGGGCCAGATCGCCGAAGCCCTGTCAGAACCGATCAGCACCATCGTCGAGGGCGTGCGCATCGCGCTCGAAAACACCGCGCCAGAACTGGCCGCAGATATCGTCGACCAGGGCATCGTGCTCACCGGCGGGGGCGCGCTGATCGCTGGGCTCGATGCGCATCTGCGCGAAGAGACCGGTCTGCCGGTTTCGGTGGCGGAGGATCCCTTGACCTGCGTTGCCATCGGCACCGGTCGCGCCATGGAAGACCCCATCTTCCGCGGCGTGCTGATGACCGCCTGACGGGCGACTAAAGCATGGCGCCGCCCCGTAATCGGCGCCCCGGGTTCTCCCGCAAGGCGCAGCTGCAGATTTTCACCGGGTATTTGCTCGCCTTCACGGGGGCATTTGCCGGCTTGCTGCTGCTTGCGCTGTCGCATTTCGATCCCGCTGCCTTTTCGGCCGTGCGTTCGGTCGCAGCAGAACTTGGCGCGCCGCCCGCACGGCTTTTCACCGGCATGCGCGTAGGCGTGCAGGACGGCTGGCGCGAGGTCGCCGCCTATTTCAACGCGGGATCCAAGAATGCCGAGCTCCAGCGCGAGGTCGAGCGCAACCGGATCCGCCTGATCGAGGCGCGCGCGCTCAAGCAGGAAAACCGCGAGCTTCGCCGTCTGCTCGGGCTGATCAAGCAGGAGGGCCGCCCGGTTGCCACCGCACGCCTGATCAATTCGAGCGCCTCGAGCAGCCGCCGCTTCGCCACGCTCGATGTCGGATCGCGCCAGGGCGTGCAGCGCGGCCAGCCGGTGCGCGCACAGCGCGGGCTGATCGGCCGCGTGCTCGAGACCGGGCCCAATACCTCGCGCGTGCTGCTGCTCAGCGATGCCGAGAATGTCGTGCCCGTCCGCCGTGCGCGCGACGGCATCGTTGCATTTTCGCAAGGCCGCGGCGATGGCCGGGTGGATATCAAGCTGATCGATATCGGCATCAACCCGTTCAAGGTCGGCGACGTGATGGTGACATCGGGCAATGGCGGCATCTATCCGCCCAATGTTCCCGTCGCGATCATCGAGAAGCTGACCGGCGACGGCGCGATCGGCAAGCTGCTCGCCAATCCGGCTGGCACCGATTTCGTCATCGTGCAGGAAGTCTACGAGCCCGAACTGGTCGATCCCGAAGCGAGCGGCCTGCCCCCCGCCAATGCCGAAGCCGCCGCGCCGCTGTCTGCGCCGCGCAAGAGCGAGCCTGCGAAAAAGCCCGCAACCAGGGCACCGGCATCGACTGCTGCGGCAGCCGCGCCCGCCCCTGCCGCGTCCGCGCCGCAAGCGCCGCCCACAGGCCAGGCCCAGCCATGAACGCGCCCTATCGCGCCCGGCTGAATCGCGAGCCCTCCGCCTTTCGCAAGGCCGCCGTGCCGATCGCGTCGGTGCTGATCGGGTCGATGACCCCGCTGCTGCCGATCGTCGCTTCCGCGCCAGTGCTGCCGCCCTTCGGGCTGGTCGTGCTGATCTGCTGGCAATTGCTGCGCCCTGGCATCTGGCCGGTCTGGGCGGGGGTTCCGTTCGGCATGTTCGACGATATCATGAGCGGCCAGCCGGTGGGCAGCGCGGTACTGCTCTGGTCGATCATCCTCATCGCGCTCGACCTGATCGAGCAGCGCTATATCTGGCGCAATTACTGGCAGGACTGGTTCATCGCCGCGCTGTGTCTTATATTCGGGCTGGCAGGAGGCCTTGCGATCAACAATTTTCTTGTCAGCGACACGCGCCTTTCGGTGCTGTACCCCCAGATGATCCTGGCGATCTTCACCTATCCGCTGGTGCTGCGCCTTGTCGCGCGGCTCGACCATATCCGCCTCAAGCGCTGAGGGACGGCTGACCGATGATACGCCCGGGCAAGCTGATCACCCGCAATTCGCTGAACATCACGTTCAATCGCCGCACCATGCTGATCGGCGGGGCGCAGGGGCTGGTCGGCGCGATCCTGGCCGCGCGCATGGCCTATATCTCGGTGGTCGAGAACGAGCGCTACAAGATGCTGTCGGAGAGCAACCGGGTCAACCTGACGCTCATCCCGCCGCGCCGGGGCTGGATCATCGACCGCAATGGCAAGCCGCTCGCCAACAACAAGGCCGATTTCCGCGTCGACCTCATTCCGCAGCGCGTGCGCGATGTCGACGGCACGATCGACCAGCTGGCGACCATCCTGAAGATGACACCGGACAAGGTCGACGATCTGCGCGCGGCGATGAAGGACGCGCGCGGGCTGCAGCCGGTGCCGGTCGCGGCGGGGCTGAGCTACGAGGATTTTGCCGCGCTTTCGGTCCGCCTGCCCGATCTGCCCGGTGTCGCGCCGCAGCGCGGCTTTTCGCGCCAATATCCCACCGGCGCAGCGGTCGGCCATCTGCTCGGCTATGTCGGCATCGCCAATGCCGAGGAATATGAAGAAAACAAGAACCCGCTGCTGATCACGCCGGGCTTCAAGATCGGCAAGGATGGGCTGGAGAAATATTTCGAGCCGCAGCTTCAGGGCAAGCCGGGTGCGCGCAAGGTCGAGGTGACCGCCCGCGGCAAGATCGTCCGCGAACTGGGCGTGCAGGAAGACGTGCCCGGCAAGCCGCTCAAGCTCACCATCGATGGCGGGCTGCAGGAGTTCGTCGCGCGCCGCATGGGCCGCGAGTCGGGCGCTGCGGTGGTGATCGACTGCCAGACCGGCGGCATCCTCGCCTTCTCGTCGATGCCCTGCTTCGACCCCAACAGCTTTTCCGACGGCATCGGGCGTTTGGAATATGCGATGCTGTCGCAGGACGAGCGTGTGCCGCTGCTCAACAAGGCGACGCGCGGGCTCTATCCGCCCGGATCGACGCTCAAGCCCATGGCCGCGGTCGCCTGCCTGCAGCATGGCGTCGATCCCGAAGAGACGATCAACTGCCCCGGTGGCTATCGCCTCGGCAACCGCTTCTACCAGTGCCTGGGGCGTCACGGCCCGGTCAACATGGTCCGTGCGATCGAGAAGAGCTGCAACACCTATTTCTATGCGCAAGCGCACCGGCTTGGGTACGACAAGATCGCGATGGTCGCGCGCGAAATGGGTCTGGGCGAGGATTTCAACCTTGCCGGGCTCAATCAGCGCTATGGCACCATTCCCGACAGCGAATGGAAGATGCGTAAGTTCAAGCAGGCATGGACCGCGTCTGACTCGCTCAATGCAGTCATCGGCCAGGGCTATGTGATCTGCAATCCGCTGCAACTGGCGGTCATGGTCGCGCGGTTGGCCTCGGGTCGAAAGCTCTATCCGCATCTCATCCCGGACAACAGGGTCGCCCCCACCCTCCCCTATCCTCCCGAGCATCTCGCGATCGCGCACCAGGGCATGGCGCAGGTGGTGAGCCAGGGTACCGCGGCGCGCTCCAAATTGCCGCTCGAAGGCATCGCCATGGCCGGCAAGACCGGCACCGCGCAGGTGCGCGGGCTCGGATCGGGCAGCCGGGGTGGCGCGGGCGTGCCGTGGAAATATCGCGACCACGGCCTGTTCGTCTGCTTTGCGCCAGTCGAGCAACCGCTCTATGCCGCTGCCGTGGTCATCGAGCATGGCCTGGGCGGATCGCGCGCCGCTGCGCCCGTCGCCAAGGATTTCATGACCTATATGTTCGATCCGCAAAAGGCGATGGACAGCCTGGCTGCGATGGAAGCTGGCTGGGGAGGCAACATCCAGGAGCGGATGGCCTCCGAATTCGCGTCGTTCCGCGCACGCGCCGAGGGCCGCGTGGCCGAGCCTCCGCCGCAAGAGGCCGCCGACTGATGCTGGCCTTCGTTCCCCGCCCGGTGGCGGAGCTGCCGTGGCAGATCATCTTCATTACCGTCGCCATCGCCGGGTTCGGCGTCATCGTACTCTATTCGGCCGCCGGGGGCAGCGTCTCGCCCTGGGCAGGCATTCATGCGCTGCGCTTCGTCGTGTTCCTTGCAATGGCGCTCGTGATCCGGCTGTTCAGCGAGAATTTCGTCAAATGGGGCACCTTCCCCGCTTATGCAGTGTTTGCGGTATTGCTGCTGCTCGTCGAGCTCGCAGGCGCGGTGAAAGGCGGCAGCCAGCGCTGGATCGAACTGGGTTTCATCCGGCTGCAACCGTCCGAATTCATGAAACCGCTGGTGGTGCTCGCCATTGCGCGCTTCTACGAGATGCTGCCCATTGGGCAGGCGCGCAGCTGGTCGGCGATCTGGCCACCGCTGGTGCTGATCGGCGTGCCCTGGTTTCTCGTCATGACTCAGCCCGATCTCGGCACCTCGATCGCGGTGATGACCGGGGGTGTCACCGTGATGTTCCTGGCGGGCGTCCCCTTGCGCCTTTTCATCGGTGCGGGCCTCGCCGGCGCGGCCTTCGTTCCCTTCGCCTTCTTCTTCCTGCTCAAGGAATATCAGCAGAACCGCGTGCTGATCTTCCTCGATCCGGAAAGCGATCCGCTGGGTACCGGCTATCATATCAGCCAGTCGAAGATCGCGATCGGATCGGGCGGCATCGGCGGCAAGGGCTATTTGCAGGGATCGCAGAGCCATCTCGACTATCTGCCCGAAGGCCATACCGATTTCGTCTTCGCGACGATGGCAGAGGAATGGGGCTTGATCGGCGGATTGTTCGTGATCGTGATGTTCGCCCTGCTGCTGCGCTGGTCGACCGTCGTTTCGCTCAACGCGCCCAGCCGGTTCGGCAAGCTGGCAGGTGGCGGGCTCACCATGGTCATCTTCTTCTATATCGCCATCAACATGCTGATGGTGATGGGCCTTGCCCCGGTCGTCGGTATCCCCCTCCCCTTCCTGAGCTATGGCGGGTCGTCGATGATGACGATCATGATCTGTATCGGCCTGCTGATGGGCATCGAGCGCAACACCAGACAGGGCGGCGGCGGGGGTCGCCTGCTCCCTTGAGCGACGAAGAAAGGGGCCTGCTTCCCAGGCTTTCGAGGCGCCGCTGTGCCCACCACAAAATTCTGCAAAAAAGCCAAAAAAAGCTCTTCCCATCCCCGCCCGATCCTATATAGGCAGCGCTCTCCCGGCGGTCGCTGATTCGAGCGGACCTGCCAAGGATGGATGGACGCATAGCTCAGTTGGTAGAGCAGCTGACTCTTAATCAGCGGGTCCTTGGTTCGAGCCCAAGTGCGTCCACCATATTTTCTCTATAAATTAATAGGTTATGCCTGATTGGGAAGGGGCTATTCGGCAGCTTGTTTCTTCTAGGTAGCTTTCTAGGTAGCTTTCTAGGTAGCTCGGCGAAGTGCTCAGGATCGAGCCTTGGCGGTCGGGTTTGTGTGGGAATCAAGTCAGGCCGATGGGCCGAAGTCCGCTTTGCCCCTTAGGCAGACCGTCCAG
>Ga0155082_115_pt1 | contig 115036 bp, 135 predicted proteins | sample RifCSPhighO2_01_FD_106050 | JGI IMG/M metagenome (GOLD analysis project Ga0155082, IMG submission 106050) | Sphingomonadales bacterium RIFCSPHIGHO2_01_FULL_65_20 | reverse complement strand
CAAGCATCGGAAAGAGCCCCGCCACCATCCTGCGGATGGTCTCCCCTCCCCCAGACGAGCTGGGGGAGGATTTTGTCCTTCCAAACCCATCCCCAATCAAAACTTAATCGCACGCTTAATTGCCTCTGGACACCAACGAAACCCAGGTTAATGTCCCCGCCATGACCATGCCATCTCCGCTTTGCGACAACCTGCGCCTGCCCGTGATCGGGTCGCCGCTGTTCATCATTTCCGGGCCGGAGCTCGTCATTGCCCAGTGCAAGGCGGGCGTGATCGGCTCGTTCCCGGCGCTCAATGCGCGGCCCCAGGCACAGCTTGACGAGTGGCTGCACCAGATCACCGAGGAACTGGCCGAGTATAACCGCGCCAACCCGGACAAGCCCGCCGCACCCTTTGCGGTCAACCAGATCGTCCACAAGTCGAACGACCGGCTCGAAGCCGACCTGATGACCTGCGCCAAGTGGCAGGTGCCGATGATCATCACATCGCTCGGTGCGCGCGAGGACCTGAACAAGGCGGTGCACGACTGGGGCGGTATCACCATGCACGACGTGATCGACGACCGCTTTGCGCGCAAGGCGATCGAAAAGGGCGCCGACGGCCTGATCCCCGTTGCGGCGGGCGCTGGCGGACATGCTGGCACCATCTCGCCCTTCGCGCTGATGCAGGAAATTCGCAGCTGGTTCGATGGACCCATCGCGCTGTCGGGATCGATCGCCTGCGGTGCCTCGATCCTCGCCGCGCAGGCGATGGGCGCGGACTTCGCCTATATCGGTTCGGCCTTCATCGCCACCGAAGAGGCGCGCGCCACCGACGGCTACAAGAACGGCATCGTCGAAGGCCGGGCGGCGGACATCGTCTATTCGGACCTGTTCACCGGCGTGTCGGGCAATTACCTGCGCCAGTCGATCATCAATGCCGGGCTCGATCCCGACAATCTGCCCAAGGGCGATTACAGCACGATGAACTTCGGATCGGGCGGCAATACCGAAGCCAAGGCGTGGCGCGACATCTGGGGCAGCGGCCAGGGCATCGGCGCAGTCGGCAAGGTCGATACGGTCGCCGACATGGTCGCCCGCCTCACCGCCGAATACCAGGCCGCCAAGGCCTCTCTACTGGCGCGGACGAATTATTGATCGCACACCCGGCAATTCATCTGCCGGTCAGCATTGGCTCTATTAGTATAGCTCCCGTGGTGTTCATTCAGCACGGGAGTTTTTATATGCGGGTCGCTTGCAGTTTCATCATTCCGACACTGGTTCTTGCTTCTCCTGCCCTGGCCAAGGCCGGGCCTTCGCTCCCGGACGAGCTGGTTCTCTCCGGCGACAACATCATCGATGTCACGATCAACGGCCAGCCGCTGCGGCTGGAGGTGCGACCCGAGGCCGCCGAAGCGCCCACGCTCAACGCCGATGTCGCTGCGAAGCTTGGCCTCAAGCCGGGCATGCTCGCGTTTCGCAGCATGGTGGGGCCCGAAAAGATCAATGGCAACTCGTCGGTCCACCGGGTCGATTATGGCGCGGGCGAGAAGAAGCAGCGCATCTTCTGGACCGATCGGCAAAGCTCTACCATCGCCGATGGCACGATCAGTCCGGCTTCGCTGCCGTACAAGAAGGTCACTTTCCGGCTCGGCGAAGCGGGTCCCGGGGCAAGCGACATCAGCCTTCCGCTCGACAATTTCGGCTTTCTTGGGCGCCTGGGTGTCGGCACGACCTTGAACCTTGCTGACGAGAAGGTGCGCTTCCAGTTCAGCCTCGCCCGCGACGAGACTCTGGTCAGCGCGCCCACCGGCAACTGGCTCGCGCAGTATCGCGGCGGCAAGTTCACCGGCCAGCCGCGCCAGACGCTGATCTTTTACGGCATCCAGCGCCCCACCCGCGAAATGACCCTGGCCCAGCCCATCGCGCTGGGCTCGCGCCAGCTTGTTACCGCCGATGTGCGCTACAGCGATTATGGCGATGCCAGCGGCATTGCCGCGGCCGACCAGGCGAGTGCGGACTCGGACGAGATCGTCGTGGTGGGCGACAAGAAGCGCGATGTCGATCTGCGCATCGTCGCCGGGCGCGCGTTCCTGAAAGGCTGCGCCAGCCTGACCTATGACATGCAGAAACGGACGCTGGGGCTGCGCTGCTGACCTTAAAGCGAGCGCTCGCCGGTCACCTCATAGGCGGTGATCGTGCGGTCGTGGATGCCGTGCGCCGCGCTGGCGGCTCGCCATTCGGCCATGTGCGCGCTCGCCGCGTGCGCCTTCAGCGCATCCTCATCCGCCCAGGATTCGCTGACACGCACCATGCCGGGCTCGACCACGTCGAACGAGAAGGCATAATGGCCGCAGCCCGGTTCTGCCCGGCTGAGCGCGATCATCTTCGCCATAGCGGGCTTCACTGCCTCGATCTGGTCGAGCGGAAAGCGATAGAAACCGGCGATGACGATCATGACGAAGCTCCTCAGATCTCGAGCTGGCTGCCCAGTTCGACCACGCGGTTCGAGGGCAGGTTGAAGAATTCCATCGGGCTCGCCGAATTGCGCAGCATCCAGGCAAAGATCTTCTCGCGCCAGACCGGCATGCCGGGCCGCTCGGCGGTGAGCAGCGTCTGGCGCGACAGGAAGAAGCTGGTCTGCAGCATCTCGAACTTGCCGCCGCACAATTCCTTCACATCCTTGAGCGCGGCGGGAACGTCGGTCGACTGCATGAAACCATAGCGCAACACCATGCGGTAGAAGCCATGGCCCAGGTCCTCGACCTGGAAGCGGTTGGCGTCGGTGACATAGGGCACCTCCATGATCTGCACGGTCAGGATGACCACGCGCTCATGGATCACCTTGTTGTGCTTCATGTTGTGCAGCAGCGCGGTCGGCACCCCGGTGGTCGCCGAAGCCATGAAGATCGCGGTGCCCTTGACCCGAGTTGCAGAGCCCTGCGCGGACTTCACGAACACCTCGATCGGCAGCGCGCTCTCGATCATCGTCTCGCGCATCAGCTTGCGTCCGCGCGCCCAGGTGGTGAGCAGCGTGAAGGTGAACGCGCCGATGACCAGCGGGAACCAGCCGCCATCGGGGATCTTGGTGGCGTTGGCGAGGAAATAGGCGCCATCGACCACCACGAAGGTGACGATGATCGGGATCGCCATCCAGAGCTTCCATTTCCACATCGCGATCAGCAGCACCGCCATCAGGCAGGTGTCGATCAGCATCGCACCCGTCACCGCGATGCCATAGGCCGCAGCGAGGTTGCTCGAGCTCTGGAAGCTCAGCACCAGCAGGATCACCGCGACCATCAGCACCCAGTTGATCAGCGGAATGTAGATCTGGCCGCTTTCCGACGCGCTGGTGTGCTTGATCGACAGGCGCGGAATGTAACCGAGCTGGATCGCCTGATGCGTGATCGAGAACGCGCCCGAGATCACCGCCTGGCTGGCGATGAAGGTCGCGCCGGTCGCGAGCAGCACCAGCGGCAGGCGCAGCACATCGGGCGCAAGCAGGAAGAACGGGTTCCTGATCGTCTCGGCCGCGACCTCGGGCGACATGCCGATGATCATCGCGCCCTGGCCGAAATAGTTGATCAGCAGCGCGGGCATGACAAAGCCGAACCAGGAAAGGCGCAATGGTCCCCGCCCGAAATGGCCCATGTCCGAATAGAGCGCCTCCGCCCCCGTCACCGCGAGCACAACCGAGCCGAGCGCCAGAAACGCGAACCAGCCATCGTTGATGAAAAAACGGATCGCGAACCAGGGGTTCAGCGCGAGCAGAATTTCAGGGTTGAACACGATCTGGTACATGCCCAGCACCGCGATCGTACCGAAATACAGCACCATGATCGGCGCGAAGAGTGTGCCGATCTTTGCCGTTCCGCGCGACTGGATGAAGAACAGGAACACCAGCAGCCCCACCGCAATCGGCACGACCAGCGGCTGCAGACCGGGATTGACCACGGTCAGCCCCTCGACTGCCGAGAGCACCGAGATCGCCGGCGTGATCATGCTGTCGCCATAGAAAAGCGCGGTGGCGAACACACCGAGCAGGATCAGCAGCCAGCCATAGCTGGTCCGCCCGATGCTGCGCGAGATCAGCGCGACGAGGGCGAGACTGCCGCCCTGCCCCTTGTTGTCGGCGCGCATCAGGATGCTGACATATTGCACGCCGACGACCAGCGTCATCGACCAGAAGATCAGGCTGACGACGCCGAAGATGTGCTCGGCATCGGGCGTCAGCGGATGGTGGCCGGCAAAGGTCTCGCGAAAGGCATAGATCGGGCTGGTGCCGATATCGCCGAACACGATACCGATCGCGCCGAAGGCCAGTGCCGCGACCGAACTGCCCTTGCCATGGTCATGCCCGGGAGGCTGCATGCCCGGTTCCTCGGTTGCCGATCCGGCGGCGGGTGGCGCTATGGGCGCATCTGATGGTGAATCGCTGATCATCGGGCAATATGCGGGCGCTGCGGACCTTGCGATCGACCAGCGCTCATCGTCCCCTTTCGCCTATCGCCCATAGGGGCAATGGCAGGCGGATTAGCATGGCGCATGATGCAGTGCAATATAATCGCAATAGAGCGATTATGGCTTGTTTTCAGTAGCTTGACCGGGTTCTGCGACAGGCGGAACCGATCCGGGCATACCGGGCGCAGGCGCACCGTCCTGCTGAGCGATCAGGGCATCGATCCGGGCGAGTCGGCTCGTCAGGTCCTCGCGCCACTCGGCATCGGGCGGCGAACGCTCGAGAAGCTCCGCCCAGATGGCGCGTGCCTGCTGCAACTGGCCCGATGTCGCAAGGGCAAGACCCAGGAAAAACGGCGGTGCCGGATGATCGGGCGAGAGCGTCGCGGCCTTCTGATAGGCATATTGCGAGGCCGGGGTCAGCAGGCCGTTGCTGTGTCCGACCAGCGCATTGCCGAGCGCCACCCACAGGTCCGGGTCTTCGGGAAAGGTCTCAAGCCCCTTGCTCAGCGCGGTGGCGGCCGTGGCGAACTTGCCCTGGCGGCTCTGTGCATCGGCGAGCACCAGCCAGGCGCGGGCATCGCCGAAATTGCCGCCCATCTCGTCGCGCTGCTTGGCGAGGTCCTCGTCGAACATGCCGAGCTTCTCGACCGGCTCCTTGGGCGACCCGGCGAGCGAGGGCTGCCCCTGCCAGGCATAGCCCGCTATGCCGACGAACAATGCGGCACCTGCGAGTTCCCACGCCTTGCGCGGCATCTTGCCCAGCCAGATGAGCCCCGCCATGATCAGCAGCGCGAGCAGTCCCACGACGATCCAGGCCATCAGCTCTTGCCTCCTTGTGCCCTGGCGCGGGTGAAACGCTTGCGCACGATGATCGCGGCGAGGAGCAGCAGCACGACAGGCGCGGCGAACAGCGGCCAGGTCATGGTGGTCACGCGCGGCTCATAGGAGACCCAGTCGCCATAGCGTTCGATCAGCCAAGCGCGGATCGCCTCCGGGTCCTCGCCCCTCGCGATGCGCTCGCGCACCTGGTTGCGCATGTCGCCTGCCATCGGGGCATCGGAATCGGCGATCGACTGGCTCTGGCAGGTCAGGCAGCGCAGCGTCATCATCAGATCCTGCGCGGCCTTTTCCTTCGCCGGGTCCTCGAGCTGCTTGTAGGCGTACGGCGCGGGCGGGAGCGAGTCCTGGGCTGCTAAAGGCGCCGCCAGCGCGATCGACAGGAAGAGGACGAGAGCGCGGATCATTGCGCTTCCTTCAGCTTTTGTAGGATCATGGGCACCTGATCGGCGCGGATTTCGCCGATATGCTGATAGGTGATGATCCCCTTGCCGTTGATCACGAAGGTTTCGGGCACGCCCGAGGAGCCGAGATCGAACTGGATCTTGCTGACATCGTCGCGCCCGATCCGCGTATAGGGATTGCCGTTGCGCGCGAGGAACTGCTGCACGTCCGCGGTCCGATCGCGAATGGCGACCCCATCGATCTCGACGCCTGCCTTGGCGAGCTCAGCCAGCACCGGCGCTTCGGCGATGCACGGCACGCACCAGCTGGCGAACACGTTGAGCAGCTTGGGCTTGCCGCCGGTAAAATCGGCCTTGGCCAGCGCCGGACGATCGGGCACGGCCTGGGGCAGATCGAAATCAGGAAGCGGCTTGCCGATCATCTGCGAGGCGATGGTGCGATCGCCAGGCGCGATCAGCCCCGATGCGAACACCGCGAACAGCAGGCCGAACAGGGCCAGCGGCAACCAGATCGCCCAATGTTTCATGCGAGCGCTTCCTGGCCCCCGGCAGCAGGCTTGGGCGCGGCGGGTTCGCTTGCCGGCTCGAGCTCGGGCTCGCCCTTGCGGCGCAGGTCGCGCGCGGTGCGGCCGACCAGCGACAGCACGCCGCCCAGCCCCACGAGCAGGCCGCCATACCAGATCAGCGGAACGAACGGCTTCCACCACAGCCGCAGCTGCCAGCGGCCGTCATCGCCCTCTTCGCCGAGCACGGCGTAAAGCTGGCCATTCCAGCGCGTGAGCAAAGCCGCCTCGCTCGTCGCGGTGGGCGGCGAGGCGAACATGCGCGCCTGCGGGTTCAGCACGGTCTGGACATTGCTGTCGCCATAGCGCGCCACCAGACGCGCCTCGAGCGCGGTCCAGTTGGCTCCGGCGATCGGCCTGACGCCCTGCAGTTCGATCGTCCAGGGGCCGACGGTATGGCTCTGCCCGATCTCGCTCGCCACGAGCTTTTCGGTGTTGAACGCGCTTTCGGACGCCATGCCAGCGAGCGCGACAGCGATGCCGAGATGCGCGATGACCATGCCCCAGATATGCGCAGGCGTGCGGCGCAGATTGCGCTTCCACAGCGGCAGCACGCTCGCCACGGCAAGGCCAGCGGCGAAGACCAGGCCGAGCAGCGGCAGCACGCCGATATCGCCGCCGAACACCACCACCAGCGCCAGCGTTCCGGCGGCCACCAGCGCGGGCACGGCGAGCAGATTGGCGAGCTTGCGACCGTTATCCTGCCGCCAGCGCATCAGCGGACCCGCCGCCATGATAACCAGCATCGGGAACACGAAGATTGCGCTCACCGGGTTGAAATAGGGCGGGCCGACCGAAACCTTGGTGCCGAACGCCTCGGTCACCAGCGGGTAGAGCGTGCCCATCAGCACGATGCCCAGAATGCCGACCAGCAGCACGTTGTTCATCACCAGCGAGCCTTCGCGGCTGAACAGATGGAATTTCGCGCCCTCGGTCACCGTCGAAGCGCGCAGCCCGAACAGGGCGAGCGCGCCGCCGATATAAATGGCCAGCAGCGTGAGGATGAAGCTGCCGCGCTCGGGATCGACCGCAAAGGCGTGCACGCTCGTCAGGATGCCCGAACGCACCAGGAAGGTGCCGACCATTGACATCGAGAAGGCGACCACCGCCAGCATCACCGTCCAGGCCTTGAGCGCATTGCGCGTTGCCAGCACGCTGACCGAATGGAGCAAAGCGGTCGCCGCGAGCCAGGGCATCAGCGAGGCATTCTCGACCGGATCCCAGAACCACCAGCCGCCCCAACCAAGCTCGTAATAGGCCCACCACGAACCCGCGGTGATGCCGAGCGTCAGGAATATCCACGCGCCCATCACCCAGGGACGCATCGCGCGGGCGAAGGCAGGACCGACATCGCGGGTGATCAGCGCGCCGACCGCGAAGGAAAAGGCGATCGAGAGCCCGACATAGCCGATGTACAGCGTCGGCGGATGGAAGGCGAGGCCCGGGTCCTGCAGCAGCGGGTTGAGGCCATTGCCCTCGACCGGCGCGGGATTGAGCCGCTCGAACGGGTTCGACGAAAACAGCATGAAGGCGTAGAAGCCCAGGCTCACGAACGCCTGGCCCGCCAGCGTGGCGACCATCGTGCGCTCGTTGAGCCGCCGTTCGAGCAGCGCGACGAAACCGCCCGCCAGGCCCATCACGGTGACCCAGAGCAGCATCGAGCCTTCGTGATTGCCCCATGCCCCGGCGATCTTGTAGATCAGGGGCTTCAGGCTGTGGCTGTTCGCCGCGACCAGCTTGACCGACAGGTCGGTGCGCAAGAACAGCACGATCAGCAGCGCAAACGCGACCGCCACCAGCAGCCCCTGCACCACCGCGATCGGGCGCACAGCGCGCAGGAATTCTGCCCCGCGTGCGGTCAGCGCATAGCTGCCCAGGCCCAGCTGCAAGACCGCCAGCGCGGCGGCAAGCCACAGGATCGCAAGCGCGATTTCGGCAATCATGGCTGCTGCACCGTTCCGCCGAGCTTCTTGACATCGGCCTTGGTCATGTCGCGCATCTCGCGCGGCACGTAATTCTCGTCATGCTTGGCGAGGAGGTTGTCGGCGACGAACTGGCCCGAGGCGTTCATCCGGCCTTCGGCCACGACTCCCGATCCTTCGACGAACAGGTCGGGGGTGATGCCGGTAAAGCGCACCGGCACCGTGCCCTTGCCATCCTCGACGATGAAATCGATCGTCACGCCATCGGCCTGTTTCTTGATCGAGCCTTTCTGCACCATGCCGCCCAGCCGGATCGCCTGGCCCGGCTCGACGCCCTTTTCGGCAATGTCGCCGGGGGTGTAAAAATAGCTCGCCTGGTCGCGCAGCGCATAGGCCGCGATCAGCCCGGCGGCGACGAGGCCGACCAGGGCGATGCAGATCAGGACGAGACGCTGGTGCTTGGCTTTCATGGGGTCGTTATCCGGTTCACTTGCGCTTGAGCGCATCCAGCCGCGCTTCTGCGCGTTTGAGCGCGAACCAGCAATAGCCGATCAGCCCGGCAGTGCCGGCAATGCCCAGCCCATAGGCCATGATGACATAGGTCCACTGGGTCATGCGGCCGCGAGCCTGCGCATGCGCGCCTCGATGCGGATATCGGCCAGCAGGGTGCGCATGCGCATCAGCACGATCGCGCCGAAGATCAACGAAAAGCCGATCACGGCCATACCGAGCGGCCAGAGAAAGGCAGGATCGATCGCCGACTTGCCGATCGAGATGCTCGCGGGCTGGTGCAGGCTGTTCCACCACACCACCGAGCGGTTGATGATCGGCACGTTGACCGCGCCGACCAGCCCGAAGATCGCGGCGACGCGCGACGTGCCGCCACGGCCCGCAGCCGCATCCTTCTGGCTGGCGTCGGCGAGCGCGATATAGCCCAGGTACAGGAAGAACAGCACCAGCATCGAGGTCAGCCGTCCGTCCCACACCCACCAGGTGCCCCAGGTCGGCCGTGCCCAGATCGATCCGGTCGCAAGGCACAAGGCGCAGAAAAATGCGCCGGGCACGGCAGAAGCGCGCGCCGCGATCCCGGCGAGCGGATGCCGCCAGACCAGCTCGACCAGGCTGGCAATCGCGATGCTGGTCCAGCCTGCCATTCCCAGCCAGGCGGCGGGCACGTGAATGTAAAGGATGCGCACCGTCTCGCCCATCAGCCGGTCGGCAGGCGCGTTGAACACGCCGAGGAACAGCGCGATGGCGACCATGATCAGCCCGGAAACCATGAACGCCGGGGTCAGCGGACGGGCGATGGACAGGAACCGCGTGGGATTGGCAAAACCGTGCATGAGCGAAGGTGCGTCAGCTTCCTAGCGCCGAGGCATATCGGCGTCATGCCCTTGTTGCCACGATGCCGCTGCAGCCTCAAGGGAATTTGCGTGCGGATGGGGGAGGGGATGCCAATGGGCCTTTGCCCGTCACCCCCGCGAAGGCGGGGGTCCCGCTTCTGTCGCAACCTGAAGCAAGAAAGCGGGATTCCCGCTTTCGCGGGAATGACGAAGGATCGGTCAGGTGTTGGGAATCAACCCCGCCCGATCAGCTTCTGCGCCATGCGGTCGGCGACGGTCGCGGGCGATTCGCCGGTGGTGCGGCTTTCCTGCCAGATGCCGGTCAGGCGCTGCGGAATGCCGGTGAGCCGCGCGTGCACTTCCTCGACCTGCGCGGTGCGACCTTCGGCCTGCGCGAAATATTCGAGCGCGACCGAGATGATGCCGCCGGCGTTGATCACATAATCGGGCGCATAGAGGATGCCGCGATCGATCAGCATGTCGCCATGGTGCGGCCGCGCGAGCTGGTTGTTCGCACCGCCCGCGACGATCGCGACATTGAGCTTCTCGATGCTTTCCGAATCGAGGATCGCGCCCAGTGCATTGGGGCTGAACACATCGGCCTCGACCTGCATGATGCGATCGGCGCTCACCGTCTCGGCGCCCAGCTCGTCGGCAAGCTTCTGCGCGCGATCGGCGTTGACGTCAGCGAGGGTCAGCTTCGCGCCCTCGGCCGCGAGCAGCCGGGCGAGGCCACCGCCGACGCTGCCGGTACCCTGCACCGCGATGCGCACGTCCTTCAGCCGGTCCGTGCCAAGCTTGAACGCGACCGCGGCCTTGACGCCCAGGAAGATACCCTTGGCGGTGAACGGCCCCGGATCGCCGCCAGCCGAACCCGCATCCTGCACCGGGAGGCCCGAGACGAACTTGGTGCGCTTGGAGATCGCGACCATGTCCGCATCCGACATGCCGATATCCTCCGCGGTGACATAGCGGCCGCCCAGCGCATCAATCGCGTCGCCGAACGCGGCAAGCATCTCGGGGGTCTTGCGGTTGTCGGCATCAGCGAGGATCACCGCCTTGCCGCCGCCCATCGGCAGGCCGGCCATGGCGTTCTTGTAGCTCATGCCACGCGACAGGCGCAGCGCATCGGTGATCGCACGGCCCTTGTCTGCATAATGCCAGAAGCGCGTTCCGCCGCCCGCCGGGCCAAGCTTGGTGGAGTGAATCGCGATGATCGCCGACAGCCCAGAGGCGCGGTCGTGCACATATTGCACCGCCTCATGCTCGTCGAAGTCCGGCAGATCCCAATAGCTTTGCACGCGCCTGTCTCCCCAAGGCTGGTCGCGCGGCAGGCCTTTTGAAAAAAGGCAAGGATTTCAAGAGCAGATGGGGCGACCGATGGGGTTCGAACCCACGACCTCCGGTACCACAAACCGGCGCTCTAACCAACTGAGCTACGGTCGCCACACACTGCTTACGCCACGCGGAGGCGTCCCTTAGGGGCGCGCGGGCGGGATCGTCAAGCGACGAAATCAAGGCGGTCGCTATGTTACAAACTGACCCTGCAATGCAAGGGAAAATACGGCAAAAATGCTTGTTGGCGAAATTAAATTAGTCCGACCAATTCACGGCTCGCCGATGCGGCGGCTGATGATGCGCGCAGGGGTCAGCTGCGCATCGAGCAGGCTGGTCTGCCGCCAGCGACTCTCTCCCTGCTGGATCACCAGATCGAGCTCGAACCAGCGGGTGACGATCTGCGGCTGCGATTCGATCTCGGGGCCGAAGGTCTGCGATTGCAGCGCCAGCGGCCGCCAGAAATCGGCGATGCGGGCATAGCCGAGCGGCGGGCGATCCGCGATCATGGTGCGGGCGCGTTCGAGCGGGATCTTGCCGGGCGCGAGCATCATGACCAGCGGTGCCTGTTCGGGCAGCAATGTGTTGACGTTGATCGGCGAGAGGATCGCATCGGGCAGCGCGCAGATCCACGGCTCCAGCCGCGCATAGAGCTGCGGCGTCATCCCGCGCAGCGCCTGGATCTCGCCCTTGTCGCCGAGCAGCCGCCCCGCAGTGCGATAGGGCGCATCGAGCTGCTGGTAGAACTGATCCTCCGCCCCGGCGGGCAGCGCGACCTGGTCGGTGTCGATCCAGTCGGCCAGCGCATCGGCCAGCCCCCGCGCCTCGTCCGATCCGACGCCCAGCGCCTGCATGAGACCTGCAAACTGGCCGATACCGACCGGGCGCGCGGCAAGGTCGCCCGGCTGGCCTGCAACCACCGAATTCAGGTTGAAGCAGTTGCCGCCGTCACGCACCGTCGCGGTCACCACCGCGCCCGATCCATCGTCGATCGGCAGCACATTGGGCTGGCCGATCCAGCCGCCGACATTGACCGTGCGCGCGGGGCTGAGATCGAGCTGGCGCTTGATCTCGCGCGCGGCGAACTGCTCCGCGCCCAGCGCGGCAAAGCGCGCCCGGTCCGCCGCATCGGCATTGGCGGCAAGCCGCACCGCGAGGTTCACCCGGTCGAGAATCAGCGTGGTGACGATCGCCATCACCGCGACCAGCAGCAGCACGCTGAGCAGCGCGATGCCGCGTTCGGACGGCTTGGGAAAGCGGTGCCCGCTCATCCGCCGCCGCCTGCGACCAGGAATTCGAAGGTCAGCGGCCGTGCGCCATTGCCCTGCTGCACCAGGGTGAGCTCGATCGCGATCGGCAGTTCGTCGGTGCGCTGCGGGCGCCATTCGGTCTGCCATACGCCCTGCTTGTCGCGAAAGCGCAGCCGCGCCTGCTCGATCCCTTCCAGGATCGCGACCGGCGCACCGGTCTTCGCGCCATCGGCCTTGGGCGCGATCGCGCGGGTCAATTGCCCATCGCTCAGCGCCCATTCGACGCGTTGCAGGCTCGAGCTTCCGGGCTGCGGATCGATCTGCGCAACTTGGCGCGCAAAGCCGAGCAGCAGGCCATCGCCGCTCATTAGCGCGACCCGGTCGCTGCCCAAGGCATCGCGCGACGGGCGCGGCAGCATTAGTGTCATGTCCTGCGCAAGAATCGCGGAGAAGCGCCGAAGGTCGCCCATCTCCTCGAGCCGCACCGCACTGCGCGCCTCGGCCTCGACGCTCTGGCGCAGCAGCACCACCGAGGCAGTGGCGATCATCCCGAAGATGAACAGCGCGACCATCATCTCGACAAGGGTGAAGCCGGATGATCGGTGCAACCCTAGCCCGTCATTCCCGCGAACGCGGGAATCCCGCTTCAAGCCTAGATCACAACCTTCTCCGCGTTCCCGAGCGAAGTCGAGGGACAAACGGAGGGAGGCATGATCTCGCCTGCTCACAAAACCGGCCTCAGCACGGTGAGCGTCACCTCGGGGCCCGTCCCCTGGCGCACCGCCAGATCGACCTTGAGCAGTTCGCCCCCTTCCAGCGCCGTCGCCGTCCGTCGCCAGGCGAAATTGCGGCCCGCGTTGCTGATCGTGCCCTGCGTGTCGCCGAGCGCGGGCGGGTTGGGATCGGTCAGCGCCTCGACCGCCAGATTGCGCACGGTGATCTCGCTGTACAACCGGCTGTCGAGCTCGGCGGCCTGCATCAGGCTCGCGCCCTGGAGCTTGATCAGCGCGAGCGCGGCGATCGAGAATACCGCCAGCGCGACCAGCATTTCCAGTAGGCTGAAGCCCGAGTCTCGGCGGGATGGGCGGGTGCGTCGCGGCATGGCCCGCCATTTAGCCGCCAACGCGACGCCGCGCCAGCCGTTTGCCGCTTGAATCGTCCCCCGATCGGCCGCTATTCGCAAGGCGGGGCAAGGCCGTAAGAGGCATGGGGACGATGAGCGATAGCGAGACAGCAAGCAACCAGTGCAACACCGCGGCGCTGGGCAAGGTTCCCGGCATCCAGAAGGTGCCGACGCCGCGCATGGAATTGTACATCCTGCGCAACTTCCTGACGCCCGAGGAATGCGCGCGCTTCGTCGAGAAGATCGATGCCGACCGCAGGCCGTCGACCATCGCCGATCCCAATGGCGACAATTATTTCCGTACCTCCGAAACCTGCGACATGCGCGCCGATGATCCCGAGGTTGTCGCGCTCGACGAGCGGCTGAGCGCGCTCTCGGGCATAGACCTGCAGTTCGGCGAGACGATGCAGGGCCAGCGCTATGCCGTGGGCCAGGAATTCAAGGCGCATACCGACTATTTCGAGCCGCAGGGCCAGGATTTCACGCGCTATACCACGGTCGGCGGCCAGCGGACCTGGACCTTCATGATCTATCTGAACGAACCCGAAGCGGGCGGCGCGACCCGGTTCAAGACCATCGGCAAGTCGATCCAGCCCGAGATCGGCAAGCTGCTCGCATGGAACAACCGCCGTCCCGATGGCAGCTGCAATCCGGCCACCATCCATCATGGCATGAAGGTGCGCGAAGGCACCAAATACGTCATCACCAAATGGTATCGCGAGAGGCCCTGGCGCCTGTGAGCGTCACCCGATACCGCCCCGGTCCCGCGATGCTGGTGACCGCGGCTTTCATCGGCCCCGGCACCGTTACCGCCTGTGCCAGTGCAGGCATAGGCTTTGGCTATGCGCTGCTCTGGGCGCTCGTCTTCGCGACCCTTGCCACGATCATCCTGCAAAACATGGCCGCGCGCGTCGCCATCGTCACCGGCCAGGGGCTGGCAGAGGCGATCCTGGAGGCGGCGGCAAATCCTGCGCTGCGCTGGACCATCGCGGCGCTGATCTTCGCCTCGCTCGCCATCGGCAATTCGGCCTATCAGGCGGGCAATATCAGTGGAACGGCGGCGGGCCTGAAGCTGCTGGGCGCAGGCACGCTCTCCCCTGCCCTGCTCGCCCTGGCGACCGGTCTGCTGGCGGCCGCGCTGGTGGTGATCGGTAAGCCGGCCTGGCTGGAAAAGCTGCTGATTGCGCTGGTGCTGGCGATGTCGCTCGCGTTCATAGGCGGCCTTGCGGTGATCCGGGTCGATTGGGGCGCGGTGCTGGCGGGGCTCGTGCCGCGCCTGCCCGCCGACAGCCTGTTCACCGCGATCGCGCTGATCGGCACCACGGTGGTGCCCTATAACCTGTTCCTCCACGCCGCCTCGGTGCGCGGCAAGTTCGCGCCCGATGCCGAGGGGCTGGCGGCATCGAACCTCGACACGGGGCTTTCGGTGACGCTGGGCGGACTGCTCTCCATGGCGATCGTCATCATGGGCGCGGCGACGGCCAAGCTGACGGCAAGCGGCGCAGGACCGCTCGACGATATTGCGCTGCGGCTTGAGAGCCTGTTCGGCATGCCGGCGCGGATCGTGTTCGCGCTGGGGCTGGTGGGTGCAGGCTTCAGTTCGGCGCTCACCGCGCCGCTCGCGACCGGCTATGTGCTCGCCGAGATGACGGGGGGCGCGAACGATCCGGTGCGGCGCACGCGCATCTTCCGGCGCACCGCGCTCGTCGTGATCGCGATCGGGACGGTCTTCGCATTCTTCGCGGTCAATCCGATCGAGCTGATCCTGATCGCGCAATCGGCGAATGGGCTGCTGCTACCGATCCTCGCCGCCTTCCTGCTTTGGGTCGCGGCGCGCCGCCAAAGCCTGGGTGCCTTCGCCAATGGCCCCATCGCCAATCTGCTTGGCGGGGCGGTGGTGCTGGTCTGCGCTGGGCTGGGCGCGCGGCTGATCCTGCGCTCGGCGGGCATCTGGCCATGAACCGGTCGATCGATCTCAACGCGGATCTGGGCGAACAGCCCGAGGAGCAGGCCCGCGACATCGCGCTGATGCGACATATTTCGAGCTGCAACATCGCGTGCGGCGGGCATGCCGGCGACGAGGCGAGCATGGCGGTGATGCTGCGCGCGGCAAAGGCGGCGGACATCGCGGCGGGCGCGCATCCGAGCTATCCCGACCGCGCCGGGTTCGGGCGGGTGTCGCTCGACATGCCGCTCGGCGCGTTTATCGGCTCGCTGCTCGATCAGGTTCGCGCGCTGGAGAGCGTGGCAGCGCACGAGGGCGTCGCACTGGCGCATATCAAGCCGCACGGCATGCTCTATAACGATCTGGCCGACCGGCCCGACATGGCGCTGGCGGTGGCCGAGGCGCTGCACGCCGCCTTCCCGCATCTCGCACAGGTGGGGCTCGCGCATTCGGCGAGCGAGGACGCGGCGCGCGCGGTGGGCGCGCGTTTCATCGCCGAGGGCTTTGTCGATCGCGGCTACACGCCCGTGCGCCGCCTGGTCCCGCGCAGCCAGCCGGGCGCACTGATCGCCAGCGATGCGGAACGCGCCGCGCAGGCCATCGCTATCGCTAAGGGCGAGCCGATCGCCGCGAACGACGGCAGCCTGATCCATGTTATGGCGCAAAGCCTGTGCATTCATTCGGACAGCCCCGGCGCTGAACAAACCGCTTTGCGGATTGCGGGGGAGATGGCAGTCTTGGGGATAACCATAAAAGCCCCTGGAGAGCTGCCCGATGAGCCAGTCGATCTATTGCGCCGATGACTGGTTGATGATTCAGGGCCTGCCGGCAGAGCGCGTGGCGGCCCTCGCAGCGGCGGCCGAAGGCGGTGGCTGGGACGATATCGTGCCGGGGCTCGACAGCCTGTCGCTAAGCTGGGACCCCGCCCAGCGCAGCCTGGAGGCCGCGCACGCAGCGGCCGAGGCGCTGGCCGGGAGCGATGCCGATGCGGCGCCCGCCACGACCATCGCGCCTGCGACGCTGCATATCTGCTACGAAGCGCCATGGGCGCATGATGCCGACATCGTCGCCGAGCTGCTCGGGCTAAGCACCGACGCGCTGCCCGGCTGGCATGCGGCGCAAGACTGGCGCGTCGCGATGCTCGGCTTCCAGCCCGGCTTTGCCTATCTCACCTGCGATGCGCGCATTCCCGACATCCCGCGGCTCGCCGATCCGCGCGCGCGCGTGGAAGCCGGGTCGGTCGGGCTGCTCGGCCAGATCTGCGGGCTCTATCCGCATGCGGGTCCCGGTGGCTGGCCGATCATCGGGCGGATTGCCGAGACGCTGTTCGATCCGCAGGCCTCCTCTCCCGCTTTGCTGCAGGCGGGACAGGCGGTGCGGTTCGAGCGGATCGATGCAGCCGAGCTCGCCCGGCGGACGGGAGGTGCGGCATGACGCTGACCGTGCTCAAGGCCGGGCTGCAATCGAGCCTCCAGGCGGCGCCCTATCGCGGGCTGCGCAAGCTGGCGGTGCCTTCGGGCGGCGCGGCGGATGGGTTGAGCCTGGCGCTTGCCAACCGGCTGGTCGGACGCCCGCTCGATGCTGCCGCAATCGAGATCACGCTGGGCCCGGCGGAGTTCCGCGCCGATCGCGCGCTCGCTGTCGCTGTGACCGGCGCGCCGTGCCAGGTGCAGATCAATGGCGAGGAAGCCGAACCGCACCAGACGCTGCACCTCAAGGCCGGCGATGTGCTCAGCATCGGCCGAGTCTGGGCCGGGTGCCGGGTCTATCTCGCGCTATCGGCAGAGATCGAGGTGCCCAAACTGCTCGGCACGCGCTCGACGCTGATCGGCGCGGGCTTTGGCGGGCTGGAAGGACGCGCGTTCGCCGATGGCGATGTGCTGGCGCTCGGCAAGCAGGGCGACGATGCGCCCGCGCTCGTCACCCCGCCCGAGCTGCAGCCGTTTTTCGGCCATGGCTTCGTGCTGCGTGTAGTCGCAGGGCCCGAGAGCGACCGGCTGGCGCTGGGCATGGCCGCGCTCGCCCGCAAGCGCTGGCGCGTCTCATCGCGGTCGAGCCGCATGGGGCTGAAACTGCAGGGCAATGCGATCGACCTCAACAGCGCCGCGCCGATCCGCAGCGGCGCGGTCTTTCCCGGCATCATCCAGTGCCCGCCCGACGGCCTGCCCTATCTGATCGGCTGCGAGGGCCAGACCACCGGCGGCTATCCGCGCATCGGCCAGGTGATCCGCGCCGACCGCCATCTGATCGGCCAGCTCGCCCCCAATGCGACGATGCTGCTCGTGCCCGTCCAGCCAGACCAGGCTGAACAGATATTGCACGAGAAGCTGAAGCTCTGGGCCGAGTGGCTGCCCGGCCTGGCGCTCGCCTGATCAGGCCGAAATCGCGGCGAAGATCATCGGTCCGCCGATCTCGATCGATTTCTGATAGGCCGGACGCGCGCGCAGCCGCTCGAGATAGGCGATCAGGTTCGGTCGGTCGCCGATCTGCTTGCTGGCGGTCGCCACCTCGAGCAGATAGGCCATGTTGATGTCTGCGCCGCTCAGCCGGTCGCCGACAAGATAGTCATGGCCGGTCACCGCGCGTTCGACATGGTCGAGCAGCTTGGTGACTTCCGCGCCCATGAAGCCGCCGAGCATCGGGCCGAGGCCGCCGAAGCGCGGTGCCAGCGCGGAAAAGATGACCGGGCTCGCCATCGTGCCTTCGGCAAAATGTAGCCATTCGAGATAGGCCGGGCGGTCCTTGGCATTCGCCGGGGCCAGCGTCTCGCTGCCGAAGCGCTCGATCAGATATTCGATGATCGCGCCCGATTCGACCATGACATGGCCGTCGACAATCACCGTGGGCGCCTTGGACAGCGGATGCACCTCGGCAAGGCCCGGGGGCGCGCGGAAGGTCTGCGGATCGCGCTGGTGGCGCACCATCTCATAGGGCGTGCCCATTTCCTCGAGCAGCCAGATCACGCGGGTCGAGCGCGAATATTCCAGATGGTGCAGCACGATGCTCATGGCATTTCTCTCCGGTTCTTATGTTCTTGCAGGCTTATGAGTCAGTCCGCGGACGTCATCGTCTCGGGCGCGGCTTCCGGCAGCGGCGCGTTCAGCCGCGGGTCGTTGTCGAGCTCGGTCCAGTCGCTGTACGGGCGGCCATAGACCTGGTCGAAAAACTCGTAGGGCAGCCGGAAGGGCCGGGTCGATCCGCTGTTCCACAGCATCACGATGCCGGTGCGCCGTTCGGGATCGAACCACATCACCGCGCGATAGCCGTTGACCGCACCGCCATGGCCGACCAGCCAGTGTCCGTCATAGATATGGCTGCGCCAGCCCTGGCCGTAACCATGGCTGATGATCAGCGCTTCGGGCCCGCCGCGTCCGCCCTTGTAGGTGGCGACGCGCGGGCGGTGGATCTCCGCGAGCACGCCCGGCGTGATGACCTGCGGCGCCTGGCCCATCTGCGCTTCCATCCAGCGCGCCAGATCGACGATGTTCGAGCTGACGCCCGCAGCGGCAGGCACGCGGAAATAGGCGTCCGACAAGGTCTGCACCTGGCGATGGCGATAAGGCCGCGCCCAGTTCCTGGCGCCGGTCAGGTTCGCCATGCCAAGGCCTGCGCTCTTCATCCCCAGCGGCGCAAACAGCATCTGCTCTGCAAGCTGGTCATAGGGCGTCTTCGTGGCATTGGCGACGATCTCGCTGAACGCGTCATAGGCGACGTTCTGATAGCTGTGGCAGTCGCCCGGCATGCACTGCTGCGGCACGGTGGACAGCATGTTGCGCAGCATCGGCGCGGGATCGCCCGATTCCAGCTTGCCGTCATAGGCATTGCGCGCAAGGCCCAGCCGGTGCGCGAGCAGATCGGGAATGGCCAGCCGGTTCTCCGCGCCACCCGCCAGCTTCAGCGTGGTGTGGTACGAGGACAAGGGAGCCGAAAGGCTGAGCTTGCCCTGCTGCGCGAGCTGATAGGCGAGCGTTCCCGCCACGCCCTTGGAGACCGAGGCCCAGCGGAACACGGTCTGCGGCGTCACCGGCAGGCCGGCCTCGCGATCGGCAAAACCATATCCGTTGACGAAAGTGAGCCGCCCGTTCTCGACCGCGGCGACGGCGAGGCCCACCATTTCGGGATCGCGCATCATCCGGGTGATCCGCGCATCCAACGCGGCATAATCGACCTTTCCCTGCCAGCGATCGGGCGTCAGCGGCAGGTTGGCATCGTCGATCAGCGGCGCGCTGGCTTGCGCTGCGATCGCGGGCGTGCCGGTGACGACAACGCCGCCCCCGCGCGATACGCTCATGCCGATCAGCAAGGCCCCCGCGGCCACGCCGCCTGCGGTCCAGACCAACGGACTGCGCAGCCAGTGCTTCATGCGATCTCCGATGTGTAAATTGCGCCCCGGCTGCAATGCCTTATTGCCTGCATGTCAGCCACTTTACACGTTCTGCCCTGTAAAATGCTTAAGCACAAGTCAGGGAAGATTCGGCCTGTCGCCGCTCCGGGTCAGGCTGGCGGTCAGGCTGCGCGGAAATCCGCGGTTATCGTCGCGACGCCGGCGATCTCTTCTTCGTGCGCGGGATCGCGCCAGGTTTCGGCGAGCGCCTGCGCCTCCCAGTCGAGCATCGCGGGATGGGCGAGGACATGCTCGACCCAGGCCTGGCCCTTCGACCCGATCTTGAGGTCGAAGCTGCGCACGCGATAGGCGACCGGCGCGAAGAACGCATCTACCGCTGTGAACGTGCCACCCGCCAGCCAGGGGCCGCCGAAGCGGTCCAGACCTTGTGCAAACAGTTCGCCAATCCGGTCGATGTCATTCTGCAATGCTGGCGGGACGGCGATGAGTTCCGCGCGCACGCCGACGCTCATCGGGCAGATGTTGCGCAGGGGCGAAAAGCCCGAATGCATCTCCGCCGCCGCGCAGCGTGCCCAGGCGCGGGCGACCGGATCGGCGGGCCAGACGCCCGGATGCCGCTCGGCGAGATATTCGACGATGGCAAGTGAGTCCCAGACGATCACCTCGCCGTCGTGCAGACAGGGCACCTTGCCATTGGGGGCGAAGCTGCGAAATTCCTCCGAATTGTCGGGGCCCGCAAACGGCACCAGCCGGTCCTCGAAGGGCAGCGCGAGCGCCTTCATCAGCAGCCAGGGGCGCAGCGACCAGCTCGAATAATTGCGGTTGGCGGTGAAGAGTGTGTAGCCCATCAATCCTGCTCCTTGCCCAAATGGCGGTTGAGGAACGCGACGCTGTCGGCCAGCACCGGACCCTTGCTGCGGAACGGCACCGACAGCGCCATCACCACCTCTTCATGGTCGAGCCCGCGATAGTTGATCAGTTCCGCCGGGGCGCCCAATGCCTTGAGCCGCCTGCTCAGGTTGATCGCGTTGCGCGGGCGGACGGTCTCGTCCCTGGTGCTGGTCACCAACAGCGTCGGCGGTGCATCGGCGCGCGCCTGTTCGATCGGCTGGGTGAGCTTAAAATCGGGATAATGCGACATCGCGTCGATCGAGCGCTTGGTCGTGAAGGGGTAGAAATCGTACGGACCGCTCAGCCCCACCACCGCCTTGACGATGCCGGGATCGACATCGGCGGTCTTGAGCCAGCGCGGATCGAGCGCGAGCAGCACGGCGGTATGCGCGCCGGCCGAGTGGCCCGAAAACGCGATGCGCTCGGGGTCGCCGCCATAGCGCGCGATATTGTCGCGCACCCAGGCGACCGCCTCGGCCCCGTCCTCGACAAAGGCGGGAAAGCGCACATCCGGCACCTTGCGGTAATCGGGGATCACGACGACAAAGCCTTGGCGCGCAAAGGCGCGTCCGGCAAAGGCGTAATCCTGACGCGCACCCTTCACCCAGCCGCCGCCGTGCCAGAAGATCAGCACCGGGCGCCTGTCGGCATTGACGGTGGTTTCGGCGCGCCAGACATCGAGCGTCTGGCCGTGGCTGCCGAAGCGAACGCCCTGCGTCACCAGCGCCGCGCCCTTGCCGCCCCCCATCGCCGCATCGAGCTGGCTCAGCAGCAGCGGCGGCGATGTCGTCGCGGCATAGACACCGAACCCGCCAAGCAGCGCGACGGCAGCGCCCAGTCCCAGCTTGGTCGAGCGCTTCATCCTGCCCCGCTCAGCTGACGTAGTGCGCGGTGGTCTTGGCGGCGACCTCTTCCGCCGTCACGCCGGGGGCCAGTTCGATCAGCTTGAACGGGCTGTCATGGTCGGGCCGCTGGAACACCGCGAGATCGGTGATGATCATGTCGACCACATTCTTGCCGGTGAGCGGCAGCGTGCAGGCCGGGATGAACTTCGGGTCGCCGTTCTTGCTGGTATGTTCCATCACGACGATGATCTTCTTGACGCCCGCGACCAGGTCCATCGCGCCGCCCATGCCCTTGATCATCTTGCCAGGGATCATCCAGTTGGCGATGTCGCCATTTTCCGCGATCTCCATCGCGCCCAGCACGGTGAGGTCGATATGCCCGCCGCGGATCATCGCGAAGCTGTCCGACGAGCTGAAATAGCTCGACGAGGCGAGTTCGCTGATCGTCTGCTTGCCCGCGTTGATCAGGTCCGCATCCTCTTCGCCCTCCAACGGGAACGGGCCGATGCCGAGCATGCCGTTTTCCGACTGAAGCGTCACCTCGATGCCTTCGGGCACATGGTTCGCCACCAGCGTCGGAATGCCGATGCCCAGGTTCACATAAAAGCCGTCCTGCAATTCCTTCGCGGCGCGCGCCGCCATCTCGTCACGGGTCCAGGCCATTATTCAGCTCCTTGATTGGGTTGCCAGTGCGTTTCCGGCGGGAAGATGTCGTCATAGCCGCCCCGGATCGAAGGGCCGTAGACCGGGTTGGCGAACAGGAACCAGCCCTGGCCCCACAGCTTGTCATAGGGCGCGGCCATGGCGAGCGCGCGGCGTTGCAGCGGCGGCAGTTCGGGCTTGTTGAAGCCATTGCGGAAATCGCCGAGCTGATCGCCCGCCATCGCGATCACGCACCAGCGCGCGGCGATGGTCGCGCGGCGCTGGTCCTTGCTCGATCCCGTGGCATCGTCGCCCATCAGGAACAGCGTGTCGCCATGCTTGAAGGTGCCGAGCCCGGCGGCGGCGAGCGTCTGTTCGCTGCCTGCTGCATTCGCGGAAGAACGGTTGGTGTTGGCGATCGGCGTGATACCGGCCGCACGCAGCGCCTGCATCGCCTCGACCGCGCCGGGCATCGCGACGGCCTTGCCCGTGCCCGTCTTTTCCCACTGGTCCCAGGTCTTCGCGTCGAATTCCTTGCCGGTCAGCGCGAACCAGCGCATCGGGCCGATATTCCAGATCAGCGTCTCGTCGGCATCGAACACTGCGGCGAGCGGCTTGTTGCCGCACGCGAAGGGCTTGCCGGTCGCCTCGTCGATGATGACGCTGTCAGCGGGCCGCGCTTTGGCCTTGGCGAGCGCATAGGCGGTGAGCGCGCCATAAGTCTGGCGGACCGCAATCGCGCCTTCGGCCGAGCCATAGAGCCATTGCTGGCCCATCGGGACGGTCGGGACCATGGCGGTCTGCGCAGGTGCCGGAGCCGGTGCTGGCGGCGGCGCAGCGGGCGCTTCGACGACCGTCGTGGTGCAGGCGGACAGCGCCAGCGCGGCTAGCGCTGCACCGGCCCTGCCAGCGCCGATGGTCGATTGCCGCATCACGCCGCAGTCCGCTCGCGGACGGTGCGGAATTCGATCTTCTTGTCGTACGGCGCGCCGCAGATCAGGCGCTTCACATAAATGCCGGGCAGATGGATGGCATCGGGATCGAGGCTGCCGGTCTCGACGATTTCCTCGACCTCGGCGACGCAGATCTTGCCCGCGGTCGCCATCGGCTGGTTGAAGTTGCGCGCGGTCTTGCGGAAGATCAGGTTGCCCGACTTGTCCGCCTTCCAGCCCTTGATGATGCACAGATCGGCATAGATGCCGCGCTCCAGGATATAGGTCTGGCCGTCGAAATCCTTGTGCTCCTTGCCCTCGGCGACCTGGGTGCCGACACCGGTCTTGGTGTAGAAGCCGGGAATGCCCGCACCGCCCGCGCGGCAGCGTTCGGCGAGCGTGCCCTGGGGGCAGAATTCCACCTCGAGCTCGCCTGCCAGATACTGCCGTTCGAACTCCTTGTTCTCGCCGACATAGCTGGAGATCATCTTCTTCACCTGGCGCGTGCGCAGCAGCTTGCCCAGCCCCTCTCCGTCGATCCCGGCATTGTTCGAGGCGATGGTGAGGTCCTTGGTCCCCGCGTCGCGGATCGCGTCGATCAGGCGTTCGGGAATGCCGCACAGGCCGAATCCGCCCGCGCAGATATGCATCCCGTCGAACAGCAGACCTTCCAGAGCGGATGCGGCGTCGGGATAGATTTTCTGCATGACGGATGTCTCCCAGTCAAAAGGGTCTTGGATCGGCAGCCGGACGGCCACCTCGGATGATTCGAGCGTCCCGTCTCCGCCTAGCGCCCCGCCCCGGCTTTTTCCAGCACCGCTTGATTTGAATCAATGCACTTGGGTCCGCTTCCTGCGCAATTTGGTTACGTCAAAAGAGGAGAGAGCGTGATGAAATCCATTCTGGTTTATGCCGATGGCGGCAAGGCATTCGAATCCCGTCTGCAGGTGGCACTCGATCTCGCCCGTGCGCAGAACGGGCATATCACCTTCCTGCAGGCGACGCCGCTTTCGGGTTTCATCGTGATGGACCCGATGGGCGGCAGCTATGTGCCCGCTGCCATGCTCGAACAGCTTCGCGCCGACGAGGAAAAGCTGCGCGCGCTGGTCGAGGCGCAAATGAGCATCGAAGGCCTGCCCTGGGACTGGACCGCCTATGACGGCGACGTCACCCAGGCAGTGATCAGCGCCTCACGGCTCGCCGATGTCATCGTGCTGTCGCTCGACAATGCCGAGCGCAACGTGCGTCCGCACCCGCTGCTGTCGATTGCCGATGTTGCGGTCGAGACTCGCTGCCCGGTGCTGGCCGTGCCGACCACGCTCAAGTCGCTTTATACCGGCGGCAAGATCCTCATCGCCTGGGACGGCAGCCACGAAGCGGCCAATGCGGTGCGCCAGGCGCTGCCGCTGCTCAAGAACGCAGGCTCGGTGCATCTGGTGACGGTGGTCGAGCCGAAAAAGGCGGGCGGCTTCCCCTCGACTGAGGCGTGCGAGTATCTTTCGCGCCACGGCGTGTGCAGCGAGTTGATCGAGCGCGAGCGCGGCCTCATGTCGATCGAGGAGATCATCGAGAATGTCGCCGGCGAGATCGGTGCGGACCTGCTGGTGATGGGCGCGTTCGGCCACAGCCGCTTGCGCGAGGTGCTGCTCGGCGGCGTGACGCGCTATTTCCTCAAGGATTCGAACATCCCGCTGCTGCTGGCGCATTGAGCCGGGCCGCCACCGCTCCCGCCAATGACGGCGGGAGCGGCCTGGATCACATGCGGACGGTGAACCCTGCCTGGATCATGAATGGCTGGCCGGGCAGCACGCCGCGTGCCCGGTCGATGATGTACAGCCGGTCGAACAGATTGCGTGCGGAGAGGAAAACCTCCCAATTGCCCTGGGGCGGACCGTAGGACACGGCGGCATTCACCTGAGTCCAGCCGTTGATACGACCACGCTGGCCATCGGGCGTGACGGGCACGAGGTTCACGTCATCGGCGAACATCGATGACTGGCTGACCAGCTCGACCTGGCCGGTAAAGCCGCGATGCTCGATGCCGACTGCTGCGTTGAACAGCCATTCGGGCGCATAGGGCAGACGGTTGCCCTCGATATTGCGCGCGACGCCGCAAGGCACCGGGCCGCTGCCGGTCAGCACCGGCGTGCCGGTGGTCGCGCCGTCGAAACAGGGCGCGGTGGCGATACGCGTGCTCTTGTAGCGCGCATTGGCGACCCAGGTCGCGGCCATGCGCGCGAACACATCAGTGTCCGCTCCCGTCCACCCCGCCTCACGTGAGGAGAGCGACAGCGAAAGTTCGCCGCCCCGGTGCAGCGTGCGCCCGGCCGAGGTCAGCGTCGCACCGACCCCGCCTGCCACCGATTGCGCGACGATCTGATTGTCGAACTCCATGACGAAGAACGTCGCATCGCCGCGCACGCCCTTGACGATATTGCCGCGGATACCGGCTTCCCAGTTCCAGCTGAGCTCCGGATCGAGATCGACCGTGCCGCCCGCCGCGGTGATGATGTCCTCGACACGCGGCGGAGCGAAGCCGCGATGGACGCCGCCATAGAGCGTGACATCGGGTGCGATTTCCCAGGTCGCGCCAAGGCCGGGGAGCAGCTTGTCGAGGCTTTGCGAAGCGGCAGTGGGAGCGGTCACCGCCCCCGTCGGTCGACCGCCCGCCAGCACCGAGATCGGCAGGTTGCGCCGCTCGAAATCGATGAACTCGCCGCGAAGGCCGGGGATGATCGCGAACTTGCCGAACTCCAGCCGTGACTGGATGAACGCCGAAAAGGCCGTCGCATCGCGCTCGTTATTCTCGCGAACACCCGCGTTGACGCTGGTGCCCGGTGTGCGGGCATTGGGCGTATCGCCGTTCCACTGGCGGCGACGCTGGCGCTCTTCATGATAGCGGATGCCGATCTCGGTCGATCCGCCGAAGCCGAGCGCGTCATGATCGAGTTCCAGGCGGCTTTCGATGCCATAGGTATCATAATCGCGCAGACGGCCCTCGTTGCCGCAGGTCGTGAGCAGATTGGCTAGGCCTCCACAGGTCGGATCGCTCGAATCGTTCGGACGCTGGCCGCTATTCGACGACTGGCGCCACCAGTCGCGCGTGAAATAATGGTAATAGGCTGTGGTGCGCAGCGTCGCGGCTTCCGAGATCGACCAGCGATGCGCCAGCGTGGCGTTCCAGCGTTCGGTCTGGAAATCGTCGTTAACGAAGACGTTGCCGCGCGGATCGGCGGCGAATTCGGCGCGCGTCAGGCCCGAATAGCTGACCTGGCTGTCTTCCTCGAAACGGGAAACCTTGAGCGTGATGCCATGATCGGGCCCGAGTTCCCACTCGCCCTTCAGGAAGATGTCGGTGAAGCGCAGCGCCTGGTTGTCGCGATTGCCATCGGTGCGCTTGTGGTTGACATGGAGCAGCAGCTTGCCGCCCAGCGCCGGGCCGCCGACCATCGCGTCGAGGTTCAGCGTGTCGCGGTTGCCAAGGCTGCCGGTAAAGCGCGCCGAGAGAGCATCTGGCGCCGCCGGCGTGATATAGTTGACCGCGCCGCCGATCGTCTGCGGGCCAAAGCGGATCTGCGCGGCGCCCTTGAGCACCTCGACGGCGGTGAAACGCTCGATCGGCGGGTGATAATAGGCGGCATTGTCGCCATAAGGCGCAAAGCCCAGGGGGACACCGTCCTCCAGCAGCAGCACCTTGGTCGAACGAATCGGGTTGAGCCCGCGAATGCCGATATTGGGACGCGCGCCCGCGCCTTCCTCGTCGCGCGGAAACAGCCCGGCGACCTGGCGAAGCGCGTCGTTGACGTTGAATACGCGCGAACGCTTGAGGTCGACATCGGTGACGATCGCGGATGATCCGGCAATCTCGTCCGCCTTGATGGCATCGCCCACGACGACGATGTCGGTACGCGAACCGCCCGGTGCCTCGGCCTCCGCATCGCCTGCTACACCTGCAGCAGCAGCAGCAGCGGGAGCCACATCTGCCTTGACGGCCTCAGCCTGGGCAGTGGGCGCAAGGCCTGACATCATCAGGGCTGCAAAGCTCGCTCCGGCAGACCAGCGCCAGCTTCCGGGCATCACCATCTCAAACATCTCCACAAACAGCATTTCCGGTCGCAGCCGGGCCTGAACCGGCGCTTAATGCGAGGCGTTATCATCTGCAACATGCAATTGCGCATACGGTGCAATTTCGGGTCGCGTGATAAATCTGCAACAAGCCGGGGCGAGACCGACGCACGCGATCAAGGGATTTTGCTTGCGGGCGCGGTCAGGTGATGCAGTAATGGCATGCCGGACAAAACAAACGGACCGGGCAAGGCAAGGTGGAGACGAAGGCGGGATGCTCAAATTCCTGAAATGGCTGTTCATTCTGCTGGTCTTGGCGATCGTCGGGCTCGGCATCTGGGGCTATGCACCCGATATCGAGCCGAGCGAGTTGCAAGCCCAATATGGCAGGCCGCCCTCGCGCTTCATCGAGCTGCCCAATGGTCAGAGCGTACATGTGCGCGATGAAGGTCCGCGCGATGCGCCCGCGATTCTGCTGATCCATGGCTCGAATGCGTCGCTGCACACATGGCAGGGCTGGGTCGATGACCTGAAGAAGGACTATCGCGTCGTGCGCTACGATCAGCCCGGCCATGGCCTAACCGGCGCGCAGATCAAGGGCGATTACAGCACCGAGGCGTTCCGCGACACCGGGGCCGAAGTGATGAACGCACTCGGCATCAACCGCTATGTCGTGGCGGGCAACTCGATGGGCGGATGGGTCGCCTGGAATATCGCGCTCAAATATCCGCAGCGGGTTGCGGGACTGGTGCTTGTCGACAGTTCGGGGGCTCCCGAAGCCAAGCCGACAAAGATCCCGATCGGCTTTCGCCTGGCGCAAAGTGCAGCGGTGCGTCCGATCATGAAGATCTTCACCCCGCGCAGCATCATCGAGCAGAGCCTTCAGCAGAGCGTCGGCGATCCCAGCAAGGTTACGCCCGAGATGGTCGATCTCTACTGGAAGCTGCTGCGCCATCCCGGCAATCGCGAGGCGACCGTCGCGCGGGGCGATTTTCCGCGCAAGCCAGCCGATGCGGTCGAGTTTGCCGGCCTGACCATGCCGTCGCTGATCGTGTGGGGGAAGAAGGACACGCTGATCCCGCTTGCCAATGCCACCTGGTTTGCGCGCCAGCTGCCCAACGACACGCTCGTCACCTATGACGATCTGGGTCATATTCCCATGGAGGAGGACCCGAAGCGCACCGTCGCCGATTTGCAGGCCTGGCTGGAAAAGACCGGCCTGAACCGGACTGCAACACCCGCGACACAATCCAACGCTAGCCCAGCCGCAGCGCCTGTTGCCAAGGGGCCAGCCACCAGTGAGGCAGCGCAACAGGGGGGCTGATATGGGGGACCGGATGCACAGCGTGGCCGTCTACAATCTGAAGGGCGGCGTAGGCAAGACGACCAGCGCGGTCAATCTCGCCTGGTGCTCTGCGGTCCTCTCCTCGCGCCGCACCCTCTTGTGGGACCTCGACCCGCAGGGCGCGGCGAGCCATCTGATCGGCGACGATCACGCGGTGAAGGACGAGGCGCGATCGATCTTCGCGCGCGATGTCTCGCCCGAAAAGCTGGTGCGCCCTTCGCGCATTCCGGGGCTTGACCTGCTCGCCGCCGACCATTCGCTGCGCGGGCTCGACCGCATGCTGTTCGAGATCGGCAAGGCCAAGCGCCTCAAGAAGCTGATCGAGGGGCTGGGCAAGCATTATGACCGGATCGTGCTCGATTGCCCCCCGGGACTGAGCGAGACCTCCGATCAGGTACTGCGCGCGGCCGATCTGGTGATCGTGCCGATCATCCCCTCGCCGCTGTCGCAGCGCGCCTTTGCCGAGGTGCAGAATTATCTCGACGGGAAATCGGGACGCCACGCGCCGATGCTGCCGGTGTTCGTGATGGTCGACCGCCGCCGCGCGCTTCACAAGCAGGCGCTCGAAGCCTATCCCGACTGGCCGGTCATTCCGATGGCGAGCGCGGTCGAGCGAATGGCCGAGGAGCGGCTGCCGGTGGGCGCATTCGACGCGAAGAGCCCGGCGGCGCAGGCCTATGCCAGGCTGTGGCAGGGGATCGAGCGCAAGCTCGCTAGTCAGAAAGGCAGCGGATAGCGCGCCAGGATAAGCGTGCTCGCACAGCCCGAAACGAGCACGAAACGCAGGACAGCGAGCCAGGCGGTATCGGTCTGCGAAGGACGGGCGGCGATGGCGATGGCTTTGCGCATATCCGAAGGATGCGCCGCGATTGCTAATATCGCGTTAAAGCGGCCTAACGGATCAAGCGGATGTCGACGCCCACATCCAGACCTTCCCATTGCCGGTCGGCGGTGAGCACCGGCAATCCTTCGCGCCGCGCCAGCGCCAGGCACGCGCGATCACCCAGCGATAGGCCGCGATGGCGCGTGGCAGGCAGCAATAGCGCGGTCTCGATTGCTTGTTCAGCGCTGAAGGAGATGGTCATCAGGCCAAAACCTTCCAGTATCCATTGAGCATCATCGGAGGAAACCCCGGCCTTCAAAGCACGCGCAAAGACCTCGCTGAGATTGACCACCGAAATGATCGCATCCATCAGGTGAGGCTCGACATTGTCGCGGCCAGGCTCGACCAGAAGCACCGTAAGCAATGCAGATGCATCAAGGACGACCGTCATTCGCGGGCAGCCTCGGCCCGTCGTTCTGCCAAGAAATCATCGACGGTAAACGGCTCCTTTATGGCAGCCTTGAATGCTTGCTGCAACTCTCGGATAACCTGCGAGTGGCTCTTCACTACCAGCGAATTGCCCTCGCGCTCGAATACCAGCCGGTCGCCGTCGGCAAAGCCGAGCTCGCGGCGCAGTTCCGCCGGGATGACGATCTTGCCGCCCTTGATGATCTTGGCCGTATAGGTCATGCGCGCCTCCTTGGGTCCTAAATGGTATCACAGGACCCAAACTGGCTCAACGCACCCTATTGGCCGATCGCGCTCCAATTGCCTTCGGCGTCCTTGGCGACGATGGTCAGCGAGCCGGGATCGATCTCGGCGAAATCCTGGCCGAAATCGAAGAACCAGGCATAGCCCTGTGCCGCGCGCCAGAAGCGGAAGCCTTCATCAAAATAACCGAGATCGCCGCACACCGCGACCGGGCTGCCGTCCACGGTATTCGATCCCTTGGGATCGGTATCGACGACATACGCATCCTTGGGCCAGCCTTCGATATTCGCGGGCCGGGCATTGCACTTGGCCGCCTCTGCTGGATCCTCGATCACCGAACGCGCGCGCTGGGTGATCGCCTGGGCCGGCTCGCCCTCTGCGGTGTAGAGATAGCCGAGCGTGAACGGTTCGGGCATCTCGTCCGACATGGCCGACTTGATCAGCTTCACCTCGGCGCGTTCTGCCCCGCCCGCGATCTCGATTTCTGCCGCCTTCTTGCCGCAGACCAGGCCGCGATAGAGCAGCACCTCGTCGGCGGGCAGCGCGGCTTCCATCACCTGCCATTCGCAGCCATCGGGCGCTTCCGGCGAGGCGCTCGCGTCCATGTTCATGGAGTTGACCGCCCGGCCCTTGCACAGGCCGGTCAGCTTCAGCTTCTCGCCATCATCGGCGCATCCGGCATCGGCAGTCTTGTCCGTGCCCTTGTCGGCGTTGTCGTCGGCACCGCCTCCGCTGCAGCCCGCCAGCGCGAGGCTGAGCAGCCCCGCCATCACCCAATGTCCACGCATCGTCCATTCTCCTCGAAAGCCCGCAGGTCCGGCCCCCGCGCCCCCCGCGGGCAGGGGCCGGACCTGCCGGAAAGAGTCAGCCTTCGCTTTCGCCTTGCGCGCAGAAGGTGACGAACGTGTCGGCCTCGCCCTCGGCGGGCGTGTCGACGGTGATGGTGTTCATGCCGAAGGACAGCACCTGCTTGCCGGCAAAGGCGGCATTGAAATTGTTCGGCAGCGGCGCGGTGCCGCTGGCAAAGCCTTCACCGTCTGCGGGCACCATGATGCTGAGCACCGGCTCGCCGCCATCGGGGGCCAGCGTCAGCGCGATCTCTTCGGGAATGCGCGCGAAGCCGGGGACTTCGAACTCCACCGTCTTGCTGCCATTGGCGCATTTCAGTGTCGCGAGCGTCTTGTCCGCGCCTTCGACCAGCGACATCACGGTCTTGCCCTCTTCGGCCGACACCGCCCAGACCGGCCCCTTGGCAGAGGGCGCGGCTTCTGCGGCAGCTTCGCCCTCGGCGGGCGCGTCGGCGGCCTTTTCCCCACCGCATGCGGCAAGCGCAGACACCATCATCGTCACGCCCAGAAGGCGCAGGCTGGCGAGCTTCATCTCGATTTCCCCATCTCGTTTCCGTCCGCAGGCCCTCCCCTGCGATCCGGTGGCGAAACTAGGGTGCTGCACCACGGAGGCAAAGCGCAAACGGCGCGCCCTGTACGGCTGTATAGGGTCGCTGCGTTCAGCCCGCGGCAAGCCGGTCGAGCGCGTCGCCCTCGATCCGCCAGGGCTCCCAGCCCTTGGAATGATGCGCGCCGATATGGGTGTAGAATGCCCTAGCCTTCTCGTTCCAGTCGAGCACTGCCCAGTCCATACGCGCACAACCGCGCGCCTTGGCTTCCTTGGCCAGCGCGGTCAGCAGCGCGCGACCGGAGCCGGTTCCGCGCGCGGCTTCGGCGACGAACAGGTCCTCGAGATAGAGCGAGGGCGCGCCGGTCCAGGTCGAATAGGTGAGGAACCACAAGGCCAGCCCGACCGGCTCGCCGCCCAGTTCGGCAATATGCGCAAAAACCTGAGCGTTCTCACCGAACAGCGTCGCACGCAGCGATTCCTCGGTCGCCTTCACGGCATCCGGCTCGCGCTCGTATACCGCGAGCGCGATGACCATGCCCAGGATCGCGGCCTCATCGCCCGGTCGGGCGGGGCGGATCGTCACGGTCATAATCTCAATCCCAATCATTCATTGAAGAAACTTCTCTCATCTTTTCAATTATCTTGGGCAACAACTCAAAAACCTTAGCATCAAACTCGTCTGACTGGTCATATGCAGCCATCGCTTCATCCAGCCTACCGGAGCCAGCATACGTCGCTTGCCGGTTCAGAGCCGTTTGCTTTCTTTCGTGAAAGTAAATTACATCCAATATTTGATCGGATATGTCTTTTGGATATAGAAGCTGCGATTTACGTAAAACATCATACAGCTCCTTTTTCTTTTCCGAAGAAATTTTTCCAGTCTGGAAATATTCTCTGGAAATATCTTGAAGCTTAAATAATAATGGCTCTCGCCTGTCAAGAAGAGATAACTTCAAATTTTGCTGCCGCAATCGCCTATCATCACTTGCCTGCTGATGCATAATTTCAATTTGACGCCTAGTGAGAGCAACCTGCCGTAAACCAACGAATACAGCTCCCACAACCGCCATTAATCCAGCAGTCGCTGTTGCCAACGCTTCCCAGTGTATGACATATCCGAACAAGGACTATTCCGCCGCGACCGGCTCGGCATTGCCTGCGTCGCTCGCTTCCGCCTCGATCTCGGCCGCCTTGGCCTCGACCAGCTTGACGATATGCTCGACCATGTCCTCGTCCTCGACCGTGTGGTCGGTGACGCCCGACAGGTACACCATGTGCTTGCCCTTGCCGCCACCGGTGAGACCAATATCCGTCTCGCGCGCCTCGCCCGGGCCGTTGACGACGCAGCCGAGCACCGAAAGCGACAGCGGCGTGTTGATATGCTGCAGCCGCTCCTCCAGCTTCTGCACGGTGCGGATCACGTCGAAGCCCTGGCGTGCGCAGCTGGGGCAGCTGACGATGCGGACGCCGCGGGTGCGGATGCCGAGCGATTTGAGGATCTCGAAACCGACGCGCACCTCTTCCTCGGGCTCGGCGGAGAGCGAGACGCGGATGGTATCGCCGATGCCCGCCCAGAGCAGGTTGCCGATGCCGATTGCGCTCTTGACCGTGCCGCCGATCAGCCCGCCCGCCTCGGTGATGCCGAGGTGCAGCGGGCAGTCCACCGCATCGGCGAGCTGCTGATAGGCCGCGACCGCGAGGAACACGTCGCTCGCCTTCACCGCGACCTTGAACTCGTGGAAATCATGGTCCTGCAGCAGCTTGATATGATCGAGCGCGCTTTCGACCAGCGCCTCGGGGCACGGCTCGCCATATTTCTCGAGCAGGTCCTTCTCGAGGCTTCCGGCGTTGACGCCGATACGGATCGCGCAGCCATTGGCCTTGGCGGCATTGACCACCTCGCGCACGCGCTCGGACGAGCCGATATTGCCCGGATTGATGCGCAGGCACGCCGCACCCGCATCCGCCGCTTCGAGCGCGCGCTTGTAGTGGAAATGGATGTCTGCGACGATCGGCACGCGCGAGGCGCGAACGATCTGCTTCATCGCAGCGGTCGACTCGACATCGGGGCACGAGACGCGGATGATGTCGACCCCTGCCTCCTCGCAACGGCGGATCTGGTCGATTGTCGCCTTCGCGTCAGAGGTCAGCGTGTTGGTCATCGTCTGCACGCTGACCGGTGCATCGCCACCCACCGGCACCTTGCCGACCATGATCTGGCGGCACTTGCGCCGATCGATATCGCGCCAGGGTCGCAAAGAAGGGTTGTGGGCCGACATGAATTGTTCTCCAAGAGTATGCGAACGCTATAGTCGCTTCGACCGGCTTTGGCGAGATGTGCGGGCGATAGAAAAGGGGACGCTGAATACCATGAAAACCATGATGAAACTGGCGCTGGCCACCGGCCTGGCCGCTCTTGCAACCGCGACGAGCCTGCCCGCGCTGGCGCAGGCCCCGGCCCCGCAGCGCAACCCCAACGAACTTGCCGCGCGCCAGCTCTACAGCGATGTCGTCGGCATCCGCACCGCACGCGGCCACAAGCAGATGGGCGTGATGACCGGCTATCTCAAGGAACAGCTGCTCAAGGCCGGCTTTGCCGAAAGCGATATCACGATCACCGATTATGACAGCGAGGGCGAACCGACCCAGGGGCTGGTGGTGCGCTACGCCGCCAAGGGCAAGCCCAAGGCCGGTCCGATCGTGTTCCTTGGCCATATGGACGTGGTCGAGGCGCTGCCGGAGGACTGGGAGCGCCCTCCGTTCACGCTGACCGAGGAAAACGGCTATTTCTTCGGGCGCGGATCGCTCGACAACAAATATGGTGTCGCCACGCTGACGCACAATTTCATCCGGCTGAAAAAGGAGGGCTGGTCGCCCAAGCGCGACCTGTATCTCGTCTTCTCGGGCGACGAGGAGACCGGCATGATCTCCACCCGCGCCCAGGCGAAGATGGTGGCGGAAACGATCAAGCCCGCGCTGGTGCTCAACGGCGATGCCGGCGGCGTGGCGATGACCGAGGATTTCAAGCCGGTCATGTACCAGGTGCAGGCGGGCGAGAAGACCTTTGCGACCTTCGAGCTCACCGTCACCAATCCCGGTGGCCACAGTTCGCGGCCGCGCTCCGACAATGCGATCTATGAACTGGCAGCGGCGCTCGGCAAGATTCAGGCCTATCAGTTCCCGGTCAATGCAAGCCCGCTGGTGCGCAGCTATTTCGGCGCGATGGGCAAGTTGACGCCGGGCGAGATCGGCCAGGCGATGCAGGCCTTTGCCGCCAATCCCGAAGCTCCCGAACCGCGCGTCAAGCTGCTTTCCGATCCGGGCATATCGACCCAGATGCGCACCACCTGCGTTGCGACGATGCTGCGCGGCGGCCATGCCGAGAACGCGCTGCCACAATCGGCGACCGCAACGGTCAATTGCCGCATCATGCCCGGCGAGGGCGGCGCGGCAGCGACCCAGGCGGCACTCGCCAAGGCCATCGGCAATGACAATGTCAAGTTCAAGCTGATGACCAATGTGGTCGAGAGCCCCGAATCCACGTTGACGCCCGAAGTGCGCGCGGCGGTCATGGCCAGCCTCGATGCGCGCTATCCGGGCCTGCCGATCGTGCCCGAGCTGTCGTCGGGCGGTACCGATGGGATGCACTATCGTGCGCTGGGCATGAACACCGTGGGCATCGGCAATGCCGCGATGCGCAGCGCAGACATTTTCGCGCACGGTCTCAACGAACGCATCCGCGTCGAGGATTTCTACAAGGGCCTCGACCACTGGTATCTGGTGATGAAGAAGCTGGCGGGCTGATCCCCGCCACGCCTCAAGGCGCGGTCTGGAACGGCTTGGCTTCGGCTAGAATCAGCGCGAACCAGTCGTCCGGATCGGTCCATTCGTGCCGCACCGTCCAGCCGCCCGCGCGCAGCAGCAGCCGCGCGTCGCGCGGGCCGTATTTGTGGCTGTTCTCGGTGTGGATGGTCTCGCCCTTGCGCATCGAGAAACGCTCGCCGAGCACGGTGAAGCTCATGTCGTCCTGCGCCTCGAGATGCATCTCGATCCGCGCATAGCTGTCGTTCCAGCGCGCGACATGGCGGAAGCGATCGACGGGGATGGTGCCATCAAGCTCGCGGTTGATGCGGTGGAGCAGATTGAGGTTGAACCGCGCGGTCACCCCCTGCGCATCGTCATAGGCGGGGATCAGGACGTCCGGCGACTTGATGCGGTCCATGCCGATCAGCAGCAGCGACCCGACGCCCAGCGTCTCGCGCATCGAGCGGAGCAGGTCGAGCGAGCTGCGCGCGACCATGTTGCCGATGGTCGAGCCGGGGAAGAAGCCAAGCTTGGGTTCATCCGCGACAGCCTCGGGCAATTTCAGCGGTCGCATGAAATCGCCTTCGAGCGGATGAACGTTGAGCCCCGGAAAATCATCGGCGAGCGCGGCGGCGGATTCGCGCAGGAACTCGCCCGAGATATCGATCGGCACATAGTGGCTACCCTGCACCGCGCGCAGAAGATGCGGGGTCTTGACCGACGAGCCCGAGCCGAATTCGACCACGGTGCGCCCTGCCCCGCCCTGCTGCGCCACCTCGCCGCAATAGCGCTCGAGCAGCGCGGTTTCGGTGCGGGTCGGGTAATATTCGGGAAGGTCGGTGATCGCCTCGAACAGTTCGGAGCCGGTCTTGTCGTAGAACCAGCGCGCCGGGATCGCGCGGCGGGTGTCGCGGAAACAGGCGAGCACATCGGCTCGGAAGGCGGGATCGGCCTCACCCGATGCGGCTGCGGTCTGGGCTTCGGGCGGGTCGATCAGGGTAGCCAAGCGAGAGTCTCCTGCGCGGGATCAGTTCAGGTCAGGTCAGGTCAGGTGAGATCCTTGGCGAGCCTGAGACCGGTGAACTGCCAGCGCTGATGGGGATAGAAGAAGTTGCGATAAGAGGGACGCACGGAACCGCGCGGGGTTGCACAGCTCGATCCGCGCAGCACGAACTGGCCCGACATGAACTTGCCGTTATACTCGCCGACCGCACCTTCCGCGGCCTTGAAGCCGGGATACGGGCGATAGGCGCTGCCGGTCCATTGCCAGACATTGCCGAACATCGATGCTGTCGCATCGGCGCGCGGGCGCACGGGTCCGGCGCGATCGAGCTGATTGCCCGAAGCGGGATCGTGCACCATCGCAACCGCCTCCCATTCCTGCTCGGTCGGAAGCCGCGCGCCCGCCCAGCTCGCATAGGCGTCGGCCTCGTACAGGCTGATGTGCGTGACCGGCGCCGCCGGATCGACGCTGCGCAGGCCATCGAGCCCGAACTGCATCCAGCCGCCATCGTCATCCTGCTGCCAGTAGAGCGGCGCGCTGATGCCTTGCGCCTTCACCCAGGCCCAGCCGTCGGACAGCCAGTGACGCGGGTCTCTATACCCGCCATCGGCGATGAACGCGGCCCATTCGCCGTTGGTCACCGGACGGCTGGCGAGCGCATAGGGGGTGAGCAGCACCGCATGGCGCGGCCCTTCGCAGTCGAATGCGAAGCCCTCGCCCGCATGGCCGATCTCGACCTGCCCGGTCGGCCCCTCGATCCACTCGAGCGGCGCGGTCTCGACCGAGCCCATCGGCAGCGCAGGCCAGACCGCCGGGTGCAGCGGGTTCTGCGCGAACAGATGCAGGATATCGGTCAGCAGGAGCTCCTGATGCTGCTGTTCGTGGTTCAGCCCGAGTTCGACCAGATCGAGCGCATCGTTACCCAATCCCGGCAGCGCCGCCTGCACCGCCGCATCGACATGCGCGCGATAGGCGCGGATGTCGTCGAGCGAGGGCCGGGTCAGCATCCCGCGCCGGGGCCGCGCGTGCCGCGCACCTTCAGCCTCATAATAGCTGTTGAACAGAAAGGCGAAATTCGCGTCGAACGCTTCATAGCCCGGCACATGATCGCGCAGCACGAAGGTCTCGAAGAACCAGCTGGTATGCGCCAGATGCCATTTGGCGGGCGAGGCATCGTCCATCGACTGGACGGTGGCATCGGCATCCGAGAGTGGCGCGACCAGATCGAGCGTCAGGGTGCGGACCTGGGTGAAGCGGTGGGCGAGGTCGGCTTCTCGGGAAGCTGCGCGTCCGGGAGAGGACGTAGCGCTGGAGATGATCATTCTACCCCCTTGTCCGTCATTCCCGCGAAAGCGGGAATCCCGCTATCCTGTCCGAAGCCGAAGAGCGGGACCCCCGCCTGCGCGGGGGTGACGATACTCTAATCACCCGGTCAGTACACGGGCGCGGCAACGCTCTATCGCGATGCACCCGGCACCCAGAGCGGGTCGTTGCCATTGTTGATCCGGCGCGCGAGGACGAACAGGAAGTCCGACAGCCGGTTCACATAGATACGCGCCTGCGGGTTGATCGATCCCTCGTGCGCGGCGGCGACGAGCGCGCGCTCGGCACGGCGGGCAATGGCGCGGGCGAGATGCACCGCTGCCGCTGCCGGGCTGCCGCCGGGCAGGATGAAGCTCTTGAGCGGGGGGAGCGGGTCGTTGACCGCATCGATGCGGTCCTCGAGCCAGGTCACCTGGCTCGGCACTATGCGCAGCACCATTTCGGACGGGGTGAAATCTTCGCCCGGCGTGGCGATGTCCGCGCCCAGATCGAACAGATCGTTCTGCACGCGGATCAGATCGGCGGTGAACTCGCTCTCGCCCAGCGCCACGACGGCAAGGCCCAGCGCGCTGTTCAGCTCGTCGACATCGCCGATCGCCGCCATGCGCGCGCTGTGCTTGGCGATGCGCGAGCCATCAACCAAGCCCGACGTGCCGTCATCACCGGTGCGTGTGTATATCTTGTTGAGCTTGACCATTCGTGCCCCCGCCGCCCTCAGGGCTCAGCGGTTGACCAGCAGCAGCACGGCGACTGCGGCAATCGCCATCGCCTGATATTTGACGCGCGCGAACATCATCTTGTTCTGCATCTGATGGCTGCGGCCGACCCCGGGGTTTTTGAGGTCTTCCTCGGTCATCTGGATGAAGGCGACAAGGCCACGCACGAGGCTGACCAGAACCATGATTGCCAGAGCGACAATCGCCAGGATGATGATGACGTTCATGGCACGCTATATGAGGGCTCGGCCCAGGAAATGCCAGACGGAAGAAGCCCTTTCCGCAAATTTTCCAGCAGGCTGGGGCCATCCACCCCCTGTTCGCGCAATCCCGCCAGCGCAGCCGCGCCCTCGCTCTTGGCAAGCTTGCGCCCGTCGGCCCCGGCGAGCAGCCTGTGGTGGCGATAGAGCGGCACCGGCAGACCCAGCAGCGCCTGGAGCAGCCGGTGGACATGCGTCGCCAGGAACAGGTCGCGCCCGCGCACGACATGGCTGATCTCCTGGTGCGCATCGTCCAATGTCACCGCGAGATGATAGCTCGCGGGCGCATCCTTGCGCGCGAGCACGACATCGCCGAACAGCTCGGGCTTTGCGGCTTGCTCGCCGGCGGCCATGTCATGCCAGACCAGCGCGCCGGTCTGATCGAGCGCCTTGCCGACATCCAGCCGCCAGGCATGCGTCTCGCGCGCCATGCGATCGGTGCGTTCGGCATCGCAGAGCGCGCGGCAGGTGCCGGGATAAACCAGCCCCTCGGGGCCCGGCTGCGCGCCGCCAGCCGCAATCTGGCTGCGCGTGCAGAAACAGGGATAGACGAGGCCCCGCGCCTTGAGCCCGGCCAGCGCCACGTCATAGGCGGCAAGGCGCGACGACTGGAACAGCACGTCCCCGTCCCAGTCCAGCCCCAGCCAGCGCACATCCGCCAGGATCGCCTCGACCAGCTCGGGCCGCGAGCGCACGCCATCGATATCCTCGATCCGCAGCAGGAAGGCGCCGCCCAACTGCCGCGCGAGGTCATGCGCCTGCATCGCGGCATAGGCATGGCCCAGATGCAGCGCGCCATTGGGGCTGGGCGCAAAGCGGGTGCGCATCACCGCCTGCCCTTCCGTCCCTTGGGTGCAATATGCGGACTTATCACCATATATTGTGGAAACGCCCCCTTGACCTTGGCCGCACGCTCATGCTGATTAACCGTAAATCGAGCACTTTCAGGATTGTCACGGGGCTGTCACGCATCAGGGTTTATACGAAGCGCACCTTTTAGGTAACACTGCGGACGAATGGGAGAGGGTTTGAGCCGACCATGTTTCATCCCGACTTGATCGAACGGGCGGTACGCGATCCGCAGCCGGACCTGACCCGGCATCCGGACAGTTGCCCCGCCCTCGTGTTGAACGCCGATTATACCCCCTTGAGCTATTACCCCTTGAGCCTCTGGCCGTGGCAAACCGCGATCAAGGCCATATTCCTCGACCGGGTCGACGTCATCGAGACCTATGAGCGCGAGGTGCACTCCCCGACGATCCAAATGAAGATCCCGTCGGTCATCGCGCTCAAGCAATATGTGAAGCCGTCCGAATATCCCGCCTTCACCCGCTTCAACCTGTTCCTGCGCGACCGCTTCCACTGCCAATATTGCGGATCGCCGCACAACCTCACCTTCGATCACGTTGTCCCGCGCCGCCTGGGCGGCAAGACCACCTGGCAGAATGTCGCCACCGCCTGCGCTCCGTGCAACATGCGCAAGGGCGGCCGCACCCCTGCGCAAGCGAACATGCGCCTGATGGTCCAGCCGATCCGCCCGACAAGCTGGCAGCTCCAGGAACGCGGGAGAGCGTTTCCTCCGAATTACCTGCACGAAAGCTGGCACGACTGGCTGTACTGGGATGTCGAGCTGGAGGCTTGATGGGGGACTCGGCTGTCAGTGCGTTGTCCGGCTGTGTTGATAAAAGCCGTTTAAGAAAAGCGGACTTAGTATTCAGGCGAACCGAAAATGGCGCCCATGCAATAACCGCCAGGCATTTCCCAACGGCCGCCTGCATGCAAACAAGCGTCGATGTCCCGTTGTTCTCTGAGATACCAGCCAGCACATATTCCTGCGATCACAAAAATCGCTATCAATAACAGGCTTCTTGCTCGGGTAGCCATTGCTTGAGTATCGCTCTGCAGCCCCTTTTCTGCAATAGGGCTCTTACCGATTGGCTCGTCTCGGGGCGATCTTCCATGCCATACTCCGCTCCGCTCAGCCTGAGCTTGTCGAAGGCCCCGCTATATGGCCAGCGTGGGCGCGGGTCCTTCGACGACGCGGGCTACGCCCGCTGCTCAGGATGAGCGGGGGTGGTTGGGGTTGCTACCAATAAGCCCTCTCCCCTTTAGGGGGGAGGGTTGGGAGGGGGGCTTCGCGGACCGTTGGCCCCTCTCAACTTCGGCTAGGCAGGCAAGCTGCCAAGCCTCCGTTTCTCTCCCCTCAAGGGGAGAGAGCGAAATCAGATCAAGCCACCTTCACCTGCTCGGCTGCCGCGATCACCTCGAGCGGGCGCACGATCAGCGTCACGCGGTCATGGCCCACCGCGACATTGAGCACGTCGCCCGCGCGCACCGCGACGGGTTCGGGGAAATTGTGCAGCACCTGCAGCCAGCCGCCGTCGGTATAGCCATCAGGATGGTTGTCGAAGGTGATGCCATCGGCCAGGTCGACATGCATCCACTGGACGATGCCGGTAGCGATGCCGTCTTCGAGCACGTTGATCTGCAACAGGTGCAGGTCGCTCTGGTGCTGCGTCCGGGTGAGGTCGATATGCACCAGCTCGACATCGTCGGACAGGCGCTTCCAGTCGGTCATGGTGCCGTGGATCGGCAGCTTGGGCGAGGCGAGCGCGCCGAAGCGCGAGATGTCGAAGCCCGAGACCTGATCGACGAACACGTAATCCGCCAGCACCTGGCTTTCGACCAGACAGCCGATGGCCGAGGCGGCGCGCGGGATGACGATGGCATCGGGCTTGAGCAGCCGCGCATGCGCATCCTCGAACGTGTCGATGACATGCTCGGTAAGCAGGTCGGAGGAGAGGATTTCGGAGACCAGGATGTCCGCGCGCTCGTCGAGATGCTCGCCGACCTTGAGCTCGGTTGAAGGCGCGGTGTGGACGGTGATGCGCTCCGCATAGCCGTTATCGGCGATGATCTGCCGCGCCATGTCGGCGATGATCGGCACCATCTCGCACGCGGTGACCGATTGCGCCCCGGCGCGCGCGGCCATCATCGAGAGCAGGCCGCTGCCGGTGCCGATATCGAGCACGCGGGCATCGGGGCCGGTTTGCGCCAGCGCGGCGATGATCGCCGCCTCGAATGCATCGTTGCGGCGCACGTCGTTGAGCATCGGGATATGCCAGAAAGGCACCATCTCGGCGGAGAGGCGGCGGATCTGGTGTTCGATATGAATATTGCCCGGCTGCAGCGCCTGGGCGCGGCGGAACTGGTCGAGCGCCTCGATCTTGCGCCCGGCATCGGAGAGCATGACCGCAAGATTGTTGGCGGCGACCGGATTGGCCGGATCGGCCGCGCAGGCCGCCTGCATCGCGGTGATGGCGAGGTCGGGGCGTCCGGTGCGGCTGTAGATCAGCCCCTTTTCATGATGCGCGACCGCATGGTCGGGATCGATCGCGAGCAAGGTATCCCACAGCTCGAGCGCCTCTTCGTTCGCGCCGCGCAGGCCCAGGATACCGGCAAGGATCGGCAGCACCTCGGCGGTGCGGTAATCTGCATCGATGACCAGGCGATAGCGCTCTTCGGCAGCCCCCAGATTGCCCGCTGCCTGAAGTTCCATCGCTTCGTGCAGCAGCGCGCGGGCCAGGGCGATGTCGGGTGCGGTATCGGTCATGCTGTTCCCCCCAATGGGCGTTAACTCAGTTCAACAGACTATTAACGCGAAGGGTTAACAAAGCGTCACCGGTCCCGAATTGGCATCGCGGCCCGCCGCACAGGCATTTGACGTTCCGCAAAACGGAACATAATAAGAACGAATGTCCCATGTCCGCGATTCCCTCGAGTCCCTGAAAGCCCGGATTGCCGGGCTGGAACGCGCGTGCGCGGGCGAATCCGGCGGCGAACCGGCGGGGCTGGCGCGCACCGGGCATGCGGGAATCGACGCGGCCTTGGGCGGCGGGCTGATGCGCGCGCGGCTGCATGAAATCTTTGCGTTCGAGGCGGACGATGCCGGGTGCGCGACCGGATTCACAGCGGCCCTGGCACTCAGACTCGGAGGAACCCTGGTCTGGCTGCGCGAGGGCGAGGCGGAAAGACGCGGCGGGCAATTGCACGCGCCGGGGCTGGTCGAGATCGGGCTTTCGCCTGCGCAGGTCATCCTGGGCACGCTGCCCGATGCGCTGGCGGTGCTGCGCGCGGCGGCCGATGTCACCCGCTGCGGCGATGTCGGCGTGGCGGTGGTAGAGCTGTGGCGCGATCCCCGCGCGTTCGATCTCACCGCAAGCCGCAGGCTGGCGCTTGCTGCCGAAGCCTCGGGCGTCACCGTGATCGCGCTGCGCATCGCCGCCACCCCCGCGCCCAGCGCGGCGCAGACCCGCTGGCAGGTGGCGGCGGCGCCATCGCTGCCGATGGAAGCCAATGCGCCCGGCTATCCTGCTTGGGCGATAGAACTGTTGCGCCAGCGCGGACGCCCGGCGGGCGGCGCGTGGCGCGTGGAGTGGAACCGTGAACAAGCCTGTCTTGCTGAGGCCCTGCCCGTCGGCGGTGCCGGAACCGGAGGCGCAGCGGCGCTATCTGGCGCTGTTCTTCCCCTTTCTGCCGGTCGACCGGCGCGCGCGGCAGCGCTCGGCTTCCGGCGCGCCGGATAAGGCGGACGACGCCGCGCCACTGGTGCTGGTCGAGAGGGTGCGCGGTGCGATGCGCATCGCCGCCACCTGTGCCGAGGCGCGCGCCCAGGGCCTGACCCCGGGCATGATGCTGGCCGATGCGCGTGCGCAGGTAACGCAGTTGAACGTCGAGCCGCACGATCCGCTCGCCGACCTGAAATGGCTCGAGCGGTTGGCCGATCATTGCGACCGCTTCACGCCGCTCGTCGCGACCGACCCGCCCGACATGCTGGTGCTCGACATTACCGGCTGCACGCATCTGTTCGGCGGCGAGAGCGCGCTGGTCGCCGCCGCCGAGGACAGCCTGGCGCGCTTTTCCGACCATGTCCGCAGCGGTTGCGGCGACACGCCCGAGGCGGCGCAGGCGCTCGCCCGCTTCGCGCCGGGGGTGACGCTCGCGCGGCCCGAGGACGGCGATGTCGTGCTGCGCCGCCTGCCGGTCGCGGCGCTACGCATCGAGGAGGAGACCGAGACCGCGCTGATCCGCGCCGGCCTCAAGACCATCGGCGATCTCGCGATGCGGCCGAGCGCGCCGCTCGCCGCGCGCTTCGGCGAGGAGCTGGTCGAGCGGCTCGACCGGCTGCTGGGCAGCGCCGACAGCCGCATCGTCCCGCGCCGCAGCCCGCCCGCGCTGCGCTTCGAGATGCGCTTTGCCGAACCGATCGCGCGCACCGAGGCGGCAATGGCGGCGCTCGCCGAGCTGGCGGCCAAGGCCGCCGAGGCGCTCGAGCAGCGCGGCATGGGCGGGCGGCATTTCGCCGCGCGCTTCTATCGCAGCGATGGCCGCAGCTTCGACCTCGCGGTCGAATCGAGCCTGCCGATGCGCGATCCGCAAGGGCTGATGCGGTTGCTGCACGAGCGGCTCGATGCGCTGTCCGATCCGATCGACCCCGGCTTCGGCTTCGACATGATCCGGCTGATCGTGCCGCGCATCGAGCCGCTGACCCCGGCGCAGCTGCAGCTGGAGGGCGGCGCGGTGAGCGAGGAGGCGATGGCCGCACTGATCGACCGGCTGAGCAGCCGGCTGGGGCGCGGCGCGATCCGCCGGTTCCAGCCGCGCGACACGCACATTCCCGAACAGGCGGCGCTCACCCTGCCCGCGGTCGATCTGCCCGCGCCCGAACCCTGGGAAGCGCCGCAGCCGGGCGAGCCGCCGACCCGCCCGATCCATCTGTTCGACCCGCCCCAGCCGATCGAGGTGATCGCCGAGGTGCCCGACGGCCCGCCGCACCGCTTCCGCTGGAAGCGCCAGCAGCACCATGTCGTGCGTTTCGAGGGGCCCGAGCGGATCGCCGCGCCCTGGTGGAAGCATGCGCCGGGCAGGAGCGGCCTCACCCGCGACTATTACCGGATCGAGGACGCGCGCGGCCGCCGCTTCTGGATCTTCCGCCATGGCCTGTATGACAGCGAACGGCCCGATCCGCGCTGGTATGTGCACGGCCTTTTCGCATGACGAAAAGGCCCACAAACGACCCTTTTCGCATGACCGCCGGTTTTGCCGAACTGGTCTGCGCGACCAATTATTCGTTCCTGCGCGGGGCCTCGCACCCGGCGGACATGGTCGCGCGCGCGCTCGAACTGGGGCTGGCAGGGATAGGCATTGCCGATCGCAACACGGTCGCGGGCGTGGTGCGCGCGCATATCGCGCTGCGCGACGCGCACAAGGCGGCGGCGGAGATCGGCGCGCCGCCCCCGGCGCTGCGGCTGCTGGTCGGCGCGCGACTGGTGTTCGCCGATGGAACGCCCGACATCATCGCCTATCCCGCGACGCGCCACGGCTGGGGACGGCTGACGCGGCTGCTCACCACCGGCAATCTGCGCGCGGCCAAGGGCGATTGCGTGCTGCACCTGCCCGATCTGCTCGAGTTCTGCGACGACCTGCTGCTGATCGTGATGGCATCGCCCGGCGACGCGCCGCTGCTCGGCACGCTGGGCCAGGCCGCGCCGGGGCGCGTGTGGATCGGCGTCACCATGCCGCGCCGGGGTGCGGACCGCCGCCGTCTCGCCCGGCTGATGCGATTGAGCGCCGACACCGGCGTGCCGCTGCTCGCCACCAACGACGCGCTCTATGCCGAACCGGCGCAGCGCCCGCTGCACGATGTGCTCACCTGCATCGGTGCGGGCACGACCATCGCCGAGGCCGGGCGGCTGCTCGAGGCCAATGCCGAGCGGCATATCAAGCCGGCGGACGAAATGGCGCGCCTGTTCGCCGACTGCCCCGATGCGATCGCGCAGACGCTGCGCCTGATGGAACGCGTCACCTTCACGCTCGACGACCTGCGCTACCAGTACCCGCTCGAACCCGTGCCGGAGGGCTGGGAGCCGCAGGCCTGGCTCGAGCATATGGTGCTGGAAGCGGCGCGCGAGCGCTATGGCGAGGAACTGCCGAAGAAGGTCCGCGACCTGCTCGACGAGGAATTCACCCTCATCGCCAAGCAGCGCTACGCCTGCTATTTCCTCACCGTGCACGATCTGGTGCGCTTCGCGCGCAGCCGCGAGCCGCCGATATTGTGCCAGGGGCGCGGATCGGCCGCCAACTCGATCGTCTGCTTCCTGCTCGGCGTCACCTCGGTCGATCCGGTGACGCACGACCTGCTCTTTTCGCGCTTCGTGTCGGAGGAGCGCGCCGAGCCGCCCGATATCGATGTCGATTTCGAGCACGAGCGGCGCGAGGAGGTGATGCAATATATCTACCAGCGCTATGGCCGCCACCGCGCCGGGATCGCCGCGACGGTGATCCACTATCGCCCGCGCAGCGCGGTGCGCGAGGTCGGCAAGGTGCTCGGCTTTTCCGAGGACGTCACCGCGCGCCTTTCCAGCACCATCTGGGGCAGCTTCTCGTCCTCGATGGCAGAGCAGCGCTACGCCGAGGCGGGGTTCGACATCGACAATCCCGATATCGTCCGCCTGCGCGACCTGGTCGACCAGATCCTGCACTTCCCCCGCCACCTCTCGCAGCATGTCGGCGGCTTCGTGCTGACCGAGGACCGGCTCGACGAGACCGTGCCGATCCACAATGCCGCGATGGAGGACCGCACCTTCATCGAATGGGACAAGGACGATATCGACGCGCTCGGCCTGATGAAGGTCGATGTGCTGGCGCTGGGCATGCTCACCTGCATCCGCAAGGCCTTCGCGCTGATGCGCGAGCATGGCCTGGGCGAGCACGACCTGACCGTCGATCTCGATGCCGATGACCCTGAGGTCTATGACATGCTGTGCCGGGGCGACAGCATCGGCGTGTTCCAGGTGGAAAGCCGCGCGCAGATGAACATGCTGCCGCGGCTCCGCCCGCGCTGCCTCTACGACCTGACGGTGCAGGTCGCGATCGTCCGCCCCGGCCCGATCGAGGGCGACATGGTCCACCCCTATCTGCGCCGCCGCTCGGGCATCGAGCCGGTCGAATACCCCTCGCCCGCGCCGCCGCACCCCGCCGATGAGCTGAAAAACCTGCTCGGCCAGACCTATGGCGTGCCGCTGTTCCAGGAACAGGCGATGAAGCTCGCGATCGTCGCGGCGGATTTCACGCCCTCGGAAGCCAACCAGCTGCGCCGCGCGATGGCGACCTTCCGCAATGTCGGCACGATGCACAATTTCCGCACCAAGCTGGTCGAGGGCATGACCGCGCGCGGCTATGCCGCCGAATTTGCCGAACGCTGCTTCAAACAGATCGAGGGCTTCGGCAGCTATGGCTTTCCGGAGAGCCACGCCCTGTCCTTCGCGCGGCTGGTCTATGTCTCGTCCTGGATCAAGTGCCACCACCCGGCGGTCTTCGCCTGCGCTTTGCTCAATTCGCAGCCCATGGGCTTCTATGCGCCCGCGCAGATCGTGCGCGACGTGCGCGAGCATCAGGTCGAGGTGCGCCCGATCGACATCAACGCCAGCCACTGGGACAATAGGCTGGAGCGCGACTTGCGCGGGCGGCTGGCGCTGCGGCTGGGCTTTCGCCAGATGGACGGATTCCGGCAGGCCTGGGCCGAGGCTTTGGTGCAAGCGCGGCGCGAAGGCGGGCGGTTCGTCTCGATCGAGCGGCTGGCGCGGCGCGCCGACCTGCCCAGCGCCGCGTTGCGCCTGCTCGCCGATGCCGATGCGTTCGGATCGCTCGGCCTCTCGCGACGCCAGGCTTTGTGGGAGGTGCGCCGCACGCCTTCGGGCGAGCTGCCACTGTTCGCCGCGGCCAAGGCGCGCGAGCTGGGCGCGGAGCCCGACATGCAGCTGCCGCAAATGCCCGCAGCGGAAGAGGTCGTCACCGATTACCAGGTGCTGCGCCTGTCGCTGAAGGACCATCCGATGGCGTTCCTGCGCGCGCGGCTGCGCGAGGAAGGCGTGCTCAGCTGCGAGGACACGACCAACGCCAAGGCCGGCGCGGCGGTGCGCACCGCCGGCGTCGTCCTCGTCCGCCAGCGCCCCGGCAAGGGCAACGCGATCTTCGTCACCATCGAGGACGAGACGGGTATCACGAACGTCGTCCTCTGGGCGCGCCTGTTCGAACGCTACCGCCGCGCGGTAATGGCGAGCCGCCTGATGCAGGTCGAAGGCGTACTTCAGCGCAGCCCCGAAGGCGTGGTCCACCTGATGGCCAACCGCGTGGTGGACCGCACGGATTTGCTAGCAACGCTCACCGAGGCGCGGGGGGATGGTGCGCTAACACCCCCGCTGGCACGCGCGGACGAGGTGGTGCGGCCGGTGCCGTCACGCCATCCGCGGGATGCACGGGTGCTACCGAAGTCGCGGGATTTTCATTGAGGGGCAAGACACTTGCGGAAACCATCTACGGCGCCTCTACAGAAATTAAGGACACTCTTGCTCGACAAGTTTTTCAGTGGCAGTTTAACACTATTCCGTTATTTTGGGGGGACTTCCATGGAACTGGCAACGAAACTCGCGGAGCTTCAAAATCGTACGATCGAACATCGCGAAGTTCTTTTGACTGAGGAAGCTGCAAAGAACGCTCTCGTCATGCCCTTTTTGCAAGCCCTAGGTTATGACGTTTTTAACCCGAAAGAGGTCGTCCCAGAGTTCACATCTGACGTTGGAACCAAAAAAGGTGAAAAGGTCGATTATGCCATTTGTAAGGATGGGAAAGTCGATATTTTGATCGAGTGCAAACCGGCGTCCGCCGAATTGAACGTCAAGCATGCCTCGCAGCTTTTCCGGTATTTCACCGCTACGGAAGCCAGGCTTGCATTGCTGACCAATGGTGTCAGCTATCAGTTCTATTCTGATGTTGAAAAGCCAAACATCATGGACGAAAGGCCATTTTTCTCGTTCTCGATGGAGGCCATCAAGCCAGCAGATGTGAAGACGATTGAAAAGTTCGCCAAATCAGCTTTTGATATCGACAAGATTGTTCAGGAAGCTGGCAATCTTAAAATCCAATCTCTTTTGCGCAAGGAGCTGGAAAAGGAGTTTGCTGAACCCTCAGAGGGGTTTGTCGACCTCCTGGCCCGCCGTGTGCATGATGGCCGACTAACCGCCGCCGTGCGCGAAAATTTTAGCAAAATGCTGGTAAGCACCATATCGTCCTTGATACGCGATCTGGTCAATGAGCGCCTTTCGTCGGCCCTCAACGCAGCTACCCCTGGACAGATTGACGACGAAACGCCACCGGTCGATTCATCCGACGAAGGCGTTGAAACAACCGCTGAGGAACTGTCGGGCTTCCACATTGTTCAGGCCATTGCGTCGCGTTTGGTCGATCCCAAACGGGTGTCCATTCGTGACGCAAAATCCTATTGCGCTATTCTACTGGATGACAACAATCGTAAAACCATAGTGCGAATGCATTTTAATGGATTGACGACAAAGTATCTCGGGACATTCAAAGGAAAAGAGGAAGAAAAGCACCTCCTTTCCGACTTGACCGCAATCTATGGCCTCTCAACGCAGATCGAAAACCGACTGCGTGAGCTTGATGACACCATCCCGGCCTGATGGGGCATTTGCACTTGGGCAACCGCAAATCAGCCGCAAGGCGACTACGCGAACAAACGTCCAATTACGGGTATCTTATTGAAGGATGTGCGTTCAACCTCAACCGATCAGGTCCGCAATTGCAGCGCGCAAGGCCTTGGCATCATCCTCCGCCAGATGCCCGAGTTGACGGATAATCAAGACTCGCTCCAGCGTCGCAACAAGCGGCTTCACAGCCGAGGGCTTGAGCAGCCCCGCAGCCTGCCATTCCTTCAGCCAGACCTCGCCAAAAGCGGCGGATGCGCGGAGTTGGCTGGTTATGGCCATCAGGATCACATCGGGTCGTGACGCATGATAATTTGCCGAGCTGATCACGACAGCCGGACGCCGCTTGGATGTTGCCTGATCGGTGAACGGGAATGGAACCAGAACGACAGCGCCGAAGGCAATATCCGCTGGCTCAAAGGGCATCGTAGACGTCGTCTTCAGGATTGTTCCAGACGGCAGCAAAGGCAGGATCGCTCACGACAGTGGCCATGCGGGAAAGCTCGCGCTCTGCACTGGCCGAGGCAGCGTCGCGCATTGCGATGAAATCGACGAAATCCTCGACTTCGCTCTGCCGGGCGCGCGACAGCATTCCGATCTTCTCGATCAGCGCGCGGGGCACGGGCTTCGGATCAGGAGCGGTTGCCATGCTCTCAATAATGAGGGCAGACGACTATCGCATCAACCCTTTATCGGCTCTCGACGTTCAGCCGGGCCTTGATTGGCCTGACGCCTCCACCTTCCCCATTGACCTCCCCCCATCACCCCCTACCCTCTCCCGCACCACCACAGGAGAGCCCGTCATGACCAGCGCCGCCGCCACGCCCGAACAGCTCAAGGGCGAAGACTGGGCGGGGGAGCAGGGGCGCAAGTGGCTTGCCCATATCGACCGGTTCGAGGGGATGATCGCGCCGATCGGCGAGGCGCTGCTGGCGCGGGCGGGCATTGCGCCGGGGGAGCGGGTGATCGATCTGGGGTGCGGCGGGGGACTGACCTCGCTGGCGCTGGCCGAGGCGGCGGGGCCGGACGGCGCGGTACTGGGGTTGGACATCTCGCCCGATCTGATCGATCTCGCCCGCCGCCGCGCCGAGGGGCATGCCAATCTCCGCTTCGTCTGCGCCGATGCCGCAACCGTGACGCTGGACGATGCGCCCTATGACCGGCTGGTCTCGCGCTTCGGGTCGATGTTCTTTGCCGATCCCCATGCCGCTTTCGCGAACCTGCACCGCATGCTGAAGCCCGGCGGTTGGATCGACCTGGCGATCTGGGCCGCGCCGCGCGACAATCCGTGGATGATGGAGCTGATGGGCGTCGCGCGGTCGCATATCGACATCCCCTCGCCCGATCCGCGCACGCCCGGCCCGTTCGCCTTTGCCGATCTGGACTATGTCCGCGACATCCTGGCGCACGCCGGTTTTGCCGCGCCTGCCATCGAACCGCTGCAGGGCGAGCAGGCGATCGGTGGCCCCGGCGCCTTGCCCGAGGATGCGGCGGACTTTGCGCTCGCGAGCATGGCCATCGGGCGCGCGCTGGCCGAGGCGGGTCCTGAGGTGCTGGCAAGCGCGCGCGACGATCTGCTGGCGCTGTTCACGCGCCATTATCGCGACGGCGAAGGGGTGATGATGCGCAACAAGGTATGGCTGCTCAGCGCGATGGCGTAAGCGGCGCGCGCTCTATTCCTGCACGTTCGCCACGTTATACTTGAACACCTCGTCCTGCGTCAGGCAGCGCCGGGTTGACTGATCGCCTCCGCCGCTCGCCACCGCCTTCTGCTTGTACATGATGTCGGTCAGCAGCTTGCGCGAGACGCCCATGCGGATCAGGAAATCATTGTCCTCGCTGGCGAGCAGCGCGCTTTCCTGCTCGATATCGCCGATCAGCTCGACCGTGGTGTCGGTCCCCAGCGCGACCGACTGGTCGATCGCGTCGCGGTCGCCAGTCATCGTGAACATGTGCACCATGAAATTGCCGCCCGGCTCGACCACGCGCAGCTGGCCGCCCATGAACACGAAATTGCACGCGGAAAAGCAGGTCCAGCCCGCCGGAATGCGCGTCACCAGCCCCGGCGTGGAACGGATCAGGCGTCCCGCTGCATTCCCGGCCCGCGCGTTGCCGCCGGGCGAGCGCAGCCAGATCTCGCTGATATCGGGATTGTCGGTCAGCGCCTGTTTCAGCCGGTCGGGCAGCGTCTGATCGACCGGGCCTTCGGCGAGCAGCACCCTGGCATCGCCCTTCTTGACGACCTTGAGCGTCATGATCTTGTTGTTCGACCAGTCGGGCGATTGCGGGCAGGTGGGATTGGCCGGGTCCATCGGCGCGGGCGACTGGCCGCACAGCAAGGCGGTCGCGGCCAGGCCCAGCAGCCATCGATGCGGTGCGTGCATGGACTTAAGCCTGCGCGATTTCGTAGCGCGCGGCGCCCGGCTTCTTGCACATGCGCTTCGACACCGTCGTCTCCTCGCCCTCGACGATGATGACATCGTTGACGTTCATGCAGGTCGATCCGTCCGCAAGCTGCGTCTTGCCGACCACGGTCGAGGTGCCCGACACGTCCTTGCGTGTCTCGCTGGTCCAGGACGAGGTGCTGCCCACCTCTTCGCCGCGTGTCGCCTCCAGCGTCGCGTCCGCCGCCTTTTTCTGCTCTTCGGGCTCGAGCTTGCAGGCGATGGCGTCGGTCAAAAGGCCGGCGACCTCGGGCACGGGCAGGAAGCTGGGAAGCCCCGCGCGGCTCGCCAGACCGCCGAGCACGCCGCCAAGCACCGATCGCCCGGCGGCCTTGCCCGCGCTGTCGTCGCATCCGGTCGCGGTCTTGCCACTGCTGCTGGGACGCGAGCGCAACAGGCCGCCGAACTGGGCCTGGGCAGGGATTGGCAGCGCCATGGCCAGCACCGCCGTCAGCGCGAGCGCCTGCATGCCCGATTTCATCAACCTGTTTTCCATCGTTCAGCCTCTCCAGTCAGGAACCGCCAACGACCCTGGCCCACATTATCGTAGCGGCAATATCCGGTCAAACCATGACCCGCATCACAACCCGGCCCCTGTCGCCAGGATAGGCCCGGCCGAACCGTTGCGGATAGGATAATCCCGCCAGTCCGGGAGGAAAGTGCTAGGCTTTGCAGTAAATTAACCAAAATCGTCCACAAGGCGCCATGCTTGCCCGCCTCTCGCCATGGTTTCGTTCGATGTCGGTCAGCTCGCGCACGGCGCTGAGCCTCGCCATCGGATTTACCCTGATGATCGCTGCGACCGCGCTAGTCGCCTTTTCGCAGGAGCGCGCCAAGGCGATCGACGAATCGCTGGCGCGGCTCGACCAGCGCAATGCCGCAGTGGTGCACGAACTGACCGACCGGTTCGATCGCATCCAGCGGACGCAGACACGCGCGGTCGAGCTGTTCCGCGAAGAGCACGCCGCGCTGACCGATGCTGAGGCGCGGCGCGCGTTCGAGGCGCTCTATCCGCTGCGCCCCGACGGCACGCGGCGCAGCATCGACAGGATGTTCACCGGCGGCCCGACCGCGATCGGGATGGTGCACGGCATGGCGGGCTTCATCCCTGCCGGGATCGACCAGGACGATGGCGCGGTGCGCGACATCGTGGCCGCGACCCTGGCCATCCGCCGCCTCAGCGAGGGCAGCCGTCACGATCTGGAAAGCCTCTATTATTTCACGCCGCGCAACGGCATCGTCATCTTCGCGCCTGACCGGCCCGACCGGCTGGAATTCTATCGCCAGACCGCGCCTGCGGACTTCGCGTTTCAGGACCGCGAGTTCGCGACCATTTCGACCATCGCGGCCAATCCTGCGCGCGCGATGCGCTGCACCGGACTGCAATCGCTGATCTCGCTGAAATATCGGGAGGTCTGGACGACGGGCTGCATGACCCCGGTCGATCGCGATATGCGGCATATCGGCACGTTCGGCACGTCGATGCCGCTCGACGAGATTGCCCCGGCAGGGCGCTTTGCCGACTCCGCAGAAGAACAGGTTATCCTGATCTCGCGCGAGGGGCGGCTGATCTATCATCCCGGCTATACGCGGCAGAACAGCCGCAAGACCGGGGAATATCTGGACATCACGAACAGCGCACGGTCCGACCTGGCTGCGATCTGGGCGCTGGTGCGTCGCCATGGCCAGAATGGCTATGTCGGCAAGGCAGAGGCTCTCGATGCCTATGTGTCGCTGCACCAGGTGCCCGGCCCGGGCTGGTATGCGCTCACCGTCAAGCCCGAGCAGCTGATCCTGGCCAGGGCGCTGCGCCCGATCCCGCGTATCGCGGCCATGGCGGTGATCGCGCTGGCCGGCTGTCTGCTGATCGTGGTGCTGGTGCTGCGCCATCTGGTCGCCAAGCCGCTGCGGCGGTTGACGCGCGAAGCGGAACGGATCACGCGCGGCCTGGCCAGCGATGCGATGCTGGAGATGCCCGCCGATGATCGCACCGGCAACGAGGTTGCCCGGCTCGTCTCGCGCTTCGAGACGCTGGCCGGTGCGATCCGCACCTCGCATGGCGAACTGGAGCAGCGCGTCGCCGAACGCACCAGGGCGCTCAACGATGCCAATGAAAAGCTGCGCATCCTGTCGGAACTCGACCCACTGACCGGTGTTGCCAACCGGCGCAAAGTGTTGAGCGATCTCGACGCCCGGCTCGAGCGCATGGGCACCGGTGGGTCGCTCGCGGTCATCGTGCTCGATATCGACCGGTTCAAGACGATCAACGACCGCCACGGCCATGTTGCCGGCGACGATGCGCTGCGGGCGCTGGCCAGTCGGGTGCAGTCGCTGCTGCGGCCGGGCGACATGATCGGTCGGATGGGCGGCGAAGAGTTCATGGTCATCCTCGACCGCGCGCGACCAGTCATCGCCGATGCCATTGCCGAACGCATCCGCGCCGCGATCGCGCGCCAGCCGTTCCAAGTGCATGGCAATCTGACGCTGAACATCACCGCTAGCCTGGGCGTTGCATGCTGGAGCGCTGGCGACAGCGCAAAGGCACTGTATGCCCGCGCCGATGCGGCGCTCTATGAAGCCAAGGCATCGGGACGCAATTGTGCGATCAGCAGCCGCGATCCACTGCAAGGGCGCAACGCCGCCTGATCCGGCGCGGAGCGCCTGCCCTGTCGGCAGGCCTGGTGCGGGCGGGGGGACTCGAACCCCCACGGGCAAAGCCCGACGGATTTTCTTACCCGCCACGGCTTTCGCCGCCGCGCCGCCTGGGGCGCGTTCGGGGTCTGGACTATCCCTTCACCCTGCCCTGGCATTTCAGGGTTTAGGTGCTGCCCGTCTAGTCTCTACACCTTCCCGGCCGCGAGGCACGGGCTTGGCTCGGGATTGCCATTTGACAGGGTTCCCCGAATTTGAGCAGTTCTACGTCGCAGGTTTCCCCGCGCGCACTCACATGATGTTCAAGTCCGTTGCGTCTACCATTTCGCCACGCCCGCACGGCGCAGGGGTCTATAAGCCGGGATAAAGCAGCGCGGCAAGTCCGTAGCTTGCCTGCCCGCTCCGTCTGGTTGCTCAATCGGCGTTGAGCCGGGCGCGCATTTCCTTGCCGGGCTTGAAATACGGCACGCGCTTGGCGGGCACGTCGACGGCTTCGCCCGTACGCGGGTTGCGCCCCTTGCGCGGCTCGCGCGCGCGGGTGGAAAAGGCTCCGAAGCCCCGCAATTCGACCCGTCCGCCTTCAGCCAGTCGCTCGATGATGTTGTCGAAGAAGATATCGAGGATCTTTTCGATCTCGTCTGACCGGAGCCCTGGATTTTCTTCCTCCAACAGCTGCAGCAGTTCCGATCGTATCATGGTCAATCTCCTGCAATCGATTACACGACGGGATGCCAGGCTGCGGCGTCCCTCACACCACATCCCACAATCAATTGACCAGCCCCCCGACAAGCCAATGCGTCTGACCCGTATAACGGAAACGCAGATGCAAGTGCCCAGCGCTGATGCCAGTCGACAGGCAGTCAAATGCTGTCAGAAATCGTGATTGGTTTCAACGCTGTTCTTGGGGGCGCTGCTGCTATTCGCGCCAGATTGCACAAAAAAGGGCACCGGCCGAAAGCCGATGCCCCTTTTTGAAACGTCACCCGCACTGACGCACGGGGAAGACCCTTGGGATCAGTCTTCGCGCTGCTTGAGAGCGGCGCCGAGGATGTCGCCCAGCGACGCACCCGAGTCGGACGAACCGTACTGTGCAACAGCCTGCTTTTCTTCGGCCAGCTGGTGCGCCTTGACCGAGAAGGTCGGCTTGCGCGAGCGATCGAAACCGGTGACCATCGCGTCGAGCTTCTGGCCGACCTGGAAGCGGTCGGGACGCTGTTCGTCGCGGTCGCGGCCCAGATCGTTGCGCTTGATAAAGCCGGTCGCGCCGTCTTCGCCAACCTGGACTTCCAGGCCGCCGTCGCGCACTTCGAGCACAGTGACGGTGACGACTTCGTTCTTGCGCAGGTTCGAGCTGTCGGCGCCGCCCACGGCCGGAGCACCCTTTTCGAGCTGCTTCATGCCCAGCGAGATGCGCTCCTTCTCGACATCGACGTCGAGAACGATCGCCTTAACCTGCTCGCCCTTGAGGTGCAGGTTGAGCGCGTCTTCACCCGAGATGCCCCAGGCGATATCCGACATGTGGACCATGCCGTCGACATCGCCATCCAGGCCGATGAACAGACCGAACTCGGTCGCGTTCTTGACTTCGCCCTCGACGACGCTGCCCACCGGGTGCTTTTCTGCAAAGGCGTCCCAGGGGTTCGACTGTGCCTGCTTGAGGCCCAGCGAGATGCGGCGCTTCTCGGCATCGACTTCCAGAACGATGACATCGACTTCCTGGCTGGTCGAAACGATCTTGCCGGGATGGACGTTCTTCTTGGTCCACGACATTTCCGAAACGTGCACCAGGCCTTCGATGCCCGGCTCCAGCTCGACGAACGCACCATATTCGGTGATGTTGGTGACGGCACCCGAAAGCTTCGCACCGACCGGATACTTGACGCTGGCGCCTTCCCACGGATCGCTTTCGAGCTGCTTCATGCCCAGCGAGATGCGCTGCGTATCCTGGTTGATACGGATGATCTGCACCTTGACGGTTTCGCCGATGCTGATCGCTTCGCTCGGGTGGTTGATGCGCTTGTAGCTGATGTCGGTGACGTGCAGCAGGCCGTCGATGCCGCCCAGGTCAACGAACGCACCGTAATCGGTGATGTTCTTGACGACGCCGTCGATGATCTGGCCTTCGGCCAGCGACTGGATGAGGCCGGTGCGCTGTTCGGCACGGGTTTCTTCCAGAACGGCGCGACGCGAGACGACGATATTGCCGCGACGACGGTCCATCTTGAGGATCTGGAAGGGCTGCGGAATGTCCATCAGCGGGGTGACATCGCGCACGGGGCGGATATCGACCTGGCTGCCGGGCAGGAACGCGACGGCGCCGTCGAGATCGACGGTGAAGCCGCCCTTGACGCGACCGAAGATCACGCCTTCGACGCGCTTGCCTTCGCCGAATTCATTTTCCAGCTTGTCCCATGCGGCTTCGCGGCGTGCGCGGTCGCGCGACAGCATCGCTTCGCCATCGGCATTCTCGATCCGGTCGACATAGACTTCGACTTCGTCACCGACCTTCAGGCCGTGGTCCTGACCGGGGGCGGCGAACTCGCGCAGCGCCACGCGGCCTTCCGACTTCAGACCGACGTCGATGACGGCCTTGTCGTTTTCGATTGCAGTGACCGTGCCCTTGACGACGCGGCCTTCGAATCCGCCGTCGACAGCGGCAGCGCCGCCCAGCGATTCGTCGAGAAGTGCCGCAAAATCATCGCGGCTGGGAAATGCCGTAGAGGCCATAAATCCAACGTTCCTTAACACAGTTTTGTCCGGCCAGCCGGTTGTCTCCGGCGGTCTTGGCTGAACCTGCCCCCCGGGCCGAATGCACCGGAAAGCGCCCGAAAAGCGCATGTTTGCGGGGGACAGCAGCAGATATGCAAACAGCGCGAACGCTCGCCCGGACCGCTTGCGGCGCGTGCGATGTTCACGATGATCGAAACATCTAAGGTCGGGCGGCTGGGCCGCCTTCTGTCCTGCCGTTCACCAGCTCTATGGCCCTTTGAACGGCCTGCCCTATAGTCAAATCGCTGGTATCAAGCAAGAGCGCGTCATCGGCGGGCTTGAGCGGCGCGACCGCCCTTCCGGAATCGCGCGCATCACGTGCGGCGAGGTCTGCCGCGATCTCCTCCAGCGTCACCTGTTCGCCCCGGCTCAGCATCTCATGATAGCGCCGCGCGGCGCGTGCGGCGACGCTGGCGGTGACGAACAGCTTGGCTGCAGCATCGGGCGCGATCACCGTGCCGATATCGCGACCGTCGAGCACTGCCCCGCCCGGTTGCGATGCAAACGCCCGCTGCCGTTCGAGCAGCGCCTGGCGGACCGCAGGGTGACGCGAGGCGCGGCTGGCAAGGCCACCTGCCATCTCGCTGCGCAGATGGTCGTCGTTCAGCAGCGCATCGTCGAACGCGCAACCGGCCAGCGCCTCGTCGGGATTGTCGGGATCGCCGCCCAGCCTCACCGCCATCACACCGACAGCGCGATAGAGCAGCCCGGTGTCGAGATGCGGCAGCCCGAAATGCTTGGCCAGTGCCCTGGCGATCGTGCCCTTGCCGCTCGCCGTAGGTCCATCGACCGCGATGATCATGGCCGCTTGCCCGCGTCTGCAGCGGCCTGCTCTTTGGCCAGGGCCTTCAGGAAACCTTGCTCCATAGCGCTGTTGAACCGCTGCAACTCGCCCGGATCGACAAAGGCGTCCCTTTCTCCCGCCAGCTGCCGCGCGCGCTTTTCGTGCAGGCCGAAGAACATGTCATGGTTAGCGAGAAACACGTCTGCCTGTATCGCCCGAACCTTGGCGAAGCTGGCGCGGTAATTGTCGGCCATGCCCGGATAGGCGGGCGGCACCAGCGACTGGCCGCCCAGCGAAGCGCTGCAATGCAGGAAGACCTTGCGAGGGGTGTCGGTGGAATCCTTCGCGGTCAGGCCCCATGAGGTGCATCCCGGCGAGTGGCCCGGCGTCAGATGCGCGGTCAGCGTGGTCCCGCCCAACCTGACCGTATCGCCGTCTCCGACCGTGCGATCGACCCGCACCGGCGGAAACAGCGCGTCCTTTGTCGGGCCATGGTCGACACGCCCGGCCTCCAGATAGGGCTTGTCCGCCGCGCTGCCGATGACCTTGGCGCCGCTCGCGCGCTGCAGGCCCGCCAACCCTGCGGCATGGTCGAAATGGCCATGCGTGTTGAGGATATACTTTACGTCCTTGGGCTCGAAGCCCAGCGTGCGGATATTGTCCAGGATCTGCGGCACCGATTGCGCGAGCGCGCCATCGATCAGCACATGCCCCTCGGGCGTGGTGACCAGGAACACGCCGATCCCGGCGGTGCCGACATAATGAACGTTATCCAGGATGGTGAAAGGGGCCATCCGATCGTTCCAGCGCATCTCGGTCGCGAACTCGCCGACGGGCTCTGCTTCGGCCGCGGCGATCTGCGCATCGCTCGCAAGGCGCGGGGTGGCCATCGGGGCAGAGGCGCAGCCCGTCAGCAGGAGGGTGAAAAGGACGGTTCGTTTCATGATGGTTTCCCCTCGCGCCGCGCACGCAGCGCGCTGATGATCCCCGATAGCGCGATCAGACCCCAGGCAGTCTCGAGAATCACGGCCGCGAGGTTGAAATGCACCGAAAGCGAGATGAGCAGCAGGATGGCACCTGCCAGGTTGATCGCGTTGAACAGCAGCTTGTCGATCTGCCGGGCCCGGTTGGCATAGATGAAGCCGCCCATGAACAGCACGCTGCCGATAATGCCGATGATATTGGCGGCGAGCGGGCTCATGCCCCAGCCTGCGCGCTTTCGAGCAGCGTCAGGAAATCGGGGAAGCTGGTCGCGATGGGCCGCGTGTCGTCGACCTCGACGCCCGAATCGCTGACCAGCCCCGCCACCGCAAAGCTCATCGCGATACGGTGGTCGAGTGATGTCGTGATCGGCCCGCCGCCGCGAAGCGCCCTGCCCCCGCTGCCGGTGATGACAAGGCCGTCCTCGCGCTCTTCCACCGCCGCGCCGATCGCCTCGAGCCCACGCGCCATGGTGGCGAGCCGGTCCGATTCCTTGACGCGCAACTCGTCGAGCCCGGACGTGACGGTCGTACCCTCGGCCATCGCGGCGGCGATGAAGAACACCGGAAACTCGTCGACCATGCTCGGCACGATCACGGGATCGACGGTGATTCCCTTGAGCGCGCTCGCCCGCACGCGCAGGTCCGCCACCGGCTCGCCGCCGACGGTGCGTTCATTAAGCCGCTCAATCTGCCCGCCCATCGCCTCGAGCACGGTAATGATGCCGGTGCGGGTGACGTTCATGCCGACATTCTCGATGATCAGATCCGATCCCGGCACGATCAGCGCGGCGACGATGAAGAACGCGGCGGACGACGGATCGCCCGGAACGACGATATCCTGTGCCTTGAGATCGCACGGTCCGGTGACCGAGATATGCCGTACGCCTTCGGCATCGACCTCGACGGTCAGCGGTGCGCCGAATCCGGCGAGCATCTTTTCGCTATGGTCGCGCGTCGCCACCGGTTCGATGACCGTGGTGGTACCCGGCGTGTTGAGCGCGGCGAGCAGGATCGCCGATTTGACCTGCGCGGAGACCACGGGAAGCCGATAGGTGATCGGCACCGCCGGCTGCAGCCCGCGCACCATCAGCGGCAGCGTACCGCCAGGGCTGGCGCCAAACTCCGCGCCCATTTCGCTGAGCGGATCGGTAACGCGCGCCATCGGGCGGCGGCTCAAGGATGCATCGCCGGTGAACATCGCGGTGATCGGGTGGCTGGCGACCAGCCCCATCAGCAGGCGGGTCGAGGTGCCGCTATTGCCCATGTCGAGCGCCTGTTCCGGCTGCATCAGCCCGCCCACACCGACGCCGTGCACCGTCCACACGCCATCGTCGCCGCGTGCGATCGTCGCGCCCATCGCCCGCATCGCGGCGGCGGTGGCAAGCACGTCTTCGCCTTCCAGTAGTCCCGAGATGCGGCTCTCGCCCACGCACAGCGCCGACAGCATCAGCGCGCGGTGCGAGATCGACTTGTCGCCGGGAACGCGGATCGCGCCGGTCAGCGCAGAGCCTGCGGAAAAGCGGCGCGGGCGCGCCGCCTCGTCAGCATGATGGGCCATGATGTTCAGTGCATTTCCGTTTGGGCATGGTCTGCCGGGGAGTAAAAGCGACGCAGCTTTTGACAGCGGCACAAAGCTATGGCAAGGCGCACGCCAATTTTCCGGCCGGTGGCGTGCGCGCCGCCTTGCGGAAGCATGCAACCTTCTCCACATCGATCCATTGATTGAGCTGAAACCGAGGCATTTTTCATGATCAAGCCTGAATGGGGCGCCAAGCACAGCTGCCCGAAATGCGGCACCCGCTTCTACGACCTTGGCAAGGACGACCCCGTATCCTGCATCAACTGCGGCAACAGCTGGACGCCCGAGCCGGTGCTGAAGTCCAAGCAGCCGCTGCCCTTCGAGGAAGAGAAGAAGAAGGTCATCGAGAAGGAGGATGTCGATCTGGCCGATGAGGATCTGGACATCGACGAAGACGGCGATTCGCCCGACAACGATGTCGACCTGGGCGGAGACGACGACCTGGGCGTCGCCGCAGCGGACGACGACGACGAGGAAGGCTGAGCCTTTTTCGACGGACACGCGAAATATTGGCAGGGGGCAAAATTGCCCCTTGCCACCTTCGGATCGCTCGACTAAAGGGCGGTCCTTCCCGACGCCGGGGGGTCAAAAACCGGCGAAGATGGGGCCTTAGCTCAGCTGGGAGAGCGCTACACTGGCAGTGTAGAGGTCAGCGGTTCGATCCCGCTAGGCTCCACCATTCTTATATCGCAGAAATGCGGCATTCACAACGCCTTTCCGGTAACATGGTCATATAGGTTGGGACCGACTAGGGACCGACGATGAACCTGCGTCAGCCGGTCCAGATCAGCCCAATACGATTCGACCGCCTCGCAAAATTCCTTGAGATATTCAGGGCGCAGGTGCGTGTAATTCCGCCCGGTGCGCCCGCCGTCCGTCGCATGGCCCGCCGCGGTATCGATCTGTGCCTGGGGCACGCCGACGCGCTGCAGCTGGGTATGGATCGTGTGGCGCAGGCTGTTCGGGCTTCCCCAAGGCTTCCCATTCTTCGTGATGCCGGCGTCGATCAGGCAGTTGGCGAACGCCTTGCGCATGGTGAACACGTCGCGGCCGGTGAGGTCGCCATCCTTGCGTGCATTCCACTGGCGAATGACCTTGCCACTGCTCGGCAGCAGTTTGGCCAGCGTCGGCACCACTGGCACGATCGCGCGCTTCTTGATGGTCTGGGCGCGGTCCGGGGCGTTGAAGTAGATCAGCCCGTCGCGGATCTGGCTCGCGTCCAGATCAAGCACCGCCTCAACGCGGGCGTGCGTCGAAAGCATGATGACGGTGAAAAGCTGGACATGAATACGATCGACGCGCGAGGCAGCGGCCTCGAGCAGCGCCGCGACCTGCTCCTTGCTGTATTCGACCTCTTTCGGTCCCGACTTGTGCTTGGCCTCGACGCGGGGGATCAGCGGCGCATAGGGGATGATCTGATTCAGCACGCCCCATTTCAGCGACCGGGACAGCGCCGCGAGCTCGCCCTGCACCGTCTCGCCGGTCACGCCCTCGGCAATCCGCATGTCGATATAGCCCTTGACCCGCTCCGGCGTGATCGCGGCGACGTTCATGCCGCCCATGCCGTCGATCCAGCGCTGTAGATGGCCAACGGCATAAGCGTATTGCTGCGCCCGTGCCTTGTGCGCGCCTTCCTTGGAGAGCCAGGTCGCCAGCACTAGCGAGACGCTTTGGCGCTGGTTGGGGTCGATGGCTTCGGGCTGGCCGTGGACGCGGAAATGCTCGGCGAGCGCTTGCTGCGCCTCGGCTGGCGCAGAACCGTCATTATAGTCGCCGACACCAGTTGACTTTCGGCGGCGGGTTCGAGCGACGGCATCGTTCCAGCAGATGGCCCATTCCTGGCGATCGGTGCGCCATGCGAGCCAGAACTCGCCGAGCCGGTATTGCTTTGCTCGCTTTGCCATGTCGTCGATACTTCCTTCGCTTCCAGTTCAGCCAGCATGGCATAGAGCGGGCTCTGAATGATGGCCAAGACCTGTTCGCGGTCGAGGTGCAGGCGTTCGCCGTTCCGCCATGACCGCCGCAGCTTGGTCATGATGTCGGTGAACGGCGTGTCAGCCTGAGTAAAGCGCGCTGGTGCGGTCATCGCTTCGCCCTCCACAAGATCGGCTTCTGATCCGCTGCGATCCGATGCTTCCCGCGCGCCAGCGGATGCTTGGGCGCACCGCTACTCGTCACGCCCCAGCACCACAGGTCCGGCCACGGCGCTTCATTGGTCTGGATTTCCTCGACGACATGCTCGATCCAGTCTTGGTCCCAAGCGATAGCACCCCAGCAGACGAACACCTGATGCGCGGCCTTTGCCTTTTCGGTCAGAGCCGTCAGATTGCTGAAATGCAGCATGTCGCGGGCGAACCAATCACCGCCTTGAATGCCATCAACGATCGCGCGGCACTCGACCGGGCTTGGCGTGCAGAACGGATAGAGGTTCATCGCGTCATAGCCACCAAAGCCGAACGCCTGAAACCAGCGGTTCCACCAGCGCGAGGTCGGATCGTCCTTGTTGGCGTCTGCCGTGCTGGGATTGCAGCCGATCACCAATGCGCGCGGGCCCGGCCCCCAATCACGGGAAAGCCGGATGCGGACGTTCTCGGCAGCGAAATAGGCCGAGCGGCGCATGACTGGCGCACCGAACAGGTCAAGCGCTTCGGTCACCTCGGCCACTCCCGCACCCGCAGCCCCTCGGGGAACTGCTCGATATCCTTGATCGCCTTCGGCCCGCCGCTGGACAGCTGCTTGACGAATACCGGAACGCTGGCTGCCTGGCACTGATCGACGATCGCCTGCGCCCATTCGCTGGCCATGGGCCGCGCGCCGGGGCCGCTTTCGCCGCCGACGATGACCCAATCGATCTTGGGGCAATCGACTGAAAGCCCCCCGCATTCGGCTATGCCGTTCAAGGGATCGCAACGCAGCAGCGGCCTGTCCACCACTGGCAAGCTAGACAAATCCACCGGCCCCAGCAGCGGCTCCATGCTCAACCCGACCCACGGGATGCCCAGCTTCTTCTTGAGCTCGAGCAGGCGCGGGATATCGCGGTCGGCCTCGTCCTGATTGACGACGCTGATGATCAGTCCGGCGTGCTGCGGCCAGCGTGCTGCCCACGGGTGGTCAGCGAATGCGGCCAGACGCTTCTCGATCACCGTCAGGCGCTTCGTGACGATCTGGATATCGAGATCGCGCGACGCGTGGATCGCTCCCCAGGCCGTCGCCAGCCACTCGATAGGCACCTCGTTGTCGAACAGGTCGGACATGCTCTGCATGAACACCCGGCGCTTGCGGCCATTGCTGTCGTAGAACGCTGTCGCGCTGCTGTTGAGCTTCGTCAGGGCAGGCAGCGCGCCCTTGATCCAGCGCCGTTCCGCGCCGACACCCCAAAGCTCGCCACCAAAGCGCTTCGACCAGCTTTCAGCATAGCAGTGGTCACAGCCCGGTCCGACCTTGGTGCAGCCCCACCAAAATGAGACGGTTGCATCGGTCCACTCAATGGTTGTTTGTTCAGGCATGTGACGATTTCCTTTCCCGGCGAAGTCGCCACCATTCAGCGTTCCTGACTGCACTTTCGCGGTCGCGGCGACACTGCCGGCATTCGCGCGTGCCGTTTTTCCGCAGCTTGGTGTTTTCAGGGGTGAAGGCATGACCGCGACTGCATTCGGTCTGTTTCGCCTTGAGATTATCGCGCATGACGTGGCATCGCTTGCAGACTACCTGGACATCAAGATGATGCGCTAGGTCATACCCTTCATGATGATCGTACTCGTGCCGGTTGCCGGTCCCATCGAAAACGTGGCCGAAATCTGTGCACGGCAGCGTTGATGGCGGCGGGATTTTGCCGCGCTTGATCTCAAGATTGACAGCATAACGAGCAGCGACTTTCTGCGCGTCGGTCCACTCGATCGCCGATTGCTCAGCCACGCGCCTTCTCCTCCAAATAAAGCCCCGCCCGCACATGATCGGCGGCCATCCGAAAAGCGCGGGCGAAGTGCCGGTTCTGCGTCCACAGATGGCTGTCCTCGGGTATGTCTCTGAGGCTCGAGTTCCTCTCAGCCGCAAGCCGGTCCAGCCCCTCGGCTATCTCGCGCTCGATCTGCGCGCGGGTGGGGGTGTCGGTCATGGCTTCCAGCACTCCTCGACGGGGTTGGGGTGATATTCCTTTGAATAGCAAAGCCGTGCGCAATCAGTGGCGTCCCGGTAGGCACCGCAGTCGCGGCACATCTGCTTGTCAGTCTCATCCAGCGCCCGGATGTCGTCATGCCGAACGCTGGTGAACTCGGGGCTTTTCAGAATATCGGCTGGCTTTACATCGTAAGCCTCGCCATCCTGATCGACGCGGATAGAGAACCGACGATTGCCGGGCTTCTCGCGCATGATGGTGCCGACGAATGTAGCGGTGTTGCCCTCGGGAATGCCGTATTCGCCGGATTCGTTGTCATAATACCGCCAGTCGAACTCGACCCGCTGCCCGCGCCGGAACTTGGCCTGCCGATCAGGGCAGTTGAACTTGGCGGACGTGATGCCGGTGCCCTTGAGGGCCTTGCGCATGGTGGCCCGGCGCTCGCAGGTCGCCTTGTCCGCCGCGCAGTTGAAGCAGGGTGCGAAATAGGTCATGCGGGGCCTCCTGCCGCGCGGGTGGCTGGCGGGGTGTCAGTCGTCATAATCATGATCCGGGTAATCCGGCTCCCATGTCTCGGGGTCTTCGATGACCTCTTGCTCGAACCGCTCTCGCTCGGCGTCGGTAAGCTCGACCTCGGGCGCATCGGGATTGTTCGCGTCGGCCAGCAGCCAAGCGCCGGTCACGGTCACCTCGGGCGGTTCGCCGGGGTCGTAATGCTCGGGCGGGCCGAACATGCCGGACGGCTCGCTGCCGCCGCGCACCTCGTAATCGACCTCAAGCTCGGTTTCGCGGTCATCGCGGACGAAGGTTCGGGCGCGGCTAGGCATCACCAGCTCTCCGAACAATGACCAGCGTGGTCAGCATCGCCGACCGCCTGGCACACACCGCAGACCCGCTTGGTCCGCCGGTCCGCCTCACGCTGCTTGAGCATTTCGACAACTGCCCGAGCGCCGACGCGCCCCGTCCAGTCCATGTCGAGGCTGTCATCAATCGCCTCAGCGATCAGATCCTCGAGTTCGTCCCAATCAGTCATGGGCCACATACCTCCATTCCCGCGCTTCCCTGACATCATCGAGCAGATCGAAGCGCGCTTCATTCGCCTTGATGGCAAGCTCATTGCGCAGAGCGTCGAGCTCGTCGGCCAATGCGGCAATCTCGGCCCGCTTGCGCTCGGCCAGATCGCTGACCAGCTTGTCGGTCACCGCATCCACAGCGGCGCGGTGAAGGTCGCGGTTGGCAATTTCTTTCAGCGAGTAGCCGTCCCAGTGTTTGTGGCCGACGATGGCGGTGGAGAGTTCCTTGCGCGCGTTTGCTGGCGCGGCCATCGCCGCCGTAATCTGCTGGCGGACATAACAGATGCGATTCACGATGGCTTCGACGTGCTTCATGGCCGCCCCTCCCCATAATACCCAAACCCCCGCGACACGCGCCGGTAGGGCTCCAGCCAGATCCAAGTCCCGTTGCTCATCCGCTTGGGAAGCCATGCGAAACGGTCGGTCTTGGCCTTCGGTTTGAAAAATCGGATTCGCATCACTTCCTCCAAGGCTCTCGAGACCCGTCCTCGCGCACGATCGACCAGTCGCCATGCTCAAGACGGGTGCGCCCGGTGTTCTGCACGATCATGCCGGGGCGCACGGGTTGCGGGGTGAAGCGCGGCAGGGGCGCGCGTTTGGCGGGGGCGGTCATTCTGCCCACCCGTTGCGCTTGCAGAGTCTGTCCAGGCGCTGCTCCATGGACTGCAGGCTCTTGGCGATGCTGGCCGTCATCTGCCCCGCCTCGGCGCGCAGCTTGTCGAGCGCGCTGCGAAACTCAGCAACATCGTTCGGCACCGCCAGCGGGCCGAAATACTGCTCGCGGGTTTCTCTGACATGCTGTTCGCTGCAGCCGATTTCCGCAGCAAGCCGGGTATCGGAATAGCCGTCCTTGTACTGCTTTCCGGCCTCGTCGTAATAGTCCTCGAGCGCCATCATCAGCATGCGATGGGCCTTTCTGGCGGCATCCGACGGCTTTGCCGGGGTTTCGATCTTCTCCATATGTTGCTTCCCTGTCTGGCATGGGCGCTCGGATTTGCGGCGGTGTTCTGGGCAGGTGAGACTGTGGCCGAGCGTCCAGCCTTCATTCAGCAGCTTCTTGGCGATCGCGTCTGGGTTCTGGCCTGGCTTGACGAACACATCGACGATGTGAGCGTCTTTGCCTTTGCCGCAGGGCAGGTGCAGGGTCTGGCCGACACGCGCGGTCGAGAAGCTGACCTCGCCGCCGATGCCAAGTCTTCTGGCAACCGCTTGGGGCCAGCTTCCTGTCATGCCGCCATCCAATCGACCGGGCGACCGACCGGACGGCCATAGCGGGCACGGCTGGCCCGGTCGCATTCCTCGATGTGCCGCATGCGCGCCTCGAGGGCTTCGTTGCGGCGGCGCGCGATCTCGTCCTGGGTGAGGCTGACCTCAACATACTGGACGTTGCGCGAGTAGCGCGTGGCCTCAATCCCGTCGGGGTTCTGCTCCATCGCCCGGTCCAGGCGCTGCGCGGTGTAAGCCATGATCGACTTGCCGCGCAGGATGGACGGACGAATGGCGATATCGACACCGGCCTTGTTGCAGAGCCGGTTCAGTGGGGTGTTGGTGCGGGTCGCCCAATCTTCCCACCGAGCAAGGCATCTTCTGGCCTCCTCGTTGGTCAGATTCGAGAGTTTCTGGGCCATTGTAGGTTCTCCTGTTGGGTTGGCTCCCCGCCGACTGACGGGGAGCGAGGGGGGATTAGACTTGGTCGAGGCGGCTCGCGGGCAGGCCAATGCGCTCGGCGGTTGCGAAGAGCACGTCGATGATGCCGTGCAGATCGCCCAACGCGCCGCTGTAGGGGGTGCAGGTGGGCGGCCCATCTTCGCGCAGCGGGAATGGGCCAGAAATACGGCTGACCTGATCTTCAAGGTGGTTCTGGATTTCGACCAGCAGGCTGTTGAGCCGTGCGAGACGTTCCCTGGCGTCCACGATACCGCTGGTGACGCTGGTGCTGCTGATCGTGTCACTGACCACGCGCCCCTGCGCGAGCTGCGATCTCGCCTCGTTCATGGTTCCGTTACTCAGCATTGGTCTTTCCTTTCAGGTTGGCCGCGCTGTGCGGCTGGGGTTATTCAGCCTCGTCGGATTCCACGTCGGGGGTGACGGGCTGGTTGGTGGCGATAGCGGCGAGCAGGCCCGGCCCCTCGCCCACCAGCTTGGTGACGCTCTCCTGATAGCGCTGGCGATCTTCCTCGATGTCCTCGGCGGACTGGCCAGCGATCTCGACCGTGCCACCCTGCCGCCCGAGCTCGACGCCATCGCGGGCGTCGGCTTCGGCGACGGTGAACATGGTGCCCACGACATGGTTGATGGCGCTGATCGGGCGCTTGGCCTCGACCAGGCGCAGCTGGCCGGTTTCGGTGTTCTTGACGGCATAGATGGGCATTGTGGGTGGTGTTCCTTATGCGTTGGCGGGCTTGGTGAAGCTCCGCATGGCTTCGGCGATCTGCGTCTCGAGCGCGGCGGCCTTGTCATCGTCGAAGGTGACGCAGTGCCGGATGAACTCGTCCTTGGCGGTCTTCACCTGCTTGAGGGTCTTGGCTTCCAGAATGGCGGTCTGGATGTCGCGGAACTTGGCAACCCAGGCGGGCTCCTGCTCCTCCTCGGCGGCATCACCTTCACCCTGGTCCTCGCCGTGCATGGTCTGGGCGTCGAGCTGGCGCGCGATCTGTTCCTCGTCGATGATCTCGCCGGTGTCGGCGTCGATGGTTTCGCCGGTGGATGCCTGTGCTTCACGCCGCTGCTCGAGAAGCTGGTCGTTGCTCGGCATGATGTTGGCCCGGCGCATGTCCTGCGGCTCAATGTCGCCACCGAGATAGACGGTCACATCTTCCTCGGCATCGCCGATGCCCGAGAAGCCAAAGGCAACGCGCGCGCACTGAATGGTCGCGCGGTGCCGCAGCATCCGGCTGGGGCTCTTGCGCCACGGGTCCGTCTCGCGCTTGCACTCTTCAAGGTACTCGGTGACCTTGATCGGGCGCGAGCGGTCCTTGCGCCAGATGGTGGCTTCGATCGCCATGAGCTTGCCGCCGCCATCGGGAATGTAGCTGTACTCGATCCCGTCAAACTGCGGGTGCGCGTTCATCAGCTTGAGCCAGCCATCGATCGACACCATCGGCACGATCCCGCCGCCCTTCTGCGGGAAGGCGTAGATTTCCTTGAGAAGCGGGTTCAGCTGGTACTCGTTGCTGACCACGATCAGCGCCGCGAACTCGTCGTCGTTGCGGCAGGCACTGAACACGGTGGCCTTGAGCGTTGCGACCAGCTGCTTCTGGCTGATCTGCAGGCGCTGGGCGATGGATTCCAGCGCCGTGGCCTGACGGACCTGCTGCGCCACATTGTGCTGGTGATCGAGCGCGACCTGGGTGTTGGCCTGCGCGGTGGTGAGTTGTCCATTCATAATGCTTCGTTCCTTTGGCTGGATTCTTGTTCGGCAAGGCGGGCATAAAGCTCGTCGTGGCGCTTCTTCCGCGCCTCGGTTTCGGTAACCGAACCGAGTTCGCTCAACTCGTCGTCGATGATGGCTTCGACTAATTCGCGACGGGCGGGCGAGAGCATGCTGACCTGTGCGAACAGCCCGCGCAGCCGGAAGATCCGGAAGTTGCGGTTCCGCGCTGCGATTTGGGCCGTCGTGGGCCTGCGATACTCCCGCTTGGCCATGTTAGCGGTTGCTGGCCTTGAGCGCCTGGAAGATGCGGACGCCCTCGATCTCGCGGACGCCGCCGCGCACCATGCTCTTGATCGCCTTCTCGATGGCCTCGCGGACCTTCTCGTTCTTGGACACGGCGATATAGGCCACGTCGAAATCGAGGATTTCAGCCTCCCAGACCTTCTGGCCCGAAACGGTGGCGCCGAAATCGCTCTTGATCGGCTCTGCGGGTTCGACGCGCGCGGCGGGCATGACCGGCAGCGGCTCGGGTTCAGGCTCTGGCATCGCCGCACCTTCGGCAGCGGCGGCGGCACGTTCGGCTTCGGCCTTGCGCTCGGCCTCCTCGCGCTCGCGCGCTTCCTGCTCGGCAATCGCCTGCAATCGGCGGCGCTCGGCGGTCTGGCGCGCCTCTTCCTCGCGCAGGAACTGCGTTTGTTTGCCCTCGACCGTGCGCTTGGCCTTGTCGAGCCGGGCTTCCAGCCCCTTCTTGCATTCGTCCACGGCGCGCCCGGCGGCGAGATAGGGTGCCTTGACCACAGTGTGCGTGTCGCTGACCAGCCCGATCATGGCGCGGATCTGCTTGACCAGGTCGCCAGCCTTGCCGGCGGTTTCCTGATCGACCACGGCGCAGCGATCAGCGGCCCCTTCGAGATCGTCGAGGCGCTGCTGATAGTCGGGCTTCTTCTCGAGCATGCGTTCGCGGAAAGCCTGACGCGCTTCCTCGTCGAGCGGCGGCTTGTTGTCGCCGATCACGGCACGCGGGTTGGCAAGGTTGCTGCCGGGCATGGGCTTCACGCCATCGAACAGGGGTGCGGCAATCTGGGTCATGGGTTTCTCCTTCAAAACGGGGTGGGTTCGGACAGCGCGGAAATGTCCTTGTTGCGGGGATCCGCGTAGGCGCTGTCGGGGTTGCGTTCCTTCGCCCACTGGGTCTTGGCGCAGTGCAGGCGATAGCGTTCGAGCGCCACCGGCTTGGCGGCGCATTTCGGCCAGACGCGGTCGAAGTCGATCGGCAGGCCATTGACCTCAGCCTGCCAGCGGTAGGAGCGGTCAAGCTCTTCTCCGGTGACCGGATCGGCGGGCGGGCCGTGCCAGATGCGTATGCCGGCCACGACGCCATTGGCGCGCACCTTGCCCTCGTAAAAGCCCGCGACCGGCTCGGCGACGTCGACGCCCTCGAACTGGCGGGTGGCGCGCTGCTCGCCGTAGATGGTGTTGTGTCGGGTCATGCTGCACCGCCTTTCGCCTTGGCGGCCTTGGCATCGCGGATCAGCTCGTTGAGGATATCGGCGGCCTCTTCCGCCTGAAATTCAGGGTCAAGCTCGTTCATGCGCGCCAGCCGATCGCGGAAATCGTGCAATTCCGCCTCATCCTCAACCGCCATTTCCCCATCGTGAAATGACGTGTCGAGCGCGGGGCTCGAATAGTTGCTGTAGGGACGCCCGGTATCGGGATCGATGTCCATGGGGTCGATGTCATCGTAGCGCACGGTCACCTCCTAAATCCGAAGGCCTGCGCCAAAGTCGAAATCGACCGGCGGACGATAATCGTAATCCCTGTGGTCAGGGCACCACGTTTCAAACTTACCGTGGTCGTAGCGATCCATCAGGTAACCCGGCGAGATTGCGGGGCCGCGAGCGATGGACGCTTCGGTGCGGCGGATCCATCCATGCACCATGCGGCTGTGGTCCTTGAACAACAGCCAGCCGTCGGAAAGCTGCCACCAGTAAATCTGCTGGCCATTGGCGGTGTAGAGCCGCCCGGTGTTGAAGCCGCCCTCGGCGATCACTCGCGCGGCGGTTTTGGTGTCTTCCATGTCAAACCAACCTTTCTATCAACGATCTGAATGTGTCCGCGTCCATTTCGCGGTAGCTGCTGTGGTTCAGCGTCACGCGCTCGCCATCGGGGCCGACGGCCTCGTGGATGATCTGCGTGTGGGTGTCGGGGTCGAAATACGGCTCGGGCATGTAGCGCCAGCCGTCATGCTCCATGGGGCACTCGGCAGCATCCTGCGCCGCGCGCTGGTAGCTTGCGCTGTTGATCACAGGAACACCGGGAGCCAGTACGGCGCGGTCAGGATGATCGCGCCAGTGATCGAGAGCGACACGAAGATGAACCTCGCATCGTCGATCATGTCAGCGGTTGGCAGCGCGCCTCGTTCGCTCAGGCGCGCTGCTGGGGGGATATGACCGGCTTGGGGGGTGGGGTCAGGCGAACGACGGCCAAGGGCGCATCGGAACGGCCTGGTATTCTTCTTATCAGAAGCGGTAATGATCGGCCGTTCCACGACAATCTCCTCTGCATCTGCAGCAGGGATTATCCTAAAACGACAACACGGTCAACCCATCCGTTTGACCATTACGATATTTTTCAGTCCATGCGGGCTCCGACATAGACCACGCGGCCTATGATAATGATCGGTTCCTCGCCGAACACCAGGTCTTTGTGCGCCGGGTTCGTAGAGCATGGGACGAGACGCGGCGGCCCGTCGCAATAACGCTTGACGGTCGCCTCTCCTGCCCCGTTCATCGCGGCATATACCTTGTTATGCACCAGCGCGCGGTTGTCGGGATCCACGACCACGATTCCGCCATCGGGGATAAGCTTGTCCATGCTGTCGCCATCCGCCTCGAGCGCGAACAGGCGCTTGCCTGCAAACCCGTCGGGAATGGGCGTATATTCGGCAGTCTGTTCGACGGCCTCCTGCCAGTTGCCCGCGCTGATACGCCCGATCTTGGGCACGAAGGCGATTCCGGCCATGGGCCGATCAATGATCTCGTGCGGCTGGACGCCCAGCACATCGGCGATCTGCTCGATATAGTCGAGCGAGAGGGCCATCTTCTGCGTTTCGAGCTTGGCGATCGTGGCCAGGGTGACCGGCTCGCGCAAGGCAGCGCCCAGTTCTTCCATGGTCATGCCACGCTGCTGGCGCAGCTGGCGAATGCGGTTCGGTGCGTAAACTCGGGCCATTTCGGACATATACGGACAGCGCCCTTATATGTCTTATCACCATACGACAATCTTTCTGTTGCCCGGACTATCGCATTCGGATAGTTAATCGCGCCATGCAGATGAACGCTTGGAGACGGCTCCGCAACAAGAGCCTTTGGGATGTCGTCCACATGATGGGCGGCCACGTCGCAAACGCATCCATGGTGAGCAAGCACGAGAGAGGGGTGCACTTCCCCAGACCGGCTGTCATCGACCGCTACAGAGAAATCACCGAGGGCGCGGTGACCGAGGCCGACTGGCTTCAACTTGCGCGCGAACGCGCCGCCCAAACCCCCACCACCAGCGAAGAGAAGGAGCAGGCCTGTCATGGCTGACGAAGAGAGACACGACCCTCGCACCGGCGAGATTATCGAAACCCGCGCTGCCGATGGCGGCCAGCGCTATCCCAGCGTTGTCACGCTGACCGACCTTATCCTGATGCTGCGCGACGGGCGCTTCAATCAGGAGGTGGCCGACGACATTGCCGAGTTCAGCGAGAAGCTGGAAACGATCGGCTGCGAGCTCGAGCGCAAGGTCAAGGGCCAGATCACCCTCAAGATCGACGTCGAGCGCGATCACGACGGTGTCTATTTCCTGACGCCCCAGCTGACCACCAAGACCCCCACCGTCAAGCATGGTCGCACCATCGCCTGGGTCACCGCCGACAACCGGCTGACCCCCAACAAACCCCACCAGGGCAACCTGTTCGGCACCATCCGCGACGTGAGCGCGGATCGCACCGTTCGCACTGTCTGACCCAGACGCCCCTCCAACAGCACAGATAAGGATTTCTTTATGTCCGACGAAACCACCGAGAACGGCGCTGCACCGGAACTGCAAGCTGCCGCGCCGAGCGCCTATCACAACTCGACGTACAACACCACCAACGCGCATCACGACTTTATCGCTGACCGCACTGGCGAACTGCTGGAAGCCGCGATCGATACTGCTGAAAAACACCTGCGCCCGCAGATCGCCAGTTTCGAAGATCCACTCACCGGCACCCGCGCTCTGGCTCTCATTTGCCAGAACGGGCTTCACCAGATCGACCGTAAGTCGATCTTCGGCCCCTTCGCCACCAAGCCGGACCGTCGCAGCGGCACGAGCCATCACACTCGCCTGCCCAGCTTCATCGCGCATGTGAACCGCTTCAAGACCGGGGACAGTGCAGTGTTCGCCCGGGACGACATGACCTCGCCCCGGATCACCGCGGTGCTGGACTATCACGAGCCGGTCAACTTCACCGACGAGGACGGCAACACTTCGCTCGACCTCGCCACCGACCCGGCCTTTTGCGTGCACCGCAGCGTCTACGATTTCCCGCTCTCACCCGAATGGAAATCGTGGATGGGCACGAACGGCAAGCAGATGACGCAGGCCGATTTCGCCGCGTTCCTCGAAGACCATATCGGCGATATCGACCTAGCCTCGGTCGACGATCTGTCCGAGGCGGCGCGCGCGTTCGTCAGCAAAGTCGCCGGCGAAATGGCCACGCCCACCAAGCTGATCGAGCTTTCGCGCGGCCTGTCGGTCTACGAAAACTCGGTGGTGCGCGAGGCCCGCAACCTCTCGACCGGCGAGGGTGAGATCGTGTTCCAGTCCGAGCATGTCGATGCCGACGGCAAGCCGCTGGTCGTGCCCAACTATTTCGTCATCTGCATCCCGATCCTGCAGCAGGGCGATTTCTACCGCCTGGTCGCGCGCCTGCGCTATCGCAAGTCGGCTGGTGGCCTTGCCTTCTGGTACGAGCTGTGGCGCCCTGACCTGTCGTTCACCGATGCGTTCAACGAGGCCTGCGGCAAGGTGGTGACGGAAACCGGCCTGCCGCTGTTCTTCGGTTCGCCCGAAGCCTGATGGTCAAGGCGGCCATCCTCCGCCTGATGTCCTACCGGTCCCTGTCGCGCTCCGTGCGGCTGGGGCCGGAGGATATAATATCTCTCGACTTTGCCACCCGACTGCGCGCCGCCTCGATCGAGGGCAGGCTTGATGCGGTCTGGTTCCACGTCGCCAATGAACTCGCCCACGGGCACAAGACCGGCGTAGCCGCGGCGATAGCCCGCGCGCTCGGCATGCACCGTGGCGTCGGCGATTACATCTTCCTTCACGCCACTGGCGCGCTCGTCCTCGAGGCGAAAAGCAAGATCGGCAGGCTGCACGACGGCCAGGTCGATTTCCGCGACTGGTGCACCGCCAATGGCGTCCCCTTCCACATCATCCGCAGCGCCGACGAAGGCGAGGCGATCCTCAGACAGAAAGGTTTGTTGAGATGAGCAAATGCCCCCCGTGCGTCACCTGTGATTGGTGGGTGAAGCAGGACCGCCTGTTCAAGAACATGCACGGTCAGCACGTCGTGTCTGGCCAGTGCCGCGCCAGATCCCCGGTCGTTACCGTTGTTGACGACAAGATCGTTTCCCGCTGGCCGCTGACCCAGGACGTGGAGTTTTGCGGCGATCACAGCGACCTCAAGCCGGTCGAAGGCGATTTGGTGTTCTGATGGCCGACCTGTTCGGGACAGAGCCGCAGCTCGCGCCCGACGAACCGGTTGGGCTGGGCAGAATGATTGCGGGTGGCGGGCCGAAAGCCAAGCGCCGCGCCAACGACTTCTACCCCACCCCTCCGGACGTCACGCGAGCCCTGCTGCGCAAAGAGCATCACTGCATCTGGGCAAAGGCGCGCGATCTCCCTGTCTGGGAGCCATGCGGGCGTGGTGGCGCGATTCTGCGCGAGCTGCAAGCGCATGGTTTCGACACGGTCGGCACGGATATCGTGGCGGATCCCGACAACCATGTCGCGCCGCTCGATCTGCTGCAGGCCAAGAGACGCAAAGGCGCAGCGGTGGTGACCAACCCACCGTTCGCGCTCGCCGAACCCATGATCATCCACCTGTGGGACCGCCTCAAGGTCGATTACATGGCGCTGCTGCTCAAGGCGACATATTGGAACGCCGGAGAACGTGCCGAGCTTTTCCGGCGGCACAGGCCCGCGCGCATCTATGCTGTGGCCTGGCGGCCTGATTTCACCGGTGGCGGCAATCCGACCATGGATGTCTGCTGGTATGTCTGGCAGCGCCAGTGGCCGCTCGGGACGCAATTCAGTGTGTTGGAGCGCCACGAGCGCGCACCGGAGCTTGGCGGCATCTGATGTCTCCGTTTGGCTTCATCATCCTGCATCGCGCGGCATTCGAGCACCCTCTTTTGAAAGATGGAGATCGCTTTCGCGCATTTCTCTGGATGTGCGCCAGTGCCTGCTGGAAGCCGACGCGGTTCGACCTTGGCGGCAAGACCGTCACGCTTGAGCGCGGACAATTGTGCGTCTCGAGATCGCAGCTGGCGAAGGAATGGGGCTGGTCTGAATCGGCCGTTGAGCGGTTTTTGACCCGATTAAAAACCGAACAGATGATCGAACGGGAAACCGGACAGGGCAAAAGCATAATAACTATCTGTAATTACGAGAAATATCAGGACATTTCGGACCAAGCCGGACAGCAAACCGGACAGCAAACCGGACAGCGATCGGACAGCCACCGGACAGCAAAAGAACCATATAACCATTTAACCAAAGAGAAAGAGGGGGAAAGCCCCCCTCCCGACACCCCCAAAATCAACGAGGTCGATGCCCTCGTCGCGACCTGGAACGAGATTTGCGACATTGCCAATCTGCGGCGCTGCGTCTCCGTCGACGACACCCGCCGCCGCAAGGCGGCTCTCCGCATCAAGGAACTCGGGCTTGAGGAAATGCAGGAGTGCTGCGCCCGCGCAGGCCTCTCCAAATTCCTCACCGGGCACAACGATCGAAACTACCGCGCCGGGATCGAGGTGATCCTCGAGCCTTCCAAGCTGACCAAGCTGCGGGAGGGGATGTACGACGACGACGCTCCCCGCTCCCGACCGCCCCCTGAACCGCGCCAGCGCAGCGGCCTGCGGACCAACGCCCTCATCGACCAAGTCACCAAGGGACTCAGAGCATGAGCTACATGAAGAAGATCAAATCTGGCGCCAAGGACGGGGATTTCAATCCCTGCATCCACGAGCAGCCCGAAGCCGTCGCCGCGATGCACGAGCGGATGGGCCAGCCCTTCCAGGCTGTGCGCGTCCGGCTGTGGAACGGTCTCGCCCAGCGCGAGAAGCACCGCGACATGGTCCAGCGCTGGCAGAACAGCCGCCTCGCCGACGAGTATGCCCCGCCGCCCGTCCCCCGGCTTCTCCCCGATGGGGCATTCGATCGCCCCTCCCCCAACCAGTCAGGAAGGAAATGATCGTGACCCTCTTCGACTATCGCGAGCGCTATCCGAACGCGCCGGGCTTCAAGGCGCATGGCACGAGCGCCGATGCAGCTGCTTCGATGCGGAACAGCGCGCCTCGTCTGCGTCGCATGTGTCTCGAACACATCGAAAAGGCCGCCGACAAAGGTGCCACCCCCGACGAAACCGCCGCCGCGCTCGGCCTCTCGGTCCTCTCGGTGCGACCCAGATTCACCGAACTGGCGCGCGATGCAGCCATCCGGCCCACCGGCGAGACGCGGCCCAACGCCTCCGGCCGGGCGGCCAAGGTCTGGGTGCTGATGCGCTGGAAGGGCGAGCAATGAGCGGCCGGCGCTGGTTCGACAATGTCGGGCGGATCCCGGCGGCGCTGAACGAGCGCGGCAAGCGCTGCTTCGTGCAGCTGCTGAATGGACGCCAGCCCGAAGAGAGCTGGGAAGCAACCTCGCTGATCTGGCGGCTCGACGGCCACCCGTTCAGCATCGTGAAATGGGCGTCAGATGCGCAAGGAGGATGATCCCCAATGTCTGGGAAAGACGAAATACGTGACGGCGGGCAAGGCGCACGAACAGGTGAAGCGGCGCAAGCGCGCCCACCGTATAAAAAACCGCGCCGGGCGGAACTGCGTGCGCGTCTATCGTTGCGGGATTTGCCATCACTACCACATCGGGAGCAGCGCGCTGTGATGCCGAGAACGCGCCGCGGCTGCAAGCCGATGCTCGGTTATCGCACCAAGACCGAGGCGGCCTATGCGCTGTTCAGCCAGGGGCTGACGTTGAGCGAGATCGCCGAGCGCATGGGTGACGGCTCGGATAACAAGACGATCGATGCCCTGATCTACCACGCCTGCAAGAGCCATCCTGAGCGCTTCGCCGTGGCGCATGTGCCAATCACCGAGACGGTGCTGTCGATGCTGCGCCCCGCTGCCGCAAAGCGCGGCGTCGATGCCGAGACGCTGGCGGCGCGGCTGGTCTGGCAGGTGATTGCGGGCGGTTTGGTCGATGCCGTGCTGGATGATGGAGGCGAGAATGGCTGACGAACCAACCGATTTCGAGGCGCAGCGCTGGGACCGGGTTCAAGCTCCTTGCGAGCATCAGCCTGTTGTAGCTCTGCGCCGCGCGCTGGCTGCAATAGAGAGCGGTAATATCGACCCGAAGCATGTTATTGTGCTGTGGACCGAGGGTGAGCGTTCGGGATATTTTCAGGCAGGCGATCTGTGCGGATTTGGCCAGGTCGGATTTATCGAGGTGTGCAGCGATATGATGAAGGAGAGCAGCCGATGAACCGCGCCGCCCTCCGCCTCGTCCAATCATCGCGCCCGGCCCCACCGGCGCGCATCCTCGACCTGCCCGACTGGTTCGAGCCCGACCAGGCAGGCCTTGGCGACTGGGTCCGGCGCACGTTCATCGACGACGACGGCCCGCTGCACAACCCGCGCCATGCGCACCTTGCCGACGCGCAGATCGGCTGGCTTTGGGCGACCGGCGAGTGCAAGAGCAAGGACCGCGAGGTAGCGGGCCAGTGCCAGCTGGTTGCGCCGGCGCAGGCGAAATGGCCCAGCCAGCGCCAGCATTTCCAGCTGCAGCAATGGTTCGGAACCGTGCCGGATTTCATCATCACCATCGCCGCGCATCATGCGGTGCACATGGACGACTGGACCTTCTGCGCGCTGATCGAGCATGAGCTCTGCCACGCAGCGCAGGACGTCGACCCCTTCGGCGAACCTCGCTTCACCCGAGAGGGCCTACCCATCTTCCGCCTCATCGGCCACGACGTCGAGCAGTTCCACGACGTGGTCGAGCGCTATGGCGCCCGTGCGGCCGGTGTCGATACCATGGTGGCGCTCGCCAATGCCGGGCCCATATTCGGCGAGGCGCGCATGGCGCTCGCCTGTGCAAACTGCGGAGGAAAGGTAGCGTGAACGTCGAGGAGGAAATCGCGCGCGCGGCGGCTCGTGCTGTCAGAACCACACCCGAGTACGCCAGGGTTATCGGATCCATGGCCACTGACGATTACCCGATCTACATCACGCCCGAGTTCCATGACATGATCAAGGACATGGACGTTTACGCCGACGCCCTCGCCAGCGGGCAGCTGGTGGTCATCACGGAGATACCCACGAAATGACCCTGAGCGAAGAGCAGAAAGCCTGGATCGTCATCCAGTACGCGCGGATGCGCAGCGCATGGCAGATCCGCAGGGACTTCAAGGAAATCTGGGGCGGCGAGCTCGATCGCAAGCAGGTGCATCGATACAACCCGGCGTCGTCCTGCAATTACGGGCGCGGCATGCAGAAATGGCAAGGCCTATTCGACGAGGAGCGGGAAAAGTTCCTTGACCAGGTCAACCGGATTCCGATCGCTAACCTCGCCGTGCGCCTCGATCGCCTCGAGACGATGTGCGTCAACGCCATGGAGAAGGGCAACAGCGCCATGGCCGCGAACCTGATCGAGCAGGCGGCAAAAGAGGTCGGCGGGCTGTTCACCAACCGGCGCGAGATCGAGGCCGACGTTGAGGCTCGAACCAAGGGCCAGACCAACGCTGATTTTGGTTCGGACGAAGCACGGGCGCGGCTGGCTGACATTCTCGCATCTGCCATCGTTGCCGCGCAAGGGGCAGGTTTGACCAAGCACTGATGGACGCGGTCACCGCCCTTGTCGAGTTCCTCAAGACGCAACCGGGCTTTGACCCGGAGGCGTTCGACCCTGATCGCTTTGTCGCCGAGCTCACCGACGAGCAGGTGCAGATGGTGCTGGGGCCGATCCTCGCCGAGGCCGAACAGGCGCGCTACGGCAAGTTCACCAACTTCTTCCCCGACGAGACACGCGACGTCGCGGGATTCCGATACTGGGCCCGGGATCTGTACCCGCGCCACCTCGAGTTCTTCCGGGCAACGAGGCAGTACCGCGAAATCTGCTTCATGGCGGCCAACCGCGTCGGCAAGACGATCGCCGGCGGCTATCTCACGGCTGTGCTGACCACCGGGCGCTATCCGCACTGGTGGGAGGGCCGTGTCTTCCGCAACCGCATCGACGGCTGGGTGGCAGGCGACACCAACGAGACGACGCGCGACATTCTGCAACTCGAGCTGCTGGGCGAGGTGACCTACAGCAAGTTCCGCAAGACCCTCGACGGTTCCGGCCTGATCCCGCGCGAGTGCATCGGCGACGTCACCTGGAAGCAGGGTGTGGCGAACCTGGTTGATACGATCTTCATCAAGCACAAGAACGGCGGGGAATCGCGTCTCGGCTTCAAGAGCTATGACCAAGGCCGCCGCGTGTTTCAGGGCACGGCCAAGCATCTGATCTGGCTGGACGAGGAATGCCCCGAGGACGTCTACGGCGAGTGCCTGATCCGCACCGCCACCACGCGGGGTATCATCCCGACTACGTTCACGCCGCTCAAGGGCATCAGCGAGGTGGTCATGTCGTTCATGGACGAGAGCATGCGCCTCGACGCCTGACTATCGCAATAGTTGAAACTGCCTTCCATTTTTGGCGCTGCTGCCGTATTACGACAGGCCAGCGCGCGCGATGGAGGGTCAGGGCCGATGGCTGGGGGCGTTAAGCAGAACACCGATCTCGGGGATGAGCGGTTCCTTGAGTATACCGAGACGTTCACCACGACCGGCAGCACGGATCCGCTGCGGTTCGAGCGCTCCGATGAAGGCATCGTCATCCAGCTGTCCGGCACTGCGACCAGCTTTACCGCTATCGTAGAGCGCGCGACTAATGATCCGGCAAGCGCTAGCGCCAACTGGGCTCCGGCTGATTCCAACCCTCTCAGCGGCAATGCCTCGACCGGTATTGTGCCTGTCCGCTTCGACGAGCCCGTGCGCGGCTGGTGGCGCCTGCGCGTCACTGCGATCAGCGGCGGCAACCTAGTCGTGTACATCGCAGGCAAGCCCGCATGACCCTGCGCAGATCGACGGGCCTGCGTCGCCTGAGCAACGCCGAGATCAGCAGCAGCGACCGCGCTCGGGCTAACCACACCGGGACGCAGCCAATCAGCACCGTCGACGGGCTGACCGCTGCACTGGATGGTCTTGATGAAGCGCTCGCCGAGAAAGCCCAAGCGCTTGCTATCGGCGTAGCAGCCACTGCAGAAGATCTTGGGCCTTTTGAAAGCGCACTGATCGGGGATGATTTGCCCGTGAAAGATGCGCTGATCAGTCTCGCGTCCAACTTGCAAAGCCCAATCGGCGCGGGAGAAGTCGGGACCGCCTCTGGCCTCAGCGCGCAGGATCGAGCGGATGCGGAGGAAATCAACCTTCTAGATGTAATCGCCGAAGTGCAGGGGCGGGCGCTGGCGTTGAAGTGCGCGACTGGTGCTATCGCGCCGAATAACCCCGCCGATGACGTTTCGGAAAGCATCGCGGAGGCTGTGTCTCGCGTCTATGCGCTGCCCGCTGGTGGCACTCTTTACATTCCTCCTGGTCGCTATCTTGGAGACATCGATCTTTCGCGCGTTACGCAAGTTTTCGATAGGCGTGTGGTTGTTCGTGGCTCTGGCATGGGCGCCACTACCTTTTACCCATCCGGTTCCGGTTCGATCATGCTGAAAATGATCGGCGTAAATGAAACCGTCGTGCAAGATATCTCTTTCAAGGCGGGTGATGCGTATGCGGCGGATGCCGCCATTTTTATTTGCCGCTCGATTGAATCGCCGATCGCGAATGGTAACTCATTCATCAACGTTGATGTGTCCGGAAACTTTAACTATCATGGCGTTGTAGCTTGCGGCGCAGAGACGACCCGTTGGGTAAACTGCGTTTTTCGCATTTCGTTCTCCGCCAACATTGCATCCTGCTTCTGGGCAGGCACGACGCCATCCGAGAGCGGCGTAACACCAAGCTATGCTGGCACACTTACGGCAGGCCCTGCAACCAGCAACACGATGTTCGGATGCAAGAGCTATGGCGTTATCGATGGCATGCGGCATCTGACGTTTAGCCAAAGCGCTGGCTACATGATATTCGCTCACGAGTTCATCGGTGGCTCGCAGAACAACCAGCAGCTTGTCCGCATTGAGAGCAACGACCTGACCAGTGCGGGCGGCGTCTTTAACGGCCCAATCGAGCTCATCGGTTGCCATTTTGAGGTGTTCGGCACCGGAAACGCTGGCATCTATATCGCAGGCAATGGCGTCCAAACGATCTATGACGTGCACATCAAGGGCGGTCATGTTGTCGTTGACGACAATTTCGTTATGGTTGATTTTCATCGCAACCAGAGCCTCGGTGGCGCTGGCGCTTTTTTCCAGCACAGTTCGTTTTACAGTCCTGCAGGCGCATCGGGAGCTGGGTCTGCGCCGGTGCCACTTTATCTATGGGCCATCAACAATTCCGACATCAACTGGCGAAATCGGAGCAACAACGCCGAAGTTGTAGTTTTTGCCTTCGCAGCGGCAAGCCGCGTCATTGGGGACAACTTAGCTATCGGATCTCTGGCTCAGAGCGATGTTTCCCAATGGTCAGATAACATTCCTTCATCAGGCACATTTGCCAGGGGGCAAAGAGTGCGGCGCAGCTACAGCGCTGCGGGGGTGGCTGCTGGTCAGGCCTCGGAATGGATTGCGTTTGCGGCGGGCACGGCCGGCACACTGAATGGTGGTGCCACCACAGCCAGCACGGTCAACGGCAGCCGCGACGTCACCTTCTCTAACGCGACCGGACTGAAGGTTGGCCAGTGGCTATCCATAGGCGGCAACGATTATCGCCTGGCTTCGATTTCAGGAACAAGCGGCAGGCTGGGCAGCGCCTATATTGGTACGACTGCCAGTGCAGCAGCAGTGAGTTTTACTGCCACTGGATTCAGCACGGTTGGCGTGATCAATCTTGATCGAGCAACTGCCGTAGCTGATCTCTCCGGCGCTGCAACCTTGGCCGACGTTGTAAACAAGATCAACGAGATGCTGGCGTCCGATCGTGCTGCTAATCAGCGAGCCAACTGAGCAATGCCCTCGGTAAGCGCCTCGAAATACCTCGTGCAGGCGGGTTGGGACGACGTGCCTCATCTCGACGCCAAGACCAAAGCCGAGCTTCTGGCCGCGACGCCGCCGCATCTGCGCGATGCGCGATCCAAGGGCCTGCCGAGCCTCGGGGCTGGCGCTATCTATCCGATCGAGGAATCGTTCATCAAGGTCGACCCCTTCCCCATCCCGGCGCACTGGCCGCGCTGCTACGGGCTCGATGTCGGCTGGAACCGCACCGCTGCCCCGTGGCTGGCATGGGACCGCGATCAGGACGTCGCTTACATCTATGCCGAGCATTATCGCGGCCAGGCTGAACCATCGATCCACGCCAGCGCCATCAAGGCGCGCGGCGAGTGGATTCCCGGGGTGATCGATCCCGCCGCGCATGGCCGCTCGCAGAAAGATGGCGAGCAGCTGATTGCCTCATACACCTCGCTCGGCCTCAACATCGTCGCCGCGAACAACTCGGTCGAGGCAGGCATTCTCGAGGTCTGGGAGCGCTTGTCCACCGGACGCCTCAAGGTGTTTGCAACCTGCGTAAGCTGGCTTGCCGAGTACCGTCTCTATCGCCGCGACGAGCGCGGCCACATCGTCAAGAAAAACGACCACCTCATGGACGGCACCCGCTACGCGGTCGTGTCCGGCCTCAAGCGCGCGATTGTCCGGCCCATTCAGAGGATCGGCCAGCAAGAGGGCGTTCGTACCGTCGCAGACCGGATCGGGGGATATTGATCATGGCAACCAAGCCCAACATGCGCAGCCAGGTCACTCCGATGTCACCTGCCCCGCCGCCGGCAGAGGCGCGCAACCCGCTCTATGCCGACCCGTTCGACGAGGCCATTGACGGCCAGGAGCAGCGCACGCCCGAAGAGGAAATGGAGGAGCTGCAGAAGGGCGTCTCGTCCGTCATTGATCACCTATCCGCCATGGTGAAGGACCGCATCAGCAAGCGCAGCAACATCGAAACCCGGTGGCTCAAGAGCCTACGCCAGTATCACGGGATCTACGAGGCGGACGTCGAGGGAGCGCTGCAGAACGACGACGAACGCTCGAAGGCGTTCATCAACATGACCCGGCCCAAGACGATCGCATGGGAGGCACGGCTCTGGGACATGCTGTTCCCCGCCGATGACAAGAACTGGGGGATCAGCCCTACCCCGGTCCCCGAACTCAACGACCAAGCCGCTGCCGTGGTCGAAGAGGCGTTGATGCTCGAGAAGCAGGCCGCCGCTGCCGCCGAAGAGAACAACGCCATGGTGGACGCTGGCGCGCCGGAAGAGCAGCGCGCCCCGGTTCTGGCTCGCGCCGAGGAAGCAGCCACACAGGCGCTGGCTGTGCGCGAAAAGGAAAAGCAGCTTCGCGCGGTGCAGCAGGAGGCCAAGAAGCGCGCCGAATCCATGCAGATGGAGATCGATGACGATCTGACCGAGTGCAACTATGCCGCGGTCGCGCGCGACATCATCCACGATGCCTGCAAGCTGGGCGTGGGTATCATTAAGGGGCCGGTGATCGCCAACAAGAGCCGGGGCCGCTGGCAGGCCCAGGTCAACAAGGACACCGGCAACATCATCCCCGGCCAGTACATCCTGCACGATGCAGGCAAGGCCCGGGCGAGCGCGCGTCGCGTCGATCCGTGGAATTTCCTGCCGGACACGGACGCCACCTCCATGGCCGATAACGAATCGACGTTCGAGCGCCACATCAAGAACAAGAGCCAGTTTCGGCGCATGGCGAAGGAACTGGACTTCCATAAGGAAACCGTGCGCGTCATCCTGCGCAACGATCCCGACCGCAACAATCACAGCGACGATCTCAACTTCCTGACCGAGCTTCGATCGCTGGAAGAGGAAAACAGCCCCGGCTCGGCCATCAGCGGCAAGTACGTCATCTGGGAATATCACGGCCCGCTCGAGCTCGAGCAGGTCGTGATGCTGCTGCGCGGCATGGGGCAAGACGAAATGGCCGATGAGATCGAGGAAGAAGATGACCCGCTCGTCGAGCGCATGGTGGTGATCTACTTCTGCCAGGGCAAGCTGCTCAAGATCGCGCCGGACTATCCGATGGACAGCGGCGACAGCCTCTATTCGGTGTTCTGCTTCGAGAAGGCAGAGGCCTCGATCCTCGGTGCTGTGGGTGTTCCGCACCTGATGCGCCACGAACAGGCGATGCTCAACAGCGCCATCCGCATGATGCTCGACAATGGCGCGCTCTCGGTCGGCCCGCAAATCGTGGTCGATTCGACGCAGGTTGAGCCCGAGAACGGCAGCTGGAAGCTCACGCCGCGCAAGGTCTGGAAGAAGCGCGGGCAGGAGGTCGGCACCGCCGAGCCGTTCCGGATCTACAACATTCCGATGAACCAGACGCAGCTGGCCGCCATCATCGACCTGGCCATGCGCCTGATCGATCTGGTCATCAACATGCCTCTGCTTGCGCAGGGCGAACAGGGCCAGCACCAGGCCAATACGCTGGGCGGCATGTCGATGCTGTTCAACTCGGCCAACGTGGTGTTCCGCCGCGTGGTCAAGAACTGGGACGACGACATCACCGCGCCGCTGATCCGCCGGTTCTTCGACTGGCAGATGCAGTTTTCCACCAAGGAACACATCAAGGGCGACATGCAGGTCGAGGCGCGCGGCACCTCGGTCTTGCTCGTGCGCGAGATCCAGAGCCAGCAGCTCATGGCGATCGCCACCAACTGGTCCACGCATCCGGTCATCGGTCCGGCCCTGCGCGTCTACGACACGCTGCGCATGACGCTGCAGGCCATGGCGATCAATCCTAGCGACGTCCTCGTGGAGCCCGATGAGTTCGAGCGCCGGTTGAAGGCAATGGCCGAAGGTGGCGAGAAATCCCCCGAGCAGATCCGCGCCGAGTCCGCGATCGAGGTCGCCAAGATCCGCGCCGGTGTCGATGAAATGGATATGCGGCTGCGCCTCGAGGTGGCCAACATCCAGCGCGAAACCGAAATCCTCAAGCTCATCCAGAAGGATGGCGTCGATCTCGCGAAGTTGCAGACGCTCCTCAAGCAGACGCGCATCAAGACGAGCAGCGACGAGCGCAAGTTTGCGGCCGAGTTGGGAGCCGAGCGCCGGGCCCAGGAAGAGGCCCGCGCCGCCGGCATGGATATCGATGGATCGGGCGGTTCGGTGAACCTCGCCCCGCAGGAGGTCTGACATGGCGCTGCAATGGAATGTCGTCGAGAAGGAGGCCGAGAAGGAGATCGAGCGGCTGCGCGACCTGCTCGAGCGCCCCAGCGATCCGGCCAAGACCGACTATCTGCGCGGCCAGATTGCAGGCCTTCGCTACGTGTTGAGCCTGCAAACGCGCCTGTCCAAGGACTCCAACCTGACGATCGGCGACCCCGGCAACGTCTACCGCGTCTAACAGTTCCCCATCCCCAGCCAAAAAGGATTGAACCATGAACCCAGATCAGGCATTATCGCAACCGTCCGAGCCCGATGGTGGCGACGACGAGTTCGACGCAGCGGTCGAGGCCCTGACCGACAACAGCACCCCGTCGGATGACGCTGGTGATGATGACGATCCGGCCAATGACGACGGCAGCGGCGACGAACCGCCGGCTGGTGATGAACCCCCGGCAAATCAGGATGTCTCCGGCCAAGCGCCGCAAGAGTCCGCTGACGATATCTGGTCATCTGTCCCCGAAGCTGCGCGCACTGCACACCAGGAAGCGCTTGCGAGGGCCGCAGAATTGGAGCGACGGCTTCGCGAAAAGGGCAACGAGGTTGCCCGGCTGCGCAACGCCACCCCCCAGCAACAGGCCGGTTCGTCCACCCCCTCCGAAGGTCAGAGCAGCAGCAGCGAGCCCGCCGTGCCCCCTGAGCGCATCCAGCAGCTCAAGGAAGAATATGGCGAAATCGCAGAGCCGCTGATCGCAATGATCGAGGCGCAGTCTCGCCAGATTGCCGCGTTGGCGCAGCCGGTCCAGCAGTTGACCGCCAGCCAGCAGGCAGCAGCAGACGCAGCGAACCTCTCGAGGCTGGATGAGCTTGCTCCCGACTGGCGGACACTGGCGCAAAAGCCCGAGTTTCAGGCGTTCCGGGAAAGCGCGCCCCGCATGGTGCGCGAAGCTCTCGATCGCAACTGGGATCAGATCGTCGACCCCGAGGAAGCGGCGGCGGTGTTCGATTATGCCCGCATGCAGATGGGTGCGTCCCAGCCTGCGGCGCGACAGCAGCAGCCCAACCCCTTGGCAGACAAGCGCCGGCGTCAGCTGGCAGGGGCGAAGGACGGTGGAAGCGCGGGCGGTGGCCCGGTCGCCAACCAGGTTCCCGATGATTTCGACGCGGCCGCAGATGCCCTCATCGCGAGGCAGGCGCGCCGCAGAGCTTAACCGCCCGGGAGGATGATCCCCCGGGCCGACTGGGGGATTATCCGTGGCACGTACCGCATATGGCGATATCAGCCAGCGTACCGCAGCGTACGCCTATACCAAGCACCTCGAGCATGCCGAGCCGGTCATGGTTCTGGCCAAGTTCGGCGACGTCAAGCCGATCCCGAAGAACAAGGCCGAGACGGTCAAGTTCCGCCGCCCGATTCCGTTCGAGGCCGCGACCACGCCGCTGACCGAGGGCGTCACGCCCAATGCGCGTCAGATGCTCTACGAGGACGTCGAAGTCACCATGGAGCAGTTCGGCGATCTGACCGTGATCACCGACAAGGTCGCGGATCTGAGCGAAGATCCGGTTCTGAACGACGCCGTCATGATGAACGGCGAAAACTCGGGCCGCACCTTCGAGCAGGTCATCTATGGCGTCGTGCGCGGCGGCACCACCGTGTTCTATGCCAACGGCTCGAGCCGCTCGGCGGTGAACACCGCGATCTCGCTGAACAAGCAGCGCAAGGTCACCCGCTATCTCAAGAACGCGAAGGGCAAGAAGTTCACCAACATCCTCGACGGATCGGTGAAGATCGGCACCACCCCGATCGAGGCGGCGTACATCTGCGTGGCGCACACCGACCTGGAAGCGGATATCCGCAACCTCGCGGGCTTCGTGCCCACCGCCGAGTACGGCCAGCGCCAGGTCACCTGCGCGTATGAAATCGGCTCGGTCGAGGACGTTCGCTATGTCCTGTCGCCCGACCTGGAAGCGTTCGCGGACGCGGGCGGTTCGGCCGGCTCCATGGTCAGCACCTCGGGCACTGCGGCCGACGTCTATCCCATGCTGTTCATGGCGATGCACGGCTACGGCATGACCCCGCTCAAGGACAGCAAGGGACCGGACGGACGCAACATGGCGATCACGCCGACCGTCATCAATCCCGGCACCATCGACAAGTCGGACCCGCTGGGTCAGCGCGGCTATGTCGGCTGGAAGGGCTGGTTCAACGCCGTCCGCCTCAACGAAACCTGGCTGGTTCGCCTCGAGGTCGCGGCGACCGCCCTCTGATCGCTCTGGGGGCTGGGCCGCAAGGCCTGGCCCCTTTGGCCATCACTCAATCAAGGATCAATGACATGACGGAACAGGTCAAAATCGGCAGCTACACCGGCACCGGCGCTGCCATCAACATCGAGCTGGGTTTCGTGCCCGACTATGTGCGCGTGATCAACGCCACGGACGGCGACATTGCCTGGGAATGGTTCAACGGCTTCGGCGCCGGCGACGCGCTGCAGGCCATCAACGTCGTCGACTCCGGCACGAGCGGGGCGGCGGGGCTGTCGCTGATCACCTCGAACGGCATCGATAGCTATTCGGGTTCGTCGAGCGTCGGCAAGGGCTTCACTGTCGGCAGCGCGCTGTCCGAGAGCGGCAAAACCTTCCGCTACGTCGCGATGCGCAACGCGGTCTGACCGCGTGCCTATGGGCAGGCCGGCTGACCCCTTGTCGGCCTGCCCCACCTTTCCACCCAGTAGAGGACAATCCCCATGGCAGAATTTCCCCATTTCGCAGGCGAGCCGATCTGGCTGGTCACTGTCGTAGGCACTGGCGCCGACGCGGCTATCCCTGTCACCGTCAACGGCATCACCATGAAGGTGCAGCGCGCAACCCCGACGCGCATGCCCGAGCCGTTCAAGATCGCGCTCGAGGACGGCGGCTACAGCATCAGCGCGCTTCCCGAGATCAAAGACGAAATGGCGATCGATCCGCTTGGGGAAGAGGGTCTGAGCGCCGGTGCCGGAGAGGATGGGGAGACTGGGTCGCAGCTCTCCGGCACCACCAGTTTCGACGCCGAGGCGGTGATCAATGGCACCATTCCGGAAGTCACCGCCCGCCTGGAAGGCCTGACGCCCGAGCAGCTGGCCGCCGTTCTCGCCGCCGAAACCGATCGCGAACAGTCCCGCAAGGGCGTTCTCGAAGCCATCGCCAAGCTGACCGCCGAACCCCCGGCAGAGTGAAGGAGTAGACCATGACGACGAAAACCAAGGTGAGCATCGCTGATGCCAGCCCGGCACAGCTGCGCTGGTACGCCAGTGCTGTTTTAGGCCTCGACGACATCAAGAAGGGCACCAGCGCTGCCAACATCATCGGCAAGATCCACGCGGTTTCGCCCAACCTTGCCGAGATCGAGGTTCCCGAGGATCTGGTGGAAGATGCGCCTGCCGCGCCGGTCACGCCCAAAGGCGTGAAGCTCGCTGACAGCGATGCGAAGATCCCGGCGGGACGTCCGGGCCAGCATTTCCGGTTCGATCCCAAGGTGACGCTCGAGGTGATGCGGACCAACGACAAGCGCCGCGCCAAGCGGGTGTTCGTGACCTGCAACGGCGACACCATCGAGATCCAGCGCGGCGTCCCGGTCCAGATCCCGTACCGCTTCTATCTGGTCATGCTCGACGCGGTCGAGAAGGTGTCGATCGAGCTCGACGAGATCAACCCTGTCACCGGCCTGCCGCTGCGCGAATGGGTCGAGCAGCAGTCCTATGATTTCAACGTCAAGGCCATGCCGAGCCAGGAAGAGATCGACGCCTGGTTCGCGCGGACCAAGGACGCGACGCTCTAACTCGCAAGGCCGCTGCGCACATGCCCACCTTCCTCGAACTCGTGAACCATGTGGAGCGCGAATCCGGCACGGTGCAACGTGCGCAGCGGCTTTCGACTGTCGTGAACCCGCCGACCGACCGGCAGGAGAAGATCGTCTACTGGACCGCCGAGGCGTGGCGGCAGATCCAGACAGGCCGGACCGATTGGCCCTGGCAGCGTGGCGAGTTTTCCCACGCGCTCACGATCGGCCAGACCCGCTACACCGCCGCGCAGCTCGGCATTACCGATTTCAGCCGCTGGGCCCGCCCGACGCCAACCTTCAACCCCTATTCGATCTACGAGACGGGAAGCCAAGGCAACGAGAAGGAGCTGTTCTTCAACAGCTATGAACGATGGAAGGTCGATTTTGATCGCGGCACACCCGAGCGCAATCAGCCGAACATCTATGCGTTCGACTATGACAATCGCATCTGCTTCGGCCCGCCCCCTGACCGTGCCTATATCGTGCGCGGAAGCTATACGCGCGGTGCCCAGACGCTGGTGGCCGACACCGATGTTCCGCGCTGTGCGGCACAGCACCACATGACGATCGTGTGGAAGGCTCTGCTGCTGCTGGCCGAGAACGACGAGGCGACCATCCAGATCCAGACCGCGCAGCGCAACTTTACGCAGGGCCTGCGCGACCTGATCAATGACCGGGACGAGGCGATCACGCTGTGATGCAGGATCGATCCTTTGCCTTCGCGGGCGGCCTCGATGTGGTCAGCGCGGCGCTGGCACTGCCGCCTGGCCGCCTGCGCTCGGGATTCAACTACGAGCCGCTGGCCGAAGGCTATGGGCGCGTTGATGGCTACGAGCGATTCGACGGGCGCGGCTCGCCCTCGTCGCGCTCTTACTGGCTGCTGCCTTTCGATACCGGCGTGTCGGCGATCACCGCAGGCATGACGATCACTGGCGGCACGTCCGGCGCGACCGGGATTGTTCTGCTCGAGCCAGTGGGCTTCACCGGCAACTGGTCGGGCACGGGCGCCGGTACGCTGGTGCTGGGCAATGTCAGCGGCACCTTTCAGGACAACGAGCAGCTGCTAGCCTCGGCAACACTGCGCGCGCTTGCGGCTGGCCCTGCAGCCGAGAACAGCGCCGATACCGCCGCGCTCGACGAGACGTACACCGAGGCGGCTCAGGACTATCAGCGCTCGCTCATCGCCAAGGTGCCGGGCTCGGGCCCGGTGCGCGGTGTCGCGGAGCTTGGCGGTATCATCTATGCCTGGCGCGATAATGTCGGCGCGACCTATTGCGATATGTGGCGCGCGACCGCGGCTGGCTGGGTTCAGGTTACGCTAGGCACCCTGATGCTGTTCGATCAGGGGCTGGTCGAGATTGCCGAGGGCGTCAATATCTCGGGCGCAAGTTCCGGCGCTGTCGCCACGGTGCGCCGCGTCATTCGCCAGAGCGGTGACTGGGGATCGAGCGCGGCGGGTTATCTGGTCCTTTCCGGCCTGTCGGGACCGTTCACAAGCGGCGAGACGCTGGTGCAGTCGGCCGCCAATGTCGCGCGTGCCGGCACCGCTTCGCAGATACGCATCCAGCCTGGCGGCAAGTTCCACACGATCAACCACAATTTCTACGGCGCGGCTGAGCGCCGCTCGATGTACGGCGCAAACGGGGTTTCCAACGGGTTCGAGTTCGATGGCACCCATTATGTGCCGATCCGCACCGGTATGCCGAACGATCAGCCGACGCGGGTGTTCGAGATGGCCAACCATCTGGGCTTCACCTTCCCCGGGGGGTCGGTGCAGTTTTCCGGCATCGGCGAGCCGGTCCTGTTCGATGTGACCCTCGGCGCGGGCGAAATCGGATTCGGCAGCGAGGTTACCGACGTCGTGCAGGCCAACGAAACCGCCGTCGTGCTGTTCGGCCAGCAGAAGATCAGCATCCTCAATGGCAGCGATGCGGAGAGCTTCGCCCTGGCAGAGCTTACCGAAGAGGCGGGCGCGGATGCCTGGACGGCGCAGCGGGTCGGCACCACGGTCTATCTCGATCGACGGGGCTTGCGCGACCTGCGCGCCACCCAGGCTTTCGGCAATTTCAAGACCGGCACCCTGTCGGCGCTGATCGAGCCTTATTTCCGGGTGAAGCGCAAGGCCGGCGCGGTGCCGGTTCTGTCGCTCGTTAGCCGGTCGAAGACGCACTATCGGCTCTACTGGTCCGACGGCACCGGCCTGTCGGTCTATATGGGCGGCAAGACCCCCGAGGCGATTCCGTTCGATCTCGGCGGCATGCAGCCATATTGCGGCACCACCTGCGAGCTGGCCGATGGCACCGAGGGCATCTTCATCGGCGGCGAGGATGGCTATGTCTATCGCATGGACAGTGGCCCGAGCTTCGACGGCACCGGGGTTCAGGGGTTCGTGATGAGCCCGTACAACCATTTCCAGAGCTCGATGCAGGACAAGCGCTTTCGCAAGGTCACTGTCGAGTTGCAGGCGCAGCCCCTGACGCGCCTCGGCATCATGGCGCAGTACAATTACGGCGATGGCACCAGCCCGATCAGCGGCAACAAGGATTTCGACGTCGTCGGGTCCGGTGAAGGGCTCGATTTCCTCGTGCAGGGCGGCGGCGGCAATTTCGATCTGGACAGCTGGAACGAGTTTTTCTGGTCGAGCCCGAGCGAGGGGATCGCCGAGGCGGATATCGACGGGTTCGGGCGCAATGCCAGTTTCATCTTCGCCTGCAAGAGCGCGAAGACCGAAGGCGCGCATGTGCTGCAGGCCTATACCGTGCGGTTCAGCCCGCGCCGGAGGAAGCCATGAGCAACCCCTATAACCGTTCGCCGATCTCGGATTTCTCGCGCGCAAAGGCCTCCACGGTCAATGCCGAGTTCGTGAAGATCGAGGCCGCCTTTGCCACGCTCAAGGCCCAGATCGACGCGCTCGCGGTCGGAACCGGCCTGCCGTCCTATACCTGGATCGCCTATGCGGACAGCGCCGACGGTACGAGCAATTTCACGACCGGCGAGCCGGGCAACCGGCTCTACATCGGCATCGCCTACAACCAATCGACGCCCACGGAAGGCACGACGCCCAGCGCCTATACCTGGACGCGCTTCCGCGGGGCTGACGGCCTTGACGGTGAGGATGGCGAAGATGGCAATCCCGGGGGCAACGGGGTGGACGGCGTCAACGGGAATTACCGGGACATCAAGTTTCGGCGCTCGTTTGAACGTCCAGCAACGCCAGTGGCGGCAGAACCTTCCGGATGGTTCGAGGTTCTGCCGCCGGGCACTGAAACCCTTTGGATGACGATCGCCACCAAGAGCGCAGCTGGCGCGCTGCTGTCGGCTTGGTCGGCACCCGAGCGCCTGAGCGCGTTCAGCTATCGCGGCGGCTATGAGGCTGGCACGACCTATTATCTGGGCGATACGGTCACCTTCGGCGGCGGATCGTACATCCTGACGGTGACGTCCGCCGTGAACAAGGCTCCGACCGGCACCGATCAGGCCAATGGCTTCTGGGATGTGCTGGCCGCGCCGGGAAGCCCGGGCGAACCCGCCACCCCGCCGGGGGCGTTCTCCGACACCATCAATCTCACCTCGTCGTCGTCGGGCGCGAACCTGCGGAGCCTCGCCGATGCGGCGGGCTATACCGGCATGTCCGACGCCACGATCACTTTCAACGTGCCGAACGGTGTCACCATTCAGGGCGTGTCCGGTTCTGGCCGCGCGATCGATAGCGGCACCTGGCCGACATCGACCTATGCGATCTCGATTGCGCTTGTGATCCAGAGCGGCGGCAAGGTCATCGGTGGCGGCGGCCATGGCGGCAATGGTGGCGATGGCGCCAGCGGTCAGAATGGTGCCGCAGGCGGCGACGGTGTCTTCTGCCGCGTGCCGATGAGTGTCACGATCAATTCGGGCGGCGAGCTCATTGCCGGCGGCGGTGGCGGTGCGGGCGGGGACGGCGCGTTCGTCAACACCGGAACCCCGACTGAACCGGAGTTCGAGGGCTATGGCGGCAGCGGCGGCGGCGGCGGCTATCCCAATGGCCTGGGCGGAGCCGGTGGCTACGGCTCAACCAGCAACGGCAATCCGGGTGCCAATGGCACGATCTCGGGCGGAGGCAATGGCGGCGCGGCGGTGAGCGCGGGCCAGGCAGGCGGCAACGGCGGTGGAGCCGCTGCGGCCGGGCAGAATCGCACCACGGGCTTTGGCGGTGTCGCCGGGTACGCGGTGCGCAAGAACGGCAACACCGTGTCGGTCACCAACAACGGAACGATGACGGGGGCGGCGTCGTGAATGAAAAATCACGAGAAGGGTTGAGCGTGACACGAGCAGAATGGATCGCGGTCGCAGCAGTGGTGCTGAACATCAGCACGCTGGTGTTCGCGGGCGGTGCCTTTTGGCAGACGCAGCAGGACCATGACCGACGGATCGTTGCCATGGAGGCCGCATTGCAGGCGCGCACCCAGGAAATGACCCAGATACTGGTGCGTCTCGAGCGCATCGATTCCAACACAATGGCGCTCAAGGAGCGCATGGACAAGGAGCGCGGTTCATGACCCATGCCGACCGTATCGTTGCCGCATTGCGCCCGATCGCGCCGGCAGGCCAGCTGACCAACGCTGATGTGCCGCTGATCAACCAGATGGGCGCGCTGTGGCAGGCCCGCACGCCTGCGCCCGCCGCTGTCGCGCCCCAGATCGGGCTGACGCTGGCCGATTATCAGGCAGCGGCAACGGCCCTGGCCTGTTCCGTCGCGCAGATCCGGGCGGTGGACGAGGTCGAGAGCAAGGGGGGCTGGTACAGGGATGTGCGAGCCGACATCCTCGCGCTCGATGGCGAGGGCGGATTCCTCGACGGCCCGCACCTGCCCAAGATCCTGTTCGAAGCGCACATCTTCGACCGAAACACTGATGGGCGCTTCCGGCAGAGCCATCCCAACCTGTCGAGCGCGAAGTGGAATCGCGCGCTCTATGTCGGCGGCGAAGGCGAATGGGCACGCCTCTATCGCGCGATGCAGCTGGCGCCGCGCGCCGCGCTGATGTCGGCCTCGGTCGGGCGCTACCAGATCATGGGCTTCAACCACAAGCTCGCCGGGTTCGACACGGTCGAGGCCTTCTGGGACGCGATGAAGCGGAGTGAGCGCGACCACCTCGACGCATTCGTGGCGTTCATCCGCAATGCCAAGCTGTTGGCCGCTCTGCGCGCGATCAGCAACAATCCGCGCGACAGTGTCGCCTTCGCCAAGGGCTACAACGGTGTGGGGTACGCCGCGAACGACTATCATGTGAAGATCGCGGCGGCGCATGCGAAGTGGAGCGCGGCGTGACCCAGGAACGCAACACCTTTCGATACACCGTTGGCCTGATAGCCGTTTGCGGCGGCCTTGCAGGCCTCGGTGGTCTGTATTGCTTTGAGGTGCCGGAAGGCAACCGGGAAGCCCTGCTTCTCGCCCTGGGTATTGTGCTGGGGTGGGGCGGATCGGTGGTCAACGGCGAATGGGGCACAAGCCCCGCTGGTCGGAAAGCGGCTGAGAACGGCCTTCGCCAGTATGACCGGCCCGGGGACATGGCGCAGGAGCCGCACGAATGATCAGCTGGTTCACCGCGCTGGCCGCGCCGCAGAAAGCTGCCGCGCTCGGCATCGTCGTCGTTTTTCTGGGGCTGATCGCGCTCGTGGCGATCAACTGGGCGGACATGGGCCTCGACCGCGCAGAGGGAAAGGGTGCCGCCGTCGAACGCGCGCGCACCGCAGAGGCCGTGATCGAGCAAGGAGTGAAGGCAAATGAAGCGGCTCAACGTGTTCGGACTGATCCTCCCGCTTATTGCGGCGTCTGCATGCGGACCTCTCGAACCCCCGAAAACTGCCGGTTCACCGTGCCTGGTGTTCAAGGCTATCAGCTTTGCCCAGCTCTCTCCCGGGGAGACAAATGACCCTGGCAACAAGGCCGACAGTGACCCGACTGTTTCCGAGATCGTCGATCACAACGCCCGGTATGAATCGCTCTGTAGCACCGCAATTCGCAACGATGCACCGGGCTGAACGCTGTTCCGCTTGAACCCCAGCTATCCTTATGCGATAGCAAGGGTGCCTTTCAGGCATCCTCTCCTAAGACTGGAACACCCGGCGGCATCCCGATTTGCCGCCGGGTTTTTTTGTGTTCAGGTGGCTGAGAGGTTGGCGCGTGTGCGGTGCCTAGGTCCTCAGTTATTCCCCGGGTGGGAGGACTCCACGCGACCCTTTCGGGTTTCATGCCATCGCAGGCAATCGTCAGGCGTTTCGATCCCGGGCCAGATGTCCCCATGTCAGCACCGCTGGGGAACCCACGCCCAACCCGCCTACCGTAATGCGATATGCTAATCAACCCGCGCACATTGCCGTTGTCGCATTAGGATAGTTTCGGTATGGTGCCCGCCATTCGCGCGTGGGGGATGACATGGCCATAGTACCGGGGATGCTGACCGATCCCAAGGATATGTATCAGGCGCAAAGTGGCGGTGCCGCGAGCGTTGCGCCGGGAGCCTCGTCCTCGACCAATGCGGGTGGCGGCATCGCCTCTGCTCTGACGTCGGCAACCACGCCCAGCGGATCGACCAACAGCGCCAATGATGGCGATATCGCGCGCCGTGTCGCCGCCATCACGTCGAAGGACAGCGCCTTGATGCGGACGGCTCGAACGTCGGGCCTGCAACAGGCCAACCGGCGCGGCGTCATGAACAGTTCAATGGGCATCGGTGCCGCAGAGTCCGCAGCCCTTGGCGTGGCGACCCCCATTGCCAGCCAGGAATCGCAGCAGGACATGCAGGAGCGGCTGAACCAGGCCAATCTCGCTGCTGCCGAGCGCGAGCGCATCCTCGCCGCGCAGGTGCAGGCGCAGGGCAACTATTCCAGCGCGCTCGCCCAGACCCTCGCCAATGACAAGATCCCGGCGGCCGCGCGCGATTCCGTGCAGCGCTCTCTGCGCGACCAGCTTTATTCGAACGTCTCGTTCATCGAGGATCTGTACGGGGTCAATCTGGCCTTTAACGGCACGACGCCCAGCGCGCCCGCGACCAGATCGGGCATCGGTGCGGCCTATGGCGGCTTCTACTGATGACCGTCCGGCCCGCCCGCTTCGTCGAGGTGCCCGCTATGGTCGCGCTGCTCGAGGAGCATTACCCCCAGACCCGCTACGCAGGCGTGGTAGAGATGGACGCTGACTTCGCGCGGAAGCTGCTCGCGCAGATCGTGCATCGCCATGGCGGCGAGCATGCTGGCGCGACATGCTGCTTCGTGGCTGAGCGTGGCGGCGAGCTGGTGGGGTTCATCGCGGGCCAGCTTGATCGGGTATACGGCGTGGGTGCGAAACTGTCCGCTCACGACATCTTTCTCGTAGCGCGCAAGGACAGTCACGCTGTCAGCCTGCCCCTGATCAAAGCCTATCGGGACTGGGCGTTCGCCAGCCCAAAAATCTTCGAGGTCTATCTTACGCACAGCGATGTCCTTCCGGGGTGGGAACGGCTGGCGGCAATCTACAGCAAGCTCGGGTTCGTCAAAAGCGGAGAAGCCTGGCGCATGACCGCGAGCAAGGAGGCTATGGCAGCATGATCCCGGTCTACCAGACCATGACCGTTGCGAACGATGGCACCGGCAACTGCTTCAACGCATGTGTGGCATCGATCCTCGAGCGTCCGCTTAACCAAGTATGTGACGTCCTACCTGATTGCGAGGGGGACTATTGGGGGGCGTGGAATTACTGGCTGTTCAGGCAAGAGCTGCAGCTCAACTATGTGCCGCTCAACCAAGGTCCACCAAAGGGCTATGCGATTGCGAGCGGCTATGGTGGGCGGTTTTACCCCGAGGGCCATGCAAAGGCGGGCCAGCCGATCCTCCATGCTGCTGTCGTGTTCAATGGCGAACTGGTGCACGACCCTTTCCCCTGCGCCAAGCAGTTCGGTGACATTCGATATTATTGGACCATCACGCCTCTCGCGGATGGTGACGCGGAGACAGCAGCATGAGCGGCGTGTTGAAGGGCATCGGCAAGGTGTTCAGGAAGGTCGGCAAATTCGTCAAGAAGATTGCCCTGCCAGTGCTGGCGATCGGCGCGGTGGTGCTGACCGGCGGTGCCGCGCTCGGTGCCCTGCCCGCGCTGGGAACAACGATCGGCAGTCTCGGCTTGGGGGCCACGGCAACAGGGGTGCTAACCGCCGCTGCGCAGGGTGCCGCGATTGGCGCTCTGGGCAGCGCGGTGACGGGCGGCAACATCATCAAGGGTGCAACCAGCGGATTCCTCGCAGGCGGGCTCACGGGTGGCATCGGCGCAATTGCCGGTGGTGCAGGTGGCGCGGCAGGTGCGGCAGGTTCTGCCGCTGGTGGCCTGCCAGGATCTGCCTCGGGCGCGCTGACCAGCAGCCTGGTTACGCCCGGTGCCGGTGCGGCGCTGCACACAGGATCGGCGCTTGGCGGCGCGCTGGGCGGCGGTGCTTCGGGCATTGGTGCCGTTGCCGCGGGTGGTGCCGGCGGTTTCTCGTCCATGTTCGGCGGTGGTGCCTCCGGCGTTGGCGGTCCTCTCAACACCACAATGCCTATGCCCGGCCCCGTGTCGACCCGCACAGGCGGTATTGGCGGCATTCTCGGCAATATGGACCCAATGATGAAGGGCCAGCTGATCTCCGGCCTTGGCCAGGGGCTCATGGCCAACGAGCAGTTGAAGGCGCAGCGCCGGGCCGAAGAGCGCGAGCGCAAGCGGATCGAGGAAAGCTATTCGAACATGGATGGCCTGTTCCGCGCCGATGCGCCGAGCAATGCCGGACAGGATCCGCGCAGCCGCTTCAATGGTCCCGTCTATGGCAAGGTCAATTATGACCCACAGACAGGCCGCATCGTACCGAGGGGGGCATGATGGACCCGATGAACCCGCAGGCCATGGCGCAGCCGCAGGGCGCGCCGCAGCAGGCTCAGATGGGCAGCGATATGCCCGAGAGCGGCGAAGGCGAACCGGCATCGCCCGAAGAGCAAGCGATCTATGACCAGTTCGTGCGGACGGTCATGGGCGTGATCTATCCCGAGGGGCCGGAGCAGGTGTCGCCCGCGATCATGCAGAACCTGCAGGGCCAGTTCGACGAGCGCGCGCAGGCGATGTTCGCCGAAGCGGTACCACCGGTGCAGCCGACGCCGACCGATTCGATGGCGCAGACCGCCGTGCTGCTGACGCTGGCGGTCGAAAGCGCGATCGAGCGTGCCGGGCAGGAAATCCCCGACGAGGTGCTGTTCCATGCGGGCACCGAGGTGCTGGAAATGCTGGCCGAGCTGGCCGAGGCAGCGGGCATTGCCGACCTTTCGGAAGACGAGCTCAATGCGGTGACGCTGCGCGCGATGGATCTCTACCGCGTCTCGAGCCCGCGCGTGGATCCGCAGGCGCTGACCGCCGAGTTCGAGCAGATCATCGCCGCCGACCGCGAAGGCAAGATTGACCAGGTTCTGCCCGGTGCGAGCAGCTTCAAGGGGTTCGGCATAGAAGGCGGTGCAGCTGCGCAGCCCGAAATGGAAGAGGACGACTGAGCCATGGGTATCGGCATGATCGTGGGCGGCGCGCTCAAGGGCTATGGCGACGGCATGGCTGAAATGGCCCGGTCGCGCGAGGAAGAGCGGCGCGAAAGGGCGTTGATCAGCTTCCGCAGCGAGAGGCAGAAAGAGCAGACTCAGCAACAGGCAGACTTGCAGGACCGCAACGCTTCTCGCTCCGATAGCCGGGGAGACTTCTATGACTCTCGCCAGGTTGAGCGCCGCACAACGCAGCAGGTCGTGGTCGACAAGGCTCGTACTGCGAACGACATGACGCTTGAGCAAATGCGGCAGAAGAACGCAGAAGCTCTCGCTCGCCTCAACAGCAGTCTGAACATCACAGAGGCGCAGCAGGCCTCGGCTCTTCGGATCAACGAAGATGCGGTCAAGGCCAACACCTATATCGACCGGTTCGAGACTGATGATCAGGGCAACTTGGTTGGCATCACAGCGACCGGCAAGACGATCCGGCCCGGTGTGCGTCCAATGCCTGACGCTCCCAAGGGCAACAGCAGCAGCCTGTTGACTGCGCCAACAGCGCCAGCACCCGCTAGGAACGTCCAGCAAACCAGTATGCCAAACATCAAAAAAGGTGACGTGATGGACGGTTATCGGTTCAATGGCGGTAATGCCGCTGATCCTAAAAGTTGGACCAAGGTAAACTGACGTGGCCGGACCATGGGAGAAGTTTCAGAATCAGCCGTCCGCGCCTGCCGCACAGAAGCCTTGGGAACGATTTGCCCAACCTGCTGAACGGCCAGATACTGCCCCGCGCCGCGCTCCGGTCGAGGTACAGCAGCAGCCCGCCGAGGAAGAAGGCGGCTGGGGCAGTGCGCTCGCCGGCATCGCCGCCAAGGCGATCGACAAGCTGCCTGCCGGGCTCAAGGCCGGTGTGGTTGCGACTGGTCTACTTGGTGAGCGTGCAGCCTCCGGCGCGGCCGCGCGCGATGCGGCGCAAGATGATGGCTTCATCGATCGCTCGGGCAGCATGCTCGAACGCGGCTGGCAGAACACGGCAGGCGGCCTGCTGCGCTCGGCTGGCACCATTGCGCCTGGCGGCATCGGCATGGCGCTTCGCCAGTCGGCCAAAACGATCGAGAGCGCAGCTGCTGCGCCGATTGCGGGCGAGAAGACCTGGGACGATCTGAAAGCCAACCCGACCATTGCCGGGTTCGGGCAGTATGTCGTCGAGCAGGGACTCACCTCGCTGCCCGAAATGGCGCTGCTGGCAACACCCGGCGGCCTTGCCGTGTCGGCGACGGGACGCGCGGGCGGGATTGCTCAGGATCGCGCGGAGAATGATGGCCGCGAAGATGCGAACCTAAGCGATCTGGCCATTGGCGGTGCTGCTGGTGGTGCATCAGCGCTGCTGGACAAGTTTGGCCTGGACACGATCTTCAAGGCACCGGGCGCAAATTTCGCAACGCGCATCGGTCGCGCAGCCGGATTCGAGGCCGGAACCGAAGCGCTGCAAGGCGTGATCGAAGGCGTCGGCGGTTCGGCCGGAACGCAGGCCGGTGTTGACTGGCGGCAGATCGCCGATGACGCAGCAGCTGGCGCGGCGGCGGGCGCCGGGATCGGCGGCGGCATCCGCACCGGCATTGAGATCAGCAGCGGAATCGGCAAGCGCCTGACTGCCAAGAGCAAGCGCGAGCAGCTGGCCGACGGTGATGTGTCGCCCCTGTCCGAGGGCGATCTTGCGAGCCCTATCCCCAATGATGTGCTGGCCTACGGCAAGGGCAAAATCGCAGAAGCCGAAGCCGAGAGCATTGAGGCCGCTGTTCTGCAAAAGGCGGGCATGCCCGGTATCGGCGCTGACGTTGCCTATGAGATCCCGGGCAAGCCTCCGCTGACCGGTAAGGTCGAAGGCGCGTTCAGCGAAATGCTGGACGGCGAGCGGGTGGCGGGAATCATCATCCGCACCGCTGACGGCAAGCTGCTGCGTGAGAATTTCGACGATATCGCCGATGCTGGCGCAGTCGTGCGCCCGATGTCGCCGGCTGATTTCGAGGCCGCCGCGAACGCGATCGATGCGCAGCTGGCAGCGCAGGCCAACGCGCCGACCCAGATTGCCGCATCGGCTCCGACCATGCAGCCGCCGGTGTTGCAGCAAGGCCAGGTGTCCGTGCCCTCGTCCAGAGGTGCACGGTTCGACATGGATCGGTATCTGGCGCGCAATGCCCAGATTGAGAGCAGCAACAACCCCTATGCCAAGGCCAAGACGTCGTCGGCGAGCGGCCTGTTCCAGTTCACCAAGGCGACGTGGATTGCCGAGGGCGGCCAGTGGGGCAATGATCCGAACAAGCCGTTCGGCGGCCTGAAACCGTCGGTCGAGGAACAGCGTGCCCGTGCACGCAGCTTGACCGAGAAGAATGCCGCAGCCGTCCGCTCTGTCGGTGCACCGCTGACCGATGGCAACCTGTATCTGGCCCATTTCCTCGGACAAGGCGGCGCAAAGTCGGTGCTGCGCGCGCCTCCGAACACGCCGGTATCGGAAGTGCTTTCGGCCGACCAGATCAACGCGAACCCCTCGATCCTCAAGGGCAAGACCGTCGGCGATGTGATTGCCTGGGCCGCGCAGAAGATGGGCCAGCCGGTTGCTGGTGGAGCAATGGCCGGCGGTGCCGCTGTGCCCGGCGCTGCGGCTGGGACCGAATATGCAGATGTCGATTTCGGCACTGCGCGCCGCGCGCCGGTCGCCCCGATCGAGATCCGCACCGAAGAGCGCGACGAGGTCATCACCACCGCGCGCGACCGCGACGTGAAGGTGCGTTATGGCGTCGTCGAAGCGCGCGATCTGGTCGCCTCGAACACCCCTGACGGCCGCGTGAACCCTGCCTATCCGGCGGAAATGCAGCCGCGCGACCGGACCCGCGCGTCTAGCCAGATGCAGATCCAGCAGATTTCGTCAAAGTTGCGTCCGTACTGGCTGGGCCGAACCTTCCGCCCCGATGACGGCGCGCCGGTGATCTCGCCCGAAGGCGTCGTCGAATCGGGCAACGGCCGCACGATCGCAATTCAGCAGGTCTATCAGCAGGGCGGCCCCCAGGCCGACGCCTATCGCCGGTTCGTGGAAACCCAGGGCATCGACACCACCGGTATGGAACAGCCGGTGCTGGTGCGGCTGCGCACCGAGCCCATGGATGCCGAACAGGCGCGCGGCTTTGCGCGTGAGGCAAACATGGCAACCTCGCTCGGCATGGCCCCGACCGAGCAGGCCTTTGCCGATACCGATGCGCTGCCCGACGCCATCATGAACCTGTACCAGGGTGGTGACGTCGACGCCGCGGCTAATCGCGATTTCGTGCGCCGGTACATGGACACGGTGATGAGCCCGACAGAGGCGGCCAACCTGCGCCGCGCCGACGGCTCGCCCAACCCGCGCGCCTTTGCCCGCATCCGTAACGCCATGCTGGCCCGCGCCTATGACAATCCGCGCCTCGTCGAGAACCTGTCGGAGAGCAACGATTCGAACATCGTGGCGATCGGCGGCGCGCTGACCGATATTGCCGGTGCCTGGTCGAAGATCCGGCAGGAAATAGCCTCCGGCCAGATCCCGCCGGAATACGACATCACGGCCAATATCAACGAAGCGATCGAAATGATCGAGCGGTCGCGGCGCGAAGGCCGCCCGCTGGTTGACATGGTCAATCAGCGGCAGATGTTCACTGGCGAGACAACGGACCCGGTGACGGAGGCAGTTCTGCGCCTCATGTTCAACCGCCCTGACTTCACCAAACCGGCGGGCAGGAAGCGCGTTCGTGAGCGACTGGAATCCTATCTGCGGGATGTGTCTGGCCAGCGTCTTGATCAGGGCAATCTCTTGGGCGAACCTGCCGCACCTGATGTGGCTGGCGCTGTCCGTGCAGCCCGTGGTATGGAGGGGTATGAAGACGCAGCCACCCTCGCCCAAACAGCCCCAGTCGCAGCAACCGAACCAGCCCCCGCTGAACCCGGCGCTCCAAGCGCTGGGCCGCGTCCACCGGCAAATAGCGAACAAGACGCCCGACCCGGTCGAGAAGGCGTACCGCCGCAGCGTGGCGAGCAAGCTGGGAGCGTAACTCCCGAGGCAACAGTCAAGCCAGACTTGACCGTTGAACAAGCTGCCCCGGATGCACGAAAGCCGGAAAATCTTAAAGCGCCCTCGATCGCGGGCCAGAAGATCGATGACGAATGGACCGCGTTCGCGCCGTCGTCCGGCACCTTGGGCATTCCTCGCGCCGACATGCCGCAGGTCAAGGCAGAGCATCGCGGCGCGCTGGTCAACTTCCTGAATGCGCGGGGGATTGAGCATCAGGAACAGGAGATCGACCCTGCCAGCCTGAAACCCACCCAAGCCGAGTTCTCGCCCGCCAAGGTGGAGAGGGCCAAGGATTACGAGGGCGGCAATCGCGCTATCCTCGTCTCGTCAGATGATCATGTTCTTGATGGACATCACCAGTGGATGGCCGCGCGCGACCAGGGCGAGCAGATCCGCGTCATTCGCCTTGACGCGCCGATCGCGCGGCTGCTCGAGGTTGTGCCGGAAATGCCGAGCGCGACCACGGCCGAGGGGGCGACAGAGCCTGCACAGCCCGATATGCTTGGTGGCCCGACCGCCGACGAGCGCCGCCAGGCGCTGGAACGGCGCGGCGATGCACCGATGCGCGGTCGTGGTGAACAGCGCCCCGCTGGCAGCGATGGCGGCCTGTTCGATACCGCAGCGCCGCAGCAGACCGATTTACTCGACGCGGCTGCGCCAGCGCAGGAAGCCGCACCCGCACCCGCTGCCGATGTCACCCCGATTGCAGACCAGGTGCCCGATGCCGAACGGGAAGCGCGCAACCGCAGGCTGCTGGATCAAGCCGTGCCCGCCACCGATGCGCAGGGCTTCCGGATCTCGTCGGAAAACAGCCCCGGTGTCGTTCGGCTGGTGATGACGCCCGAGCTTGCGCGCCGCGAGGCGCTCAGCATCGCGCAGTCGCAAGGCGTGTTCGATCAGCAGTTCGACGCAATCATGGCGTACAAGGGCGGGAATGCCTCTTTCGGCCCGGTGCGCATCGAGGCCGGTCAGATGGAGAACCTGACGGGCGTTACCCCCGCTGATGGCGAGCCTGCCGCCGATGCACCCGATGAAGCCGCGCAGGAAGCTGGCGGCGAGACAGAGGGCGGCACCCAGCGCCAACCCCGCCGCCCCCGTGGTCGCAGGCAGCAGGGCGCTGCGCAGCCAATCGAGGACGCTGGCGAGAAGATTGGCGGTGCCCGCAAGGACCAGTGGGCCGAACGCGGTCTATCGGTCACTGACCTCGACGGCATGTCCGAAGGTGAGGCATTCCAGTACGTCACCAAGGATCAGGTCTGGCCGAAGCCCGACTATGCCAAGATGGTCGAAGAAGGCGTTGATCCGGTTGCGGTCGCAATGCTCAAGCTGATGCGCGACCGATTGGCCGCAAAGCCGCGCACCGATAGCGCCGACGGTCGCCGCGCCTATGTCGAGATGATGGGGCTGTTGCGCGAGGAGTTCGGCAAGGTCAAGAAGCCCGACGACATGAGCGCTGCGCGTGATCGCGTGGTGCACGATCGCATCGGCTGGCCGCGCGGATATGGCCTGTCCTCGACCGTGACGCCGGAAATGCGCGCGATGCTGTTCTCGGTCTATAAGAGCAAGCGCGAGCCTTTCGTGGCGGCGAATGACAGGCTCAAGGCTCGCAAGATGGTCGACAACGGCTTTCCTGCCCCACAGGCACCCTGGGCGAGCCGGTTCGAGGTGCTGACCCGCAAAACCGGTGAATGGGCCGTCTATCGTCGCGGTGGCTATCGCGCCGAAGCAGGCCCCTTCCCGACACTTGCCGAGGCCGAAGCCGCAGCGGCGCAGATGTACACCGATCTGCGTGCCTCCAAGAAGGATGAGAAGGGCGACCCGATCCGTCCCTATCTCGACGTGATCGAGCGCGTCGGTGCCGATGTGCGCGCGGGCCGCGATATCGATAGCCAGGACTTCATCGACGGGTTCGGATTCCGGGGTGTCGAGTTCGGCAACTGGCTGGCGGGCGATGAGCGCCAACGGTCGGTCAACCTCGCTTTCGAGGCCCTGCACGATCTCGCTGCTGTCCTGAAAATCCCGCCCGAAGCGCTCAGCCTTGGGGGCAAGCTGGGGCTGGCGTTCGGCGCGCGCGGCAAGGGCCGTGCTGCCGCCCACTATGAGCCGGGCAAACTGGTCATCAACCTGAGCAAGATGTCCGGCGCTGGCTCACTAGCGCACGAATGGGGCCATGCGCTGGACCATTATTTTGGCGAACTGGATCGGGGGGAAACCAGTCGCGGCGAGCCGCGCGGTGCGTCCGGCTGGTACCGGCAGACCGATAGCCGCATCCGCGATCTCGCCAACCTGCGGCCGGAAATGGCGCAGGCGTTCGACAAGCTGATCAAGGCGCTGTTCAAGCAGGACTGGACGCGCGCGGTTGCGGTGCGCGAGATGGAACTCCGCCTCGAACGACTGCGCGCGCGCCGCGAGCAGGCAGGTCCGACCGAGCGGGACATGATCAAGATGCTCGATGGGGCTATCGAAGCCACCGCGCGCGACCTTGCGCTTTCCCGCGACGAGACGAAGCCTCTTCCCGTCGTTCGCCAGATCGACACGTCGTTCTTCCAGAACGCGAAGCGCCTGTCCGGCAAATCCGGTGCCAGCGGATACTGGGCGCGGCCCACCGAAATGTTCGCGCGCGCGTTCGAGGCTTATGTATTCGACCAGGTCAAATCGCAGGGCGAGCGCAGCGACTATCTGGTGCAGGGCGTAGAGCCTGACCGCTATGCAGGCGAGCAGTACAAGGGCAATCCCTACCCTGCCGGCGAAGAGCGGGATGCGATCAATCAGGCCTTCGCCGAACTGTTCGAGCAGATGGAGGTGCGTGAAGGCGCGCGCGGCCCTGAACTATTCTCGATCGAAGATGGTGAGGTCAGCCCTATTGAGCCGCTGGTGGAACTGGCGGCGAGCGACGTCGGAGCCGATGCCGGCGCTGACATTGCCGACGTGCGATCGGCGGCCAAGAACTGGTACCGCGCCAACCTGCTGAGCAAGTCGGCCAAGACCCTCAACGGCTGGTCCGTGTCGTTCAATCTGCGGGGCATGAAGAAGACGTTGCGCGGCGGCGAATATCTGCTGCGCGCGGTTCCTGCCATCCGGCAGATCATCGAACAGGGAAGCCTTGTCGAGACGCGCCCGGGCGACCAGACCGGCACCAAGGCGATGCACCTCTTCGCCAGTGATGTCTCGATCGATGGCGATGTGCGTCGGGTCGGCGTGTTCGTGCGCGAGACGCCGGAAGGGCGCTACCAGTACAGCCTGAATCAGTTGGAGGGCAAGGGCCCGGCGGAAACCGGAAGGGATAATGCCAAGGCATCCATCGCACCTGCATCGGAAGGCACCCTTGCTGATCTCAATCTATTCTTTCTCGACGAAAATAGCAATGCCGCGCCGGTGGGGCCGGGCGCGCCGGCAGAGCCTGCGAACGAAACCGGGATCGATCCAGCTAAGGTCGAGCAATTCCATGCCGATCTCGCGGCGCAGCTGCAGCAGTTGGGGTTGAGCGACAAACTGACCCTGTCGGTAGTTGATCGCATCGCGGCCAATCCGAAGGCTGCTGGGTCGTATCAGGACGGCCTGATCCGTGTGGCGCTGGCGAGCACGCAGGATCCGGCGTTCACGCTCAACCACGAGGCCATCCACGCACTGCGTGGGCTGGGCCTGTTTAACGATATGGAATGGGCGACCCTGTCGCGCCGGGCTCGCGATGACGGCGCGCTTATGGCGTCGATCAAGCGCCGCTATCCTGATCTGGATGCAGATGCGCAGATCGAGGAGGCGGTCGCGGATATGTACGCCCGCTGGGCAACTGGACAGGTCGAGGCCAAAGGCTTCGTGCGTGCGGCCTTCGAGCGTCTGCGCAGTTTCATCGAGGCCGTCAGGAACGCTCTGCGCGGCATGGGCTTCCAGTCTGCCACTGACATCATGCGCGCGGTCGAGCGCGGCGATGTCGGGCGGCGTGAGGGCCGCGCGGTGACTGGTGATGTCGCGCGCTATGCGGTGCCTGCTGAGCAGGCCCCCGCGCAAAGCCTGTTCTTCCGGTCTGAGATCACCAACTCCCCTGCATTCCGCCGCTGGTTCGGCGATAGCAAGGTCACCTTCAACGACGGCCAAACCCCGCTCGTGATGTTCCACGGCACCAGCGCAAGCCAGGACGGTGAAGCGTTCACCATGTTCGACACCTATGCCTCCAACTATGGCCTGATGGGCATGGGAGGCTATTTCACCGCCGATCCAGGGGTCGCGAGCAGCTACACCTCGAAGGGCCGTGGTGACACACCAACGGTCTACCCTGTCTACCTCTCGATCAAGAACCCTATCGACATGGATGCCGTTGCGGACCCTGAGCAGTGGATGAACGAGTTCGAGGGCGTCGAGGAATTTCACGAGGGCGGCGATACCAATGAAAGCTGGTACCGCGCCGCCGAGGCGATGATCTCCTACGATGGATATTCGCGTTGGGAAGGCGCGGAAGTGATGCAGAATGGCCTCATCGCCATGGGCTATGATGGGATCACTCATATCGGCGGCGGCCGCATCAAATCGGACAGTGTCCGGCACCGCGTGTTCATCGCCTTTGATCCGCAGCAGATCAAATCCGCCATTGGCAACGTGGGCACCTTCGACCCGGAGAATGTCGATATCCGCTTCTCCGTGCCCGACGAAGCCCCCATGGAGCGCCAGCGCGGGCCGTTCGCCCTGTTCGGTGGTCGTGAGGGTGCCGTGACCGCCATGGTCGACGCTTTGCGCTCTCAGGGGCCGCTGGGCGGCGCAGATCCGACATGGAAGGGCAAGGTAGCTGAAGCGTGGGAAGTATTCCGCACCCGAACGCAAGACCGTTATCTGCCCCTCAAAAAGGCGCAGCGCATCATAGAGCGCTCTTTCGGCAAACCACTGGCAGACGAAATGGACGTTTATCGCGGCGAAGAGCTTATGCACGGGCGTATCGCCGAGCGCGTAGATCGCCTGCATGAAGAGATGGTGCGACCGCTATTCGATACGATGGCAGAAGAGGACGTGACGATAGAGGCGCTGGAAAGCTATCTCTATGCCCGCCATGCGCCCGAGCGCAACGCGCAGATAGCCAAGATCAACCCTGATATGGAGGGGGCCGGCTCTGGCATGACCGATACCCAGGCCGCTGCGATCATGGCCCGCATCGAGCGTGATGGCAAAACCCCAGCCATGGAGCGACTGGCCGCGCGCGTTGATGCTATTCGCGAGGCCACTCTGGATGCGCAGGCCGAATATGGACTGATCAGCCGCGAGCGCGCCGCTGAAATGCGTGCCACGTACAAGCACTATGTCCCGCTGCGCGGTTTCAAAGAGGTCGACGACGCCGATCCTGCGGCCGCAACGCGGATCAACCGTAGCGGTGGCGGCATCAATGTGCGCGGACCAGAAGGCAAGCGCGCGTTTGGTCGGCGCAGCGAGGCTGACAGCCCACTGGCGTACCTGCTCTTGCAGGCGGAGGGCGCGATCGTGCGCGGTGAAACCAATCGTGTGGCGCAAGAGTTCGTTCGCTTGGCCGAATCCACGCCTAACCCGGACTTCTGGGAAGTCCAGAAGGTCACCACTGGCCGTCGCATCAATCCAGAAACCGGCCTGGTCGAGAGTTACGTGAACACCTTGCTGACCCAAGCAGATGCCCCTTACACGGTGTCGGCGAAAATTGACGGCAAGGAGCGCAGGGTTACGCTCAATCGCGACAACCCGGCGGCGCTGCGCCTGGCAGACGCAATGCGGCGGCTGACCGAGTCTCAGATTGACCCGATTACCAAGTATCTCGGCTTCGTGAATCGCTGGCTTTCTGCGGTGAACACGCGGTTCAGCCCCGAATTTGTGATCCCAAATTTGTTCCGCGACCTTCAGAGCGCGGCGGTCAACATGCAGGATGTCGATGTGCCGGGCCTATCTACCGCTACGGCCAAGCACTACGCAGGTGCGCTCAAGGCATCAATGCAAGGCGCGTTCGGCAAGGGCGATGGCGATTGGCGAAGGTGGTACGACGAGTTCGCTTTGGCTGGTGCCAAAACCGCCTATGCGCAGATGACCGACGTGGCGCAAATCAAGAGCGGTATCGAGAAGGACTTTGCCCTTGCGGCATCCCGCGCCGGAAAGGACAAAAGCAGCCTATTGAAGCTGAAGCGTGGCGGCAAAGCCGTGATCGACCTGGTCGAAAATCTTAACGACGGGGTCGAAAATGGTGTCAGGCTGGCCGCGTACCGCGCTGCCCGCGAAGCTGGACTCTCCGAAAAAAAAGCGGCCTCGATCGCTAAGAACCTGACGGTCAACTTCAACCGGCGCGGCCAGATGGGGCCACTAATGAACGCGGCCTATCTATTTTACAACGCCTCCGTTCAAGGCAACGTCCGTCTGATGCAGGCTATCTATCACAGCAAGAAGGCGCGCGGCATTGTCGCTGGCATCGTGGTGTCCGGTCTGATGATGGAAATGCTCAACGTGATGTTGTCTGCCGACGACGATGACGGCGAGAGTTTTTACGACAAGATCCCCGCGTTTGAAAAAGAGCGCAATATCATCATCATGCTGCCGGACGGGAAGGATTACGTCAAAATCCCGCTTGCTTATGGGCTCAACGCATTCTGGTCTATTGGGCGCACCGCTGGCGAGATCGGCCGGCGCGGTGGCGACCGCTGGCAGGAAAGCGCCGCCAACCTGGCAGCAACGATCATTGGTGCATTCAATCCGATCGGGTTCAGCTTCGAAGGGCGAGGCGTTTTCGAGTCTGCCGTCAGCCTCCTCATGCCAACTGCGTTTGACCCCATTGTAGACCTGTCGCAGAACAAGGATTTCATGGGCAAACCGATCCGTCCCGAAGAGAAGTTCGGACCACAGGACCCCGAGTTCCGCCGCTATTTTAAGGGGGTCGGGGAAAACTGGAAGGCGCTGACCGACGGCCTCAACGATCTGACCGGCGGGAACAAGGTTGAGGCGGGCGCCATCAGCGTCAGTCCTGAGGTGCTGGAATATCTGGCAAACACCGTGTTTGGTGCAGCTGGTGGATTCTTCGACCGCCTCGCCTCGATCCCTGCAAAGGTCGCGACTGGCGAAATCACAGCCAACGATGTGCCGTTGGCCCGCAAGGTCACCGGGGAGAAGTCGCCGTATCAGGATCGTGCGACATTCTATGAGCGCCTTGGTGAGGTTGAGGCTGCGGTAAAGCGCGGCAACGATCTGGTCGAAGCCGAAATGACACCGGAACTGGAACGTTTTGTCGAGGACAACAGGCGCGTTCTGACCTTGGAGGCGGTCACCAAAGAGGCACGCAAGATCACGAGGCAGATTTCCAAGGACCGCCGCCTCAACGATGGAATGCTCGAAAAGGGCACGATTGACGGGGCCGCGCACGAGGTCAACGTCAAGAAGCTCGATGAGATCGAGGCTGCGGTGGTACTGAATTACAACCGGCAGTGGGTTGCGACGGTCTACAAGGGGGAACAGGCGGCCACCCAGTAAGGTGACCGCCTGCCGGTTGGTGGGTTGTGAGCCTGCCGGGCCATACCGCGACTCGCCTCTCCGCGCCTGGCCATGCCATGCCTGCCCTGCCGGACCAAGCCACGACTTGCCTCACCATGCCTTGCCTGCCATGTTTCACCCGTTGGCCGGGCCGAGCCTGATCGACAATCAGCTCGCTGCAGCGTTGTCGCTGTCAGTGCCTTCCCTGTAGAGGTCAATCTGCGCGAAAACCTGCGCGAGTTCAACCATCTCGCTGTACCGCCGCCGCCACGACTGCAGCTCGGCGAGCGCCCGCTCTAGCACCTGCTGCCGCAAATCAGGGTCAGCCAGGGCATGGGCGGTTGAGGTATACGAGTGGTCGGTATCTCGCACGACCGACACGAATGCCCTCACCGGCGGCGCATCCGGGGCCTTGCCGATCTGCACAACCAACGAACGGATGACGTAGCGCGCCTGGTCGATACGATAGGCCTCTGCCGCCACAGCATCATCCCATTCGAACACTGGGTGCAGCGGTGCGGTCGGCTCGCGCGAAGCTGCAACGAGGTCGTGCGGTTCAAGTCGGCCATTCTGGCGCGTGCGGATGCGCTCGATTTCCTCGCCTGCCGCCTGCGCATCGACCGGCACTCGTGCCATTTCTTTCCACTGATAGATCATGCCTCACATTCCCCGGCCACATGGAAGCGGCCATACGAACCGTTGCGCTCTGGCCGCCATTCGCCGATTCCGATGGCAAAGCCAGCGGTGTTGAGCAGATTGGCGATCTGCTCGGCGCTGATGGCGTTCGCATTGAACTTGACCGTCAGGGGTATGCGCCAGATACGGAACTCGGGGCGGTACCGTATATCTGCCGTGCCCATCCCGACCCTCACCATGTCTTCGCGTGGGCTGGGCGTACCGATCACTGGCAGCATTTCTGCGTCAATGTGGAACGCGCCGCGCGCCGCGGTCATCTTCATGTCGACGAAGCGGCAGGCCCCGACCATAGCCGCCTTGACGCCAATGGCGGGAAAGCCATGCTGACCATCCGGCGTCCAGTAGAAGCATGCCCGATAATCTGCCTCCGGATCCTTCGGCTGCTTGCCGCCTGAGGCTTTCTTCATCTGCTTGTCGAGCATCTGGCGCTTGGCCTTCTCGCTCCACGCATGGACGATAAGCGGGGAATCGCCGATCAACGTCAGGGCGATCGTGCGGACGTCGAGCGCGGGCAGCTGAATTGCAGTTGCCGTCGTCATGCCACCATCTCCCCTTGCCGCTCGCCAGCCAACGCCTCGCTGAGCTTTGCCAGACCCTTGGGGGTGACGCGCACCTGTTCGCGGACGCGGTCGTAGCCATCAGGGCCAGCGACCGACGTGACCTTATGCTCGAGCAGGCCCGCCTGGGTCTTGCTGCTGTAGCCCAGCCAACTGGTGCCGTGACGGCGGTAGATCCAGTGATGCCGCTGCAACCAGTCGAAGAGCTTGCGCGGCGGCATCTGCAGGGCCTTGGCCGCATCCGTGATGCAGAGACTACCCTCGGCAGTAGCGATGCGGTCCAGAGCCTGCACCTTGGGAGCCATGGCGTCGATCTGCGCCTGCTGCTCGATGACGCGCTCGGTATAGGTCAGCAGCAGCCCGCGCATGGCGACCGGGTCGTTGAGCGCCTTCATGGGGTCAGCACTGCCATAGCCGCCGGTCTTGCGGATCGAAGGGATAACCTCGGCAGTGATCCACTTCTTGAACTGCTTGGCCTGCGGCTTCCGGCTGACCAGCACCAGCGACCAAAGGCCGGACTCGTTGATGATGGTGAACGCCTGAGCTCCGTGCCCTGCCCGACCCTCATTATTAGTGAGGGTCGATTTTTCGTCGTCATCAAGGCGGGTTGCGGCCTGAGAAGGGTTGCCGATTTCCAGCACCCGGCACACATCGGCCAGCACGAACCAAGGATCGCCGTCGCGCTCAACAACGCGCAGAGGCAGATCATCGAAGTGGAATGCGGTCAGGTCGCTCACTGCGAAGCCCTCCCCACCAGCAGGTCGAGGTCGCGGGCGATGAACGCAATGTTCTCCACTTCGACCAGGCCGGTTTCAGCATCGCGCATGATAGCGGCAAGTTTCATGCGAACGTCGTCGATATGTCTCGCGGGCGATCTGAGCGCGGCTTCGAACGACACGATGGATGCGTCGATCAAAATGTCGGACGCCTCATCGTCCTGAGACACGGCGGCCATGGCCAAAAGAGAGTCGTGAAAAGCGAGCGCAGTTGTGGTAGCGGCGTCAGCAGCCATCTTCGTTCTCCTTAGGAACGGGGTTGGTCAGGGCGGTAATGGAGGTGCGAACTCCCTTGCCGCCCGACATTTATGGGCCTATAAATGATGCATGTCAATTGATGGACCCAAAAATAAGGTTGGTCGCCCGAGAGTGGATAGCGAGCCGGTAAAGGTTCGTATGGAGCGGTCCCTTATCGAAGCAATCGACCACTGGCGAGAATTGGAAGATCCAGCAATGTCGCGCCCTGAGGCAATGCGCCGATTGGTTGAATATGCGTTGAAGGTGGCAGGGGCTTCCGACGATCAGTGAGTCGTGATACGACAAAGGGATGTTGAAGCGCGCAGCGATAGCTCTCTCGATTGTTTTCGTGACCGGATGCCAAGAAAGTTTGGTGGTTGAGCCCGACTGGCGCTTGGTGAGTGAAACCAGTGATGGCGGTAGGTTTTGCGTAGATCGAAATTCCGTAAATTCTGGATTTATGGCCGGTCATAAAGCATGGACGAGGATGATCACGCCTGCATCTTCAGAAGATCCTCCGCGCTCTGCCGAGGAAATTACTGCGTACGCGGAGTACAGCTGTTCCGATCGTACCGCGACTACCATTTCTTGGATTCGTGACATCGGTGGGCACAGGACTTCGGAAACACCTGAGCCAGACCAGCAAGTTCCCGAACCACTGCCGCCCGACTCTATCGGTGCGATCTTGCTACAAAAGATTTGCAGCGGTTCCGTGCAAGAATTAAAGCCGTGTGATCCCTCAGAAGGGCCTTGGGGCAAGTTTCAGCAGGATGGGAAGGAATAGACCATGCGCCGCATCACCGCCCTCACTCTGACGCTCGCTGCGGTGCTGCCTGCGCCGGCTCACGCTGAGAGCCTTCGTGATCTCGTCCGCGAGCAAAGGATTCAGACCTACACGGCCAGTCGCAAGGGTCAGGACGTTTATGAAACTCGTGACGGGTATTTGGTTCTGACGCGCTACTGCTACGAGTACGTCTATTACGCTGACGTGTTTTTTAGTGGCGGAAAAATCTACTTCGTCGACAGCGGCAATTCGTGCCAGGTTGAAAAGATCTACCGCGACCGCTGATTTCGCCCACGCTGGCGACCGGCGGCTATTACCGCAGCGGTGGCTCTGGCGTTTCTGGCAGCGGGGGCGGCGCAAGCATGGCTCCGATCTCGCCAAACACCTGAAATGCCCGCAGCCTATTGTGAATTTCCGGACTGTCCGCCAGATCGGCCGGAATGACGAACACAGGCAGAGGCCGGAGCGATTCGAGCGCGACGAGCTTGCGCCATAGCGGTTCGGCCCTTCGCTGCGCATCCTCGTAGATTGCCCGGATCTGCTCGCGCAGCTGGGTTTCGAGATCCATCACCCTTCCCCACCCTTGCCCATATCCGCGCTACCCATGGCGGCGATGGCTGCGCGGGCAATGCGTTCTGCTTCGGCTTCGTATTTCTCGATCCTGCCGGCCATTGTGTCCCGGAAAGCGTTGTAGTCGGCTGTGACCCCGTTATACTGCTCCCTCTTCCAAAGCTCCTGCATCACGACAAGCCTCACCCTCTCCACCACATCCTCGGCCACAGCAGGGCGGGCGGCGATGCGAGCATTGATGGCTGCGGCAAAATTGTCAGCGGCCTCGCGGTAATCAAAGTCAGCGCAGAAGCCGTCAATCTCGATCCGATAGAACGGCTCGCCCGGCTCGGTGCAAAAGTCGCCAGTCACCGTTTCGATCTCTCGCACCATCACGTAATTGCTAGCAGGGCGGGCGGATAGGGCTGAGATGCGGTGGCGGGCGAAGGCTTCCGCAAGCGTCCCGCCAACATTCCGAGCACGCAAGGCAAGGGCGCGTTCCCCCCGTGCTTCGAGATAATCCGCCGCCGCATCCCTGTCGATCTGTTCAATCTGCATTGCTCTGCTCCTGTAGGATGGCGGCAATAAGCGCCTCGGGGGTGTATTCTTCGCCAAGCACCCCAATCGTGGCCCACATTTCAGTTAGCCACTGGTCAGGATCAGCAATGCCCTCGATCTGGCAGATCCCTTCGCCCGCTGCCCAATCAGCGAGTTGGACCAGATATCCGATCACGTTGGGCAAGGCCGCGATCTCCGCTGTCTTATCCATGCTGTGCCTCCCATGCGGTGAGGGCTGCGTCACATCGCGTCTCGATGTTGAACAGTAGGCCCGCCAAGCTGGCTGATGACGTATCGCCTGTCACTTCCGGGCAAAGTTCCCGGATCGCTTTTAAGACCTCCACCAGCGCGGATGCGTCTGGCTGTGGGGTGGCTTCGATGTTGTCCAGAAGTTCCGCCCAACTCTCAGCCATTTCTTCCACTGTGCAGCACCAAGGACCGGACATTTTGGCAAGTTGCTCATAGGTGGGGTGTTCGGGAACAAGCATCATCCGCACGGCTTCTGGCTTATCGTTCATCGCTCTTTCCTTTCGGTTCATCTGCGTTGGCAAGCTCAAGCAGCACGTCGGCATGGCAGTCCTTGCCAGCGCACCAGCAAGCCAGGTTCTTGCCCCGCAACGGCTCAAGGTCGTCGGGATAGCCGCAGGCAGCGCGCATCTCTGGATCGGAAAGCATCTGCCGAAAGAAGCCAACGCATCCTTCAAGATCGAGCGCAGCCCGGCCCATAGGACCGCCACCAATCACGAACGGGTTGCCCCATTTAGTCGTGCGA